>Ga0136619_10000471_pt1 | contig 15262 bp, 13 predicted proteins | sample AntDrymUQ3532106_2_FD_104807 | JGI IMG/M metagenome (GOLD analysis project Ga0136619, IMG submission 104807) | Polar desert sand microbial communities from Dry Valleys, Antarctica - metaG UQ353 (21.06) | ecosystem: Environmental > Terrestrial > Soil > Desert | place: Antarctica: Dry Valley...
ACCGTGGGATCGACGCCGCAGGGGATGATCCAGAGCGAGCGGTCGTCGGCGTCGTACAGCGTTCGCAGCTCGTCCGCCTCGATGTCACTCGCGGCCACGATCGCAGCCGACTCACGCACTGCGGCGCGCTCGAGGGTGATGCGGATGTCGCTCTCGCCATCGACGTCTTCGTCCATCACCTCGCGCTTCACCAGTCCGAGCGTGTGGAACATCTGTACGGCCGGGACACCCCAGCGTCGAGACAGCCGGGCCGCGACCGCGGCCGAAAGCCAGTAGTGCGCGTGGATGAGGTCGTACCGCTTGCCTTCGGCTTCGACATGCCGCTCCAGCTGCTGCGTCAGCTCGTCCAGACGGTCGTACACGCTCATCTTCGGCAGGTAGCCGATCGGGCCGGCCTCGATGTGGATCACGCGGGCCCCGGGCGCGAGCTGCTGGATCCGCGGATCACCAGGCTCCCGCCAGCGGGTGAAGACGTCCACTTCGATCCCGCGCGACGCGAGATCGCGCGTGAGCTCGCGAATGTACACGTTCATCCCGCCCGAATCGCGCCCACCGAGCCTCGCCAGCGGGCAGGCGTGGACGGAGATCATCGCGATCCTCAACCTGTTGAGTTTAGTGACAATGCGCGGGTGCCCGCCCCGCGCGTGCTGATCGCACCCCAGGCGTTCAAGGGCAGCTGTGATGCCGTGGCCGTCGCGGCCGCGATCGGCCGTGGCATCCGCCGCGCATGGCCCGAGGCCGCGGTGGACGAGCTCCCGCTCGCTGACGGCGGTGAGGGCACCGTGCGTGCGCTCGTTCGCGCCACCGGTGGTGTGATCCGGCGCGCGCGCGTGCGCGACCCGCTCGGCCGCGAGATCGATGCGGAGTGGGGGACCCTCGGCGACGGCACCACGGCGGTCGTGGAGATGGCGGCGGCCAGCGGACTCCCGCTGCTTCTCGAGAGCGAGCGCGACCCGCGCATCACATCGACACGCGGCACCGGCCAGCTCATCCTTGAAGCGGCCGCGAGCGGTGCGCACCGGATCGTCGTCGGTATCGGCGGAAGCGCGACGAACGACGGCGGGGCCGGGATGGCGCGGGCGTTCGGCTACCGCTTCCTCGACGCCGCCGGCGGGGACCTCCCCGAGGGCGGCGCGGCGCTCGCACGGCTTCACCGCATCGAGGGCCAAACTGATCCACGGCTCGTGCGTCCGGCGATCGAGGTCGCCTGCGACGTCACGAATCCGCTGCTCGGCGCCCGCGGCGCATCCGCCGTGTACGGCCCGCAGAAGGGCGCGACGCCCGAGGCCGTGGCGGAGCTCGACGCCGCGCTGGCCCGGTTCGCCGACGTCGTCGAGCTGTTCATCGGACGCCGGGTGCGTGAGGTGCCGGGCGCCGGCGCGGCCGGCGGCCTCGGCGCGGGGCTGCTCGCATTCCTGGATGCGCGGCTCCGCTCCGGGGCCGAGATCGTGCTCGACGCCGTCCGGTTCGCCGAGCGCGTCAGCGCGGTCGACCTCGTCATCACGGGAGAGGGCCGCGTCGATTCGCAAAGCGCCTACGGCAAGCTCACCCAAGCGGTGACGGAGGCCGCGACGCGCGCCGGCGTGCCGGTCATCGCCATCGCGGGAGGTAGCGCCCAGGGCTACGAGTCGCTCTACGCGGCCGGGCTCGGCGCGCTCGAGCTCACTCCGGACCGCCCGATGACGCTGGGTGACGCGATGGCGCGGGCCGAGGATCTGATCGAGAGCGCCGCCCTGCGTGTGGCCCGGACGATCGACGTCGGCAGGCGCCTCGCATAGCGCTCGGCTAGGCTCGCCGCGCATGCAGGAGCGGCCCACCTCTCGGACGCCCACCCTCGAGCTCGTGCGGATCACGGAGGCCGGCGCGATCGCGGCCGCGCACTGGATGGGCCACGGCGACAACACCCGTGCCGACCGGGCCGCGGTCGAGGCGATGCGCCAAGCGATGGATCAGGTCTCCTTCAACGGCCGCATCGCCATCGGCGAGGGTGAGCGCGACGAGGCGCCGATGCTCTACATCGGCGAGAAGGTCGGGCGTGGCGACGGCCCCGAGGTCCACATCGCGGTGGATCCGCTCGAAGGCACGAACCTTGTCGCGAAGGGGCACTCCAACGCGATCTGCGTCATGGCGGTCTCTGAGCCCGGCGGTCTCCTCCACGCGCCGGACACGTACATGGAGAAGCTCGTCTGTGGCAGGCCAGCACGTGGCAAGGTCGACCTCGATCGGCCGGTCGCCGAGAACCTCAGCATCATCGCGGACTCGTTGAACCGCGACGTCGAGGACCTCACGGTCATCGTCCTCGACCGGCCCCGCCACGAGAAGCTCATCGCCGACATCCGCGCGGCCGGCGCGCGTATCAAGCTCATCGACGACGGCGACGTCATCGCCGCTATCACCGCGGTCATCGGTGGTACGAACGTCCACGCGCTCATGGGAATCGGTGCCGCGCCCGAAGGCGTCATCTCCGCCGCAGCGGTGCGTTGTGTCGGCGCGGAGATGCTCGGCCGCCTCAAGTTTCGCAACGACGAGGAACGCGCACGCGCCAAGCAGATGGGCATCACCGACGAGAACAAGGTCTACCGTGCCGAAGACCTCGCGAGTGGTCAGGACCTCCGCTTCGTGGCGACGGGCGTCACGGACGGCGAGCTGCTGCGCGGCGTCCGCTTCTTCAACCGAGGCATCCGCACGCACTCGATCGTTCTCGACCACACCATGGGCAAGCTGCGCTTCATCGACTCCATGCACTTCGATGACCCGGATGACCCTCCGGTCGTGCGCCTGTAGCCGAGCCCCCCTCGCCTATCCGCTACCGAGCTGTTCAGCCGTCGCGACCACGTTGCGCAGCAGGAGCGCGGTCGTCACCGCTCCGAGACCGCCGGGCACCGGTGTGTACCCTGCCGCGATGCCGTGCAGGCTCGTCGCATCGACGTCGCCCAGGATCCCGTCCGGCGTGACGTTGATGCCCGCATCGACGACGATCGCGCCGTCCGCGAGCATGTCGCCGCGGAGCGCGCCGGCACGACCGATCCCGATGGCGACGATGTCTGCGGCCTTCGTGTGTGCCGCGAGGTCGGGCGTCTGGCTGTGCGCAACGGTGACGGTCGCGTGCTCGAGCAGCAGGAGGCTCGCGAGCGGGCGCCCGAACACCGCGCTTCGTCCCACGACCGTGACGCTCGCGCCGCGGATGGGGACCTGGTAATGGTGGAGCAGCGCGATGACCGCTTCGGCGGTCGGGGGCACAAAGCGTGGTCGGCCGCCCGCGAGGAATCCAACGTTGAGCGGGTGCATCCCCTCGACGTCCTTGTGGTGCGGGATGCGGTGGGCGACGGCCACGAGATCGACGCCGGTCGGCAGCGGGCTCAGCAGCAGCACACCCGAGGTACGCTCGTCGGCGCCGAGTCCGTCCAGCGCGGCGCCGATGGCGCCGGCGTCCGCGTCGCGCGCGAGCGGCACCTCGCGCACATCGACGCCAAGCGCGGTGCCTGCGCGCTGCAGCCGGCCAAGGTACGTGGCCGCGGCCGCGCCGCCGGGAGCGGATACGACGGCGAGCGCCGGCGTGACCCCGCGCTCGCGAAGGAGCGCGGCGCGTCGGGCGGAATCGGCGTTGACCTGCTCCGCCAGCGGGCGCCCGTAGAGCAGCCGCGTCACGAGAGCGGCCGGTCCATCAGCGCGCGATTCGGGACTCGACCGAGTCGAGGATCCGCTCGCGCAGCTCCTCCGCGCCATCCACTTCCCGGTGCAGATCCTCCGAGAGCGACTTCACCTGCGCCGCGTCCTTCAGCGAGGCGAGATTGATCGTCACGTTCAAAGCCGCCCCTTTGAGCGCCGCCTCCGCCATGAGTGCGCCGACGCCGATATCGCTCGCCGCGGCGGCCGGCGCGAGCTCCGCGCCACGCTCGCACGCCTCGAGGAGGCGGCGGCAGGCGCGGGCGATCTCGAGCGGCACGCGGGCGGCGCCAAGCAGTGCGAGCTGCATGCGCCGAGCCCGCTCGCGCTTCTCCAGGTCGGTCCCTTTCGGCAGCCTCATGGCCGCCGCGACGCTGGCGAAGGCGGCGCTGTCGTCGTCGACGAGCCGCAGCAGCTCGCTGCGAAGGTGGTCAAGCTCGGCGATGAGCTCGTCGTGGCTTCCCGGCGCCTTCTTCGCCGCGATGCGCGCGACCATCGCGGCGAGCGCCGCCCCGAGCGCGCCCGCGAAGGCCGACGCGCTTCCCCCGCCGGGGACGGGCCGGTCGGACGCGAGATCGTCACTGAAAGCGCGCAGCGTCCTATCGACGAGGCGGTCGGTCACGGGAACCGGAGTCTACCGGCGTGTTCCGGATATAGTCTGGCGCTCCGGCGCGTGCAGTGGTGGTAGCATCGCCGCAACAGAGACGCGATCCCTTTCATCAAGAGGGGTTGAGGGACACGGCCCGATGACACCCCGGCAACCGGCGGAGACCCGCTGCGGTGCCACATCCGTCCCGATTGAGAACTGGGAAAGATGAGAGTGGCATGATCAGGACGACCGTCATTGGCGCGTGGCCCAAGGTGTCGGGCGGCCCGACCGGGCAGCAGCTCCGGACAGCGCTCCACCGCCACGACAGAGGCGAGATCGACGACGACACGCTCGACGACGTGTTCGACGCCACGACCCGTGCAGCGATCGGCGAGATGGCGGTTGCGGGCATCGACGTCCTGAACGACGGGCAGATCCGCTGGGACGACCTGTTCGCTCCGTTCGCGCGCTCGTGGAGCGGGGTGTCACGGGGACCGCTCGAGCGCTACTACGACAACAACACGTATTTCCGGCAGCCCGTCGTCGCAGGCCCGATCTCGAGCGACGGACGCACGCTCGTGCGTGACTTCGAGACCGCGCGGGGCGCGACGTACCGCGAGCTCAAGGCCGCGGTCTGCGGCCCGCTCACGTTCGCGACGCTCGCCGTCGACGAGCATTACCGCTCGCTCGAGCGGCTGACGCTCGCCGTGGCCGACGCGCTCGCGGTCGAGATCGCAGCCCTCGGCGCCGCGGGCGCGGAGCTCGTCGATGTCGAGGATCCGGCGCTCGTGGCCGCCGCGCAGCACGTCGATCTCGCGCGCGAAGCCTACCTGCGGATCGCAGCAGCGGGCGTGCCGATCGCGGTGCAGACCTACTTCTTCCCGGCGGATCGTGTCCTGGAGTCCCTCGCCTCGTTCCCGGTGGCGCAGATCGGAATCGATCTGCGGAGCCGCGGCACGACGGCGCTGCGACGACTCGACGCCGTGAAGGACCGGACGATCGTCCTCGGTGTCGTCGACGCGCGAAACACGCGTCTCGAGACCCCGGGCGAGGTGGCCGGTCTCATCGAGGAGGCGCTGAAGCTCGTTCCTGCCGACCGGCTGCGGGTCGCCCCGACGGCCGGTCTCGAGTACCTGCCCCACGACGTCGCCGTGAAAAAGCTCGACGCGCTCGTCGCCGGCGCGGGCGCGGTGGAGGGAGGAAAGCCGAGCGCGAGGGCAGGTGCCTCGGCATGAGCGACATCCTCCTCACCACCACCGTGGGCTCCTTCGGAAAGCCCGAGTACCTGCAGAAGGCCCGCAACGCGCGCGCCCGCGGCAAGCTCTCGGAGACCGAGCTGTTCGAGCTAGAACGCAGGGCGACGACGGAGTGGATCCGCGCGCAGGAGGAGATCGGCCTCGACATCCTGGTCGACGGCGAGATGTATCGCGGCGACATGGTCGCGTACTTCGCGGAGCGGCTCGAGGGCTACACCATCGGCGGGCTCGTGCGCTCGTACGGCAACCGCTACTACCACAAGCCCGTCATCTCAGGGAAGATCTCGCGCCCGAAGCCGATGACCGTCGAGTGGTTCCAATTCGCGCAGTCGCTGACCGAACGGCCGGTGAAGGGGATGCTCACCGGCCCGTACACGATGCTCGATTGGTCGTACCTCGAGTCCTACCGGACGCGCCGCGATGCTGCGCTCGCGCTGGCCGAGGTCGTCCGCCAGGAGGCCGAGGACCTGCAGGCGGCCGGCGCGCGATACATCCAGATCGACGAGCCCGCCATCCACGCGCGACCTGAGGAGATCGGGATCGCGATCGAAGCCATGGGCATCGTGACCCAGAATCTCGTAGCGAAGACCGTGTCGCACATCTGCTACGGGAACTTCGCGGCGATCTACCCGCAGGTGCTCGATCTCCCTGTCGATCGCCTGAGCCTCGCGATGGCGAACTACGGGTACCGCTGGCTCGACCTCTTCGCGCGCCACCCATACACGAGGGAGCTCGAGATCGGGATCGTGGACGTCCACTCACACGAGCTCGAGAGTGTCGAGGAAGCCGCCGAAGGGATCCGGAAGGGCCTGCGGTACGTGACACCCGAGAAGCTCCTGCCGCATCCCGACTGCGGCCTCAAGACGCGGCCGGTAGACGAGTCCATCGCCAAATGCCGCGTCGTCGTCGAGGCCGCGCGGCTCGTCCGCGCGGAGCTGGCGGTCGTCGCGTGAGCGACCTCGCGACCGGAGAGGCCACCGAGCTGTTGCAGCAGCTGATCCGCAATGGTTGCGTGAACGACGGGACACCCGAGTCCGGGCATGAGGACCGCCAGGTGGCGGTCCTCTGCTCGTATCTGGACGTCCCCGGCGCCGAGCTGGAGACGTTCTCGAAGCGGCCCGGCCGCGCCAACCTCGTGCTGCGTATCGAAGGCCGCGACAGGGCCGCGCCGACGCTCGTCCTCATGGGACACACCGATGTCGTCCCGGCGAACGCGGAAGGCTGGCGGCGCGACCCCTTCGGCGGCGAGCTCGTCGACGGCGAGGTCTGGGGTCGCGGCGCGGTCGACATGCTCAACCTCACAGCGACGATGGCCGTTGCCACCAAGCAGCTCCTCCGCGGCGGCTTCCGGCCGCGCGGCACGCTCGTGTACCTCGCCGTCGCGGACGAGGAGAACGAGGGAATCCACGGCGCACGGTTCATGACGGACGAGCACTGGGACAGGGTGCGCGCCGATTACGTGATCAGCGAGAACGGGGGCGTCCGTTCCGACCTGCCGAGCACCAGCGACGGCCTGAAGCTGCACCTCACGGTCGCCGAGAAGGGAACCCAGTGGGTGAAGCTGCGCGTGCGCGGCACCCCCGGCCACGGTTCCGCGCCGTACCGCTCCGACAACGCCGTGACGAAGGCGGCACGGATCGTCGCGCGGGTCGCCGCGTACGAGCCGCCGATCGCGCTTCACGACATCTGGCGCCGGTACGTGACGGCCATGGCGTTCCCGGCCGAGCTCGAGCGCGCGTTCACCGATCCGGAGCGTCTCGACGCGTCCTTGGCGTCGATGCCCGCCGGCCTCGCGAAGCTCGTGCATGCGTCGACCCGGAATACCTTGTCGCCGAATGTCCTCCGGGGCGGGACGAAGGTGAACGTGATCGCCGACGAGGCGATCGTCGAGATCGATATCCGTACGCTGCCCGACGCGTCCCGCGACGCCGTGCGCTCGCTCTTACAGGACGCGGTCGGTGATCTCTGGACAGGGGTCGAGCTGCTCCACGAGTCCGACAACGTGTCCACCGCGTCGCCCTCCCAGACCCCGCTGACGGACGTGCTCGATCGCGTCACCCGGTCCCTGCTTCCGGAGGCGCGGCTCGTGCCCGCCATGACCGTCGGCGCGACGGACAACCGATTCTTCCGGCGCAAGGGCGCGGTCGCCTACGGCTATGGGCTGATGAGCCCGACGCTCACCATGTCGCAGTTCCGCTCGATGTTCCACGGCCGGGACGAGCGCGTGCACGTCGAGTCCCTGCGGCTCTCGGCAGAGCTGTGGGAGCGGACCGCACGGGAATTCCTTGGTTGAGCTCGGGACGGACCCGCGCTCCCGCCATCTCGAGTGGGAGGGCTGCCTCAACCTGCGCGACCTCGGCGGCCTCCCGACCGAGGACGAGGGCACGACGGCCTGGGGCGCGTTCGTCCGCGGGGACACGCTCTGCCAGCTCACGGAGTCAGGCCGCGGTGCGCTGCTGGGCTACGGGATCCGCACGGTCATCGACCTGCGATCGTCGGAGGAGATCACGGCCGAGCCGAACCCCTTCGCGGCGCTTCCGGACGTCGTCTCCTATCTGCACCGCCCGCTGAACGATCCCGCCACCGAGACGCGCCTCTCGAGGGCGGCCGGCGCTGCCGAGCGCTACATCCTGATGACCGACGCGGCCGCGGGCGCAGCGCGGCTTGCGGCCATCTTCTCGTCGATGGCGCGCGCACCCGAAGGCGGCGTGCTGTTCCACTGCTTCGCGGGCCGCGATCGAACGGGTGTCGTCGCCGCGCTCCTGCTGCGCCTGGCCGGTGTGGGCATCGGCATGATCGTCCAGGACTACGAGCTCACTGACGGCCGGATGCGTCCTCGCTACGACGAGTTGCTCGCGACTTTCGATGAGACGCGCCGGGAACGGTTCCTCTCGAGCCTCGAGGCGCGCGGCAACCCGATCCGCAGGACGCTCATGCACGTGGAGGAGCGCCATGGGAGCGTCGGTGGATACCTCGAGCAGCACGGCACGACCTGGGCGGAGATCGATCGCGTCCGCGGGAGGATCCGGCCGAGCTAGCCCGGTCAGCGTGGCCTTGCTGCTCTCCCGCCGTTCAGGAGCGTGCCAGCCGCTCCCCTCACGCGCCCCGGCAGCCGCGGCCGGCCCGCCAACTCGATGACGGGCTTCGCACGACGGCGGCCACGGGGGTTGAGGGCCTCCTTGCGCGCCAGGTTCTCCTTGCGAGTCCCTGCGCGCGGGACCCTTCAGGTCCCGTAGAGCTCGAGCACCTCGCGGCGGAACTCGACGCCGGATTTCTTGCGGATCTTGTCGAACTCGTCGAAGTCCCACTCCGCCACGAAGGTGACCGCCACGCCGGTGTTGCCGGCGCGGCCGGTGCGGCCGATCCGGTGGGTGAAGGTGTCCGCGTCCTCGGGAAGGTCGTAGTTGATGACGTGGCTCACGTCCTCGATGTGCAGCCCGCGCGCGGCGACGTTCGTCGCGATGAGGATCGGGAGCGAGCCCCTCTTGAACGCGTCCAGGGTCCGCTCGCGCTCGCGCTGGCTCAGGTCGCCGTGGATGGCGTCGACCTTGTGCCCGCGCCGCTTGAGCACCTCGACGAGCTTGTCCACGCCGCGCTTGGTGTGGCGGAAGATGAGCACCTGCTGGAGCTCGTAGCGGCGGAGCAGCTCCTCGAGCGCCTTCACCTTGTCCGCCTCAAGGACCTCGATGTACACCTGCTCGACGGTGTCGATCGTCATGTTCTCGGGGTCGATCGCGATCCGCTGTGCGTTGCGCGTGAAGCTGTGCGCGAGGTCCTTCACCTCACCGGCGAGCGTCGCGCTGAAGAGCGCGGTCTGGCGGTCGGTCGGCAGCCTTCTCAGGAGGCGGCGCACCTCTGGCGCGAAGCCCATGTCGAGGAGGCGGTCCGCCTCGTCGAGGATGACGAAGCGGATCTGCGAGACGTCGAGCGTGCCGCGCTCGATGTGGTCGATGAGGCGGCCGGGCGTCCCGACGACGATCGCGACGCCACGACGCAGCGCCTGCTCCTGCGCGCCATAGCCGACGCCGCCGTAGATCGCGACCTCGCGAGTTCTGCGGTAGCGGCCGAGCGCTCCGAACTCCCGCGTGACCTGCACCGCGAGCTCGCGGGTCGGCACGATCACGAGCGCCTGCGGCAAGCGGAGGCCGGCGTCCATCCGCTCGATGATCGGGATGGCGAACGCGGCCGTCTTGCCGGTGCCGGTCTGGGCCTGGGCCAGCAGGTCGCGGCCCGACTTCAGGATCGGGATGGCCTGCTCCTGGACGGGGGTGGGGGCCATCCACCCGAGATCCGCGATGGCGCGCGCGATGTCCGCGTGGACGGGGACGGGTCCGAAGGTGCCTTCCGCCGCGGCGGGACGCTCAGATACCAAGGTCACGCTTGCTCCTTTGCGGTGCTGATCTCGAGGAACTCATGACCTCGGGGCCATGAAAAAGCCTGACCTTTGTTCCTCGGTCAGGCCGCCGCGAAGCCGGACACCGTTGATGTAGTACGGATCCATTGTAGCGCGTCCCACGTGCCGATAGCCTTCAAGGGTCGGCCCGTGGAGGACCACGACACCGCGCCCGGACTCATCGCGACGCCCGCGACGAGGAACGGGGGACGACCCATCACGCAAGTATGCTCAGTCGGTGCCGGGCTCCATCACGGTGGCGCGCGTTCTGGGCATCGACATCCGGATCCACTTCTCGTGGTTCCTCATCTTCGTCCTCATCCTGCTGTCGCTCGCCGACCGCGTCCTCCCACAGCTGCGGCCGAACTGGTCGGATCAGAAGACGTACATCGTCGCGGTCATCACCGCGGTGCTCTTTTTCGTCTCCGTCCTGCTGCACGAGCTCGCGCACGCTCTCACGGCACGCGGCTTCCGGATGCCGGTGTCGTCCATCACGCTCTTTCTGCTCGGCGGCGTCGCGAACCTGGCGAAGGAGCCCCCGAGCGCCCGTGCGGAGTTCCTCATGGCCGCCGCCGGGCCGCTCGCGAGCCTCGCCCTGGGGGCGGTAGCGCTCGGTATCGCCTTCCTCGTGGACGTGCGCCTGGGGTTCGACCCGGCGCTCGACCCGGTCGGCGTCGTCGCAAGCTACCTCGGAGTGATCAACCTCACGCTGGCCGTGTTCAACATGATCCCGGGCTTCCCGCTCGACGGCGGGCGCGTCCTGCGCTCGATCGTGTGGGCGGTGCGCGGCGACCGTTCTCAGGCCACGCGGATCGCCGCGCGGGGCGGGCAGCTCGTCGCGGGTCTGCTCCTGCTGGTCGGCGTCTACCGGATGGTCGCGTGGAATGATTCGTTCGGTGGCGCGTGGTCCGCGCTCATCGCGTACTTCCTGTACAACGCCGCGTCCGGGGCGCTCCAGCAGGACCGCATGACAAGCCTGCTCGGTGACGTACGTGTGTCCAGCCTGATGGTCAAGGACCTTCACCCGGTGGGGGCGTCTTCGACGGTGGGCGCGCTCGTGCGTGACGTCGTCGTTCCGCTGAACCTTGCGGCCGTGCCCGTCAGCGAGGGCGAGCGCATCGTCGGGCTCGTCACGATCGCCGGGCTCAAGGGCATCCCACAGGAGCGCTGGGATGCGACGCTGGTCCGCGACGTCATGACGACCGTCGACGCGGTCCCGAGCGTCTCGCCCGACGACACGCTCGTCGTGGCCCTCGAGCGATTCAGCTCGTCGGATCTCCCGGTGTTGGCGGTCTTGCAGCGGGCGATGCTCGTCGGGCTCCTGCAGCGTGAAGCGCTGGCCGGATACCTGCGCATGCGCGAGTCCCTGTATCCGCGCGGCCTTCGCTGAGCTGTAGATCCCCGCGAGCTGCGCTGGCTTCGCCTGCTCCGCTCGCGTGGGCCCTTCGGCTCGGTCGGGCGAAGCCCTCCCTCGCCTAGATCTATCCCCGCGAGCTGCGCTGGCTTCGCCTGCTCCGCTCGCGTGGGCCCTTGCGGCTCGGTCGGGCGAAGCCCTCCCTCGCCTAGATAGGCGCCGGAGTGTCCCGCTTCGCGTAGACGGTCTCGCGCGCGGCAAGCCAGCGCCGCCCGTACAGCGCGATGACGCCGGCGACCGGTACGGCGAAGAGGCCGCCGGCGATCCCGAACACCTGGATCCCGACCGCGACGGCGAGTAACGCCGCGAGGGGATGGATGCCCACGGCACCTCCCGAGATCCGCGGAACGAGCAGGTGGTTCTCGAGCTGCTGGATCGCGGTCGCCGCCAGGATGACCCAGAGGACGAGCGGGAACGGTTGTGGCTGGAAGATCGCCACGCTCGCCGCGATCGCGCCGGCCACGATGGGTCCGACGATCGGGACCAGCTCCAGGATGCCCGCCATGACCGCAAGCAGCAGCGTGTAGGGCAGGCCCAGGATCGTGAACGCGACGAAGTTGAGGGACCCGATCACGAGCCCGAGCAGGAGCTGGCCGCGCACATAGCGGCCGAACACGTCCGCGAGCTCGTCCTCCACCCGGCCGGCGGTCGGCCGCCACCGGAGGGGCAGGAGGTACTGGATTCCGGCGCGGATCTTCGGGGCCGAGCCGAGCAGATACAGCGCCAGGACCAGCACGAGGACGATGTCGATGACCGCCGTGACCACCCGCATGGCAACTGCGGCGCTTCGCTCGACGAGCTCACCGCCACGCTCGGCGAGCGCCGTTCCGAAGCGCTGCTTCACATCGCCCGGGACTTGGACGCCCGCGATGGTGATCGGATCCGGGTTCTGCATGAGCTCCACGGCCTGGGGGATCCGTGCGGTGAGCGTGCGGCCTTGGGCGACGACCGGTGCCGCGATGCTCGTGACGCTTCCGACGAGGAGTGCCAGCGCACCGAGGAAGGCGATGACCACCGCGAGCCAGCGCGGCATGACGCGGTGCAGGAGCTGGACGATCGGTGACAGGAGGAACGCGAAGACGATCCCGAAGAGCAGCACGAAGATGAGCTCGCGGACCGGCGCCAGGAATCCCGCGAGCGACCCGAGTGCCCAGAGCACCGCGATCAGCGCCGTCGCGCCAACGAGCACGTAGCTGACCCACCATTGCTGGATCGGCGGCGGCTGCCTCATGGCCGAAGACTAGCGAGCGCCAGCGCCTCCACGGGTGAGCGCGTCACGGACCTCCGGCGGGCGAAGGGCCTCGTGACCGACCGGTGAGGTCGTGGCCCGACTCTCCGCTCTCGCCCGCGAGCAGCTCGACCGCGTGCGGCAGGACAGGGAGCAGCAGCTCGAGCGACTCGCGCGCGGCCTTCGGCGAGCCGGGAAGGTTCACCACGAGCGCGCTCCCGAGCGCTCCGGCGACGCCACGCGACAGCATCCCGTGCGGCGTCGCTTGGAGCGATCGCGCGCGGAGCGCCTCGGCGATGCCGGGGATCTCGCGGTCGATGACCCGGCGCGTGGCCTCCGGCGTCAGGTCGTTCGGCGAGAGGCCAGTGCCGCCGGACGTCAGGACGACGTTCGCGCCGGCACGCGTCGCCGCGAGGATGGCCATCGCGACTCGCTCCGCATCGTCCGGGACGAGATCCTGCGAGACCACCTCGTGCCCCGCGGCCACCAGCGCGTCGCGGACCGCCGGCCCAGATTCATCGAGGCGTTCACCGCGTGCGCCTTTCGTGCTCACGGTGATTACGGCTGCGCGGATCACTCCAGACGTAGGTCACCACTTGTGCCGCCCTGCTTCTCGACAAGCCGGACGTCGACCAGCCGCGCGCCGCGCTCGATCGCCTTCAGCATGTCGTACAGCGTGAGGCCCGCGACCGCGACCGCGGTGAGTGCCTCCATCTCGACACCCGTCTTCCCGGTGGTCGCGGCCATCGCCTCGATGACGATCCCGTCGTCCTGGACATCGAGGACGACGGTGAGGTGCGTCAGCGCGATCGGGTGGCAGAGGGGGATGAGCTCGCTCGTCCGCTTCGCAGCCATGATCCCCGCGATCCGCGCGGCCCCGAGGACGTCGCCCTTCGGCGTGCGTCCGCCGCGCACGACTGCGACCGTGGACGCGCTCAGCATGAGCTTTCCGCGCGCCACTGCGCGCCGATCGGTGTCGCCCTTCGCGCCGACGTCGACCATCCGTGCGTTGCCCGATGTGTCGAGGTGCGACAGGGCGCGCCTTGTCGAGCGGCGCGGACGGGTTTCGACGTGCTTTCGCGCGGGCGGCGAGCGGCGTCGGCTCCGCCCGGCCGCCCCCCTGACCTCGCGGAGGCGCTCCGCCTCCTCGGGCGTCCGGTCCGTCCGGCGCCCGTCCCGGCCGATCCGTCCACTTCGGTGATCGCGGACGTGAGCGCTCATTCGCACGATCCGCCGGCCACAGATCGCGCACTTCTTGTATCGCTTCGGCAATGGCATCAGCGGGCCTCCGGCTGGTCCGTGAGGATGAGGTCGACCGTCTCGCCCGGCTCATGGCGCTCGCGGCCCGGAGGCAGATCGATGAGGCAGTTCGCGAGCGACATGGAGCGCAGGATGCCGGAACCCTGCGGGCCGGTGGTCCGCACGGTGTCGTCGCTCGCGTCGTGGATCCCGCGCGCGAAGAAGCGGAGCTGTGCGGGCTTGTCGACGCGCTCCAGCAGCCGCGCTCGCGCGCGCGGCCGGGCGACGTTCGCGTGGCCCGCCATTCGCAGCAGCGCCGGCCGGACGAACAGCTCGAAGGTGAGGAGCGAGGACACTGGGTTGCCGGGCAGCCCGAAGATCGGGACGCGGCGAGGACCGTCGCGCAGCTCGCCGAACGCGAGCGGCCGGCCCGGCCGGATCGCGATCGACCAGAAGTCCATCGTCCCCATCTCACTGACGACCGGCTTCACGTGGTCGTGATCGCCAACGGAGACTCCGCCGCTCGTCACGACGGCGTCCGCGGAGCTCGCGTCGCGCAGCGCGGCGCGTAGCGCCTCCGGGGTGTCGCCCACGATGCCGAGCGTCCACGCGACGCAGCCGGCCGCTCCGACGGCGGCCGACAGCGAATAGCGGTTCGCGTCGCGGATCTGTCCCGGCTGGATCGGCGCGTCGAGCTCGACGACCTCGTCCCCCGTCGACAGCACGGCGACCCGGGGACGTCGCACCACGTGCACCCGTGGCCGGCCGGTGGTCGCGAGCACGCCGATCTCGGCGGGCCGGAGAACAGTGCCCCGCGGGATGACGACCTCGCCCACGCGCAGGTCCTCGCCGCGCCCGCGGACCGAGAGCCCCCGCTCCGTTGCGCGCTTGATCGTCACGACATCCATGCCGTTGTCGGTGTCCTCGACACGGACCACGGTGTCGGCACCGTCGGGCATCGGCGCGCCCGTCATGATCCGCATCGCCTCGCCGGGACCGACCAGCTCACTGGGGTAGGCGCCTGCGGGGATGTCTCCCACCACGCGCAGGCGTGCGGGCGCGGTCGCCACGTCCTCCCCACGGACGGCGTAGCCGTCCATCGCGGAGTTCGTGAAGGGTGGGACGTCATGGACGGCTACGGCGTCCTCGGCGAGCACCGCGCCGAGCGCGTCCAGAAGCGCGACCTCGTGCGGGGGAAGAGACAGCACCCCGCCGAGGATCCGCTCGAGGGCTTCGTCGACCGTGAGCGAGCGGTCCGCCGTCTTCGCGGACGTCGCGCTGACTGTCGCCATCCGGAACGAGTCTACGTGCGCGGTATCTCACCACCCGACGCACCTGCGACAGAACACGCCAGCCGGCGCCGCCGAACATGAGCGCCATCGAGGCGACGTGCAGCCAGCGGACCGCCCAGCTCCAGGACGTGGGTCGAGAGCGATCACAGGCCCAGTGGCGCAGCGCCTCAGGAAGTCAAGCCGCG
>Ga0136619_10000472_pt1 | contig 15247 bp, 19 predicted proteins | sample AntDrymUQ3532106_2_FD_104807 | JGI IMG/M metagenome (GOLD analysis project Ga0136619, IMG submission 104807) | Polar desert sand microbial communities from Dry Valleys, Antarctica - metaG UQ353 (21.06) | ecosystem: Environmental > Terrestrial > Soil > Desert | place: Antarctica: Dry Valley...
ATCCACCGCAAAATAGAGACCGCCGCACCCGGCGGCCGGCAGTATTCCTACGAGAGGATCGCCTGATGCCTATTTTTATTTCTAGTCTCACTAACATCAGTGAAGATAGCGGAAACATGGTGTCGAAGGAGGTTCAGTGATGCGGGAAGAGTACATGATCGAGCGCCAGGGCAAGCGGTTCGTGCTTTACGCGGGCCTACTGGAAGAGGCGCATGAGAGGGGCTTGAGGAGCATCGAGACCGAGCTTCTTCAGGTTCCGGGCGTGGAGAACGGCGAGGTCGCCATCGCGCGGGCCATCGTGAGGACGGAGGACGGCAAGTTCAGCGGCATCGGGGACGCGAGCCCCGCCAACGTCAACCGCGCCATCGCGCCGCACGTCATCCGCATGGCCGAGACGCGGGCGAAGGCCCGTGCCCTCAGGGACGCCATCAACGTCGGCGTCACGGCGTTCGAGGAGCTCGGCGACGACGGTGGCGAGGCGGAGGTCGCGATTTCGCAGGGCCGGGACGTACGCCAGGACGAGCGGCGGGATGCGCCGACGAAGGAAGAGAGCCGGGGAGAGTTGCCGGCGACGCGCAAGCAGCTCAACTACCTGGAGTCCCTCGTCTCCGACGTGGTGGAGGACGGCATCGCCAAGTTCGAGGACATGGTGGGCAAGCCGATAAGCGAGCTCACCCGCGAGGAGGCGAGCGAGTGGATCGGGCGTCTCTCCGGGAGGGCCGCGTAGTGCGACTCTGGATCGCCGCCCTGGGCGAGGAGTCGCTCTACGAGGTGGATCTCCCCGCCTGCTGCCAGCGGAGCGCCCACAGGGCGGAGGACTCCTTCGAGTGTCCGTCATGTGGGGCGATGTGGCAGGAGCCACAGCCCGTCTTCTCTGATGAGGACGCTTTCATGGACGGCTCCCAGGAGCGGAAGGGCGCGGCGTGAAGAAGAGAAGAACTCTCCGGGCGGACACGACGCTCGCTCCGGCGGGCGAGGTGGAGCGGGAGATCTACGTTCAGGCGCTCCCGGCGTGTTGCCTGCGATCGTTCAAGGCGGCGGTCCTGGCGAACGTGGAGGAGCGGCGGCAACTGGCGCTCGACTGCTCGTGCGGGAGGAACTGGTGGATCACCTCCAGCCTCGACGAGCGGGTGCTCGAAAGGTTCGTCACGCATGGCGGCCCGCGTGTCGGAAGCAGCGCGGATCACGGGCCGTCGGCGGCGTAGATGGCGACCGGCAGACAGATTCGAAAGGCTGGAAAGGGAGGGAAGCGGTATGGAAGGCGCACGAGACACACTCACGCAGTACCTGGGACGAGTCCGGGAAGGACGGCTGCTCGACGCGAACGAAGAGCGCATCCTCAGCCGGAGGTCCCAGCAGGGAGACAGGGGAGCGCGCAGGCGTCTCATCGAGTGCAACCTGCGGCTCGTCATCTCCATAGCCAAGAAGTACCGGGGGCGTGGGGTGCCCTTCGAGGATCTCATCCAGGACGGTAATGCGGGCCTCATCCGGGCGGTCGAGAAGTTCGATCCAGAGATGGGTAACCGGTTCTCTACTTACGCGACGTGGTGGATCCGCCAGGCTGTCACCCGCGCCGTGGCGGATCACGCGCGCACCGTCCGCCTCCCAGCCCACGTCGTTGACTCCATGTTCAGGATGCGCTGGGCGGAGAACGCCCTGAGCATCGAACTGGGGCGCGAGCCAACCGAAGAAGAAACGGCCGGACGGTTAGGCACGAAGCTTGAAGAGGTGCGGCGGCTCCACGAAGTCAGCCAGCCGATATCCAGCATCAACTCCCGCATGGGCGGGTCCGACGAGGACGGCTCCGAGATGGGAGACCTGCTGCCGGACGAGAGATCCAGGGAAGACTACGTCCGGGTCGAGGTCGGGCAGTGGGAGGGGACACTGGTCGAGGCGGTCAGGTCGCTCCCCGAGCGCGAGGCGAAGGTCATCCAGATGCGCCACGGGCTCGACGGCGGCTCGACCCGCACCCTGCGCGAGGTCTCCGAGGAACTCGGCATCTCCCAGGAGCGGGCACGTCAGGTCGAGATAAAGGCCCTCAGGACCATCCGCACCGGACGCTACGCCAGCACCCTGCGGCGCGCCCTCTCCGAAGCCGTCTAGCCCGCTCGGAAGTTCGGCTTTCTAGAGTAAATTCGCGGATCGAGGCTCTTGTCAGTGGACCTCGATCCGCTTCGTTGTGCTACCTGGTTCGAGAAGCTGGTTCGGACGACCTTCCGAACGGACAATGGGGAGATATTCCATCGTCGATGAGCTAACCTGTCGCCAGACCGGATGAGGAGGAAGCCCTTTGGAGACGACCCAGCGCAACACTGAGCATATTTCGGATCTCTTCGAGAAAATGGGTGGAGCCGTGACGGACGGTTTTCCCGCTATTCACTCCCCCGTCAGCCATACGGAGGCCGGAACACCGTATCTGCGGGCGCCCGGCGTAGTCATGCTGGCCCGGCCCCAGACCAACGTCGCAGGGCTCGCCGGGTTCCTGGAGGGCTTTGATCCGGACCTGAACTTCCCTGAGTACGTCAACGATCCCACACCACTTCCTGACTCATCTCAGCTCTGCAAGACGGCGGGACAGCTCTGCTACGCGAGCTTCGGACCGAGACGCACGACCAACGAGAACGCCGCTGCCTACATCGGGCGGTTGACCTCAGCGGGGCACGGCTCGGTTCTGGAGCACGCGAACTTCAGCTTCCTGCTCTACGGCATCAGCCGCAGCGTGACCCACGAACTGGTGCGCCACAGAGCCGGGGTTGGTTTTTCACAGATTTCACAGCGCTATGTTTCTGGGAGTGTGCTGCGCTTCGTGGAACGACCGGAGTACACGGAAGACGCGGAGCTTCATCGGCTGTTCGAGGAGCGGGCCGACCGGGCCGCCGCGGAGTACGAGGAGATGGCCGGGCGTCTGCTGGAGTACCAGGAGGGCGGGAACACCATGCTCTCCGCGGATTACAAGACAGACGCGCGCAAGAAGGTGCAACAGACCGCGCGTTCGCTGCTTCCGAACGAGACGGAAGCGCCGATGGTGTTCACGGGGAACGTCCGGGCGCTGCGGCACATCGTTGAGATGCGGGCCGACGCGCACGCGGAAAGTGAGATCCGGAACCTCGCCGTCCGTCTCTTCCTGTGCCTCCGGGAGGCCGACCACATCCTCTTCGGGGACTACGTGCTCGATACGCTCCCGGACGGTACCCACACCGTCGCGACCGAGCATCGTAAAGCCTAGATAGAGGTGCGGTCTCGTCAGATAGTATTAGCAACGGTGTGCTGTCGGTAATGAGGGAAGACGGATGGCGGACGGTGACGAGGAACTGGCCGCTGAAGGCAGAGAGACAAAGGAGCAAACAGGCGTCGAGGATGTCCACGAGGCGTTGCGGTCAGAAGAGGTGACCATCGTGGACGTGCGGGAGCAGGAGGAATGGGAGGTGGACCACATCCCGGGCGCGAAGCTCATCCCGCTAGGCTCGCTGGGGAGCAGGGCTGCCGGGGAGTTGCCGGACCGCGACGCGCGTATTGTGGTCCAGTGCGCCGCCGGTGGCCGGGGCGCGCAGACGGCGAGAACGCTCCGGGAGATGGGTTACGAGGTCGAGTAGCCACCGGACGCTCCTGGCGGTGGAGCTGGGGGCGTTCGCCTTTTTCGGATTCTTCTGGGGCAACTTTGCGGTCCTGTTGGCCGACCTGAGCCGCGCGTTGGACCTCTCTCCCGGCCCCCTCGGGTTCGCGCTCTTCGTCGGGGCGGCGGCTTCGATCCTGGCGATGGCGGTTCTCGGGCGGACCTCCGACCGCATCGGGCGGCGGACGTACCTCGTGATCTGGGCCTGCGTCTTCGGATTTGGTATCTGCGGCCTGGCCTTCGCCGGCGGCTACGCCTTCTTCCTGGTTGTCCTGGTGATCCTGTACGCAGCGGGCGGTCTCTACGACGTGGGCATGAACGCCGTGGCCGTGGACCTGGAGAGGGCCGCGGGCCGTCGCTTCATGTCGTACCTGCACGCCGGTTTCTCCGGCGGGGGCGCGGTCGGCGCCCTCTCCGCCGGAGCCCTCCTGCAGGCCGGGGTGAACTACCGCTACGTGTATCTCGGGGTACTGATACCGTTGGTCGCCGTGGTCGCCGCTTTCCTGACGGCCCGGTTTCCCCAATCGGAGCAACCGGTGGATGGAGAGAAGACCGGGACGCTGGCGTTGTACCGGAACGTGTCCCTCATGCTGGTCGCCGTGATCGCCACGTTGGGACTTCTGGCGGAGGGAGAGATGGAGCACTGGTCCGGCGTATACCTGCGGCAGACGCTGGAGTTGCCCGCGTTGCTCGGTGGATCTGGCGTGGCAGTGTTCTACGGCGCGATGGCTGTTGGGCGTCTGGCCGCCGCCGGAACCATAGTCCGCTTTGGGGACCGCCGAACCCTCATCGGCGCGGGCCTGCTGACGGCGACCGGGATGGCGCTTGCGCTCGTCACCCGGGAACCACTGCTCGTGGTGGCCGGGTTCCTGGTGGTCGGGCTGGCGCTCTCGGCGGTGGTGCCCATAGCCTTCTCGCTCGCAGGGGGTCTCGCGCCAGGGCGGGCGGGGACCGCCATCTCGGCCGTCACCACGCTGGCGTACGGCGGGTTCTTGCTGGGGCCAGTGATCGTGGGCGGCCTAGCGGAAGTCCTCGGCCTGCGCGTTGCCCTGGCGACCATAGCGGTGGCGGGGATACTGGTCTTTGTTCTCTCGTTGCGCGTGAAGTCTTCGCGGTCCGGTTAGCTACCTCTCGCAGGCCACACCGTCATCGTCACCATCCAGGTAGTTCGGGTCCGAGGGATCCTGCTCTAGGACTTTCTGGGCTTCTTTCTGGGTTGCGAAATCCGCGCAGTCGAGGTCAATGTCTCCATTCGACTTCGCCTCCCCTGAGCCCGAAGAAGGTTGTTTCTTTACCCCGGATCGAGAGCAGCTACCGCCTATCCCGTTGCCCCTGTCTGTTTGCTGGCAGAGCTCTTCCTCGGAGAGTCCCCACAGACCCCTTTCGTCCCCTCTGACGTCCCTCTGTGCCTCCCTGAAACGGTCAACGTGCCTGACGTTCGGCGGGAAAGTTGCCACTTGCGCGTATCCCTCTTCGACGAGAACTTCGTTGAACATCCGGCCATCCGGCAGGTGGACGTAGGCCAGGAGCCTTCCGTAAGGGTCTCTCTTCTGCACGTCCAGTTCGAGGACAACGTCCTTGCCTTCCAGGTGTCTCTTCGCAAACTCCGAAGCCTCCGCCCCGTACGGCTGCGTCCCGAAGTGGGTTTCGGGCGTGTCGACCCCGATCAGACGCACCCTTGCGAAGCCTTCTACGGAAGGCGAGATGTCCACGGTGTCTCCGTCCACCACGCGGGTTACGGTAGTGTCGTAAGGTGCCGCTTCGTCCGCGTTCCGGGAAGCCTGCCCCACCGAAGCCTCGGAAGCGGCATCGGGAGAAGAGGCGTTGTCCAAGGACTGTGAGATCCCACCCAAAGTCAGCGTGAGCGCCAGAGAGACGGCGGCGGCTACTCCAAAGGTTCTTATCGGCTTGTGCCTGGAGCTTCGCAAGAGGAGCCCGCAGACGCTCGCCGCGAATGCCAGCAGCGAGATCAGGGCAAGTATACCGACGAAGATCGAAATACCCTGGACCACGACGTTCAACTTCGTCGCCTCCTAAGTCGCGGGATACTCCAGGGGCCTGCTCCGGTCAGCCGGTGGCGGCCTTCGCGAGGCGCTCCTCCGCGTCGGCGACCTCGGGGTCTTCGATGCGCTTGAAGAGGGGCTTCGCTCCCTTTACCCGGTATTCATTCGGCAGGCCGTCGAGATCGGAGATGCGGGAGATGGGACCGGGGAAGAAGCTTTGCAGACGCTCCACGGCGTTCGGGACGTATGGGACCATGTGGTAGGCGATGGAGCCGAGCAACACGCAGCAGGCGTACAGGTCGGCCCTGGTTTGCTCCGGATTCTCCTTGCGGGTCTTCCACGGGGCTGCGGCGTCGAAGAAGCGGTTGGCCCGCCGTCCCATCGCCAGCAGCTCACCGAGCGCGTCGCGCGGGCGCGGGGCCATCATCCGTTGCTCGAATCGAGCTTCGAGGGCTTTGAAGTCTGCGAAGACCTCGCTCGCCTCTTCCGATAAGCTCTCGGGACGCGGAAGCTCACCTTCGAAGTATTTCTCGACGAAAGAGAGAACACGGTTTATGTAGTTGCCGAGGTTGCCTATGAGGTCCGAGTTGACCCTGATCTGGAAGTCTCGCCAGGAGAAAACCACGTCCCCGGTCTCCGGCAGGTTGGAGGCCAGATAGAAACGCAGGGGGTCGGCGGGGAACCGGTCCAGAGCCTCATGCACCCATACGGCCAGGTTACGGCTGGTGGACATCTGCATGGCGCGGCGCTCGCCGTCAACGACGACCTCGAGGTTCATAAACTCGTTGGCCGGCACGTCGTAGGGCAGGATGAACGGCTCCTCGCCGTCCTCGCCGACGCCCATGAGCTGGGCGGGCCACATCGTGGTGTGGAAGACCGTATTGTCCTTCGCGAGGAAGTGAAACATCTTCGTGCCCGGCTCCTGCCAGTACTCGCGCCACCTGTCGGGCTCGCCGAGCTTCTCCGCCCATTCGGCCGTCGAGGAGACGTAGCCGATGCAGGCGTCGAACCACACGTAGAACCTCTTGTCCTCGAAACCGGGCTCCGGGACGGGGACACCCCAGGAGATGTCGCGTGTGATCGGCCGTTTCTCCAACCCGCTGTCTATGATGCCGAGGATGAAGTTCTTGACGGAGGATCGCCAGTGCTCCTGGCCGTTTATGTATTTACGGAGCCGATCCGAGAACTGCGGGAGGTTCAGGTATAGGTGCGTCGTCTCCCTGACCTCCACGGGTCCGCCCGTGACCTTCGAGTGGGGCTCTATCAGCTCGTACGCCTCATACCAGGAGCCGCAGTTGTCGCACTGGTCGCCCCGCGCCTCCTTGTAGCCGCACACCGGGCACGTTCCCTCAACGTAGCGATCCGGCAGGAAACGTCCCTCCGAAGGGCTGTACATCTGCTGGCTCTCAGCCTCAGAGATGTACCCGCCCTCTTTTAGCTTGCGGTAGAAGAGCTGGGTGTTCCTGGCGTGTACTTCGGTCGATGTCTGCGAGAAGTTGTCGAAGGAGATCCCGAGCCGTCCGAACGTCTCGTTCATGTGCGCCCACCAGTAGTTGACGACTTCCTTCGGGTCCTTACCCTCCCGCTCCGCCCTGAGCGTGATCGGGACGCCATGATCGTCCGTGCCGCACACGTACACGACATCTTCACCGCGGGTCCGCAGATACCTCACGAAAGCGTCCGCCGGCAGGTACGCGCCCACGATCTGCCCGACGTGCAACGGCCCGTTGGCGTACGGCAAAGCCGAGGTCACGAGGTACCGCTGTCTTCTCTCTTCCATACCAAAAGAATAGCATCTGAGTCCACCCCCCGGTCCGAACCCTCCACGGCCTCCCCCAAGAACCCTGAACTACCGGTGCAGACTCGAAACGTAAAGCGAGCTTGACAAAGCTGTATTGTCAAGCTAACTTTACAGACATGGAGAACGGCGTACGAGATTTGAGGACGAGCAGGGGGCTATCCCAGGGGAGATTGGCGGAGGAGATGGGGGTATCCCGGCAGACCATCAACGCCATAGAGACAGGCCGTTACACGCCGTCGCTGCCGCTGGCGATTTCGCTGTCCCGGTTCTTCGGGCGACCCGTAGAGGAGGTATTCCGTGCCGACGAGCAATAGGAGGTGGATGGTGCCGCTGCTGTGCCTGGCTTTCGGTGTGGCTTATTTGGCGGTGTTCTGGATCGGCGGGAACCCCGTAGCCGGGGTGGGGCCGTTCGTGATCATGGTCGGGTACGGCTTGCTGCTGTTGTTGGGCGGGCGCAGCGAGGTCATCCGCACACTGCGTGCCCAGCCGTCCGACGAGATGTGGAAGTCGTTCGATGTGCGGGCGAGCCTGTTCTCGTTCTTCGTTCTGGTGGTCGTGCTCATCGGCGCGGCGTTCTACGAGATAGCGCGAGGGCAGGATGCCCAGCCATACGTCCTGCTCTGTCTCGTGGGCGGCGCCAGCTACGTAGGAGCCTTGATCTGGCTCCGCCTGCGCTCGTGAGGGTCGGGTACCAGAGTCGAACCGTTCATAGAACCGCAGAAAGGAGGTGTCTGATGCTAAAGGAAGTCCCCATACTCCGGTTGACGTTGCTCTTCGTGGCCGTGCTCGCCTTCGGCGCTCTGTCCTGGATCAACGGCGGTCCCGTCGGTAATGTCGGGGCCCGGTTAGCGGTCGTGCTCGCCATCGGCGGGTCGGCGCTTGCCGGTCGCGGCTGTGTCCTGCGTCGCCTCAACCGCGAGCGTTCGTAGGCCAGGAACCGCCAACCAACAGGGGACCGGGGCGTAATGTTCCGGTCCTCTTCGCGTTCCCGAAATCCCATTCCGTAGCCTCGTACCACCCGGAAATGCGCCGGATTTTCCACGGACCTGTCCACGGACCCGCGTGCTAAGATGGCGGTCTTCATGTCCCCCGATCCCCTGCTCAGAGTTCCTTTCCGGCGGCTCCGTCCGGAGGCGCGAGAGCCAGCGCGGTCTCACGCCGGGGACGCGGGCTACGACCTGCGGGCGGTGGACGAGATGGAGCTTCCACCGGGCGAGCGAGCGCTGGTGGGAACCGGCGTCTCGGTTGCCATCCCTGACGGGTACGCTGGGCTCGTGCTGCCGCGGAGCGGGCTCGCCGTGAGGTACGGGGTCTCGCTCGTAAACACTCCGGGGCTCATAGACTCCGGGTATCGGGGGGAGATCCAAATTCCCCTCATCAACCACGACCGCAGGGAGACCTTCCGCGTCGAGCGGGGGATGAGGATCGCGCAACTCGTCCTCGTGCGCGCCGGAGACGCCGTCTTCGTGGAGGTGGATCTCCTGGATGCCAGCGACGATGGCCGGGGAGAAGGAGGCTTCGGCTCCTCGGGCACGGCATGACCAGCCCAGGCCGCAGATCCTCTGTTCATGGTGCCTTCCGGGCGGGCGTCCGCTGATGTTCCTGCTCCGGAAGCCTGACGAAGAGGCCATCGTGCGGTTCGTCGCTGCTCAGAGGAATCTTCCCTTCGCCTACCACGGGATCGGGGCCACCCGCGAGAGTGTGCCGCCGAAGGGATATGTGGCGGACCGCTACAGGGTGAAGCTCGGCAAGGGAGAGGAAGCGTACCGGCGGGCGAAGGAGGCCCTGAGGGGCTGGCGGCAGTTCGGCACCGGATGGACGAGCCTGCACCCTCCCGGCACCGGGATCGAGGTCGGGTCTGTGGTCGCCGTGCTCGCCCGGCATCTTGGTTTCTGGTCGCTCAACTCCGCCCGTGTCGTCTGCACGTTCGATGAGAGATCAGGCGAGCGTGGCGGGGTAGAACGCTTCGGCTTCGCCTACGGGACGCTTCCCGGTCACTCGGAGCGGGGCGAAGAGCTGTTCTCCGTCGAGTGGGACCACGCGGACGATTCCGTCCACTACGCCGTCTTCGCCTTCTCGCGGCCCAACCATCTCCTGGCGTGGCCCGGCTATCCGTTCGCCCGGATGCTGCAGAGGCGTTTCAGAAGGGATTCAACGCGGGCGATGGTCGAGGCGGTAGGTGGGCCGTCTGTCCGGTGAGTTCCGGGCCGAAGGTTCCGCTTCGTCGCGGGTAGTTGTTACACTTCGCCCGGTTTGAACGCGACGACGCATGCCATATTCGGGGTCGGGGCGCTGGCGGGGACCGCGCTCCTGGCCGGCGTGGATCCCCCGCTGTGGGCCTATCCGGTGGCGGCCGTCGCCGCCTGGCTGCCGGACGTGGACAACCCGCGCAGCACCCTGGGAAACGGACTCAGCCGCAGCAAGAATCGGGTGTGGAACACGATCACACGCCCCCCGAGTTGGGCCTTGCGGACCACGTCTTTCTTCCTGGTTCGCACCTTCGGCCACCGCACCCTGACCCACTCGCTGGTCGGTTTCGCGCTCTTCCTCGTGCCGGTCTGGCTGCTCTTCGGGGCGTTCCCTGAACTGTTCTTCGCCCTAGTGGTGGGATGCGCCTCGCACATCCTGGCCGACGCCCTGAACACGCCTGGCGTGCCGCTCCTGTGGCCCCTGGATTGGCGGTTCCGGCTTCTTCCGGGAGGCATACGCTCCGGCGGGCTGGCGGAGGCCATCGTGGCGGTCGCGGCGACGGCCCTCACTACGGCCGGCATCCTCCTGCTGCACCCGGGGATCGGCGGGCTCATCTGAAGCAATCTGCGGAAGCGCCTTCCGCGGATCGCGCCGGTCAGCAAGTCAGCGCTTCAGTTTGTCAGCCTTTGTCCTGTCGATGGCCGGTGATTACCTGTTCGCGCAGAACAGATCTCTCGTGAGATGATTCAGTAGCCGGAGTCCTCCAGCCATCGCAGCGCCTCCTGGCTCGCGGGGTGCGTCTCCCGGCTGCGCTCCTCGTTGTGGGCGATGGCACGCCGCAAGGCTTCGGCGGCGACTTCTCTGAGGTCTTCTTCGGCAAGATCCCTTAACCGTGCCACGCTCGGGTAGTTGCGTCCCGGTTCGATCGCATCCGCGACAAACACCGCCAGAGCGACTGGCCCCATATCCGGTGCCCCGGTGGTGTGTACCCGGATGGCCTTCAAAACCTCCTCATCCTCCACGCCCAGGTCCCGACGTGCCAGTTCAGCCGCCACCGGGCCGTGCAGGAGCATCGGGCTCTCCCGCTCCGGCTGACCGACTGGCATGTCCCACTCCTCCGATATGCGCAGAAACTCTTCCGCGCCGGTTTCGCGCGCCGCATCATGAAGCAGAGCCGCCAGGCGTGTCCGATACGTGTCGAGGCCGTGCAGGGAGGCCAGGCGCTCCGCGGTTTCGGCCACCCGCTGCGTGTGGCCGTAGCGTTTGTCGGAGAGCCGGGCTCTCGCGAAGGCGTCAGCCCTCTGAATCATCGCGTCGTCTGTTTCATGGTTTGCCATCCGGGGGATTGTAGACTACGCCGGTGAGAGAAGATGGTCACATAAAAAGCGCGGAGATAGTCGCAATAGGCACCGAGATGCTGCTCGGGGACCTGGTGGACACCAACTCGGCGTGGCTCAGCCAGCGGCTCGCCATGCTCGGCGTGAGCCTCTACCGGCACACCACCGTCGGAGACAACAAGGCCCGCGTCGTCGCCGCCATGCGGGAGGCCACCTCGCGCTCGGACCTGGTGCTCACGACCGGCGGCCTCGGCCCGACCTCAGACGACATCACCAACGAATGCCTGGGCGAGGTCGCGGGCCGGAAGATGGTCGAGTACCCGGAGGCCCGACGGCACGTGGACGAGATGTTCCGGCGCTTCGGGCGAAAGCCGACGCCATCCAACTACAAGCAGGCACTCTTCCCGGAGGGTACGCGGCTCATCCCCAACCCGCGCGGCACGGCGATGGGGGCGCTGCTGGAGGTTGAGGGGACGCTCTTCGCCACCTTCCCCGGCGTGCCGGTGGAGATGCGGGGCATGTTCGAGGAGACGATAGAGCCGCTCGTCCGGGAACGGTCCGACGGTTCGATCATCTCCCGGACGCTGTGGTTCTCCGGCATCGGGGAGTCCGCGCTCGCGGAGCAGGTCCAGGAGTTCCTCGACGCCTCCGACCCGACGGTCGCCCCGCTGGCCGGACAGGGCAAGGTGCGCCTGCGCATCACCGCCCGCGCCGCCACCCCGGAGGAGGCCGCGGGGAAGATAGAGCCGGTGGCAGATGAGATCCTCTCCCGACTCGGCGACTACTACTTCGGGGAGGGTAACGAGACCCTGGAGAGCGCCGTCGGGCGTCTGATGAAGGAGAAGGGCGTGACCCTGGCCCTCGCCGAGAGCTGCACGGGCGGGCTCCTCGCCAAGCGCCTGACCGACGCCCCCGGCTCCTCCGCCTACTTCCTGGAGGGCCTCGTCACTTACTCCAACGAGGCAAAGGAACGTCTGATCGGCGTTCCGCATGAGACGCTCGTCGAGCACGGCGCCGTCAGCGGTCCCGTGGCGGAGGCGATGGCCGAGGGCGCGCGGAAGGCCGCCGGTTCGGACTACGGGCTCTCCGTGACGGGGGTGGCCGGCCCGGACGGCGGGACGGAGGAGAAACCCGTCGGGCTCGTGTTCGTCGGGCTCGCGGATGCGGGGGGGACGATGGCGGAGAGGCTCGACCTCACGGCTTGGGCGAAGTCCAGGGAGGCCATCCGGGAACGGAGCGCCAACCGGGCCTTCGACTTTCTAAGGCAGAGCCTGAAAGAAAAAATCTGACGGAGAAATTTCTTGCTGTACACAATCTGGAGTAGTACACTTCCCGAAGTTGGAAGCACGCGAGAGGAGGTGATCCAGATAGACGCATCGAGTAGTAGTCGCGGGTATCTTCGGGGAGAGGTGGCGCTAACCTAGACTCGCCCAAATCCCTGCGGGATCCTGGGTTATCTCCTTCCGCCTCTCCGGTAGTAGACGGCGGACGTGCTGAAAACGGGATACCTGCGAGACTCAGAAGGGTACGGCCCCCTGGTGCTTATCTAGCCGGGGGGCACTTTTTTATCCCTGAACTTCATCCACGAACGAGACCTCGTAGAGATGAGGCTCGAACTTCTCCGCCAACTCCGCGGCTTTACGCATGTGCTCCGCCGCCTCCGGGTTCTCCAGCATCGCCTCGAAATCTTCTTTGCTGCGCCACTGCGCGTAGTTGACTACCTTCGTCCCATCATGGCTCTTGTGCAGGTTGGCCGACACGAAACCCGGCATCCCGTTCATGACCGACTCAGTAGCCTCTACCAGCACGTCCAGCAACCGCTGCTGATTCTCGGGCTCCACCGTGAACACGTTGATCAGGGTCACCACGCCGCCTTGAACCGAGATCTGCGTCATCCTCTTCCCTCCGCTGCGTTTTCCGGCATACTCCTGATTATCTCCAGGTTGGCGGTCTCGAAAAGAGCGTTCTCGAGTCTCCGTATGGATTGTCTCTCGTGGGATACCTGCTCGCTATTTGGGAACCGGCAGGACGTCAAGGCCGCTGAGGATGATGATGGTGGCGGCGAAGGAGTTAAAAGTGGCGTGGGCCACGAACGGCGGCAGGAGGCTGCCGGTCTTCTCGAAGAGCGCGCACAGGGCGAAAGCCAGGACCACGAACGCCGCCAGCAAGACCGGCTCCAGGTGCAGCAGCGCGAAGAGCACGGAGGAAGCCAGCGCTGCCAGCACGAAGGGGAGCATCCCGATGACACCTTCGGATTCTTTCGGCCTGCTTCGGGTGAAGATCCAGAATCCCAAACGGTTGAGGCCGTTGAAGACGCCGCCGCGGAAGGCCAGTTCCTCGACGGCGGGGCCGAAGAGCACGACCACGAGCACTATCGCCGGAATCGCGAGCCCCGGACTCTCCCGCACCCAGCCTTCGAGTCCCAGCATGAAGTCTCCCTGTATCCGCAACTCCGTTGAGTAACCGAACCTTTTGAGCACCGAGATGCTCAGGGCGTTTACCATCACGCCGACGAGCACCGCCCCGATGCCGACGAGCACCCCGATGCTGGCCCCGGCGAAGTAGCCGCCTCTCGGCCGGGCGAACCCCAGGGAGGACAGCGAGTAGCCGGCGTGGCTGCCGAACCGCCGCGCCACGAAGACCCCGGCGAAGAATATCCCGACGGTGAGAGAGGCCAGGATCACGTTCTGCTTGGCTAAGAGCAGCAACGTCTCCCACGGGTCACCTATCACGGGCGTCTCCCAGGTAAATTCCGGCGGCGGGCCAGCCGCCCGCGGCGTCCGTCAGGAGGCGCTCCTTGATCCCGGCCGGGAGAAGCCCGATGCTGCGTAGCTCGTCCACGCCCACCCATCGCAACTCCGAGAGCGTCGGCTCCGTACCCGGCGCGACCTCGGGATCGCTCCCGAGGGTGGCTTCCGCATGCCGATCCACCTCCACCCGCGCTGCTACGTCCACCGTGTGGCGGCCGTCTCTCAGGAACTCGCTAACGTACAGGATGCCGGCGAAGGTCCCCGAAAGCCCCGTCTCCTCGGCGACCTCGCGCTCGGCGCACTCCGGGATGGTCTCTCCGGGTTCCAGCCGGCCCCCCGGCAGTACCCAGTACGGCTCCCGGTCCGGCTTCTTGTGGCGCACCAGGAGCAGGGCGCCGGAGCGTTCGATCACCGCCGCGATCCTGATGCCGAAGTCCATGCCCGAAGCTCCACGATCCTTGCCCATGGCGCCGAGTATAAACCCGGGTCAGCCTCCAGAGACCTCCGCCGCCTTCGGCTCGTCCTCCCGGCGAAGGTCGAGAACCTGCGTCTCCAGTTCATCGCACGCCTCCAGCACAAGGCGCAGCCCATCTTCTTCCGAGATGCGCCCATCGTCAGAGCCGTACCGCTCCAGGATAGTGGCCTCCGTGGCCGGGTACGCGCCTCTGGAGCGCCGGTGCCGCCGGAGCGTCGCGAGCCGTCCGTCTTCGCCAGCGAACTCCAGGATGGAGTCCAGGTAACCCGAGATTTCGGGATCGTCTATTTCTCCCGCTACGGCGCGGTGGAGGAGGATGCCGGTGAGGTACTCGAAACCGGGTACCCGAAGCGTGCCACCATCAGCCTCTAAAGCGTGGACTCTGTCGTCGGGGATCACGGCCAGGCCCTCTCGCCGGACCCGGTCTGCGGCAGAGACGGCCACTTGGGCAGCCGTGAGGGTGACGTCGGGGTAGTTGCTGTCCATGCCGCGCAGCTCGACCGTCCCCTGGCGGTTGAGGCGGACCGGGTTCCAGGCGGGCCTGAGTATGTCCCCGCCGGCCTCGGCGAAGAGGTGGCGCTCGACGCCCGCGCGGTCCATCGCGGCGAGCCAGGCCTCGTAGCGGTCGAACTGCTGCCGGACGAGTTGCTCCACGGTGGTCGAATAGGATAGTAGAGCCCCCGCCCAGGGCAGCCCCGTATAGACGCCCTCCCAGCCAAAGGCGGCGGCGCCCCGGTAGTGGACCGTGCGGGGGGAGAGGCCCGCGTTCCGTCCTTCGTAGAAAGGACACGAGCGGGTAAGGAAGATCAGAGCCGGGTCCAGGGCCGTCGCCAGGTTGTGCAGGCCGAGCGCCTCCGCCCGCCCGCTCTCCGTCGCGCCCGCGGGGATCCCGGCCGCAGCATCCACCGTACCGTCCGCGAGTTCCAGGTGCAGGTGCGTGCCGGCGCACCTACCCGCGTGCACAAACCTCCCGGCGCCGACCGTGCTGACCTGCACCCGGTAATCCAGGTCGTCACGCGGGGTGGGCTCGAAGGGTAGCGGATAGGCGCCAAGGGGGTAGAGCCGTAGGCCTAACGAC
>Ga0136619_10000474_pt1 | contig 15237 bp, 13 predicted proteins | sample AntDrymUQ3532106_2_FD_104807 | JGI IMG/M metagenome (GOLD analysis project Ga0136619, IMG submission 104807) | Polar desert sand microbial communities from Dry Valleys, Antarctica - metaG UQ353 (21.06) | ecosystem: Environmental > Terrestrial > Soil > Desert | place: Antarctica: Dry Valley...
CGCCCGCGGCCGGCGACGCGATCCTCGATGCGCTTGCGGATGAAGCGGCGCATCAGGAACGGGCTGCGCCGGATGCGCCGGTCGGCCTCCGGGTCCCAGGTGATCTCCGCCATGCGAACTCCTTCCACTGAGTGCCTCGAACGAGGATTATATCCGCCGACAAGCGGTCGCCCGAAGGTTTACTCCAGGAACCCCCGCAGAGCCCAAAGGAACGCCTCTGCCTCTTCCTCCGTGTTGTAAGGGGCGAGCCCAGCGCGGACCCACCCGCCGCTCTCCCGTATATCCAGCTTTTCGGAGAGCGTGCTCGCGTAGAAGTCGCCGCCGGCCACGAAGATGCCGTGCCCCGACATGTGCTCGCAGACCTCCAGCGGTGTCCGCCCCGAAACCCGGAAGGCTACCGTGGGTGTCTTGCGCACCCCGTCCGGCGCGGCGTAGACGGTGACCCCAGGCATCGCGGCGAGCTCATCGCGGACCCGTTCCGCAAGCTCTGCTTCGTGCGCCTCGATAGCCTCCATACCGCTCACGATCCTCTCCCTGAGTGTCTCCCCGCTGCCCAGCGATGCGACGAACTCCACGGCCTCGGTGACGCCCGCGAGGGCCTCGTGGTTCTGGGTGCCGGTCTCCAGCTTGTCCGGGATGTGGTCAGGGGCGGGCTCCAGGTTGTATACGTCCAGCGCCTCGAACACCTCACGGCGGATGGCCGCGATCCCGACGTGCGGCCCGAAGAACTTGTACGCCGAACAGGTAACGATGTCAGCCCCGATGGCGTCGCGGTAGATGGGAACGTGCGGCGCGGCGTGGACCGCGTCCACGGCCACCAGGGCGCCGACCTCACGGGCCCGCGCCGAGATCCTCGCCACGTCCGTGACCGTGCCCACGGCGTTGGAAGCCAGGTTGACGGCCACCAGCTTCGTGCGCTCATTGACGATGCTCTCCAGATCGTCGAGGTCGAGGGTGAGGGCGCCGGTATCCACGGAGAGCCAGCGCGCCTCCGCTCCCGCGTCGCGGGCGGCCAGGAGCCAGGGGTCCACGTTGGCGCGGTGGTCCAGTTCCGTGACCACGACCTCGTTCCCCGAGCCCCAGGTCCTCCCGAGAGCCCGGGATACCGCGAGGGTGAGGGTCGTCATGTTGGCACCGAAGGCGACCTCGTCGGCCTCCGCTCCCAGGAAGGCGGCCATCGAGCGGCGGGCGCGGTACAGGATCTCCCCGGTCTCGCGGCTGGTGGCGAACGCGCCGTGGAGGTTGGCGCCTCCCTCCCTCATGTAGCGGGAGATGGCTTCTATCGCCCCGAGCTCCACCTGGGAGCCGCCCGGTCCGTCGAGGTAGATCACCCTCCGGCCTTCCTGCTCCCGATCGAGCGCCGGGAAGCGTTCGCGGATGGCCGCCACGTCGAGCTTCTTTCCGCCTGTGATCATAGGGCCTTCCCTCCTCGATTCCGGAGCACACTCTAGCAGACCCCAGGACACCAACCCTCCAGGTTGTGCTTTCGCACACTATGAGCACCAGTACTGGTGTAGTTTTTGGCGAACGCGGGTCTTTACTGGTGGCGCATCCACATGGCCCATGTTAGGCTTTCATAGCGTGACGCCCCGAGGTGCAGCGCCACCGGCGCGAGGATCGTCCGTCAGGGAGGGGGAGCCTCCTGAAGGCGTAGTTGGAAATTGATCGGACGCGCGGAAGGTAGGCCACTCTTGAGTCTCAAAAACCGGAGGGAGAGAAGGAACGCCCGCCGCTTCGACGGGGGCTATTCTGACGGCCACTACGGGGGTTATGGCTCGGGGGGCGGAGGGACATTCGGGAAGCGCCGCCGGGGCCGTATAGCGGGTCCGATCATCATCGCCTGCGCGGTGATCGCCGTGCTGGTGGCGGCCGACTACCTGGTGAACTCCGGCAGGGTCTACCGGGGTGTCGAGGTCGGCAACGTCTCCCTGGGCGGCAAGACGCCCGATGAAGCGCGCCGGATCATCGAGGATCGCGTCGTCGGGGATCTCGAGGAGCTTGAGTTCACCGGTTCGCAAGGCCAGGAAGACTCCTTCACGGCCCGTCAGATGGGCGTGAGCTTCGAGATACAGTCCACCGTCGAGAAGGCTTACGCCGTCGGGCGCGAGGGGAACGCACTGGAACGGCTCAGCGACCGTGGCCGGGCTTTGATCGGCGGTATCACGATCGCGCCCGAGGTCCTGTACGAGCAGGGGACGGCCCTGACGCAGGTCGAGCGGCTCGCCAACCGGGTGAACGAGAGGCCGACGGAGGCCGACCTGGAGATACAGGGTTCCGTCGCCGAGGTCTCGGAGTCCAGTGAGGGCTACAGGCTGGACGTGGACGGGACGACCCGGGCCGTCGGCACAGCCGTGGACGACATGACCGGCGATGTCCGGATGGTGGGCCAGGTTCTCGAACCCACGGTCACCACGCAGGAGGCCGAGAGCGCGGCCGAGAGGGCGCGGGCCGCCACGTCCGGGGAGCTGGCGTTCACCGTCCAGGGAGAGCGCTATGCCTTGTCGCCGGCCGACGTGGGCAACACGCTGGACGTCGCGCGCCGGGACGGCGCCATAGAGGTGAGCCTGAACAAGGACCGAATGAACGAAGCCCTGACGGGCGTGTACGACGACATCGAGGTCGAGCCGGTCGAGGCCGAATACGACTTCGCCGCCAACGGCGACGTAATCGTTACGGAGAGCCGGATCGGCCAGAGCATAGAGTACGACAGCCTCCTGGAGGATGTACAGTCCAACATCTTCGAGGGGCAGCGAGAGTACGAGATGCCGGTCATAACCTCCAAGCCTCAGTACACCACCGGGGAGCTCCAGGCCCAGAAGCCCAGCGAGCTTCTGGGGACCTACAAAACCGATTACGAGGCTACTACCGACCAGGGCGCGGAGCGCGTGGCTAACCTGGAGATCGCATCGGACGCCGTGAGCGGGGTGTTCGTGGCGCCGGGCGATACCTTCTCGATGCTCGACCACGTAACCGACCTCGACTACGAGAATGCCCACGTCATCGTTGAGAATAAAGAGGAAATAGCCGAGGGCGGCGGCCTCTGCCAGGTAACCTCCACGCTCTACAACGCGGCGCTCTACGCCGGCATGGAGGTTACGGAGCGGTGGGGACACAACTCGCAGTTGCCCTACATCAGGCCGGGTATGGACGCGACCGTGTGGTACGGGGACCCAGCATATGAGGGCGACAACCTGGACATGAAGTTCAAGAATACCACCGACGGCTACGTCCTCGTCCAGGAGTACGTCGCAAATGACGGCTACATCTACGCCAACGTCTACGGAGTCCCGAACGACGTGGAGGTGGAGATGTCGACCAGGGAGGTCTGGATGACCGAGGACGCCTCCGAGTGGGTCACGTACTACGAGAGGACGAAGGACGGCGAGATCGTGTACGAGGACAGGTGGAACACCGAGTACAGCGCCCTCTACGACGACAAGGGCAAGAAGATCCCGACCCCCAGAGTGCCGATAGCGGAGATCGACGGAACCTATCTCGGGCCGACGTTCTAGAAACCTCAACGAGCATTAATTGAGAGGCCCCGCCGGTAAATCCGGCGGGGCCTCTTCGTTGCGAAGAACTTTCGTGGTTACGAGAGGGCTTGCTGGCCCTCCAGTACGTCCTCTGGGGTGCCGCCCGCGCGCAGGAGGTGGGCCTCCCCGTTCAGGAGCAGAACCTCAGCCGGCTTAGGGTGGCTGAGGAAGCCGAGGTTGGAGGCGCTGTAGCCGTAGGCGCCGGAGTAGAAGACCCCGATCAGATCCCCCACCTCCGGTCCGGCGAGCGGGATGTTGTTGCCGAACATGTCCAGCGGCGTGCAGCACGGCCCGGCGACCGCGACACCCTCTGCTTCTGGGACGCCGGTCATGCGCGTGAGGTTGAGAAGTGGGTACGCCTTGCGGAAGACCTGCCCCATGTTGCCCGTGGCGGTGAGGTGGTGGTTCATGCCGCCGTCGGTGACGGCGAAGGTCTTGCCCCGCGTCCGCTTCACATCCACGACGCGGGTGACGTAGAGTCCGGCGTCGGCGACCAGGTAACGGCCCAGCTCGAACAGAAACCGGCAGCCCTCCAGACGCGGGTCGGGGCGGTAGGCGGCCAGTAGCTCCCGGAAGCCTGCGGCGAAGCGATCCAGGTCGAACTCCACCGTCTTGTCGAAGTACGGCACGCCGAAGCCGCCGCCGAAGTCGATCATCTCCAGGGGCCGCCCGGCGTAGTCCGCGGCCTCCAGCGCCACCTCGAAGATGTTGCGGCAGTGCTCCAGGAGCGGCTCGACCTCGAAGACCTGCGTCGCGGTGTAGACGTGGACGCCTCGCAACGCTAGCTGCGGGTAGGTGAGCGTCTTCTCCACGGCCTCTTCCAGTTCGGACTGATCCATGCCGAACTGCCCGACCGTGCCGCCCATGCGCATCCCGGATCCCATGAGCTGGGCCGAAGGGTTGACGCGGAGGCCCACGCCGATGCCGCGACCCTCCTCGTCGGCGATGCGGGCGAGGCGGTCGATCTCACCTAGCGACTCGACGTTGACCGCGAAGATACCTTCCTTCACGGAGCGGCGCAGCTCGTCCTCCGTCTTGCCGGGTCCGGCAAACACGATCTCCTCCGGCGCGAACCCGGCGGCCAGGGCGACGGCCAGCTCCCCGGATGAGGCGACCTCCGCCCCGGCCTGGTGTTCGCGGGCGATGAGCTGACAGACGCCGAGGCTCGGGTTGGCCTTCAAGGAGTAGGCGACCTCCGTGCCCAGGGCCTCCCGGACGCGGCGGACGCGCTCCGAGACCATCTCGCCGTGGTACAGGTAGAAGGGCGTGCCGTACTCCCTCGCTATGTGGGAGACGGGCACGTCCTGGGGGGCGAACTCGCCGTCCGCCGTGGCGCCCCCGAAGCGCTCGGCGAGTTCCTGGGCTTTATCCGTTTGCGTAAGCACTACTTATCCCCTTGCGGTCTATCTTTCCTGAACCTGTCTTCGGCAAGTCGTCCCGGACCAGTATCTCCTTCGGCACCATGTAGGGCGGTGCGTTCTTTATTACGTGCTGCCTGATAGCGTCCACGGCGCTGCCGTTGTCCTCTCCGGTGTCGCGCAGTGAGATCACGGCTATAACGTCCTGCCCCACGTCGGGGTTCTCGACACCGAAGGCGCACGCCTCGTGGACGAGGCCAGATCCCAGGAGCAGGTTCTCGACCTCCTCGGGGCTCAGGCGGTAGCCCTGGTTCTTGATCATGGCGTCCTCGCGCCCGATGAAGTACAGGTAATCGTCCTCGTCCCGGCTGACCGTGTCCCCCGAGTACACCACCCGCTCCACATCCAATAGCTCCGGCGGGGCCAGCGGATTCGGGCGATATGCCCTGCGCGTCGCCTCCTCGTTGCCCCAGTAGCCCATCGCCACCGTCGGTCCCCGGTGAACCAACTCGCCCGGCTCGCCGGGGGCGCACTCCTTGCCTTCCTTGTTCACGACCAGGATCTCCGTGTTCGGGATGGCCTTGCCGATGCAACTCGACTCGCGGTCACCCTCCTCGGGTGGCAGGTACGTGGAGCGAAACGCCTCCGTCAGCCCGTACATCCGGTAGATCTTCGTCCCCGACAATCCCAGGAGCCGCTTGAGCTCGTCCAGGTTGGCCTGTGGGATGCGCCCGCCGGTGTTGGCGATGTAGCGCAGGTGCGAGAGCGGCTCCTCCTGGATGGACTTTGTGCTCCGCAGAAGCAACGCCCACAGGGGTGGCACCCCGGTGAGACCGGTGATCCCGTGCCGCCTGAGCGCCTTCATGAGATCGCCCGGCAACCGCGAACGCTGCAATACCAGCGTCGCCCCCACCCGCAAGGCGGTGGTGAACTGGCTCATCCCGGCGTCGAAGTTCAGCGGGAGTGCCGATAGGATGCGGTCCTCAGGCGTGTTCTCCAGGTAGGTCGAGACGATCTGGGCCCCCGACACCACGTTGCGCTGGCTGGTCGCCACACCTTTGGGCATCCCCGTCGAACCCGAGGTGTACAGGATGGTCGCGAGATCTACCTCGGATACTTCCCGCTCCTCCACGGGCGCATCCCCGCTCTCCAGCGCCTCCGCCAGGTTCACCAGCTCACCGGAGATTCCCGCTTCCGGCGCCTCGCCCTTGTAGAAGGTCGTGCCGGAAATCGTGGCGGGCTCCAGTTCGCCGAGGCGGGCTGAGTCCCCGATCATGACGCGGATATCGCAGTCCTGCGCCAGGTACGCTACCTGCGGCGGCTTGAAGAGCGGGTTTATGTTCACGTAGGCGGCGCCGGCCCGCGAGGCTGCGAGCATCGCCACGATGGCCTCCCAGGATTTCTCCAGGTAGACGCCCACCCGGTCACCCTTCTCGACCCCGGCTTCCTGAAGCGCGGTGGCCAGGGAGAGGCTCTGGTGGTCGAGGTCTCCGTAGGTGTGTTCGGCCTTGCCGTCCACGACGGCCACCCTCTCCGGGCCGCGCTCCACGGAGTTGCGGAGCAGATCTTGGAGGGTGAACTCGGGATGAGCCATGCTCACGAAGTCTTGCTCGCCACCAGCCCGGCGATGGCCTGGACGGAGCCGAAGTTCTCCTCGTCGAACTCGTCCTCCTCGACCATGATGTCGAACCGGTCCTCGAGGAAGGTGACGAGCTCCACCGTCTGCAAGGAAGTGAGGACCCCGTTGTCTATGAGAGCGTAGTCCTCGGCGACCTCACGGCCCCCCGTCACGTTCTCCCTGAGCCAGTCCTGCACCGCTGCGGCGGCGTTCTCTGTGTTTACAGCCATGCTCTATCTCCAGTCTCTATCCGACTTTTCCGCGATCCCAAAGATTCTATCTGACCCAGAAGGACATCTCGCCGTCGCCGGCGCTGTACGACCAGTTGGCGGTATCGTGCGCCGTCTTGTGCAATCCACGGTCCTCGAACTTCACGAGCAGCGTGTGGCGCCGGCCCTCCCGGAAGAAGAAGCCCATGCGCCGCAGGTCCCCGACGGCGGGCGAGGTGGGCGACTCGTTGAAGCGGTACCGGACGATGTACACGCCAGCGCCCTGGAAGCGGCGAACCGCCTCCCGTAGAAGAGCCCGCGCCGCGTCGCGGCGGCCTGGGAGCGTGGTGAGGTCGAGCAGGTATCCGTTGTCGCCCTCCTGGGTCACCCGGAGCACGGCGTAGCCCAGCAGACCCTCCGCGCCGCGCACGCCCAGGACGGTCGTCCGCTCGTGCGGCGAACCCGAACCGTAGCGCCAGCGCAGGAACGCGGCGTCCTTCTCCGGCACGCAGGGCACCTCGGCGGCTACCTTCTCGAAGAACGTGTCGAAGGAGTCGTCGAAGGAGCCAACCTCCTGGACTTCCAGATCCCCGCCAAAAGCGCGGCCCAGAGTGTAGTCCACCGCCCGGAGCGCCCGGCTGGGGAGCCAGAGCGCGGGACGTGCGGCTTTCGGGAGCCTGGGGAGCTGCGACACGTCCAGCACTTTCGCCGCGTACTGGAGTTTGCCCGCCGGTTCAGCCCCGAGCTTGGTCTCGACCGCCATCGCTTCTTCGACCTGATCCGAGGACACGCAATTCCCGGCGTAGCGGAAGAAGCGCCGCATGAGCGCGAAGGCATGAAAACCGTATCCCGGCAGCGCCTGATAATCGGCCGGCGTATAGGCGACGACCCGCTCGCCGTCTATCCGATAGTACTGTGGCACGGCCGCCAGATGTCCTACGACCTCGCCGTCTTCGGTGGCCACGACCCACCGGCGCATCTCATCCCCGAGCGGATGGCGTTCCAGCCAGCCCCACACGGAGGAGTGCCAGCCCACGTCGTAGGCCTCGGGATGGTTCGGGTAGACGAGCGTCCGCAGCTTGTCCACGCCGGGCAGAAGCTCGGGGTTCTCTTCAAGCGAACGTATGACTGCCTTCATGGTCCGGGCCGCGCTACGGGCTCGTCCGCGCTCCCCTCGACCCACTTCCCGGGGATCTCGGAGCAAACGTCGCCCGCGCCTATCGCCCTCGTGCTCCTTCCGTCGTATCGGCGCACAACGTCCGGCCCGCGGGCTTCGGTGCGCGGCCGGGTCCAAAGCCCAGAGTGTAAATGAGCGACCCCGCAAAGTCCAAGCAGCAAGGGCGCAAGCCCGCGTCCGCGGCGGACGGGAGAGGAAATTTTTCCGCAAGCGGTTGAAGAATGGCCTTCAGGACACGATAATTGGCGATTGTGAGCCGGCCGTTGTCTCGAAAGGCGGGGCAGCGTAAGCCGTTACCGCGGGAGGGACGGGCAATTGACGGAGCTTAACAATAGGGGCAGGTTGCACACAGACCGGACGCAAGATCTCGGGCTGAAGGGTGGTCCCGTGCGGCGGCGCGGCCGGAACAAGGCGGACTACGCCCGTCGTCGTCGGCTGACCCTGATCGTCGCGTTGCTCCTGTGCGCTGCGCTCGTCCTGATTTTCCTGGGGAACGCCCTGATCGGCGGAGGTGAGATCCGGAGCGGCGTCAAAATAGGCGAGGTCGACGTGGGCGGGAAGACCCCAACGGAAGCCCGCAACGCCGTCGAGCGTTACGCCTCCGAGAGCTTCCGGGAGATCTCCTTCACCGGCACGAACCTCGCCATGACCGGCGAAGACCTCGGCGTGAAGATGGACGCCGAGGCCGCCGTGGACCGGGCTTACGCGGTGGGGCACGAGGGTTGGATCGGCCGCCGCGTCTCCGAGACCTTGCGCTCCAACCTGGGAGGTTTTCAGGTCGAGCCCGAGTTGAGCTACGACAAAGACGCCGCCCGATCCGCGATAAGCAAGCTGGCTGCCCGGTACCAGCGAGAGCCTGAGAACGCGACCTTCCGCGTCGCCGAAGGCGGCGAGTTCGAGATCCAGAAAGGCCAGAACGGCCGCGTCTTGGACCAGGGGGAGACGCTCGCCAACCTGGACCAGGCGCTGTCGAACCTCCGTGATGAGGTCCCTGTCGTCCAGGGAGCGGCGCCCGAGCCCGAGGTCACCGCGCAGCAGATAGAGAGCCTCAAGCCGACGGACATGATCGGGGAGTACCAGACCGACTTCATGTGGGACTCCAACCCCAACCGCAAGGAGAACATGAGGCTAGCGGCCGGGGCCGTGGACGACACCCTCCTCAAGCCGGGCGAGACGTTCTCGTTTAACGAGCTCGCCGCGCCGCTGGACTACAAGGAGGCTAAGACCTTCTCCGACGGCGGCGTCGGCTTCGCCAACGGCGGCGGGCTGTGCCAGGTGTCCTCCACGCTGTACATGGCGGCCCAGTACGCCGGAATGGAGATAGTGGAGCGCAACCCGCACTATGCCGTGCTGCCATATATAAAGCCGGGCTTCGACGCCACGGTGTGGTTCGGCGACGAATACGGCTACGGCGTCCAGGACATGAAGTTCAAGAACACCACCGACGGCTACATCCTCATCCGGGAGTACGTGGACGACAAGGGCTTCCTGAAAGCCAAGATCTACGGTCGCCCCACCGGCCTGGAGGTGGACATGAGCACCGAGAAGATCTTCGAGGACACCACGCGGGGCATCAAGTGGACCACGTACAAGAAGGTTACGGACGAGGACGGCAACGTGCTTCGGGACGGCTTACTGCACACGTACCGCTACAGCTACAACCCGCCCGCCCCCGAGGGCGTGCCCCACTACGAGACCACCACCCCGCGGGTCTCCGGCTGGAATGATCCGGGCAACACCACCGGCTGGGCCGAAGTCCCCGAATAGCCCTTCCCTCGTGATACTCGTCCCGCCACCGAGGCACCCTCGTAGTTCGCGGCCCGGGCGTCCGAACCTTCGGGAGGGACGTTGAACCTCTTCCCCAAGCCCAAGCGCAATATCTTCGGCTCCCGTTCGGCCCGGCGCCAGCGCCGCCGGCGCCGCCGGTTGGTCGCCTTGATGCTGATCTCGGTCCTCCTGGCAGGCGGCCTCTACGTCGTGGCCCGCTCACAGAGTGGCGTCCTGGGCGGCGAGTTGCTCTCCCGTACTCCGGGGAATGAAACAGAACCGAAGGCGCAAGGCGAAGCAGCAAGGGCCGCCTCCCCTTCCGAGAAAGAGACTCCGGATAAGACGCCGGAGAAAGAGCCGGCCGAAAAAGCGGAGCCCCAGCCTCCGCCCGTTCCGGACGCGGCGAAGGAGACGCCGGCGGGCGCCGCGTACTGGGCGGTGGCTCCGGAACTCCCTGGCGTGAATCTCGAGAGCGTTCGGGCCGTCTACCAGAGCAAGATAGACCCGTCCTGGGCGTCGGTGCGCGTCACGGCGCCGGGCGAGACGCCGATCCCTTCTGGCGAGGAGCCGTACTACGCGGTGTTCGTCCACCGTGAAGGCGAGGTCTGGAAGGCGGAGAAGTCCATCCGGGCCGACGAGCCGGACTACGCCGCCAACGAGGTGGTCCCGCTGGCGGGGGTGCCCAAGGACCTGGTGGAGTACCTGTACGAGAGGAACGTGTTCGCCGCCGAGGTCCCTGAGCCTGAGCAGGTGGAGTTGAACCGGGACGCTCTGCCGGGCGCCGATCCGGCGACATTCCCGACGCCGGCGCCGATCCTGGAAGGGGTGCCCGACTCCGAGCGCGAGCGGGTGGAGGAGGTGGCCCGCCAGGCGGGCGAGAGGATAGGGGACTATGGCGGCATCGCCGGTGTCTACGTCCGGGACCTGGACGGAGATTACGGTTACGGCGTGCGTCCGGACGAGCAGTTCTTCTCCGCCTCTGTCATCAAGATCCCGGTCATGGTCGCCGTGTACCGGAAGGTCGACCAGGGCGAGCTGGAGTTCTCGCAAGAGGTGGAGATCCAGGACGAAGACTGGGCCGCCGGGGCCGGGTGGCTGCAGTGGGAGGAGGCCGGCACCAAGCAGACGGTCGGCGACCTCCTGCTCCTGATGATGACCCAGTCCGACAACGTCGCCACCAACGCCCTCGTGCGCACCGTCGGCGGCCCTGACCACGTCAACGAGGTCGCCCGCTCGCTGGGCGCGAAGAACACCCTGCTCTACCAGAAGGTCAGCAGCGAGCGGGGCGCCGTCCCCGCCCTGGACAACCACACCACGCCCCGCGACATGGCCGTCATGCTGGAGAAGATCGCCCGCGACGAGGCCGCGAGCCCCCAGAGTTGCGAATACATGGTGGAGCTTATGTACACCAACGAGTTGGACTGGTGGCTGGACGCGGGCCTCCCGGCGGACATCTACGCCGCCAACAAGGCCGGCTGGCTCTACAAAGTCTACAGCGACGTGGGCATCGTCAACGCCGACGGGCGCCGCTACGTCGTCTCGATCATGAGCAAGTACGGCCCCGAGGACGTGAACGAGGGCGAGCTCCTCATAGAAGACCTCTCCCGCGCCACCTGGGAAGCCCAGGGCGCCGAGACGGAAGATGCCGAGGGAGAAGGAGACTCCTCCGGGGAGAGCGGCTCCTAGGCTAGCCGTCCGCCCCTGTGGTCCCGCGGCGCCGCAGCAGGACGACGACGGACCTCAACTCATCTACCCGGAGCAGATAAGCCACCCCGAGGTAGGTCGCGAGCGAGGCTCCGCCGATGCCGGCGAGGACCAGTAGCCTTTCAGGAAAGTTTGCTCCAACGCCGAAGAGCGCCGTCCCGGCCCACGCCACCGCGTACATCACGGCGCCCGCGGCCAGGATGCGGACCACGGAGTCCAGCAGGCGCCGGCCGTCTATACGCTTGATCTCCCGCCGCGTCGCCACGAGGCTCAGTGCAGCCAACACCGCATAAGCTGCTGAAAGCGCGATCACCACTCCGACCACCCCCAGGACACGCGAGAGCCCGTAGGCGAGGCCCGCATAGAGTACGAAGATGGCGACGTTCAGAAGAGCGGGGGTCACGGTATTCTGCCGTGAGTAGAACGCCCGCACGAAGAAAAAATACGCCGAGTAGCCCAGGAGCCCGGCGGCGTAGACGGCGAGCAGAGTGGAAACTATCAACGTATCCTGTGCCCCGAACCTGCCGCGTTCGTAGAGCAAGCCGACGATGGGCTCCGACAGCGAGATCATGCCGACCGCCGAAGGGACCACGACGAAGACCATCGTGCGCAGCCCGAAGGAGAAGGTGTCCCGGTAGCCCTCCACGTCTCCACGCGCGTGCTTCTCGGAGAGCTCGGGCATGAGGGCGGTGGCTATCGCCACGACGAAGACGCCATAGGGAAGAGAGAAGATTACAAAAGCGTAGTTCAGCGCCGCGACGGCCTTGAATTGCGTGGCGAGGTACGCGCCGAACGCCTGGAAAGCAACCGAGGCCGCCACCAGGACGACCATCGGTCCCGCAAGCCGTGCGGTGGACAGCAACGCGGGGTGGTTCACCAGAGGGCGCAGCCGGTAGCCGAGGGCGTACAGCGTCGGGATCAAAGCCAGAGCCATCACCACGACCCCAAACGTGGTCCCGAAAGCGAGGAGGTAGATGGCGGCGCCGTCCGCGCCGCGTCCATCCAGCAGCCAATATCCGGCGAACGAGGCCATGACAATAATGTTGTTCAGGACGGGAGCGAAGGTCGGCAGGAAGAACCGCCGGTGAGCCTGGAGGACTCCGGTGGCTATGGTGCTGACGCCGTAGAAGAGCATCTGGAAGGCGAAGATCCTGAAGAACAGCACCGCGAGCTCCGTTGTCCGCTCGGCCTCTCCCGGAGAGAGCTCATCGGCGGCCCTCCAATCCGTGAAGAGCGTCACCAGCGGTTCGGCGAACACGGCTCCGGCGAGGGCCAACAGCGCCATCAGCGGCAGTATCAAGGTTAGCAAGGCGTTGGTCAGCCGCTGGGCGTCTTCTTCTCCGTGGGTCGTCATGCGCTCCACCAGCACGGGGATGAAGATCGAATAGAGGATGCCGCCCAGGAAGAGCTCGTAGATCAGGCTCGGAAGGAGTATGGAGACGGCGTAGGCGTCGGCCAGATAGGTGTTGGCGAGGACGGCGGCCTGAGCCATCCACCGCGCGTAGCCCGTCACCCGCGAGAGGACGGTAGCCGCGGAGATAGAGAGCATGGCTCGCAAGAGGGCCGGCATGGCGGCATGGTACTACAGCGCCCGGCTCCTCCGGCGCGCTACGATGTCCCTAACCGGCGGTGCGCCGGGCAGCTTCGAGGAGCCTCACGACCTCTGCATCCGAGGTCTGGCCGAAGTCCCTGTACCAGAGGCCGATGGCGCCGAGATCCGGTGGCGCCTCCAGGCAGACGAGGTCTTCTACCTCGTCCCTTATCCACTCCGCCGTCGGGGCGGCGCACACGGGGACTGCCAGGACCAGACGTCCGGGTTCCTGGCGGCGTATAGTCGCTATCGCGGCGCGGGCCGTGACGCCGGTGGCGAGGCCGTCGTCCACCAGGATGGCGGTCCGGCCCCGGATTTCGGGTTCGGGGCGGTTGCCCCGGAAGTGCCGCAGGCGGCGCTCGACCTCCGCCATCTCTCGTTTCGTGACGCGATCCAGGTAATCCTTCGAGATGCCGAGGGCCCTGACGGCGGCGGTGTTCAGGACGCGCACGCCGCCCGGCGCGACGGCCCCGACGCCGAGCTCCGGTTGATCCGGCGCCCCGAGCTTGCGGGCCACGATCACGTCCAGCGGCGCTCCCAGGGAGCGTGAGATTTCGTACCCCACCGGCACCCCGCCCCGCGGCAAGGCGAGGACCGTAGGGGCTTCGTCCCTGTACCGGGCCAGCGATCCGGCGAGCCGCCGTCCGGCGTCCGCCCGATCCTCGAAGGTTCCTCGTCCACGTAACATCATCAGCGCCTCTGGTCCGAGAGTACCCGCACTGAAAGCGCGGCTAACGTGCGTAGCGCCCGATGCGCCGCGCTACGGATCATCCTCTTCACCATCCGGGGACTCCAGCGGGTTCTCGACCGGCGCGTCGGGGTCGAACGGGTCCGGCTCCACGCGGTTGGAGCCACACCTGGGACACGTGAGCATCTCTTCCACCACGGGTAAGTCGGCCTCCGCCCGGTGTTCGGAGAAGACGTTCCCGCACACCGCGCACGTGAACCCGGTATCCGCCACGTTTCTCACCCTCCTTTCTGGCCGGCCTTGACCGCTTCGTAGACGGCGGCCATGTCCTCTTCTCCGTGGCCGGTCTCTATGGCGTCGTCGTAGCGTTCGGCTACCGTCTCCGTGAGCGCGAGGCGCAGTCCCTCCGCCCGGGCGGCTTCGAGCATGAGGGCTACGTCCTTGCGGGCCAGCTTCAGGGAGAAGCTCGGCGGGAAGTTCTCCTCGATCATCATCCGGCCCTTCATCTGGGCGTAAGGGGCGTTGAGCGGGCCGCCCTCGATGACCTCTAGGAACCGCTCCGGGTCCACGTGGAGGGTTTCGGCGAAGGCTATCGTCTCCCCCAGCACGCCGAGGAGGCCGGCGATCCAGTTGTTCGTCACCAGCTTGAGGCGGCTTCCGGCTCCAGCCGCTCCGAGCCACAGCGTCTTGCTTCCGATGGCATCGAAGACAGGCCCGCACAGCACCTGCGCCTCCTTCGGGCCGGAGGCCAGCACGATCAACTGCCCCTGCTTCGCCGGCTCTTTCGTCCCAAGCACCGGCGCGTCCACGTAGGCGACGCCAGCTTCCCCGGCCAGCGCCGCGAGCCGCTCGTCGCCCTCTATGCCGACCGTGCCCGCCTGAAGCCAAACCCCGTCTTCGGACAGAGCGTCGAGCGCGCCGTCTCCGACCGCCCCGGCGGTAATATCGGCGTCCGGGAGCATGGTCAGTAGGAAGTCGGCGCCGTCGGCGGCTTCGGCGGGGCTGTCCGCCACCGTCGCGCCGCTCTCCGCCAGCGGCTCTGCTTTCTCGCGGGTGCGGTTCCAGACCCGGACCTCCATGCCCGCCGAGGCGAGGTTGCGCGCCATCGCGGCGCCCATGATCCCGGTCCCCAGAACCGCCACTGTGCTGCCGTTCGCCATCTACCGCTCCCTCCGTGAGTCGTCGGTAAAAATCATTATCTATACCCCAATGGCTTTGTGTTATTGAAGTTCAGTACGTCCATGCCCTTGCTACCCAGATAATTGGCAAGAGGAAAGTCGTCAGTCAAAACGAGGTAGCCTTGCGCTGCATCCTGGATGGATATATCGGCAATGCCAAACTTGACGAATGCCGGATCTCTACTCAGAGTCGCGGCAGGGGTGCGTTTCTCGTTCATCATCGAAGAGATAGACTGCGCGAGTCCGACGAAGCACGCTTCTTTGGCGCGTCCCGATAACTGGCCCAGCAAGTTACTAACTCACCTTACGCACGAACTTGAGATAGCCGCAAATCCTGTAACTCTTGAAAAGCTGCTTGAACGGCTTTCACACACAACCGTGAACGAAGGGCGAAGTGGTTCATCTCCGTGATGA
>Ga0136619_10000476_pt1 | contig 15217 bp, 14 predicted proteins | sample AntDrymUQ3532106_2_FD_104807 | JGI IMG/M metagenome (GOLD analysis project Ga0136619, IMG submission 104807) | Polar desert sand microbial communities from Dry Valleys, Antarctica - metaG UQ353 (21.06) | ecosystem: Environmental > Terrestrial > Soil > Desert | place: Antarctica: Dry Valley...
AACGTGCAGTTCTTCATCAAGGCGTCCAAGCCGGGCGACCCCGGCCTGGGCGGAGTTGCGGGCTATCGGCTCGTCCAGGTCCGCCTGGCAGGCTGAGCACTCGCAGACAAAGGCTCGAAGCGCGAAGAGGGCGGCCCGCTGGCCGCCCTCTTCGCGTGGAGAAGCGCGCAGCTGCCCTTCGCCTCCGCACTCGTCTCCGCCGCGTCTGTCTCGAACGAACCGAACCCGCGCAGCATCGAATGGAGGCCGACTCGCCCCCGCCGAGCGGGATGTAGTTGTCAAAGGTACAGCCTTACGAATTCGTCGTTTCTCGTTGCCTTCTGACGACGTGGGAAACTGTCTGCGCATGCCAGACTTTTCCACCCTGTTAAGACATCTAAGACTCGCCCTTCACAGACCGGTTCTTCTCAAACGTACTGCCCACCGTTTACCCCCCGGAGTCGGTTGGTGTTGATTACGGCGAACACGCACATGCTTGCCGACGAGAGGGAACTTGATCACGCAGGGATGCTCACCGACGTCCGCGTCAGAACCCGCGATCTGTGAAAGACTTCCGCGCGGATGACCTAGCATCTCGGATCAGGAGGTGAGGCAGATGGGACAAGCACGTGAGATCTCGGATCAAATGACGGCACTGATCAGTGCTCACGACGCGCAAGGCATCGCGGCTCTCTTCGCTGAGGACGGAGTCTTCATCGACCCGAGCGGTGAGCACCGAGGACGCGACGCGATCACCCAGTACTGGGAGGGTTTCTTCCAGGCCTTTCCCGACATGCGAGGACAGGACAACTTCAGTGTCGAAAGCGGAGATACGGTGATGAACGAGTGGTCGGCCACCGGGACTCATTCCGGTCCGCTCGAAGGCCCCGAGGGCACGATTCCCGCGACCGGCAAAGAGATGACGATGCGAGGTGCCGATGCCATTACCGTGCGCGACGGACTGATTCAGAGCCACCGGGCCTACTTCGACCAGCTGGGGTTCATGATCCAACTCGGTCTAGTACCTGCATGAGCCGCAGTCACGAGCTGACTGCAAAGGGAGACGGGCGTCCTGCGGGATGCCCGTCTCTCGTGCGTCTCTGCCTGCGACCGGGGGCGGGGAACCGGAACCGGCCGAAACCCAACCACTCCGCCCCCTCAGCGCCATCTGTTCTTCCCATTCGAAGGGATCTCTCGAAGGAGCGCCTTCAATTCCTCGTCGGCGACGGGAGAGCGCAGAAACTCATTGAGCGCCCTGCGTAGCTCAGCATCGCTCGTATGTCCCTGAACGTGATGAGTGATCTCAGCTGCAAGGTTTCCTAGCCAAAAGCCCTCATGAAGCGTCCAATCCGGCTCCATCTCCTGTGGCGTCATGTCTCTGCCCTGCGCACGATGTTGGAGACGGTCTGAGCGTGCCACTGCTTGCCGCCCTGCGCGGTCGGAACCTGCTCCACGTTCAGCATCTCCGCGATCGAGCGATACGACATCCTCGACGCCCGTAGCTCCACTATCTGCGCCTCGATCTCCGAGGAGATGCGGTCGAACTTCGGGTTGCCGATCGGCCTACCGCTTTTCGAGCCGTTCTTCTTGACGACCGCAAGAGCTGCCTTCGTCCTCGCCGAGATCAAGTCGGCCTCGAACGCAGCGAAGCTCGACAAGATCCCGACGAGCATGCGTCCTTCCGGGGTATCGAGCGAAAAGGATTCCTGCTCGGTAAATAGCGCCGTCGATCCTGCTTTCTGAAGCTGCTCGATGATGCGATGAAAGTCGAGTGAAGAACGCGCTAGGCGGTCCACCCTCGTCGAGACGAGACCGCCGCAGCCCTCCGAGCGACACGCCTCGATGGCACGAGCGAGACCCGGTCGCTTCCGCGTCGAGCGACCCGAGGCGCCATCGTCCTCCTCGATCCTCGCGAGCGTGAGTCCGCGACGCTCGCAGAAGGCCGCGACGGCCTCCCTCTGGACCGCGAGTCCGTGACCGTTCTCGGCTTTCGAGAGCCGCACGTATCCGATCACCTGCATGGCTTCCTTCCTTCCGTAGACACCCGAACCGCCCGGTCTCCCGAGCGGAACGGCTGCCTACGGCAGGAACGCAGTAGCGCTGCGGACGGCCTCGACCTCGACGCCGCGCGAGAAGCCATCCTCGAACGCGCGCAGAACGTCATCTGCGGCGCCGTGCTGCTCATCGAGGTCGTACCACGCGAGATCGAGGCCTTCAAGCGCGAGCTCGAGCGGGCGCGCATCCCCGCGACCGTGAGACTCACTCGCGGACGCGACATCGAGGCTGCGTGCGGCCAGCTGGCGTCGGTGCGCTGATGGAGCGCGTGGCGGAGTCGGCGGCTACGTCTCGGCGCGCGCCGGTTCGAGTGGGCTCGGCCGCGTCCGCAGCAACCGTGCGATCCACGGTGGCAGCCACCAATTCCAGCGGCCCATCAGCCGCATGATCGACGGCACGAGCAGCGCCCTGATCACGGTTGCGTCGAAGATGATTCCGGCCGCGAGGCCGATCCCGAACTGCTTGATGTCGGTGCCCGGACTCGTCGAGAGCACGAAGAAGGCGAACATGAGGACGAGGGCCGCGCTCGTGACGAGCTTGCCGGTGCGCGCCAGCCCGAGCGAGACGGCTTGGACCGTGTTCCCGGTCTCGTCGTAGGCCTCGCGCATCCGCGTCAGCATGAAGACCTCGTAGTCCATCGAAAGCCCGTAGAGGAACGCGAAGATCATTAGCGGAATCCAGGAGATGATCGAGTCGGTGGCGGGCACGTTCCAGATCGCCTCGCTGCCGTTCCCCTTCTGGAAGATGAAAACGATGATCCCGTAGGCGGCGCCGAGCGAGATGAGGTTCAGGAGCACGGCCTTGAGCGGCAGGAAGACCGAGCGGAAGGCGCGCATCAGCAGCAGGTAGGTGAGCACCACCACGAAGAGGAGCACGTAGGGGAACGTCCCGTAGACGGCCTCGATGAACTCCTTCTCCTCGGTCGGGATTCCGGCGAGCGTCAACTGCGGGCTGCCGGCGAAGTCGGCCTCGGCGGCGGGCAACACGCCGTCCCGGAGGCGCGTCACCGTCTCCCGCGACTCCCTGGTCGAGCCGTCGGTCGTCGAGAACGCCTCGACGAGCGCGAAGCTCTCGGCGCGTGCCGTCGGCGGCGCGGCTGCGCCCGCGATCCCTTCGTCCGCAGCGAGCCGGACGGCAAGCTGATCGAGCTCGACCGGCGTCGCGTCGCCCTCGACGGCGACCTGGAACGGCTTGTGCACGCCCTCGGTGATCCCGGCCTCGGTCAGCACCCGAGCGCCCTCGTGCGCGGGACCCCCGCCCGGCAGGTCCTTCGCCTGCGCGTCGGCCGGATTCAGCTGGAGGCCGTAGAAGATGAGCAGCGCCACGATCGCCATTCCCGCCGCGCCGACGACGAGCGGCCTGCGCATCACGGTTCGCGCCCACCGGTTCCAGAAGCCCTTGTCCGGGTCGTCGCTGCCTTCGACGAGCCGCTTCGGCAGGACGCGGAGACTGTTGATCTTGTGCCCGAGCGTGTAAAGGAGGGCCGGCAGCAGCGTCAACGTCGTCAGCACAGAAACGGCCGGAATCAGCATCCCGCCGATTCCGATCGAGCGGATGAAGGGCAGCGGGATGATGATCATGCTGAGCAACCCGACCGCGACGGTCGAGCCGGAGACGATCACCGAGCGACCGGCGTGGCGCATCGTCTCGACGATGGCCGTCTCCCGGTCGGCGCCATGGCGCAGCTCCTCGCGGAAGCGGAAGATGATCAGCAGCGCGTAGTCGATCGCCACTCCCAGCCCGATCAATGCCACGAGGAACTGCACGACGATCGACACGTCGGTGACGTACGTCAGGATCCAGACCAGCGTGAAGGTGTTGAGGATCGAGACGAGCGCGATTAGGAGCGGCATCGCGATCGCGGGAATCGTGCCGAAGGTAAAGAGCAGGATCACGAGCGCGCCGATGCCGCCGATCAGAGCTTCGATCAGCACGCTCGGCGGCTCGGAGCCGCCTTCGCCCTCGCTCGATTCGGCATAGAGCGCATCGATCCCGCTCACATAGCCGTCGACCCCGGGTGGCAGCGATGCGGCGAGCGCCTTCTCGGTGGGCCCGACGTCGACCCCCTCGATGCTCTGCCGACCCGCCGCATAGATGTTCGCGAACGTGACCGTCCGATCGTTCGAGACGTACACGTCGTTGCCGGTGTTGAAGAACGAGCTGACGCGCGCGCCCGCGTTGGCGGCTGCCGCCCGCTCGATCGCCTGCTCGACCCCGGGCGCCTTCGTCACGTCGCCATCGGCCCGGAGAACGAGGACGAACGGGAAGAGGCTGCCGTTGCCGAGCTCCTGCACGGCGCGCTGGTTCGCCTCGTAGCCGTCCGCGCCGGGGATCGAGAAGTCCTCGAGCCAGCGATCGGCGAGCTGGCCCGCTGCGAATCCGCCGAAGACGGTCAGGAGCAACCAGGCACCGATCACGACGAGGCGATGGTGGATGACGAGGCGGGCGAGTCTCTCCACGAGCGGTGACCCTATATATGCGGTTTGGGCACCGCGTGGCCGGGTTGGTATCGAAGTGGCGAACGCGCCAGCCGCTCGCATCGATCCGGTGAGCTCGTTGGGACGGCGCTCCAGCTCACGGCACGTCGGGCGCACCTCGCTCAGGCGCCCTTCTGCACCTCGAGCGGCAGCCCCGCGCCGGCCTCGCCAGCGAGATCCGGATGCTCGCCGAACCCGTACGTGACGATCGCGCGCTTCGCCGCCTTGACCTCGTCGAGCCGGCGGACTGGTCGCGAGACCGGCGCCTCCTTCAGGAGCTCCGGGCTCTCGGCCGCTTCACGGGCGATCGCCAGCATCGCGTCGACGAACGCGTCCAGGCGCTCCTTCGGCTCGGTCTCCGTGGGCTCGATCATCAGCGCCTCGGGGACGACCAGTGGGAAGTAGATCGTCGGCGGGTGGATCCCGTAGTCCATCAGCCGCTTCGCGACGTCGAGCGCGGTGATGCCGTGCTCCCGCTTCAGGTTCCGGGCAGAGAGAACGAACTCGTGCATGCACAGGCGGTCGTAGGGGAGGTCGTACACGTCCTTAAGCCGCGCCAGCAGGTAGTTCGCGTTCAAGACCGCGACCTCGGACATCTCCTTGAGCCCGGCCCCGTACGCGCGCATGAAGGCGTAAGAGCGGACGAAGACTCCGAACGGCCCCGCGAAACCGCGGACGCGCCCGATCGACTTCGGGTGTTCCGAGTCCAGCCGATACTCGTCACCGTCCCGAGCCACCCGCGGAACCGGGAGGAACGGCTCGAGCCGTTCCCGCACCGCGACCGGCCCACCGCCGGGCCCACCCCCACCGTGGGGCTGCGAGAAGGTCTTGTGCAGGTTGTAGTGGACGATGTCGAAGCCCATGTCGCCGGGGCGCGAGATCCCGACAACGGCGTTCAGGTTCGCGCCGTCGTAGTAGAGGAGCGCGCCCGCGTCGTGGAAGATCTCGGCGACCTCCTCGATCCCCTCGTCGAAGAGGCCGAGCGTCGACGGGTTCGTGAGCATGAGCCCGGCCGTCCGCTCGTTCACCTTCGCGCGCAGGTCGTCGAGGTCGAGGTTTCCGCGCGCATCGGTCTCGACCTTCTCGAGCTTGTAGCCGGCCATGGTCACGCTCGCGGGGTTGGTGCCGTGCGCCGTATCGGCGGTGATGATCGTGTCGCGCTCTTCGCCACGGTCGGCGAAGTACGCGCGCATGAGCATGAGTCCGGTCAGCTCTCCCTGTGAGCCTGCCGCGGGCTGCAGTGTGACCGCGGGGAGCCCGGCGATCTCCGCCAGAATCTCCTGAAGGCGCCACATCAGCTCGAGCGCGCCCTGCGCGCCTTCGTCCTCCTGATGGGGATGCAGATCGCGGAACCCGGGGAGTCCCGCGAGCCGCTCGTGCACCCGCGGGTTGTGTTTCATCGTGCACGAGCCGAGCGGGTAGAAGCCCGTGTCGACGCCGAAGGTGCGGTCAGCCAGCGTCGTGAAGTGCCGGACAAGCTCGGGCTCGGCGAGCTCGGGCAGGCGTGGTGGTGTGGCGCGGCGCAGCGAGCTCGGCAGCTCGGGAACGGGGAGATCCGGACGCGGCGGGCGTCCGGCGCGGCGGCCGGCGCGGGAACGCTCGAAGATCAGCGGCGCGTCTGCCGATTCTTTCATCGGCACACCTCTTCGAGTACCGCAGCCAGCCGGTCGACGTCCTCGACGCTTCGCTTCTCCGTGAGCGCGACCAGGAGGATGTCGTCCATGCCCTCGTAGTCTCGGCCGAGCGCGTACCCGGGGTGCACACCGCGTTCGCGTGCTCGCTTGATCACGTCACGCGCGGGGATGGGGGTTCGGAACGCGACCTCCTTGAAGGTGGGCGCATCGAACACCGGTTCCAGCGGAATCCGTTCGCGCGCGTACTGCGCGAGCGCGACACATGTCTCCCCCACCTCGCGCAGCCCCTGCGGTCCGAGCCAGGACAGGGTCGCAAGTCCGGCGAATGCGAGCAGCGTCTGATTCGTCGTGATGTTCGAGGTCGCCTTCTCGCGGCGGATGTGCTGCTCGCGGGTTTGGAGCGTGAGGACGAACGCCCGCTTTCCCCCCTCGTCGACCGTCTCCCCGACGATACGACCTGGCATCCGTCGGATGAAGTCCTTGCGCGCGGCGAGAAAGCCGTAGTGGGGGCCGCCGTAGGACGGCCAGTTCCCTGCGCCCTGACCTTCGCCGATCGCCATGGCGCACCCGTAGGCGCCCGGCGCCTCGAGCACTCCAAGCGACATCGGGTCGACGTGCGCGATCGCGAGCGCGCCGGCCTCTGTCGCCGCCTCCGCGAGATCCGGTGCGGGCTCGAGGCAGCCCAGGAAGTTCGGCTGCTGGAAGAGCACCGCTGCGGCGTCGCTGGCTGCCGCGGCGACCGCATCGGGGTCGGTCGTCCCGTCGGTGTGCGGAACCTCGACGACCTCGAGCCCAAATCCGGGCGCATACGTCTTCACAACCTGGCGCACTTGCGGGTTGAGCGTCTCCGCGAGAACGATCTTCTTGCGGTCGGGAACCGCGTGCTTGGCGACGAAGCAGGCGTCCGCGGCGACGGTCATGCCGTCGTAGCCCGACGCGTTGGACACGTCCATTCCGGTCAACTCGCAGATGACGGTCTGGTACTCGAATATCGCCTGCAGCACGCCCTGACTCATCTCCGGCTGGTACGGCGTGTACGCGGTCAGGAACTCGCCGCGGGAGAGGACGACGTCGACGACCGACGGGACGTAGTGGTCGTAGATCCCCGCCCCCAGGAACGAGAGCTCGGCGCCGGTGTGGACGTTGCGCGCGGCGAGCTCCTCGATGTGGCGCACCAGCTCGGCCTCGCCGAGCGCCGGCGGGACGTCGAGCTCGCGGTCGAGGCGCACACCGGCCGGCACCTGCTCGAACAGCTTGTCGACGGAGGAGACGCCGATCGCCGCGAGCATCTCCTCGCCGTCGGCGTCGGTTAGCGAGAGGTATCCGATGCTCACTGCTCGGCGACGTGAGCCCGATAGGCCTCGGCATCCATGAGCGAGTCGGCCTCCGCGGATTCCGTCACGCGGATGCGGATCAACCAGCCCTCGCCGTACGGATCCTCGTTGACGATCTCGGGCTCGTCCACGGCTTTCTGATGGATCTCGAGCACCTCACCGGAGAGCGGCGAGACGACGTCCGACACGGCCTTCACGGATTCCACCTCACCGCACGGCTGACCCTTCGTCAGCGTCGAACCCACCTCCGGCGCCTCGTAGTGCACCAGCTCGCCGAGCGCGTCCTGCGCGAACCAGGTAATTCCCAGCGTGGCCTCGTCGCCGTCAACGCGAGCCCAGTCGTGCTCGGGGTGGTACCTGAGATCGTCGGGGTAGCTCTCGGCTGCGGGCACTCACTGCTCCTTTCGATAGATCGGCTTCTTGACGACGCGGGCGCGGCGGGACTTACCGCGGACGTCGATCTCGAGCTCGGTGTCGGCGGCGGCGCTGGCCGCGGGCACGTAGCCCATGCCGATTCCTCGGTCGAGCATGGGAGAGTGCGTCCCGGAGGTGACCTCGCCGCCGCCCGCGATTGGCATCCCCTGCCGCGGGATGCCCTTCTCCTCCATCACGAACGGGACGAGCTTGCGCTCCGGCCCTTGTTCCTTGATCCGACGCAGCGTCTCGACCCCGGTGAACTCGGTTTCGAGCGCGCAGGCCCAGCCGAGCCCGGCTGAGATCGCGTCGGTATCGGGGGTGATGTCGTTCCCGTGCAGCGGATAGCAGACCTCGAGGCGAAGTGTGTCGCGGGCGCCGAGGCCGCAGGGGGTCGCGCCGCGAGTGAGCAGCGCATCCCAGAGCGCCTCGGTGTCCTCGGCGGCCGAGCAGAGCTCGACCCCTGCCTCGCCCGTGTACCCGGTGCGCGAGATCATGACCTCGATCCCATCGAGCTTCCCCATCTCGTGCGTGAAAGCGGGTCGGTCGGGGAGCTCGAGGCGCTCGATCGAGCGGGGACCCTGCACCGCGACCAGGCCGTATTCGTCGGAGGTGTCGCGAACCTCGGTGCCGCGCGCTTCGCGCTCCTTGAGCCAGTCGTAGACCGCACTCCGGTTGTACGCGTTGACGACGAGGAGGTACTGCCCATGCGCGAGGCGGTAGACGATGAGGTCGTCGACGATCCCTCCCTGCTCGTTGGTGAGCAGCGTGTACTGCGCCTCCCCGTCACGGACCTTGTCGAGGTCGTTCGAGAGCATCTCCTGGAGAAACGCGTGTGCCGCCGGCCCGTCGACGTGGATCTCTCCCATGTGCGAGACGTCGAACGCCCCACAGTCGGTTCGGACCGCCCGGTGCTCCTCGATGACGCCCGCGTACTGAACGGGCATCTCGTAGCCCGCGAAGGGCACCATTCGCGCGCCGAGTGAGACGTGGCGCGCATAGAGAGGCGTGCGCTCGAGCGACGTGGCCTCCACGGCCGCGACTCTATCCACTCGCAAGCGCACGGCCCGCAATCGAGGTGGCGGAAAGGCTCTTGAAGTGCCCTCGATATTCTCCACCTATCGCCGACGAGCCCATCACCGTCGTGCCGTATGACTCTGAATGGCCGCGGCGGTTCGATGCCGAACGTGCGCTGTTGGAGCCTGAACTCGCGCAGTGGTTGGCGGAGGGCATTCATCACGTCGGGTCAACGGCCGTTCCGGGTCTCGCCTCGAAGCCGATCATCGACATGGTGGCGGGGGTGCGCGACCTCGAAGAAGCTCGTGCGGCGTTCGAAGCGTTGGGGGAGCTGTCGTACGTCTACGCGCCCCACCGTCCAGGCATCGCACATCACTTCTCGAAGTCGTCCCTGCGTTCGGCGGAGACGACGCATGGCCTGCATCTCACTGAACCGGAAAGCGATCTGTGGCGCGAGCGGCTTGTGTTTCGCGACGCTCTGCGCGCTGACTGCGAGCTGGCTGCCGAGTACGAGGCGCTGAAGCTGCGGCTGGCTCGAGTCCACCACGACATCGCGTCGTATACCGCCGGCAAGCGAGCGTTTGTCGCGCGCGTCTTGGCGACCGCCGGGATGCAGCCGGGTCGTCGCTAACCCGAGGCGGAATCTCGAGCGATGCCGTCAGGCGACGTGTACGGGGCTCTGCTCGCCGACGTGTGCGCGGGCAAGCGTGCGATGGAGATCGTCGAGCGAAGCGATGGTTATGTCATGGCATTCGATGCGCGCTATCTCGTTGCCCCGTTCAGGAAATGGGACGATGCCGACGAACGGCGCGCGATGCGATTTGTTCGTGGTCGGGTTCTGGATGTCGGGTGCGGCGGTGGTCGCGTTTGTCTGCATCTTCAGGAGCGTGGGCTCGACGTAGTCGGCATCGACTCCTCGCCTGAAGCGATCGCGTGCTCTCGACAGCGTGGCGTGCGCGACGCCCGCGTGCTCACGATCGATGCGATCGATGATTCGCACGCGCTCGACGAGCCGGTTCATCGGCGCTATCGAGACCAGAATCACCGGCGCGGGCGGTTGCCTGGGCAGCTCCGAGTCCGGATTCGCTATCGGGAGCTCGCGACACCGTGGCTCGACTGGCTGCAGGTCTCGCAGGCGGAGCTCATCGATCTCCTCGACGGCACCGGTTGGCGGTTGTCGCATGCGCTCGGCGACGGACCGAGCTACGTGGCCATCATCGAGAATACGAAGGAGAGGGTCAGTCTTCTTTGAGGAAGCTCGGGATGTCGATCTCGACGTCCGAGACGCTCGGCGCCTGGAACGGGGGACGAACCGGCTCGGCGCCCACGCCTTCGACGCGCCGGCGTCGCGGACGGCCGCCGCCGAAGCCCGTGGCGATCGCGGTGACGCGCACCGAGTCACCCATCGACTCGTCGATTACGGCGCCGAAGATGACATTCGCGTTCGCGTCGGCTGCCGCAGTCACGACCTGAGCCGCCTCGTCCACCTCCGCCAGCCCGAGGTCCGGGCCTCCGGTGATGTTGAGCAGGATTCCAGTGGCGCCGTCGAGCGAGGTCTCGAGAAGCGGCGAGGAGATCGCTGCACGCGCCGCCTCCATTGCGCGGTTCTCGCCCTGGGCGACTCCGATTCCCATCAGCGCTGAGCCTGCATCGCGCATGATCGTCCGCACGTCCGCGAAGTCGAGGTTGATCAGCCCGGGAACGGTGATGAGGTCGGTGATCCCCTGCACGCCCTGGCGCAGGATGTCGTCGACCATGCGAAACGCGTCGGTAACAGGCGTCGAGCGTTCGACGACCTGAAGCAGGCGGTCGTTCTCGATGACGATCAGCGTGTCGACGTTTTCGCGGAGAGTCTGAGCGCCCTGCTCGGCCTGCTCGGCGCGTCGGCGACCCTCGAAGGCGAACGGCTTGGTGACCACCCCGACGGTGAGAGCGCCGAGCTCGCGGCCGATCTCGGCGACGACCGGGGCTCCACCCGTGCCGGTGCCCCCACCTTCTCCCGCGGTGACGAAGATCATGTCCGCGCCTTTCAGCGCTTCCTTCAACTCGTCTCGACTCTCCTGCGCCGCGGCGCTCCCGATCTGGGGATCCGCGCCGGCGCCCAAGCCGCGTGTGGCCTGCGAGCCGATGTGGATCTTCACGTCCGCCTCCGTCATCAGCAACGCCTGCGCATCGGTGTTCACGGCGACGAACTCGACCCCTGACATCCCCGCCTCGACCATTCGGCTGACCGCGTTCGACCCACCCCCGCCGATCCCGACGACCTTGATCACGGCGAGATAGCTACCGGACTGATTGCTCATCTCTCGACCACCTCAAGCTGAAGCTCTCGTTGAACGTGCGACACGCTCGCACGATTTCGGTGTCGAGGGTACGGTTCCTCCGTCGATATGTCAATGTCTCAACCTTCAACCTCAACCTAAGAGTTGAGGTAGCGTGAGGCGATCGGTCGTTCCGGCACGCTCACGTCCACGTACAGCGAGCGCTCGTCGAGGAGCGGGAAGACGCGAGCGGCGACCGTCAGCTTCAGCAGGACATCGGAAGCGCCCCCCAGTCTGATCTCGGGACCGTCGTGCAGGATTAGCGTCAGCTTTCCTTCGCCGGAGCGCACCGCCTTCACGCGACGGGGTAGGCGAACTTCGCGGGCGGCGGCCAGCGCGCGAGTGGCAGCGGCAAGAGTCGACGGAAGCGATCCGCCGATTCGCACGCCGACGACCCGGGTCAGCCACAAGCGTGGAAACTGCCGTTCGGTTCCGGTCTCGATCTCCTGGATCACCTTTCCCGATCCGGTCGCAAGCCAAGCCGAGTTGCCGCGGCGAATGACCGCGACCGGCCGCTCGGCGGCAACCTTCACGATAAGGGTGTTCGGGAAGGCGCGGTCGACCGAGACGCCCGCAACCGAGGGGAGCGCTCGCACGGTGTCCTCGATAGCTCGCGCGTCGATGTCGATCAGGCTCGTCCCGACGACGCCTTGCGCCGCTTTCTCGACCTCGCGTGCGACCGCGGGGGACGCCCCCTGAACCTCGAGGTGCTGGACGGCAAACACGGAGGACGCCTTCGCTCCCCAGTACCCCCCGAACACGGCTATGGCCAGCACGAACCCGAGGAAGAGCGAACGACCGGAGGGAAGGAGCCGAGCGAGATCCAGGCGGTTGCCGGCCTCGCCGCGCGGAAACGGGACGACGACGCTTGCCGCGCGCGCTCGCCGACGCGATCCGCGCTCGGTCCGTCCCCCGGCCATAGAGCGTCATTCGCCGCTGCGGGCGCTGCTCCTACGTGCGCGGTTAGTCCGAAGGAAGCTCGAGCTCGCCGACGAAGGCGACCTCGCGCTCCAGCACCACGCCGAACTGCTCGTATGCTCGTCGCCGCGCTTCCACCATGAGCTCAACGCAGTCGGCGCTCGTCGCGCCATCCGCGTTCTCGATGAAGTTGGCGTGCTTGGGCGAGATCACGGCGCCGCCGATCCGGTGTCCCTTGAGACCGCAGAGCTCGAGCATTCGCCCGGCACCCAGCTCTCCCGGCGGATTCTTGAACACGCTGCCGAACGTGCGCTTGTTCGTCGGCTGGGTTGCTTTCCGCTGCGCGATCAGCTCGGACACTGTTGCCTTGATCTCCTCACGCGGACGTGGATCGAGCCGTAGCTCCACGCGAGCAACGACCGCTCCGGGGCCGACCGCCGAGCTGCGGTACGAGAGCGCGAGATCGTCGAGCGCCACCCAGTCGGCCCCAGCGGCGGTCGCGACCAAGGCCCGCGCGACGATGTCCGACCAGTCACGTCCGTACGCACCGGCGTTCATCTTGACGCCGCCTCCCACGGTGCCCGGAATGGCGCTGGCGAACTCGAAGCCACCGAGGCCCGCATCTCGTGCGCGGTGCAGGCAGACGGCATTCGTGGCCCCTCCTCCGGCGATGAGGCCTGCCGGCCCGGCCTCGACCACAGCCAGCTCTCCTTCGAGGTGGATCACGAGTGCTTCGACGCCCTCGTCCGCGACGAGCAGGTTCGACCCCAGTCCGACGACGACGATCTCGAGTCCCTCGGCAGCCGCGGAGCGGAGTGCCTCGGCGAGCTCGTCCAGCGACCGTGGCCGAGCGAGCGCGCTCGCCGGGCCACCGGTGCCGATCGTCGTGAGCTTCGAGAGCGGCGTGCCGCGCTCGATGTTCATTCGGGTAACCCCGCGGCTACAGCGCGGGCGATCTTCCACGGCTCCCCGACTCCGAGCGTGACGACGACATCGCCTGGGCGCACCCAGGAGAGCGTCAGCCGAGCCGCATCGTCCAGCGTCGGCGCCCAGCCGCGCCGGACGCCCGGCGGCACGCTGTCCAGCACGAGCTTTCCGCTGACGCCTGGACGAGGCGTATCACGCCCACCAATCACGTCGGTCACGATGGCGGCGTCCGCAATCCCCAGTGCGTCGCCGAGCTCCCGGAAGAGCTGGCGCGTGCGCTCGTAGACGTGAGGCTGGTAGACGGCGATGAGCCGACCCTCGGTTCGCTCTCTCGCGACTCGCAGCGTGACCTCGATCTCCGTCGGATTGTGCGCGTAGTCGTCGAACACGCGGACGTCTCCACGATCGGCAACGAGCTCGAACCGTCTTCCGACCCCCGCGAAAAGCGCCAGCGGCGCCTCGGCGTCCGGTCGCGGGACTCCGGCGAGCTCCAACGCAGCGAGCGCAGCGGCGGCGTTCTTCCGATTGTGCTCCCCTGGGACTGCGAGCTCGAACGCCACGGGCTCCAGCTCCCACGCGCGAACGACGTTCGGTACCCCGGCCGCCCACTCCTCGAAGAAGGCTTCGAGCTCCGCCATCGAGGCAAACGCCGCGTGGTGGTCAAGCTCGATGTTCGTGATCACGGCGATCTCGGGACGGAGTAGGGCGATCGAGCGATCGGACTCGTCGCCTTCGACGACCAGCCAACCCTCCCCGACCCCAGCGTTGCCACCAAGCTGCGGCACGACGCCGCCGATGATCCAGGCGGGATCGTGCCCGAGCTCGCGGAGGACGTACGTGATCATCGCGGCGGTTGTCGTCTTCCCGTGCGCTCCGCCAACGACAATGGAACGGCGAAGCGCGACCAGCTCCGCCAGGAACTCGGCGCGCGACCGCCCTTCTGCCCGCCCGAGATGAGCGCTCGAGACGACGACCTCGAATCCCGGAGAGGGCGCGGGCTCTCCCCCGACGTCGAGCTCGACACCCGAAAGCGTCTCCATGAAGATCGTCTCCTGCTTGTCCCAGCCGCGGACCTCAGCTCCCCAGGCGCGTGCAAAGTTGGCGTAGGCGGAAAGCCCCGCGCCGCCGATTCCGACGAAGTAAAGGCGTCTTCCAAGGAGAGGCGCCGCTACTCGGCTCAAGATCGCCTTCCCTTGCCAAGTAACAGTCTGTTACTTGGCATCATCGACGCTCCTGGGCAAGGCGAACGAGCTCGTCGGCGACCGCCGCGGCGGCCTCCGGCTTTGCGAGCGCCCTCATGGCATCTCTCATCGCCTGGAGACGTCCTTCGTCGCCGAGCAGCTCGTCGACGAGCGCTGGCACTCGCGCGAGGTCGTCTTGTCGAACGACGACCGCGCCTCCGCCCTCCTCGAAGTAGCGCGCGTTCAGCGCCTGATGATCGGCAGTCGCGTGCGGATAGGGGACAAGGATCGACGGAGTCCCGGCGGCGGCTAGCTCCCAGACCGTGCCTCCGGCGCGGGAGATCGCCAGATCTGCAACCGCGAGTGCGCCGCCGAAGTCGTTCGTCGTCTCGAGCAGGACGTAGTCATCGCGCTCGATCTTCGGCCGCAAGACCGCGTAATCGCGGTCACCGGCAATGTGCAGAACCGCCGGGCCGCTCGCTCCGTACGTCTCCGCGGCAAACTCGTTCAGCGCCTGGGCGCCGGCAAGGCCTCCGAACAACGCCAGCACTGGGCCTTCCGCGGGAAGACCGAAACGTACGCGCGCCGACTCGCGGTCTCCACCGAGGTGCGCACGCGGAACAGGCCGCCCCACCAATTGGTACTTGTCCCCTTCACGACCCGAGACCGGATACGCAAGGAAGACCCGGCGGGCGAACGGAGCCGCGAGCCGGTTGGCAAGGCCGAGATGTGCGTCGGCCTCGGTCAACGCGGCCGGAATCCCACGCAGGCGGGCGGCGAGCACCATCGGCCCGGCGACGTAGCCTCCGGCGCCGAGCACGACGTCGGGGCGGCGCTTCGCGAGGATGCGAGAGCACGCGAACGGCGCCCGAACTGCACGTACGAGCGCGCGCAGGAGGTCGACTCCCGGCCTTCTAGGGAAGCCCGATATAGAGAAGGTGTCGAGCTCGTAGCCGGCTT
>Ga0136619_10000477_pt1 | contig 15205 bp, 17 predicted proteins | sample AntDrymUQ3532106_2_FD_104807 | JGI IMG/M metagenome (GOLD analysis project Ga0136619, IMG submission 104807) | Polar desert sand microbial communities from Dry Valleys, Antarctica - metaG UQ353 (21.06) | ecosystem: Environmental > Terrestrial > Soil > Desert | place: Antarctica: Dry Valley...
CTCAAGCATCTGGCCTACCAAAGCGGGCAAACGATCTATCGGATCAAGAGGGGTTTGCTCCACGACTACTTGGTGCAGCAACTCAAAAACCCGTCCGTCGAGATGGTTCTTGCGTAAGTCCTATCTTTGTTAAACTTCTTCGCGCTCGTGGCTAAGGAAGACGAAAAAGCAGGTGCCGCTGCCCGATTGAGGGCGCTTTTGGTCCGGGAAGACTGGATCTATTTGCTGTCCCTGCTGATCCCTGTATTCGTCTACAATGTCGCCCTGAAGGCCGTGCGCGTGGCCACCCAGCTCGACGTTCCGGGGCCGTTCGGGTTCGTGGATCAGGTTCGCTCCGAGATGCTCTTCAACCTGGGGTACATGGCACTCTGGATCGGGCTCTTCGCCATGACCCGCCACCGCCTGACGCGCCTCCCGGTGCTGGTGCTCTTCCATCTCTCGACCATCTCGGTCGCGGCGCTCACGACGGCGGCGCACTTCTACTACGAGACCACGGGCTCGACGCTGGACTTCAGCGTCATAGCCTTCTCGCTCTCCACCTTCGGAGAAGTTCAGGAGATCATAGCCTCCGAGACGACGACGGTGCACTGGCTCCTGATCTCGGTCCTCCTCTTCTACGGCGTCGCGGGCCCGGCGGTGGTGACCCGCCTTTTCAGCCGCGACTGGCACCTGCCCACGCAATCCGCGGGCGATCCCGGCGGGGCGCGCATGGCGGCGCTGTCCGTATGTTTTCTGGCCGTTGTCCTGGGAGCCCTCTCGCTCGTCCCGAGTGTCACGGGCGCGGGCAACTCCTTCTCCCGGGACGCGGTAGCCAACGTGTTCGTCCGGCAGATCGTCGAGCCGCCTTCGGGGAACGTCAGGATCAACCTGACCGCCGATGACCTGCCGACGGACGCGACCCTGAAGGCGACCAAAAAGACCGAACGGCGCAACGTCGTGATGGTCGTCCTGGAGTCCACCAGAGCCCAGTCCACCACGCCCTACGCGGACATCGAAACAACGCCGTTCATGGCGGAACTAGCGCAGGACAGCGTGGTGGCGAAGAAGGCCTACGCGGTCGTTCCGCACACCTCGAAGGCGCTCGTGGCGTCCATCTGCGGCGTGACGCCCCCACTGGATACGGACCTTACGGAGTCCGAGCCGAACGCCATCCCCGCCGACTGCCTGGCTGACCTCCTGGGAGAACAGGGCTACAACACCGCCTTCTTCCAGTCGGCGACCGAGAACTTCGAGCGCCGCCCGGCCCTGGTCGAGAACTTCGGCTACGAGGACTTCTATCCGGTCAACTACATGGACAAGGAGGGGTTCGAGGAAGCCAACTACTTCGGCTACGAGGACGACATCATGCTGGAGCCGAGCCGCGAGTGGCTGCTGGAGAACGGAAGCGAGCCATTCTTCACCACGTACCTGACGGTGACGTCCCACCACGACTACACCGTTCCCGAGCGCTACGGCAAAGAGGAGTACGTGGACCCCGAGGAGAAAGAGGACCTCAACCGCTACCTGAACACCCTCCACTACCAGGACCGTTTCCTTGAGAACCTGTTCGACCAGTACAGGGAGCTGGGGCTCTACGATGACACCGTCTTCATCGTCCTCGGGGACCACGGCGAGGGCTTCGGGGAGCACGAACGCTACCAGCACGACGACACCATCTACAACGAGGGGCTGCGCATACCGCTAATGGTCCACGACCCGCGCCGCTCCGAAGGCCGGCGGAACATCGAGCCTGCGGTGAACGAGCTGGACATCCTGCCGACGGTGACGAACCTGCTGAACTACAAGATACAGGGCAACGCCTACCACGGGAACTCGATCCTCTCTCCCCCCAGGGACCGCGTCCTGATGGCGAGTTGCTTCCACGAGGATCGCTGCCTGGCGAGCATAGAAGACAACAAGAAGTACATCTACCATTACGGGAACAAGAGCGAAGAGTTCTTCGACCTCTCCAAAGATCCTGGCGAGACGAACAACCTCGCGGATCGGCAACCCCAGCAGGAAATGAAAGAGCGCCGCGAAGACCTGCTCTCCTGGCAGGCGACGGTGAACAAGATCTACGAGTTCCAGCTCGAGCAAGCGGAGGAGACCATCGAGGAGACCACGGGGATCACGGAAGCGACCGCAGAGGAGACCACCGCTCCGTAACCGGGTTCTCGTACCCGCGGGCTGCGCCGTCTTTCAATTCCTTCTCCGAAACCCCGACCAGCCGGTCACCGCAATCGGCCGCCACTCAAGTGAGAACAGGAGCCTCCAACGTGGGCACGGACTCTGGCGAGAGTCCGGCCCGTCCCCTAGACTATCCCGGCTGAACGTCCGGGAGTCGAGAGCTCTGATCTGGAGGCATGATGGGTGGTTTGCTCGAAGGCAAGACGATACTGGTCACGGGCGTCCTGGACCGGCGCTCCATCGCGTACTCGGTGGCGCGCCTGGCGCGGGAGCAGGGCGCGGAGATCACGCTCAGCAGCTTCGGACGCGCCGCGAGCCTCACCCGGCGCACGGCGAAACGCATGGACCCCGAGCCACCCGTCCTGGAACTCGACGCCAACAACCCCGAAGACATCGAAGCCGTCGCCACGGACCTCCAGGAACGGTGGGGAGATCTCGACGGCATCGTCCACGCTATAGCTTTCGCGCCGGAAGACGCTCTGGGAGGAAACTTCCTGTCGGCGGAGTGGCCCTCCGTCGCCACGGCGCTCCAGACCTCCGCATACTCCCTCAAGGCCCTCTCCGTGGGACTCGCCGACCTCATGAAGCCCGGATCCTCCGTGGTCGGCCTGGACTTCGACGCCCGCGTGGCATGGCCCGCCTACGACTGGATGGGCGTCGCCAAAGCCGCCCTGGAGTCCACGTCCCGCTACCTGGCCCGCGACCTCGGCGAGAAGGGCATCCGGGTGAATCTGGTCTCCGCCGGCCCGATAAAGACCCTGGCCGCCAAAGGCATCAGCGGCTTCGAGAGCATCGAGAGCGAGTGGGAACGGCAGGCTCCTTTAGGCTGGGACACTGCAGACCCCGAGCCCGTCGGACGGGCCGTCGTCAGCCTGCTCTCGGACTGGTGGCCCGCCACGACCGGAGAGCTGATCCACGTGGACGGCGGATACCACGCCATGGGGGCCCCAATAAAGTAGATCGCAGTGTTTGCCCGACGATCGCCCGTCGGGCAGTTTTCCGGGCGCGGCGGCCGTCCCCGTCGACTCGCCTAACGCGGTACGGCTTCTCCTATTCGCAGGCGCCCAACTTGTCACCGTGACGCAGATGCGCGGGTTCCGCGGGCGCGCCGACCGAGATCGTCACCTTTTCCTTGTGACAGAGGGTGACTTTGCCCGGATTGCCACTGGCTCCTTTTTCTCCGGCCTTGCCGGCATCGTCGGGCTTGCCCTTGCCGGCCAGCTTGCCAGGATCATCCGGCTTGCCCATGTCCCGCAGTTTGTCTTTTTTCTTGCCGCTCTTCGCATTCTCCGGCTTGTCAGGCTTACCGGCAGGCTTGCCCACCGCTTCATTCTCGTCATCATCCTGGATCTCGTCGAGGGCCCTCGCATCAGGCGCGGGCTCTTCCTGGACAGGCTCTTCCTGGATGGGCTCTTCCTGGATGGGCTCTTCCTGGATGGGCTCTTCCTGGATGGGCTCTTCCTGGATGGGCTCCTCAGGCTCTTCGGGCTCTTCGGGCTCCACGACGGTGGTCTCGACGGTTGTCTCGTCCGGCTCTTCAGGGTCTTCGGGGACGGTCGCCTCCGGAGTTGTGGATTCGGGCATGGTGAGCTCCGGAGTTGTGGATTCGGGCGTGGTGAGTTCCTGGGCCGTGGACTCCATCCGGTCTTCGTCTTGCGGAGCGACAGTGAAAGTGTTTTCCCGGGCGGCGGTGACGCCGGCGACCGCGATCAGGAGTATGGTCAGGGTTGCGAGTATGACGGCGCGGCGCATGGATGCTCCTGTCTGTGCGTAACGTTACGGGACCATTATAGGCATGCACGAGGAGGGACCGCCACAAGGGCGGTCGGATCTAACGCCGGGCCAGGGAGGCGAACTTGGTGTACTGCTCCATCCATGCGAGCTGGACCTTGCCGGTGGGTCCGTTGCGGTGTTTACCGACGATGACCTCGGCGATGCCCTTATCGTCGGAGTCCGGGTTGTAGTACTCGTCGCGGTACAGGAACATAACCATGTCCGCATCCTGTTCGATGGCCCCCGAATCGCGAAGGTCGGAGAGGAGCGGGCGCTTGTCGTGGCGCTGCTCCACGGCGCGGGAGAGCTGGGCGATGGCGAGCACCGGCACGTCGAGGTCGCGGGCGAGGACCTTGAGGCCGCGGGAGATCTCCGCTATCTCCTGCTGGCGGTTGTCGTGGCGGTTGTTCTGACCGACCATGAGCTGCAGATAGTCAACCACGACGAGCGAGAGCGGGACGTCTCCCCGTGCCAGAAGCTGGCTGGAGAGCCTGCGGACCTTGGCCCGCATCTCCATGAGCGTGACGCCAGCGGTGTCGTCTATCCAGATGGGAGCGTCGCTGACCTCCCCCACCCCCCGCACGAGCTTCGGCCAGTCCTCCGCCTTGACGTTCCCGCTACGGAGCGCCTGCGTCGGGATACGGGTCGTCTGGGAGATCAGCCGCTGCACCAACTGCTCCTTGCTCATCTCAAGGCTGAAGATGGCGACCGGCAGCTTCTGCTGACCAGCGGCATGCCAGATAGCGTTCAGAGCCATGGCGGTTTTTCCCATGGCCGGTCTGGCGGCGAGGACCACGAGGTCGCTCTTGTGAAAGCCTGTGGTGAGGCGGTCGAGATCATCGAAGCCGGTCTCGACACCCGTGACCTCGCCCTCTTGCTCGTAGAGCCGTTGGATCATCTCCAGGGCGCCCGAGGCAAGCTCGGAGACGGGCGAGAGCTGCTCCTTGAGGTTGCGGTTGGAGACGTTGTAGATGAGCTGTTCGGCGGAGTCGAGCGCCTCGTTCACGTCCTCGGGCTCCCGGAAGGCGTCCTCGGAGATGCGGCTTCCCGCATCTATGACGGCCCTGAGAAGCGCCTTTGCCCGAACAATCTCGGCGTAACGCCCGGCGTTGGAGGCGGTCGGGACGCTCTCGACGAGCCGGAAGACGTAGGGACGGCCCCCGATCTTGTCGTACTCGTCTATGCTCCTGAGCTCGTTGGTGAGCGTGAGCTGGTCTATGGGCTCGCCCTTGGAGTACAGGCTCATCATGGCCCGGTAGAGGATCCTGTGCACCTCGGAGTAGAAGTCCTCCGCGTCCAGCGTCTCCGCCACCTGGGCAACCGCCGTCTCCGAGACGAGCATCGCCCCTATAACAGCCCGCTCCGCCTCCAGATCGTGCGGCGGCACCCGCGACGCCTCCGCCCCGCTGGGTACCCCCCGGATCCTCCCCTGCCGCTCCATAACCTCCCCAGCATGCAGTAAAAAGAGCCCCGTTACAAGACGGGGCCCTTCACCTTTTACCTCAAGTTGTGACTAAAGCTACGGTCGAGGTACAGCCGCGCCCATTAGAGACGGGGGACGACGATAACCTTGACGTTGGCCTCGACGTCGCCGTGCACCTGCACGGGCACTTGGTGGGTGCCGAGGGACTTTATGGGCTCTTCGAGCCGGATGCGCCGCCTATCGAGGCGGATGCCGCGAGCCTGTTCTATGGCGCCCGCGATGTTGGCGGCGGTGACGGAGCCGAAGAGGCGCTCGTCCTCGCCGGTGCGGGCCTCGATGGTGATGACGCTCTTGTTGAGGGTCGCGGCGACCTCTTCGGCGCGCTCGGCCAGGCGCCGGTCGCGCTCCTCGGTCTCCTCCATCTCGCGGCGGGCTTCCTCTATCTTGCCCGGGGTCGCCACCTCGGCGAGGCCGCGCGGCACCAGGAAGTTGCGCACGTAGCCCCGGCTCACGTCCACGATGTCGCCGCGCTGCCCGATCTTATCCACGTCCTGCATCAGTATGACCTGCATCGTCAGCCCCCTACTGCCCGGCCACGTACGGTAGCAGCGCCATCTCGCGGGCGCGCTTGATGGCGACCGCCGCCTCCCGCTGGTGCTGCGGGCACAGACCCGTCACCCGCCGGGCCCGGATCTTGCCTCTATCCGAGACGAAGCGCCGGAGCACGTTGTAGTCCTTGTAGTCCACGTAGGCTATGTTCTCCTTGCAGAAAATGCACGGCTTGCTCTTCACCGGCCGCGCCCCGCGAGGAGGGCCTCCTCTTCTCTTGCCCATCCAAAAACCTCCTGATTCCTAAAACGTCTAGCCGGAGACCTCCGCCGGCTCCGGGAGCGGCTGGTGCGCGTAGCTCGGTGGGAGCTTGACGACCAGGTGCCGCAGCACGTCGTCGGAGACGCGCAGGATGCGCTTGAGCTCCACGAGCGTGCGCTCTCCGGCGGTGAAGCGCATCACCGCGTATTGTCCGTCCGTGCGGTGGTCTATCTCGTAGGCCAGCTTCCGGCGGCCCCAACGGTTCGGGTCCTCCGACTCGCCGCCGGTGCGCGAGATGATCGTGCGGAAACGCCCGATCGTGCTCTCGACCTGCTCCTCGTCGAGCTCCGGGATGACTATGAGCATTACTTCGTAGGTGTCGATCTTTGCCTCCTTCGGTCTTTTCGGCTTCCTCTGGGGGAAGCAGGGGCCTATGAAGTTTCCCGGATAGTCTAGCAGCCGGACGTAAACGTTACAAAAGGCGTCCGGTGAGCACGGATCACACGCAAGCCGCCGATACTACCTGGTCCCAAAACGTGGCTACCTGGCGCACCTCGTCCCTAACGGGCCACAGAAGGATTCGCCGGGCTCCTGCTGCCTGGTAAGCTGCGACCTTCTCCACGCATTCCCCGGCTGGTCCGACCAGGAGGCGTGAACTCAACTCTTCCACGGGACGTCGCAGTACGGGGCTCAGAACCTCCCGAACTACCCGTTCCGCGGCGGCATGATCTTCGGTCACGTAGAAAAACATCGTCGCGATGGCGTTGGGGAAGATATCCGGATCCTTGCCCGCAGCACGAAGGTGCTCGCCGAGCCGCTCCCTGGCATTCGAGAACGCCTCAGGCGTGGTGTTGTAGGCGGAAGCCAGCCAGCCGTCGCCCAATCGGGCCGTTCGGCGGAGACCAGCCTCCGAGCCCCAACTACCGATCCAGAGTGGAGGCATGGGCCGCTGCAGCGGATACGGCTCCAGCCTGATTCCGTCCGTGGAGTAGAACCTGCCCGTGAACGACGTACCTTCCTCGCGCCATAGTGCGCGCAAGACTTCCACCGTCTCGTCCAGGCGCTTCCACCGCTCCTCGAAGGGGATAGTGACCGCAGCGTAGTCTCGATCAGAAGACCCTGGACCAACCCCGACGAGCAGGCGCCCGCCGGAAAGGATATCTATGGCTCCCAGGCTTTTGGCCAGCGCCACTGGTCCGCGCACCACGGGAAGAGCCACCGTGGTCATGAGGTCCATCTGTTCGGTGGCTGCAAGCACCGCAGCCAGCGCCGTCGGTCCGTCGAGCCAGGGGCGGTGAAAGAGCAGGTGGTCGTTGGCCGAGAGAGCCCGAAAGCCCAGGCGCTCCGCAGTCTCGACGTAATCCAGGAGGCGCCGCAAGGACCAGGGACGGTCGTCCAGGGCCATCAGCGGAAGGTGCACCCCATAATCCATCCAACGTCCTCCGTCTTCAAGGCTTCGTAGCCGTGATCGCTTATGGATTATAGACTCGCGCAATCGCGAGAATCGAGACGAACCCTCGTACCGCCTCGAGAAGCGTGTGTCGCTGCTTGTCGCCGCTTTCACCGGCGGGTCTTGTCCCGCGGATATACTCGATTCGTGGAGAACGGTACGGACGCGGCCGTGGAGACGGTGGACCTTCGGAAGGTCCACGGCGAGGGCTCGACGGCGGTGCGGGCGCTCGATGGGGTATCGCTTTCGTTCCCGGCAGGTGAGTTCGCGGCGATCATGGGCCAGTCAGGGTCGGGGAAGAGCACGCTGCTGCACCTTCTAGGCGCGCTGGACAAGCCCTCGTCCGGCACGGTGACCGTCGGGGGGACGGAGCTTTCCGGGTTATCCGACAGGAAGCTGACGCTCTTGCGCCGGGAGCGGATGGGCTTCGTGTTCCAGTTCTTCAACCTGATCCCGACGCTCTCCGCCGAAGAGAACGTCCTCTTGCCGGCCCTCATCTCCGGGGAGAAGGTCGGCCGTCATGCGGAGCGGCTCTCGGAGATCCTGGACCTCGTCGGGCTCTCCGAAAGGCGCACCCACCGCCCGGACGAGCTATCCGGCGGGGAGCAGCAGCGGGTGGCCATCGCGCGAGCCTTGATCCGGAACCCCGACATCGTGCTGGCCGACGAGCCCACCGGAAACCTGGACTCCAGGACCGGGGCCGGCGTGCTGGAGTTGCTGCGCGAGTCCGCCGCCCGCTACGGGCAGACGATCATCATGGTCACCCACGACCCCCGCGCGGCCGCGACGGCGGATCGCGTGATCTTCCTGGCCGACGGCCGGGTAGTGGACGAGACCCGCGCCCCGGAGCACGATGAGATCCTGGAGCGCATCAAGACGCTGGAAAGCGCGGGTTGAGAGCCGCGCTCTACTGCGGAGCCCCCACCGACGCCCCGATGGCGCCAAGCACCAGGAGCGATACGACGACGAGGACGGCGAACAACCGCTTCCGGCGTCTCTGGAAGACCCCGACGAGGCCGAGCACCAGCCCGACGAAGTACAGGATGATGCAGACCAGAAAACCGATGCCGACCAGCGCGAACCCCGCGAAAGCCGGCGAGTTCTGGATGCTCTGGGGATCAAGGTTCTGCGGGTCCGAGCCGCCGAGGGCCGAAGCCCCGATCAGGGCTGCTATGACGAAGAGCGCCACGATCCCCACGGTCGCCAGGATGGCGATCACCAGTGAAGTCACCCCCAGCTTCGAGTTCCTGCTCTCCCGCGCCGGTGCCTCACCGTGCTCCATCTTCACTCCCCGCATCGAGACGCAACTTTTCGCGGCGAACCGCGCCAACTTCCCGGAGTGTAGGCGGCGGCCGGACGCGGGTCAATCGTGAAGCTGCGGAGGTTCTCCGGCCTGAGCCTGCGCAACCTCGGAAGCCGGCCGCAACGCACGCTGCTCACGGCGGTCGGAATCGTGCTCGGCGTCGGCATCGTGTTCGGCGTGCTCACGCTCTCCCAGACCATGTCCCGTACCTTCACCGATCTGTACTCCCGGGCCTTCGGGGCCGCGGATCTCGTCGTCACCCCCGCAGGCGGCTCCGGCACGTTCGACGCCAGAGTTCTGGACGAGGTCCGCGCCACGGACGAGGTAGACACTGCAGCCCCACGCCTCTCGGTTTCGGCCTCGTTGCTACTGCCCGGCGAGAAAGAGCAGGGACCGCCCGAGGTGCTGAGCATGCAGCTCTTCGGAGTCGAGCCGGAGTCAGCGGCGCTGGCGACGGGCTTCGAGCTGGACGAGGGCCGGTTCCCGGAGAGCGGTCGGGAGTTGATCCTGGACGGCGGCACCGCTGAGTCGGCCGGGGTGCGCGTGGGCGAGCGGGTGAAGGTAGCGACGCCCGGCGGTCCGCGCAAACTGAGGCTCGTCGGGCTGCTGAGGGTACCGGGCGGCTCGTTCGGGGGCTTCGGCTTCGGGATGGCGCCGCTGGACTACGTCCAGAAGCAGTTCGACAAGCAGGGCAGGATCTCCGGCATCGCCGTCGAGGCGACGAGCGACGGAGCGGTCACCGATCTGCGCGAGCGGCTGGAGCGGGACCTCGGAGAGGGTCTCCAGACAGAGCGGTCGGAGACGCGCACCAACGAGATCAACAGCCAGTTCCAGGGCTTCGCCATAGCCCTGCTCTTTTTCGCCGGGACCGCGCTTTTCGTCGGGGCGTTCCTGGTTTTCAACGCCCTCTCGATGACGATTCTGGAGAGGACGCGGGAACTGGGGATGCTGCGCGCCCTCGGTTCGACGCGTGGCATGATCGCGCGTTCCGTCATAGTCGAAGCCGCCTTGCTTGGACTCCTCGGATCGGTCCTCGGAGTGCTCTTCGGCTACGGGATGGCCCGCGGGCTCGTGTACCTCTTCGGACAGGCGTTCTTCTTCGAGATCACCTCGCTCACCATCTCCCCCTTCGCCCTCGTCTCCGCCGTGGTCGTCGGCGTCCTCATCACGGTCCTCGCCGCCCTCTACCCCGCCCTGCGCGCCGGGCGTGTCAGCCCGGTCGAGGCCATGCGCGCCCGGAGCGGCGGGGCCACGAACGCGGGCCGGAAGCGGCGTCTGTCCTGGCTCGCCCCGCTCCTCGGCTTCGTGCTCGTTGGCGTTGGTGCGCCCTGGATCTACTACCTCGCCAGGAACCTTTCGGAGAACCTCGAAGGGCTCGTCTACGCCTCCGGGATAGCGGGGGTCATCGGCACGTTCCTGGGCGTCTCGCTCATCATCCCGATCCTGGTGAGGCCGCTGGCTGCGGCGTTCTCCCCCATTCTGCGTCTCCTCTTCGGCGTCGAGGGGAGGATGGCGGCGGCCAACGCGACCCGCAACCGGGGCCGCACGGCGCTTACCGCCTCGGCGCTCATGGTCGGGGTGTCGCTCGTGATCGCTTTTTCCGCCCTGGGCGGAAGCGTGCTCGGCACGATCCGGAGCTTCCTCGAAGACTCTTTAGGCGGCGACTACGTGGTGCAGCCCGCCGAAACCCAGTCCGACGTGACGTTCTCGAACGAACTGGCGGGCCGCATCGGAGCGGCGCCCGGCGTCGAGCGGACTACCGCCCTCGCCTCGGCCTTCCTGAACGATGGCGGGAAGTCCAGCCTCGTCTTTGGCGTGGATGAGAGTTACCCGGATATATTCCGCGTCAACTATTCACCCGGCTCCGGCACCCCGGAGGACGCCTTCTCCGAGCTGCGAGACGGCGCGGCCCTCGTCGGACAGCAACTCGCCGACTCGCGCAACCTGAAGGTCGGGGAGAAGATCTCGCTCCCCACGTCCGAGGGACCGAAGAAATACCGGGTGGCCGGCGTCGTGGACAACGACATCCTGGGCGGCGGCGCGGGCATATACCTCTCGCGAGAAGTCCTGGCCCGCGACTTCGGCGAAAAGGAGGGCGAGTTTCTGGCCGTCAAGGCCACACCAGGGTCCGACCGGGACGCGCTGGAGCGGGACATTCGGGGCATCCTGGAAGACTATCCGCAGTTCACGCTGTACTCCAACGCGGAGTGGAAAGCGCAGATAGAGGGCGACTTCAATCGCCAGTACGTGTTCTTCTACGCCATCATGGGGGTGTCGGTGGCGGTCTCCGCCTTCGGGGTCGTCAACACGCTCTCCATGAGCGTCTTCGAGCGGACGCGGGAGATCGGGATTCTCAGGGCCGTCGGAACGACGCGCCTCCAGGTCGGGCGGCTCATAATTGACGAGGGCGTGGTGATAAGCCTGATCGGCTGCCTGGTAGGGGTCGTTATAGGATCGCTCCTCGGCTACCTCTTCGTCCGGGGCTCGGGCGCGGGCGGCTTCGAGGTCTCCTTCTTCTACCCGAAGATCCCGGCAGTAGCTTCCATCCTCGCCGGCCTCCTCATAGGCGTCTTCGCCGGACTGTTGCCCGCCCGCTCCGCCGCCAAAACCAACATCGTCGAGGCGGTACAATACGAGTGACGAAGCTGGATCTCCAACTGGTCCCGACATGATCAGGATTCAGGATGACGGACACTTTTTCACTCCAGATCGAAGAGCGGGAAAACGAGATGGAGAGCCTCGTCTACGAGATAGTTTCGATCTTCGTCAACGGTCGCAACTTGATCGATATCCTCAAAGAAGTGGAGATGCCTTTTGCCCGGCAAGAAGGTTCGCCGGACATTGCCGGAGGCTACGCTGGTTTGCGGCCGGAAGAAATCTTCTTTCCCTCGCGCCGCTTACTCGACGAGCCGGAGACATGCTCTTCGGACGAGAAGGTCGCTGTTCTTGGTTGCGAGTGCGGGGAGATAGATTGCTGGCCTTTCCTGGTCAGGATAACCGCGCGTGACGACGTGGTGATCTGGAGCGACTTCGAACAACCTCATCGGAGTGGACATTTTGTCGGTCGTCCGTGGAGCTACGAACAGTTACAGTCCTTCCTGTTCGACCGGGCACGGTACATGGCCGAGTTAGAGAAAGGTTGACGAGATGGAACAGACGTTTTCCGCGAGCGTGTGGCGAGAGGAAGACTTGTACGTGGTCCAATGCCTCGAAGTGGACGTGGCGAGCCAGGGTGAGAACGAGGAGGAAGCTCTGGAGAACCTGCGCGAAGCGTTGGAGTTGCACTTCGAGCCTCCCCACGCGACCGCCACGCCGCTGGTGCGGACGATAAAGGTCGAGGTTGGCGCTGCTTAGGCCGCTGCCCTACCGCGAAGTGAAACGCAAGCTGGAGGAGGCGGGTTTTGTGGAGACCGGTCAAAAAGAGAGCCAGGTCAAGTTTGTCCGGCAGAGAGACGAGAACAGCCATCGTGCCGCGCCCCCGCGAGGTGGCGGTGGACACGCTCAGGAGCATCATGCGCCAGGCCGGGATTGCCCCGTAAGAATTCCAACGTCTGTGAGAGATCCAAGCATCCTCCCGGCCAAGTCAAGACCCGAAGTCTTCAACCGGATTCCGTATTAGCCAAGTCCCTGGGCCGCTTCGCGTACCCTGCGCCTCCACACCCGGCGATCCAGCGTCAGGCCCTCGGCGACCAGTCGGGTGAGAGCATCGCCGGTCGCACCGGGCAGGAGGGCGCTCTCGGGCGCCGCGGCGTAGGAGGCTTCGCCACCGGCCGAGGCTTTATCCACCAGGAATACCACCAGCCGCTCGCCGTCGTGGCGCCAGACCTCCGGTATGCCCAGGCGGGAATAGATGGGTAGCTTCTCCAGAGAAGGGCTCGTTATGTCCACCTCCACCACGAGGTCCGGCGCCGGGTCCCCCGAGTCGAGGTCCAGGTTGCCCTTGTCCGCGACGAGGTCGCGCACGCGACCGGCATTCCCTCCGAAGTAGAAGCACTCGTCGGGCTCGAAGCCGCGCGCGAGGTCCTCCCGCTTGAACGTCGTCGAGCCCGCGTTGAATACGTCCGCGTCGGCCTCCTCCGCCAGAAGCTCCACCAGGGCGGCGACGATACGGCTAACACCATCGTGCTCAGTGGATGGGCTCAAGATCTCCAGCACCCCCCGATCGTAGAAGAAGCGCGGAGAACGACGCTCCTCGCGCTCCGCCAACAACCGCTCGTAAGTCTCCCAGCTAGCGTTGGGCAGAAGGATGCGGTGCTCCTCCCTATTCTTCAGCGCCCCGGCCACGCGGACTCCTCAACCTCGGTCAACCCGGCTCCATCTCTCGCCCCCTGAGTTTACCGCCGTCACCTTCGGGTGGCTATCGGCAAGATCAGGAGCATCATGCGCCAGCCTGGGATCGCCCCGTAAGAATTCCAACGCCCGTGGACGATTTGATCGGCCAATACGAGTAGCAACGGCTCGCGGCAAAGAAAAAGGGCGGATGGAGAATCCGCCCCCGATGGTTTCGTCCGTTTGCTTCTACTGGTTGTAAAAGGAGATCACTGTTCCGACCCAGAAATTATCCCCGGCCCTACGCTGCAAGGTCACCTGGGTAACGTGCCGGACATGGTACGAATCACCAAAGTAGCAGGTGGCGTAGACTACTTGCTGGGCGTTAGTGAAAACCTGTTCCGTCCCGGCGGATCTAACGTAGGAGGTTGCTTCACCCAAGGTGCTGTAGTGGTTGACTGCCACCACAGATCCTGCCCGAGACCGCTAAAAACTTCCACTCCTTGCGTCGAGCCCTCCGAACTCGTCAAGGCTTCCTAGTCCAATAGAAAGCGGCCCCCGAAGGGACCGCCGACTTGCACCCTATCTTCCTTCGTCCTACCTGCGACGCACCACCAGCCCGACAGCCAGGCCGCCCGCGACGAGCAACGCCGCCACCGGAAGAAGCGCCAGAGAAGCCCCGCCGGTATCGGGAAGCGTGCCCTGCGCGACCTGATCTGAGGTTACGACCTGATCCGCAGTGACGACAGGCTGGGCGGAACTGGATGCCGACGCGCTGGCGGACGCGCTGGCGGACGCGCTGGCGCTAGAGCTTGCGGAAGCGGTCACGTCAGGTCGATTGCTCGCCTGGCAACCGTCCGGGGTTGCCCGTGGGAAGTCGGGGTCGGGGCAAGGGTCTTGGGCCGTAGCTCCGCCACCGCCGCCTCCACCGCTCGGCAACTCCTCACAGGCTATCCCGTCGGCGTCGGCGTCCAGCCTATTCGGATCACCGGCCTCGCTGTCATACTCGGCCTGCGCTTCTTCCTGAGTGTCGAAGTTCGCGCAGTCCAGATCTCCGTTTTGCGCCATAACTGGAGAAGCCACCAGCATGGTTAGGCCACACATCGCCAACAGCAACAGCAATTTCCTCATCCATCCTCCTTGAGTGGTTTTCTCTACCAGGACGGAAGTTAGCCACAGGTGCGGCGTTCAGTCGAGCGGCCCCCGAAAGAGCCGCCCAAATCACCCGTTTGGAAACCGACTGCTCTTGCGTAAACTCACCTTTCGCCGGGGCCTTTCTCCCATCCTCCGCCCCGGCGAGTGTTCGCGGCATAGAAAAGGCCGGGGTTTGTGGCCCCGGCCCTTGTAGCTCCTGCTCTGGGGGACGCCCCCTATATCACCGAGTTCCGGATCGCCACAGTCCTAGGGGCAAGTCTCGTATTGGCCGTTCAGCGCCACGACGGCGCAGGCGTTGAACGCGATCGCAACGCTGTGGTTGATCGCTACCGCCTGGCTGTCGTTTTGCGCGGCCGCAAAGTCGCTGTGGTTGATCGCCACCGCCTGGGAGGTGGGGTCCGAGAAGCAGAAGCTGGCGCCCATGTCGTAGATCGTCTGGCCCCCTTGGCTTACGCACACGTCAGCCCCTCCACGGGGCTCCTGCGCCAAGGCCGCTCCAGACACAGCCACCATCGCCGCCATGACTACCATCACCGAAAGCACCGAGGTTATGCGCCTCATCCATCCTCCTCTGTCGTGGCTCTCCACGCTGGATCGCCCTGCCCCGGGAAGCATGACACTCTTCGGTCTCCGGCGCATCCCCAAACGGGTGATCTTTCCTGGTCCATTTGGGCTAGATCCGGCCCCGGTCACTTCTAGATCCTACGTCGGCTGATTTGCCTTCCTCGACCGGAGCAATATCTCGTCCCGGTCGAAGTCTATGGTGACGTTGAACTTCTGCAAGAACGCGAGCCCGAGCAGCATGACCGGATTAAAACCTGCTCCCATCTCATCTACCAAGATAGGCACACTGTGC
>Ga0136619_10000478_pt1 | contig 15203 bp, 13 predicted proteins | sample AntDrymUQ3532106_2_FD_104807 | JGI IMG/M metagenome (GOLD analysis project Ga0136619, IMG submission 104807) | Polar desert sand microbial communities from Dry Valleys, Antarctica - metaG UQ353 (21.06) | ecosystem: Environmental > Terrestrial > Soil > Desert | place: Antarctica: Dry Valley...
CCTCGTCGGCGAGCGGATCGAGCGGGATGTCGGCGACGGTCTCGCCGTTCCACACTAATTCCATTCGTTTAGTATCGGTGACTTCGCCGATCACCGCGAAATCCAGTTCCCATTTGCGGAAGATCGCCTCGGCCTCGGCCTCGCGGCCGGGCTTCAGGACCATCAGCATCCGCTCCTGCGATTCCGACAGCATCATCTCGTACGGCGTCATGCCCTCCTCGCGGCAGGGCACCTGGTTCATGTCGAGGCGGATGCCGACGCCGCCTTTCGAGGCCATCTCGACCGACGATGAGGTGAGCCCGGCGGCGCCCATGTCCTGGATGGCGACGATCGCGTCGCTGGCCATCAGCTCGAGGCAGGCTTCGATCAGCAATTTCTCGGTGAACGGATCGCCGACCTGGACCGTCGGGCGCTTCTCCTCCGAATCCTCGGAGAAATCGGCGCTGGCCATGGTCGCTCCGTGGATCCCGTCGCGCCCCGTCTTGGAGCCGACATAGACCACCGAATTGCCGATCCCGGCGGCGGCCGAATAGAAGATCTTGTCGGCGCGGGCGACGCCGACCGTCATCGCGTTGACCAGGATGTTGCCGTCGTAGGCGGCGTCGAAATTGACCTCGCCGCCGACCGTTGGGACGCCGACGCAATTGCCGTAGCCGCCGATCCCGGCGACGACGCCGGCAACCAGGTGGCGGGTCCTGGGATGGTCGGGCCGGCCAAAGCGCAGCGCATTGAGATTGGCGATCGGCCGCGCGCCCATGGTGAAGACGTCGCGCAGGATGCCGCCGACGCCGGTCGCCGCGCCTTGATAGGGTTCGATGTAGCTCGGGTGGTTGTGGCTCTCCATCTTGAAGATCGCCGCGTCACCGTCGCCGATGTCGATCACGCCGGCATTCTCGCCCGGCCCGCAAATCACCCACGGCGCCTGCGTGGGCAGCTTCTTCAAATGGATGCGCGAGCTTTTGTAGCTGCAATGCTCCGACCACATCACCGAAAAGATGCCGAGCTCGACAAGGTTCGGCTCGCGGCCCAGCGCCTTGAGGATGCGGGCATATTCTTCGTCGGAGAGGCCGTGCCCGGCGACGATTTGGGGAGTGATGGGGGAATTCATTGGGGCGCCCTTAGCGAGCGGGGCCAGCGGCGGCTAGGGCGCGGCCAATGGGTTTGCGCCGACTCGCCCGGCAGGAGTATGAAGCGGCGTCCGGGGGGATCGAGGAGAAGCTGAAATGGTGAATCCCATTCCCGACGGCTACCACAGCGTCACGCCCTATCTGATCGTCGACGACGCCAAGACGGCGATCGATTTCTACAAGCGGGCTTTCGGTGCGCAGGAGAAGTTCCGGCTGCCGATGGGCGACAAGATCGGCCATGCCGAGATCAAGGTCGGCGACAGCCATGTGATGCTCGCCGACGAATTCCCCGACATGGGGCATCTCGGGCCCAAATCGCGCGGCGGGACGACCGTCAGCCTATTGCTCTACTGCGACGACGTCGATGCCGCGTTCAAAAAGGCGATCGCGGAAGGGGCGAAAGAGCAACGCCCGGTGGAGGATCAGTTCTGGGGCGACCGAATGGGCACCTTGAGCGACCCGTTCGGCCACCAGTGGAGCCTCGCCACCCACACCGAGGACGTGCCTCCGCAGGAAATGGAATCGCGGATGAAGGCGTTCGGCGAGAAGTCGAAAGAGGCCCAGCCGGCTTAGGAACCCGCGGCATCGGCGGCCGGCCTTCGCCGGCTCAACGCGCTGCCGACGATTGCGAGGCAATCGCTACGCCGCGCTCGGCGGCTCAGGCCTTGCAGCTTTGGCTGCCCTTGTCCGGGCGAGTCAAAGTGACGCTGGAGCCCTCGCCGGTGCCGGTCAGCGAATAGCCTTCGACGACCATCGGTTCGCCCGCCGCGGGCGCCATGACGTGGATTGCCCGGCCGTTCCTGTCGGTGCGGATATTGGCCGACAGATTGTCCGACAGCCAGTCGATGTAGACGACGCTATTGTCCTTGCAGCGGTAGATCTTGCTGTGCACGATCGACGGCGGCAGCACGACGGGCTCATTGACGACCTCGTTGGCCGCCTGGTTGGTTTGGCCTGCCTGGTTGCAGCCGGCTAGCGCAGCGGCCGCGGTCAGGACGAGAGCGAGTGGGGTCCGAGTCATAATCCGCCATTGCGCGGGCGCGGTGCGGTCCGTCAAGATGGGCGGCTTGCATTGTCCCCAAGCGGGCCATAGCTATCACCCCTCAATGGTCGACAACGCCGGCACCAGCGCGCAGCGGATCCGCATCGCCCTGACCGGCCTTGCCTTCGCCTTCCTGCTCGTCCTCCTGGGATCGGTGATCAGCCGGTCGGGAAGCGACGAGCGCGCCGCCAACGCCGTCGAGCAGGCGGCCGCCAACACCCCCAGCGAGCCGCTGGCCGAGCTCGGGGTCGCGCCCGGCGGCGCCGACAGCCAGGCCAACAACAGCAGCGACACCCAGTGATCCGACCTCCGCCGCGGCGGGCGGGGGCCCGCGCGCGCGCCGCGGTGATGCTGGCAGCGGGGCTGATCGCGGCCGCCGGGCTGGCGTTTGTCGCCGAGCGCAAGGCGTTTGTCGCGGAGCGCCAGGCGGCGCCGACGCCAGTCGCCCCTTCGGCCAAGCCGGAGCTGATGCTGCTGACGACGTTGCCGTTGGTGTTCGGCGAAAAGTTCGGCCTCGAAGGCGGCGGGTCGCCGGCGCTCAAGGCGCTGGAGACCCGCTATACGGTGGTGCCGGTCGCGGTCGCCGACGCCGGGAGCCTGGGGCAAAGGCGGCTGTTGCTGATCGCCCACCCGCTCGCCCAGCCGGCCGAGGCATTGGTCGATCTCGACCGCTGGGTGCGGGGCGGTGGACGGCTGTTGTTGCTCGCCGACCCGGCGCTCGAGTGGCACAGCGAGCGGCCGCTCGGCGACCCGCTGCGGCCGCCGCCCGCGTTCGCCGATACCGGGCTGCTCGGGCATTGGGGCCTGCGGCTCGACGCGCCCGACGAGCGCGGGCCGAGGCAATCGACGCTTGGCGGTCAGGCGATCCTCACCGCGTCTCCCGGCACCCTGTTCGGCACCTGCCGGATCAGCGGCGACCGCTTGGTTGCGCACTGCCGCATCGGCAAGGGAGAAGCGACCATCGTCGCCGACGCCGACTTCCTCAACGTCGAGCAGCTCGACGGCCCAACCGCCAACAATCTCAATGCGATGCTGGCCGAGCTGGCCGCGCTCGAGGGCCGAGTCGCGAATCGTTGAGACGCCAAGCGCGAGTCGCGAAGCCCAGCAACCGCGCACAGACTTATCCACATGGTTCGCGGCCAAGAACAGGTGAGGAACATCGCGACTAATTGCGACCAAAAAGTCGCGGTTTTCCGCTGCTAGCCATGAAATCCCACCTAAATGGCATCAAAACCCATTGTATCCCCAACGCGGTTGAGTTACCAACATCGACTGTAGCGCGGGGCTGACCATCACCATGGACCCGGACGCGGGGAAGTGCGGCATTGCCGCGCGCCCGCGAACGGGACCGCTTTGCGCTGCGAAGGGGAGTGGACGTGGCGCTAGAGCATCTGTTCCAGGGCAGCGCGCTGAACGCGGTCGACGCCAAGGGCCGCGTCTCCGTACCCGCATTCCTGCGCAGCGTCATCGAGCGCCGCGGCGACGCCAGGAGCATCGTCCTCGCCAGCCACGAAAGCTTCCCCTGTTTGAGCGCCTACGACCCCGCCTACGCGGCGCTCAAGCACAGCAAGCTCGAACGGTTGCTCGAGAAGGAAGAGACCAACGCCCAGGCCCAGCTCGAATATCAGCAACGCAATTTGATGGCCTTCGCCGCCACCGAGGAAGTGCCCTACGACAGCTCCGGCCGCATCGTCCTGCCCCCGATGATGCGCGGCAAGGGCGGGCTCGAAGAGGTCGCGCTGTTCCTTGGCGCCGGCGAGACCTTCCAGATCTGGAACCCGACGCTGTTCCTCAAGGATGCCCGCATCCCCAAGGACATGAAGGACATCGCCCGCTACCGGCTCGAGGAGAGGGGGCTCGGCGCATGACGCGCACTTCCTCCGGTCCCCGCCACTTGCCGGTCATGGTCGATGAAGTCGTCCAGGCGCTCGCCATTGCCCGTGGCGAAACGCTGGTCGACGGAACTTTCGGGGCAGGCGGCTACACGCTCGCCATGCTTGCGGCGGGGGCGGGGCGAGTGATCGGCTTCGACCGCGATCCGGATGCGATCGCGCAAGGGCCGACACTCGTTCCGGATGACCGGCTGACCCTGATCGAAGAGCGCTTTTCGCAAATGGACCGGGTGCTGGCGGAGCGCGGCATCGGCCCGGTCGACGCGATCGCGCTCGATATCGGCGTCTCCTCGATGCAGATCGACCACGCCGACCGCGGCTTTTCCTTCCAGGCCGACGGCCCGCTCGACATGCGGATGAGCAAGTCGGGGCTGACCGCCGCCGAGTTCCTCAACCAGGCCGACGAGGCCGAGATCGCGCGCATCCTCAAGGATTATGGCGAGGAGCCGCGGGCCCGCGCCATTGCCCGGGCGATCGCCGCCGCAAGGCCGGTCGAGCGGACCGCCGAGCTGGCCGCGATCGTCCGCCGAGCCGCCGGTTTCCGCGCCGGCCAGCGGACCGATCCCGCGACCCGCACCTTCCAGGCGATCCGCATCCATTTGAACGCCGAGCTCGACGAGCTGGAGGACGGGCTGGCCGCCGCCGAACGTTCGCTCAAGCCCGGCGGGCGGCTCGCGGTGGTGACCTTCCACAGCCTCGAGGACCGGATCGTCAAGCGCTTCCTGCGGACCCGCAGCGGCGCGACTCCGGCCGGCTCGCGCCATCGCCCGGTCCTCACCGATCCCGCCGTCCCGACGTTCGAGCGGGTCGCCAGGCCGGTGTCGCCGTCGGAGCGCGAGATGGCCGCCAACCCCCGCGCCCGCTCGGCCCGGCTGCGCAGTGCGGTGCGGACGTCGGCTCCGGCCTGGCAGTCCGGAAAGGAGCGTAGCGATGAGCGGTAGAAGCTTCCGGTCGGTGTTCATGGTCGCCAGCTGCGCGGGAGCGGCGCTCGGCTGCTATCTGGTATCGCTCCGAGTCGCCTCCGAGCGCGCCGCGCTGGAACGCGTCGAGACCAGGATCGTGCTCGCCCAGCGCGACATCCGCCTGCTCCAGACCGAGATCGGCACTCGCGGCCGGCTCGCCCAGCTCGAGCGCTGGAACGTCAAGGTGCTGGCGCTGTCGGCGCCTTCGGCCGACCAATTCCTCGACGGCGGGTTCGCGCTCGCCAAGATGGTCGCGCCGAGGGGCAAGGTCGATCTCGACGCGCCGGTGGTGCTCGCCGCGGCGCCGGCCGGTGGGCCGAGGCCGCAGGTCGTAGGCCGGCAGCAACCGCAGCAGGATCCCGACGAAGGCGTGTCGGCCAGCCAGATGCTCCACGTCGCCAGCCTGAAGCGGGAGGTTCGGCCGGAGCCCAAGGCGGCGCCCAGTCCCGCCGCCGCGAAGCCGGCTCCCGAACCAGCAGCGGACAGACCGGTAACGGCGGTGAAGGCACCCGCCCCGAAGGCCATCGCGAAAGCGAAGTCGGCGGCCTCCGACCCGCTGGCGCCGCTCGGCGCCGCCGCGAAACCGAACAAGCTCGCCGCGGCCGAATCCAGGGATTCCGGCCGGAAGCAATGAACGCGCCGACGTCCGCCCTCGTCGCCCAACGGCCCGAGCGGCTTCGCCTCGTCGGCCAACGACGCCAAATCCTGGCCGTAATGCACCAGCGGCTGATGTTCGGAATGCTGGTGTACGCCGGAGTGATCGCACTGATCGTCGCGCGGATCCTGTTCCTCGCGGCGTTCGGCGACCACGCCGGTCGCAAGGTTGGGATCACCGCGCTGATTCCGGAACGTGGCGACATCGTCGACCGCGACGGTCAGCCCCTGGCGCGGACCATCGATGCCTGGACCATCGGCATCCACCCGACCAGGATCATCGGCGACAGGCTCGACATCGCCCGGGCGCTGGCGCGGCTGATGCCGGAGCGCGACGCGGCGACCTATTTCGCGATGATGCGGTCGGGCAAGAGCTTCTATTATCTGCGCCGGCGAGCCTCGCCCGAGCTGGTCGAGGCGGTCAACGCCCTGGGCGAGCCGGGCCTGGCGATCGACCGCGAGCCCGACCGGCTCTACCCGCAGACCAGCCTCGCCGCGCACGTCATCGGCTACACCGACGTCGACGGCCGCGGCACCGCCGGGATCGAGCGCGCGTTCGACGAGCAATTGTCCAGCCCGGCGACCCGCGGCGGGCCGGTGACGCTGTCGATCTCGAGCCGCATCCAGCAGGCGCTCGAGCATGAGCTGTTGGCTGCGATGACGACCTATTCGGCGATCGGCGCGGCCGGGATCATCATGGACATCCATTCGGGCGAAGTGCTGGCCATGACCTCGCTTCCGCAATTGAACCCCAATGCCGCCGGCAAGGGCTCCGAGGAGGCGCGGTTCAACCGGGCGACGCTCGGAGTCTATGAGCTCGGATCGACGTTCAAGCCGTTCACCCTCGCAATGGCGATGGATTCGGGCGTCGTCCGGTCGATGGGCCAGCTGTACAACTGCCCGGCGTCGCTGAGCATCGGCCGTTTCTCGATCACCGACACGCACCCGTTCAAGCGCCCCTGCTCGGTGGCCGAGATCATGAAGGAAAGCTCCAACATCGGCACCGCGCAGATCGCCGCGCAGGTCGGAGCGGCGCGGCAGCGGGCTTTCCTCGAGAAGATGGGCTTCATGGGCACCGTCGGCATCGAATTGAAGGAGCGCGCGCGCAGCCTGACCCCGGGCTCCAACTGGGGCGAGATCGCCACCATGACGGTCGGCTACGGCCACGGTATCGCGGTCACTCCGCTGCACCTGGCGAGCGGCTATGCGACGCTGTTCAACGGCGGCATCTATCGCCCGGCGACCTTGCTCAAGATCGACCGCACGCATCCGGCCGGCAAGGGCCGCCGGGTGTTCAGCGAGGAGACCAGCTACAAGATGCGGGCACTGCTTCGGCTGGTGGTGACGCAGGGCACCGGCAAGAAGGCCGACGCTCCCGGCTACCGGGTCGGCGGCAAGACCGGCACCGCCGAGAAGCTGCTCGGCGGCCGCTACACAAGCTCGGCGGTGGTCACCACCTTCGCCGGCGTTTTCCCGATGGACGAACCCCGCTATGTGATCGTCGCGATGCTCGACGACCCCAAGGCGACCGCCGACACCTACGGCTTCCACACCGCCGGCTGGAACGTCGCGCCGGTGGTCAGCCGAACGGTCAGCCGGATCGCGCCGATGCTCGGCGTTCGTCCCGACAAGAGGCGCGAGCCCAACCTCGCCGAGGTGCTGCCCTTCGTTCGCGCGACGGAGGACTGAGCCCGTGCGCCTTCGCGAGCTTTCCGGCGCCGCCAGCGATTCCGAGGTGACGGGCTTTGCGATCGACCATCGCAAGGTCGCCCCGGGCAGCGTGTTCGGGGCGTTCAGGGGCGCGGTGTTCGATGGCGAGGACTTTATCCCGCAAGCCGTGTCGCGCGGCGCGGTGGCGGTGGTGGCGAGGCCCCAAGCCAAGGTGAAGCAAGTCGCGCACCTCGCCGATCCGGAGCCGCGGCGACTGTTCGCGAGTCTCGCGGCGAAATTCTTCGCGCCCTACCCGGAGGTCGCGGTCGCGGTCACCGGCACCAACGGGAAGACCTCTACGGTCGAGATGACCCGCCAGATGTGGCGCATGGGCGGCCACCGCTCGGCGTCGATCGGGACGCTCGGGGTGACGACGTCCGACGACCAGGTGAAAACCGGGCTGACGACGCCCGACATCGTCACCTTCCTGTCGAACGTCGCCGGGCTCGAGCGGATGGGCATCAGCCACGTCGCCTACGAGGCGTCGAGCCACGGCCTTGACCAGCACCGCGCCGAAGGGGTGCCGCTGGCCGCCGCGGCGTTCACCAATTTCTCCCGCGACCACCTCGACTATCATGCCTCGATGGACTCTTATTTCGAGGCCAAGATGCGGCTGTTCGACGAGCTTCTGGGCCCGCACGGAACCGCGGTGGTGTGGACCGATGATCCCAAATCCGGCGAGGTGATCGAGCGGGTGCGCCGCCGCGGATCGCAGCTGATGACGGTCGGCCGCGAGGGCGAGACGATGCGGCTGCTCGACCAGGTTCCGACGCCGCTCGGCCAGACGGTGGTGCTGAGCCACGGCGGCCAGACTCACCGGCTCGAGCTGCCGCTGATCGGCGCCTACCAGGCGGCCAACGTGCTGGTCGCCGCCGGGCTGGTGATGGCGACCGGCACCGCGTTCGACGCGGCCTTCCCGGCGATGCAGCGGGTGTCGCCGGTGCGCGGCCGGCTCGAGCGGGCGGTGATCAGCCGCGGCGGAGTCCCGGTCTATATCGATTACGCCCACACCGGCGACGCGCTCGAGGCGGCGATCGCAGCGCTTCGGCCGCATGTCGCCAATGTTCAGGGGGGCCGCCTGATCATTGTGTTCGGCGCCGGCGGCGACCGCGACCGGGGCAAGCGGCCGGAAATGGGCGCGGTGGCGTCGCGATTGGCCGACGTGGTGATCGTTACCGACGACAATCCGCGCGGCGAGGACCCGGCCAGGATCAGGGCGGACGTGCTGGCCGGAGCGCCCGGCGCGAAGGAAATCGCCGGGCGGCGCGAAGCCATCGCCGAGGCGATCGCAATGGCGGGCGCGGGCGATATCGTGCTGGTCGCCGGCAAGGGCCACGAGCAGGGCCAGATCATCGGCGCCGGAAAGGATCAGCGCGTATTGCCGTTCGACGACGTGGTCGTCGCGCGCGAGTGCGCGGCATGAGGGATGCAAAACCAGTTCCTCCCCATCGTAAATGGGGAGGGGGACCGCCCGAAGGGGGGTGGAGGGGTATGCTGCGCCCCGACCCCTCCACCATGCTGCGCATGGTTCCCCTCCCCACGAGCTCCGCTCGCAGGGAGGAACTGCGATGACCCCCCTCTGGACCAGCGCCGAGATCGCGCAAGCGACCGGCGGCACGGTTCACGGCGACTTCGAGGTGGCCGGGGTTACCTTCGACAGCCGCGACGTGCGGGCCGGCGACCTGTTCGTCGCCATGCCCGGCACCGTCCATGACGGCCACCAATTCGTTGCCGGCGCAATCGCCGCGGGGGCCGCCGCGGCGCTGGTGTCGCAGCCGGTCGATGCCCCGCACGTGCGGGTCGCGGACACCGCGCGGGCGCTCGAGGACCTCGGCCGGGCGTCGCGCGAACGGTCCAGGGCGAAGATCATCGCGGTCACCGGCTCGGTCGGCAAGACCAGCACCAAGGAGGCGATCCACGCGGCGCTCGAGCGCTGGCGGCACGGCGGCGTCCACCGCTCGTGCAAGAGCTACAACAACCACACCGGGGTTCCGCTGAGCCTCGCGCGGATGCCGCGCGATGCCGAATATGCGGTGCTCGAGCTGGGCATGAACAACGCCGGCGAGATCGCCGCCTTGACCCGGATGGTGCGGCCGCACTTCGCCCTCATCACCGCGATCGCCCCGGCGCATTTCGAGAAATTCGAATCCGAGGAAGCGATCGCCGACGCCAAGGCCGAAATCTTCCAGGGCCTGGAGCCCTTTCCTGGAGAAGAAAGCGGCGGAACAGCGATCATTCCCAACGACAGCCCGCACCGCGACCGGCTGGTCAAGGCGGCGCGTCGCCACGCCGAGCGCATCATCACCTTCGGCGGCGGCGATGCCGACGTCCACGCGGTCCACGCGGTCCGCTCGAACGGCGGCGGCAGCCTGATCACCGCGTCATTGCTCGACTGCGACCTGACCTTCACCATCGCGCAGCGCGGCGACCATTGGGTGACCAATTCGCTGGCGGCGCTGGCGGTCATCGAGGCGGTCGGCGGCGACGTTGCCGCCGCGGGCCTCGCATTGGCCGACATGGGCGCCTTGAAAGGCCGCGGGGAGCGCCACTGGATCGCGGTCGAAGGCGGCAAATTGCTGCTGATCGACGAGAGCTACAACGCCAATCCGGCGTCGATGGCGGCGACCCTCGGGAGCCTTGGAACCGAAACCGGGGTCGAGCGGCGGATCGCGGTGCTGGGGCCGATGCGCGAGCTCGGCTCGCACAGCGATGCGCTCCATGCCGGCCTGGCGCCGGCCGTGATCGAAGCCCACGTCGACCGGCTGATCCTGATCGGCGAGGAGATGCAGCCGCTGGCCGTTGCGCTCGGGGGCCAGGCCGGAGTCGAGCGCGCCGCCGACGTCGACCAGGCGACGGAGATGCTGCTGCGGCTGGTCCGGCCGGGTGACGCGGTGCTGGTCAAGGCGTCGAACTCGGTTGGGCTTGCGAGGCTGGTCGAACGGGTGGCAAGGCTCGAACCATGCTCTACGTGATCGCCGAACAGCTCGGGTTTCCCGGCCTCCTCAACCTCATCCGCTACATCAGCTTTCGCGCCGGAGCGGCGAGCGCGACCGCGCTGGCGATCGGGCTGCTGCTCGGCCCGTGGTTCATCTCCTATTTGCGCACTCGCCAGGGCAAGGGGCAGCCGATCCGTTCCGATGGACCGCAGAGCCACCTCGCCAAGAGCGGCACGCCGACCATGGGGGGCTTGCTGATCCTGATCTCGGTCTCGGTCTCGGTGCTGCTGTGGATGGACCTCGGCAATCCCTACGTGTGGGCGTGCCTGTTGGTCACCGCGGGCTTCGGGCTGATCGGTTTCCTCGACGATTACGACAAGCTCAAGAAGGCGCACCACGCCGGGCTGTCGGGGAAGATGCGGCTGGCGCTCGAGTTCCTGATCGCCGGCTTCGCGACCTGGCTGATCGTCCGCGCCGGCAATTCCTACCTCTATCTGCCGTTCGTCCAGGGGCCGGTGATCGACCTCGGCTGGTTTTATGTCGCGTTCGGTGCGTTCGTCATCGTCTCGTTCGGGAACGCCGTGAACCTGACCGACGGGCTCGACGGCCTGGCGACCATGCCGGTGATCATCGCCTCGGTCGCCTTCCTGCTGATCGCCTATCTGGTCGGCAACGCCAAATTCGCCGAATATCTCGGCATCCCGCATATTCTTGGCGTTGGCGACCTGACCGTGCTGTGCCTCGCCATCGTCGGCGCGGGGCTGGCCTTCCTGTGGTTCAACGCGCCGCCCGCCGCGGTCTTCATGGGCGACACCGGCAGCCTGGCGCTGGGCGGGGCGATCGGCGCGATCGCCGTCGCCACCCATCACGAGTTCGTGCTGGCGATCATCGGCGGGCTGTTCGTCCTCGAGGCGGCGTCGGTCGTGATCCAGGTGCTGATCTACAAGCGCACCGGCAAGCGCATCTTCCGAATGGCCCCGATCCACCACCATTTCGAGCATATCGGCTGGTCCGAGCCGACCATCGTCATCCGCTTCTGGATCGTCAGCTTCGTGCTGGCGCTGGCCGGGCTCAGCACGCTGAAGCTGCGGTGATCAAAGCAGCCGCCATTTCCGGCAAACATTATGCGGTCTACGGGCTCGCGCGGTCGGGGCTGGCGACGGTCGAAGCGCTGCTTGCGAGCGGCGCGAAGGTGACGGCGTGGGATGTCGATGAAGAGGCGCGCGAGCGCTTGAGTACCTCCCTGCGAGCGAAGCTCGTGGGGAGGGGGACCAGCGAAGCTGGTGGAGGGGTGGACAGCACTAACCCCTCCACCATCGAATCTTCGTTCGATGGTCCCCCTCCCCAGCCTTCGGCCAGGGAGGAACTGACGATCGCTGACCTCGACACTGTGGACCTCACCCAGTTCGACAGCCTCGTGGTGTCGCCCGGCGTGCCGCTCAACCGCCACCCGATCGCGCAGCGGGCGCGCGACGCGGGCGTCGAAATCATCGGCGACATCGAGCTGTTCGCCCGCGCCCGGGCCGAGCTTCCGCCGCACAAGGTGGTCGGGATTACCGGCACCAACGGCAAGTCGACGACCACCGCCCTGGTGCATCACATCTTGCAGACCGCCGGCGTGCGATCCGCGATGGGCGGCAACATCGGCCTGCCGATCCTGGCGCAGGAGCCGCTGCCCGAAGGCGGCGTCTATGTGCTCGAGCTGTCGAGCTACCAGCTCGACCTGACCCAGACCCTGGACTGCGACGTCGCGGTGCTGCTCAACATCACCCCCGACCATCTCGACCGGTATGAGAGCTTCGAGGCCTATGCGGCGTCCAAGGCGCGGCTGTTCGAGATGCAAACGAGTGGCCGCGCGGCAATCATCGCTGAAGACGACCGGCTGACCCAGGAGATCGGCTCGAAGCTGGGCCGGGACGGATACTGGCTGGGAAACAAGCTGGTGTGCGTCAGCGGGATCGACGTCGAAGTTCAGTCCAGTTTCCCGGCTCTTCAGGGTCCGCATAACGCGCAGAACATAGCCTGCGCCGTAGCCGCCTGCCGCCACCTCGGCGTCGCTTACGCAACGATCGTCCAGGGCCTCGAAACATTCCCAGGTCTGCCGCACCGGATGGAGCGCATCCGCGAGAAGGCTGGCGTCATTTTCGTCAACGACAGCAAGGCGACCAACCCGACCGCGGCGGCGCCGGCGCTGGCCGCGTTCCCGGCCATCCGCTGGATCCTGGGCGGGCAGGCGAAGGGCGACAGTCTCGACGAGTGCGAGCCGCATTTCGGCCACGTCCGCTCGGCCTACACCATCGGCGAGGCGGCCGAGCTGTTCGAGCGACTCTTGAAGCCGCACATGGCGGTGAAAAATTGTCGCGAGCTTGGCGAGGCGGTGCGGCAGGCTGCAAATGATGCGCAAGCTGGGGATACGGTGCTGCTTTCGCCGGCCGGCGCGAGCTTCGACCAGTTTCGCGACTTCGAGGAACGCGGCGAGACGTTCCGCGCATTGGTGGGGGCATTATGAGCACGAGCCTGTCGGGCCGCATCCGGGCCAAGGCGGCGTTGATCGACCCGAACAGCTATGGCCGCTCGGACCGCTCGGCGGCGGGGCGCTGGTTCTGGGAGATCGACCGGGTGCTGCTGCTGCTGGTCAGCGTGCTGATCGGCATCGGCCTGATCGCGGTGGCCGCGGCGTCGCCGGCGGCGGCCGAGCGCTATTCGGGCGGGTCGGTGCAGTTCGGCGGCCTGCATTATTTCTACCGGCAGATCGCCTGGATCGCGCTCGGCGTGCCGGTGATGATCGGCATCTCGATGCTGACTCGCGAGCGGGCGCGGCGGCTGTCATTGTTCGGCGCGGCGTTCTTTTTCGTCCTGCTGATCTTCGTGCCGGTGCTCGGCCCGGAAGTGAACGGCGCCAAGCGGTGGATCGACCTCGGCGTCGGCCAGCTGCAGCCGTCGGAGTTTTTGAAGCCGTTCTTCGTCGTCGCGATGGCGTGGCTGTTGTCCTTGCGCGAAAGCGACAAGTCGCTGCCGGTGTTCGCGCTGTCGGCGCTGGTCACCGGCGGAGTCGCGGTGCTGCTGATGCAGCAGCCCGACTTCGGCAGCACGATCATCTTCGGCTGCGTGTGGATCGCGATGCTGGCGCTGGCCGGGGTATCCCTGCGCGCGCTCGGCATCCTCAGCGTCGCGGTGATCGTCGGCGTTGTCCTGGCCTATTTCTTCTACGACGTCGCCACCGCGCGCATCGACGGCTTCCTGTTCGGCGAGGGCGACACCTTCCAGACCGACAATGCAATGCGCACCCTGACCGCCGGCGGCCTGTTCGGGATGGGGCCGGGCGGCGGCACCCGAAAGTTCGGGCTGCCCGAGCCGCACACCGACTACATCTTCTCGGTGATCGGCGAGGAGTTCGGGCTGATCGCCTGCCTGGCCATCGCCTTGCTCTACCTGACGATCGTCATCCGGGTGCTGATCAAGCTGCTCGACGAGGATTCGACATTCGCGATCCTCGCCGCGGCCGGGCTGGTGATCGAGTTCGGGTTGCAGGCGATGATCAACATGGCGGTCAACGTCCAGATCGCGCCGTCCAAGGGCATGACCCTGCCGTTCATCAGCTACGGCGGAAGCTCGATGCTGGCGCTGTCGATCGGGATGGGTTTGCTGCTCGCTTTCACCCGCCGAAACCCCTATCTCACCCGCTCGCCCTACGTCGTCAAATGGAGCGGGGATTGCCATCCGGGATGAATTTCGTTCTCGCTGCCGGGGGTACCGGCGGACATATGATCCCGGCCCACGCCCTCGCCGCCGAGCTTAAGTCCCGCGGCCATGGCGTGATGCTGATCACCGACGAGCGCGGGGCGCGCTTCCCCGGGCTGTTCGACAAGGTGCCGGTCCACATCCTCCCCGCGGGGCGGTTGGGCGGCGGCCCGATCGGCTGGCTCAAGGCCCTGCGCTCGGTCGTCGCGGGGCGCAGCGAGGCGCGCGGCCTGTACCGCAACCACCCGCCCAACGCGGTCGTCGGCTTCGGCGGCTACCCAGCGTTCCCGTCGCTGCTCGCGGCCTCGGCGATGGGCATTCCGAGCCTGCTCCACGAGCAGAATGCGGTGCTCGGCCGGGTCAACCGGCTGCTCGCCGGCGACGCGGCGGCGATCGCCACCGCCTATCATGAGGTCGAGCGCCTGAAGCCGCGCTTCAAGGCCAAGACCGTGACGGTCGGCAACCCGGTGCGCGAGGATGTCGCGCGGCTCGGCGAAATGCCGTTCCCGGCGTTCGACGAAGTGGCGCCGCTCAAATTATTGATCACCGGCGGCAGCCAGGGCGCGAGCGTGCTCGGCCAGGTGGTGCCGGAAGGGCTGGGGCTGCTTCGGCCGTCGCTGCGCCGCCGCTTGCAGATCGTCCAGCAATGCCGCGCCGACGACATCGGCCAAGTCCGCGGGCGCTACGCCGAGCTCGGCATCCCGGCCGAGCTGATGACCTATATCGAGGACATGCCCGACAAGCTCGCCGAGGCGCATCTGGTGATCGGGCGGGCGGGCGCCTCGACGATCGCCGAGCTGACCGCCGCCGGCCGGCCGGCGATCCTGATCCCATTCCCTTCCGCGACCGACGACCACCAGACCGCCAATGCGCGCGAAATGACCCAGGCGGGTGGAGCCCGGACGATCCCGCAGACCCAGTTCACGCCCGAGGTGCTGGCGCGCCAGATCGAGGTCATGGCCGCCGATCCGCAGGCGCTCGCCAATGCCGCCGCGCGCTCGCTGTCGGTCGGTCGGCCGCACGCCGCCCGCGACCTCGCCGACCTCGTCGAGCGGATCGGCAACGGCCTTGCGCCGCTGATGGTCGGGCCGGCGCTCTCACCGCGCACCCGCGCCGCCTTCGCCGGAGGAGTCCCGGCG
>Ga0136619_10000480_pt1 | contig 15194 bp, 14 predicted proteins | sample AntDrymUQ3532106_2_FD_104807 | JGI IMG/M metagenome (GOLD analysis project Ga0136619, IMG submission 104807) | Polar desert sand microbial communities from Dry Valleys, Antarctica - metaG UQ353 (21.06) | ecosystem: Environmental > Terrestrial > Soil > Desert | place: Antarctica: Dry Valley...
AGGCCGAGCGGCTGCTGCGCAGCGCGCTGTCGGCCAACCCTGCCTTCTCGCCACTGCACGCGCGGACCGCTCGAAAGGCGCTTGAAGACCTATGAGCGCGCGCCGGTGCGTGCTCGTCGCGCTCGTGCTGCTGCTCACCGCCGCGAGCGCCGCGCTGCTGCCGGGCTCCGCCGCCGCCCACCCGCTGGGCAACTTCACCGTCAACCGCCTCGACGTGGTCAAGGTGTCGCAGGACCGCGTCGAGGTGCGCTGGATCCTCGATCAGGCCGAGATCCCGACCTTCCAGGAGCGCGATCGCCCGCAGGCGTCGGTGCTCGCCGCCAAGCGCGCGGAGGCGCTGCGCGGCCTGCAGCTGCGCATCGACGGCCGCCGCGTGGAGCTTCAGGCTCGCGGGCCGGGCACGATCGAGCTGCTCCCCGGCCAGGGCGGCCTGAAGACCACGCGCGTCGAGCTGTTGCTGAGCGCTTCGCGCTCGCCCGGCGCCGGTGAGGTGACGCTGCGCGACGCGACGTTCGACGGTCGCCTCGGATGGCGCGGGATGATCCCGATCGCTGGCGAAGGCGTCGACGTGACATCGAGCCTGCCCGCCGAGGAGCCCACACGACGCCTGCGCCGCTATCCGCAGGAGCTGTTGAGCAGCCCCGCCGACCAGCGCGAGATCACGCTCGAGGTCAAGCCGGGCAGCGGAGCGCTCACGGCACCGCGTGCCGAGGGCGGCGGCGTCGAGGTCACCGGCGGTGGCGGTGCCGGCAGCAGCGCGGACGGCTTTGCGGGCCTCTTCGACGATGCCGCGTCCGGCCAGGGCGTGCTGATCCTGCTGATGCTCGCCGCCTTCGCGTGGGGAGCGCTGCACGCGCTGTCGCCGGGCCACGGCAAGGCGATGGTCGCGGCGTACCTCGTCGGGGCGCGCGGCACCGCGCGCCACGCCGTGATCCTCGGCGGGATCGTGACCGTGACACACACGATCGGCGTCTTCGCGCTCGGTGTGGTGACGCTCGCGCTGTCGCAGTACCTGCTGCCCGAGGATCTCTACCCGTGGCTGAACCTGACCGCGGGGCTGCTCGTGCTCGTCGTCGGCGGCTTGGTGCTGCGCGCCCGGCTGCGTGGTCGGGAGGCCGGGCACGCGCATGGAGGACATTCGCACGCGCACGGCGGTCACGCCCACGACCACGCTGACGCGCACGACCATGGCGCGCACAATCACACGGGGCATGGTGAGCACAGCCATCGCCACGGCCACTCGCACGAGGAGGAGCACCACCACGACCACAGCAAGCACGGGCACAGCCACGTTCCCGACTCGCTTCGTCCCCGGGAACTCGTGGCCGCCGGCGCCTCTGCCGGGCTGATTCCCTGCCCCTCGGCGCTCGTGGTGCTGCTCGGCGCCGTCTCACAACAGAAGATTGCGCTCGGCCTGCTGCTGATCGTCACGTTCAGCCTCGGCCTCGCCGCGACGCTCACAGTTCTCGGCCTCGCGGTCGTCTATGCGCGCGGGCTCAGCTCGAGGTGGCGCGCCCACGGTAACGCCTCGCGCGTCCTCGCCGCAGCGCCCGCGGTGTCCGCGATGGTGATCGTCGTGGTTGGCTTCGTGTTGACGGCCCGCGCGATCCCGGACATCATGTAACAACGGAGCAGCCGCCTGGCGTGACCGCTTCTGCTCCGCGTTACGGGACCTTCTTCTCGCTACGGCATCGGCGTGGGTCCAGACGTCAGCGGTGCTCATGTGTGTCTCCTCAGATGCGGCCGAAGCCGGGGAGCAAGGATGTGAGGGCTTTGGCGACCGCGTCGGTAGCGGCCGCCTCGGGCGACTGCCGGATGAAGTCCTCGGCGAGCGTCGAAGACCGCAGATCGTCGGTCGGCTCGGGCGAGAAGTCGACACGTACGACATCCGCGTCGTAGGTCCCCGCGCGCCGCGTCAGGCGGCTGCGCTACCACCGGCCCCGCAGACCGATCCTCGAACCGCATGAGGTCCGCGCGATGCTCAAGGCCGCCGGCCAAAGAGCTGAATCCGTGCGCTGAAGCGGGGACTGAAAGGAAACAACTCGCTGCCTCCAAGCGCGACCACCAGCACCATAAGCCTTGCTCCCAGCGGCGACACGGCGACCGCGCTCAGCGCCCCGGCTCCAGACAGATCAGCGGACGGTTCCGTGACCGGCGCCTCACATCAGGGCGTAGAGCGGCACGGGCGACTCGCTTGCAGGAGGCATGCAGCGGGCGGCGGCACGTTCTGAGCGCCTCAGTCCGTGGCGACAAACACTAGATCCTCGTTCGCGCGAACTGAGCTACGAGCGGTTACGCGCCAGGTTGAGGAAAGTCCGACATGTGATCGAGGCTCATCCGTGGTCGGGTCAGACCTACTCAAGCCCACGCAGAGGAGCACACCCCGATGACCATCGCCCCCAAGTTCACTGCTGCCGCCGCCGTACTCGCGATCGCTGGTTCTGGCGCCGCTGTCACTCAGGCCGCGACGACCGTCGACCGCGTCGATGTCAAGGGCGCCTACGCGTTCATGACCGCCGATGGACTGCGCGTCGAGTTCAAGACGGCGCAGGCGCTGCCCAGAAAGGCCAGCGGCTCGATCCGTGCGGGCGCCGCCTTGGACGGGCAGCTCCCGAGCTCGATCGGCAGCAGCCGACGCACGACCGCGAACTGCTACGGGTTCATTGCCAAGGCGAAGAACACGAAGATCGGCTCACGGCACAAGCTCAAGGTGACCGCCCGCAGCACCGACGGCGATGTCAGCGACGTCGCCACGGTCAAGGTGGTCGGCAAGCGCGCCGTCGGCGCGGCCCGCAACCGGTTGGGCTGCTAGCCGACGCATCGCTCGCGCCGCGCCTGCACCAGCCGGCGCGGCGCTAGCGTGCCATTCGCGCCATGGTCTCCGTCCTTCACCGCTCGCGCACCGATGACTCAGAGCTCGCCCGCCGCATCGCCGCCGGCGACGGAGCAGCGTTCGCCACGCTCGACGCGCGCCATCGCAATGCGCTCACGCGCTACGCGAGCGGGTTGCTTCGCCGCTCCGAGCACGATGCCGAGGACGTCGTGCAGGACGTCCTCATCCGCGCGCACCAGGCGCTGCGCGCCGGGGATGGCCCGGAGGACCTGCGGCCGTGGTTGTACCGCCTCACGCGTAACCGAGCGATCGACGAGGTTCGCCGCGCGCGCTGGGGCGATGAAGCACTCGACAACGAGGCGGCCATCGCCAGCGATGGCCGCGAGGACCCCGACACCGTGCTGAGACGCAAAGAGACCGTGCGCCGCCTCGTCGAGGACCTCGCCGACCTGCCTGTACGCCAGCGCACCGCGCTGCTCGCCCGTGAACTTGACGATCACAGCCCCGAGCAGGTCGCTGCGCTACTCGGCGTCAGCGTGACCGCCGCGCTGACGCTCGCCAGCCGCGCGCGAGAGAACCTCATCAAGATGCGCGACGCCCGCGACGCCGATTGCCCCGACGTCCGCGCGACATTGCTCGACGCGCACGAGCGCGGGGTGCGCCCCAGTGAGCATGCCGTGCGTCACCTCAAGGGCTGTGATGCCTGCCGCGCCCACAAGCGCGACCTGCGCCGCCTGTCGGCGCGGCTGCACGCACTGAACCCGAGCCTCGGACTACCGCTCATCGCCGGGGTCGTCAAGCTTCTCGGTGGCGGCAGCAGCAAGGTCGCCGCGGGGGCGACAGCCGCGATCGCGATCGCCGCGAGTGGCGGGGTCATCGTGCTCGAGTCCGGCGTCTTCTCGCCCGGCGACCCGGCGCCGTACCAGCTCGGGCGCCTCGGCGGACCGCGCACACCCGCCCCACAGATCAGGCGCGGAAATCCGCTGCCCGCGGGAGCGACGCTGGTGAGCAAGCGCGTGCGCGTCCCCGCGGGTGCTCCAACCGCCGGCGAGCAGCGCAGCGTCATGCTGTCCTGCCCCAGCGGCACGAAGTACTACACGATGGCCTTTCGCGAGCAGAACCCGCCCGCCCTGCGACTCAATCCGCCGCCAAACGGCCCGATCCCAGGCCAATCGACAGACGTCCGGATAGAGATGACCAACGCCGTGCTGCCGCGCTCCTACGTCGCTACCATCGCGATCGTCTGCCGGCGCCCGGATGCCGGCGGATCGGTGATTCCGAACGCGCGCCAGGCTCAAGCCGGCGAGCGACCGGGCCGCGTCTGCGCGCGCGAGGAGAAGGTGTCACGTTCACCGGGAGCAGGATTTCAGACCTACGCGCACCGTGGCCAGCCCGTCGCGATCCAGCGCCGTGACGCATCAGGCAAGTGGACTCGCGTGGTGCTAGATAACGGCGTCGGCGGCTGGCTGAGGACCAGTGCACTGTGTCACTGACGCGTGGGGCAGAGCCGCGCAACTCTCATTCATGAGCCAGCAGGCGGCGCCGATGCCGTTACCCGCAGAGACGAGGCCGAGGCGTCCGGGCCACGGTTATCATGCTTCGCGATGCGGTTTAGGCCATCGAGCCAGTTGGGGATCTACGGACGCCGTTCGAAGCCATCCGTAAACCTAGTGTTTTGCAGCACTTCCTTTGAATGGAGCCAGCCGGGATCGAACCGGCGACCTCCTGCTTGCAAAGCAGGCGCTCTCCCATCTGAGCTATGGCCCCTCGACGGGGCAGTGTAGAGCGAGCCCGATCCGGTTCTACGCCGCGCCGAGCAGCTCGCCCGCGACGCGGTCGGTGGCGTCGCCGAGCCCGCCGAGCAGGCGTCGTGACAGCTGGGCGCGGCGGAAGAACAGCGGGGCATCGTGCTCCCACGTCGCGCCCAGGCCGCCGTGCACGGAGATCAGGGCTCGGCTGGCGTAGTCCAGCGCGTGACCGGCGGCGGCACGCGCGGCGCTTGCCGCCAGAGGGAACTCGTCAGGGGCGTCCTGATAGGCCCAGCCGGCGTACACCAGCAGGGAGTAGGCGTTCTCGCGCAGCCGCAGGATCTCCACGAGCGAGTGCTTGACGGCCTGGTAGGAGCCGATCGCGCGTCCGAAGGTGAAGCGCTCCTTCGCGTACGAAACGCTCGTCGCGAGCGCCGTCTCGACCGCGCCCAGCGACTCGGCGCCGAGCAGCGCCTGCGCCAGATACCAGGCGCTCGCCAGCTCGAGCACCGACGCCCTGCAGGACCGAGCCCGACGCGCCCGCGAACGTCACATGCCCCAAGGACCGCGTCGCGTCATAGCGCACGACCGGCTCGATGCTCACGCCGCCGGCGTCGCCGTCGATCACCACGGCGACGGGCCCGCCGCCGTCGGCCTGCGTCGCCACGACGACCAGCACCGCAGCGCCCGGCGCGTCCACGACCCAGCACACCTGCCCGTCCAGGCGGCCCTCGGCGTCAAGCTCGGGCGCTTCGACGCGCACGCAGCCCGACGACGCCTCCACCGTCCACGCCGCCACGACGTCGCCCGGGGGGACGTGCCGCCACGAAGCACGCTCGCGCGGAACCCTCCGCGACATCGCCCACCGACGACGAGCCGCCGCGGTCCAACAGCTCCGACGCGGGCAGATGGCCCAGCAGCGACACCCCCGCCAGCACCCGACCTGCCTCCATCATCACGAGCATCGCGTCGAACGCGCCCAGACCTGCTCCGCCTGCCTCCTCGCAGACCAACAACCCCGCCCACCCGGCCGAGCATGCGGTCGGCCACAGGTCCGGCAGCGTCGACGGATCCTCGATCGCCGATCGCGCCGCCGCCACGGTCTTGACCCGCGAGAGCGCGTCGCGGGCGGCGTCGCGCAGGAACTCCTGCTCGTCGGTCAGCTCGAGGTTCATGATCCTCCGGACCCCGACAGCGCCGCGGCAGCCTCGCGCTCCTTCGCGCGCAGCTCGGAGAACGCGATCCCCTTGTCCAGCCGCGGCTCGGGCGGCAGGCCGAGCACGCGCTCGCCGACGGTGTTGCGCAGGATCTCCTCCGTCCCGCCCGCGGACTTCAAGCCCGGCAGGTAGCTGATCATGTGCGCCCACTCGCTGTCGGCCTCCAGCGCCTCGGGTCCGAGCACGTCGGCCATCAGGTCGCCCGCCTCGATCGCCGCGCGCACCGTCGTGATCTTCGCCAGGCCCGACTCCGGCCCCGGGATCTGCCCCTGCTGCAGGGCGCTCAGCGTCCGGTAGCCGGAGAACTTCACGGCCAGCAGCTCCAGCGACAGCTCGCCCAAGCGCCGGCGCACCTCGGGGTCGCGGCGCGCGTGCGCATCCGCTGCGATGCCCTGCGCGAAGCGCTCGGCGCGGTAGCCCATCGCCTCGGATCCCAGCCCGATCGTCAGGCGCTCGAACATCAGCGTCGTCAGCGCGGTGCCCCAGCCGCCGCCGACCGGCCCGCAGACCGCGTCGGCGTCCAGCGCGACGTCGTCGAAGAAGACCTCGTTGAAGTCCGGCTCGCCCGAGAGCTTGCGCAGGGGCCGCACGGTGACGCCCTCGCCGTCCATCGGGACGATGAACATCGTCAGCCCCTTGTGCTTGGGCACGTCCGGATCGGTGCGGGCGAGCAGCAGCCCGAAGGACGCGAAGTGCGCGTTGGTCGTCCACACCTTCTGCCCCGACAGCCGCCAGCCGCCGTCGTCCTGGGGCGTCGCGCGCGCCTGCACGGCCGCGAGGTCCGACCCGGCGGCGGGCTCGGAGAACAGCTGGCACCAGACCTCGTCGGCGTGCAGCATCGGGCCGAGGTAGCGGTTCTTCTGCTCGTCGGTGCCGTGGGCGATCAGTGTCGGGCCGAGCATGCCGACGCCGATCACGTCGAGGATGCCCGGCACCCCGGCGCGCGCGATCTCCTGATTGACGATCACCTGCTCGACGGCTCCCAGTCCCTGCCCGCCGAGCTCGACCGGCCACGTCACCCCCGCAAGGCCCGCCTCGGCGAGCGTGCGCTGCCAGTCGCGGCGCGCGGCGATACTCTCCTGCTCGTCCTGGCCGGCGAACACCGGCGCTTCGTCGCGGTGCTCCTGCAGCCACACGCGCACCTTCGCGCGGTACTTCGCCTGCTCTGGACTATCGCTCAAGTCCACGCCGTGCTCCTTTGGGCTGACCGGCCGGGGGCGGACCGGCCACCATACAGCCCATGCGACCGACCCCTTTCACGCTCATCCAGGCCGCCGCGACCGCCGCGGTGCTCACCCGACTGGCGCGCGGTCGCACGCGCCGCGACTCCCTGAAGGCCGACGGATCCCCCGCGCCGCAGCAGACGATCAGCGTCGTCGTGCCCGCCCGCGACGAGGAGCTGCGCCTCGCGCCCTGCCTAGCCGGGCTGGCCGGGGACCCCGACGTCGGCGAGGTGCTCGTCGTCGACGACTGCTCGGCCGACGCGACCGCCGACGTCGCGCGTGCGGGCGGCGCGCGCGTCATCGCCGGTGAGCCGCTGCCCGACGGCTGGTGCGGCAAGTCATGGGCGCTGCAGCAGGGTCTCGACCAGACGACGGGCGACGTCGTCGTCTTCCTCGACGCCGATGCCCGCCCGCGACCCGGCCTCGTCCGCGAGCTCGCGGCCCTGCTGTGCGACGTCGACCTCGTCACCGCCGGTCCGCGCTTTCACTGCGCGGGCGCCGGCGAGCGCCTGCTGCACCCGTCGATGGCCGCGACGATTCCCTACCGCACGGGCCCCGGTGACGCCGTCGGCTGGCAGCCCAAGGCTGGCCGGGCGATCGCCAACGGCCAGTGCCTGGCGATCCGTCGGGACACCCTGATACGCGCGGGCGGCTGGGCGCGCGTGAAGTCGAACATCACCGAGGACGTGGCGCTGGCGCGAGCGCTGCGCCGCGATGGCCTGACAATGGCGTTCGTCGACGCCTGCGACCTGCTCGAGGTCAAGATGTATGACTCCGCCCGCGAGACGTGGAACGGCTGGGGTCGCTCGCTGATGGCCCCCGACAGCTCCACGCCGCGCGATCAGACCGAGGATCTCGCCGTCCTCTGGCTGACGCTCGCACTCCCGCTGCCGCGCCTGCTGGCCGGGCGCGGGACGCCGCTTGACGCGCTGCTCGTCGCGATCCGCCTCGCCATGCACGCGGCGCTCGCGCGCAGCTACCGCCCGCGCGGCATCCCGTTCTGGCTGGCCCCACTGGCCGACGTGCCGGTGATGGTGCGCCTCACGTGGTCGGTGCTTCGTCCGTCGCGCTCGTGGCGCGGCCGGACCTACTCGCGAGAAAACGCGCACCGATCAGGCACATGAGCCCGCCGGTGGCCACGACGTGCTCGACCGGCGAGGTCGCGAGCTGTAGCAGGGGAAACGCGAACACCCCGACGCGAGCGCCGAGCGCGAAACCGCCGCGCGTCGGCGTCAGCGCTGCCAGCAGCGCGAGCGCGATGCCGCCGGCGAGCGGGGCCAGCACGAGCGCCCCGCCGACGAACGTCATCACGGACTTGCCGCCGCGCAGGCCGGCGAAGGCGGGGAACGCGTGCCCGATCATCGCCGCCGCGACCGCCGCATACGCGACCCAGATGTCGCCCAGCGCGAAGCCGGCGAGCCCGGCGACGAGGCCCTTCAGCGCGTCGCCGATGAATGCCGGCCATGCGCGCCGCCAGCCGAGCTGCTCCAGGGCGTTCCAGGCGCCCGGATTGCCGTCGCCGGTGGCGTACAGGTCGACGCCGTGGCGGCGCCCCACGAGCAGCGACACCGGCACCGAGCCGAGCAGGTAGCCGACAATGCATGCCGCCACGTAGTCCATGCCCCCGCTCGCCTCCTTTCACCTCATCCGCTATCCGCGCTCGACGGCGCCGGAGGGATTGTCGCGCATGGGCCTGGACCGCCCCGAGCTCAAGCGCACGCCCGGGCTGGACTTCTGGCGCCTGCTGGGAACCGGCCGCGGCGCGACGATGACGATCGGCGCCGACCTGCGCCGCTGGGCGCTGTTCTGCGTCTGGGAGGACGAGTCCGCGCTCGAAGCCTTCCTGCTGACCAGCCCGGTCGCCGCGCGCTGGGAGCAGCTGGCGCGCGAGCGCTGGCACGTGCGCCTGGCCTGCGTGCGCTCGCACGGCGCCTGGGGCCGCTTTAATCCGCTCGCGCAGACGCGGCCGGCGACCGGCGACGGGCCGATCGCGATCCTCACGCGCGCGTCGATCCGCCCGGCCAGGCTCCTGCGCTTCTATCGCGCGATCGAGCCGCCCGCCACGCGGCTGACCTCAAGCCCCGGACTGCTCGCCTCGGTCGGCGTCGGCGAGTGGCCGATCGCCCGCCAGGCGACGTTCTCGCTGTGGCGCTCGCTCGCCGACGCGCAGGCCTACGCCTACGGGTCCGATGCGCACAAGGAGGTCGTGCGCCGCACGCGCGCGGAGGACTGGTACACCGAGGAGCTCTTCGCCCGCTTCGAGCCCTACGGCTCGGCGGGGACCTGGGACGGCACCGACCCGCTGGCCGGCGTCTGACCGGGCGGCGAGAGCAGCCGGTCCAGCGGCGCCCAGAAGGTCCGCCGCGCCGCAGGCGACGAACCCTGCGGCGCGCCATGCGTATCGACGCGGCGGTCGCGGACGATCCGCAGCGACGCGTTGGCGCGTGTCGCGGTGCGCGCGATCGTGCGCGCGAAGCCCGTGCCGACGACCCGGTCGCGCGCGCCGGCGAGCACGACGACGCGGGTCCCCGGCGGGATGTTGCGCGCATCGACCGTCGGGATGCGCAGCGAGATCCCGCGCAGGGCGCGGCCCGGGTAGACGCTGAAGACCGCCGCCGGCGAAGGCAGCTGCGCCGCGCGCGCCGATGCGGCGTAGTCGGCTGCCAGCGCCCCGCCGGCCGAGTGCCCGGCGACGACGAGCCGCCGCCCCGTCGGGGGGACCGCCTCGAACGCCAGCCGCAGCGCGACGAGCGTGTTGGCCAGCGGCGTGACGGTGTCCAGAAACGGCGGCTCCTGATAGGCCGGATAGATCACGGTGGCGCCCCCGCGCACCAGGTGGCCGATCCACGCGCCGTAGAACCTTGGGTCGACGGCGACCCAGCCGTGCAGGAAGACGACGATCGGCCCGGGATCCCGGGCGTCCGCCGGCCGGAAGATCGCGGCGCTCGTCGGTCCGCGGCCCACATCCACGCGCCGGGCGCCGCGCGGGCGGAAGGCCAGCGGGCTCGCGGACCGCGGCCCGTCCGTCGTGCGCTGCGCCAGGTCCCTGTCGCTGCCGCGAAGCACCGCCGACGCGAGCAGGACGATGACGATCAGCAGCGGCACCGCGGCCGCGAGCAGCAATGCGCGCGTGCGATTCATGGCCGGCCGATGAGGTCGGCGACCACCCGCCCGCCGAGTGCCACGAGCGGCAGTCCGCCGCCGGGGTGCGCGGTGCCGCCGGCGCGGTACAGTCCGCTGACACGGCGTACGACCGGGCCGGGGCGGCGCAGCGTGCCGAGCCGGCCGTGCGGCGCCGCACCGTAGATCGCCCCGCGCGCGGCCCCGGTCAGGCGCTGCAGATCGTCCGGCGTGCGCCGGCCGGCGCAGACGATCCGCGAGCCCACTCCCAGCCGCTCGATCAGCAGCTGCTGATAGGCCTCGACCTCGCAGTCGCCGCAGCTGCCCGCCGGAGCGTTGACGAGCACGAACCAGTTCTCGGCGCCGACGGGCGCCTCCGCTGCGTCGGTCGCGCACGACGCGCTGACGTAGATCGTCGGATCGCGAACCAGGCGGCGCGTGACGAAGACGTCGTCGAACTCCGCGTCGTAGTCGGCCGGGAAGGTGATCTCGTGATGGGCGAGGCCGTCGGTGCGCCCGCGCAGGCCGAGCATCAGCGCGAATCCCGACAGCGATCGCTCGGGCTCGGGCTGCGTCGGGCGGCCCAGCAGGCGGTCGAGCACGAGCGCGTCGCCGGCCCACACGACGGCGTCCGCGGCCAGCGGCCCGGACGGGGTGCTCACCCCTGTCACGCGGCACCCGTCGAGCAGCAGCGCGTCGACGCGCTGCTCGTACGCAAGCTCGCCGCCGAGCGTCAGCAGCCGCTGCGCCATCGCCGAGACGAGACCGTGGATCCCGCCGCGCACGTGCCACGCGCCGAAGGCGTGCTCGACGTAGCCGGCCAGCGCCAGCGCGGCGGGCGCGCGCCGCGGGTCCGCGCCGGCGTAGGTCGCGAAGCGCTCGATGATCATGCGCAGGCGCGGGTCGCGCGCGTGGGCGCGGGCCAGCGTGCGCAGCGTGTGCCAGGGCTGCACCCGCAGGAAGTCGCGCGGGTCGGGCGGCGGTGCTCCCGCGGCGGGCCTCCGCGGCGGCCACGGCGGCGGACCCGACAAGAACGGCACGGAGGCATGCCACATCGCCGCGCAGGTGCCGAGGAAGCGCACCCAGTCGCTGCCGGCGCCGGGCGACCATGCCTCCAGCGCCGCGATCGCCCGCGGCAGGTCGGCGCTGAGCTCCACGACGCTGCCGTCGGCGAAGCGGTAGCGCGTGACGGGCTCCACGCGCACGAGCTCGACGCTCTCGCCGAGGTCGGCCCCCGTGTCGGCGAACAGCTCTTGAAAGACCCACGGCATCGTCAGCAGCGACGGGCCGGTGTCGAACGTGAAGCCGTCGGATTCCCAGCGGCCGGCCTTGCCGCCCGCGACGGCGTGCTGCTCGAGCACCGTGACGGCGTGCCCGGCGTGGGCCAAGCGGATCGCGGCCGACAGGCCGCCGACGCCCGCCCCGACGACGACGACCCTCATCGTCGGCTTCGTGCCAGCAGCGCCGGCACGACGAAGATCCCCATCGCCGCCCCGCCCGCGAGCGCCACCCTCGGACGCCGCCAGATGAAGACATTCGCGACGAGCTCGCCCACCCACGTCCACGTGTAGAGCGTCAATGCGCCGTCGCCGTCGTGCAGGGGGTCGTCGTCGCCGTCGACGAGGGCCCAGATCGCGAAGACGCCGGCGCTCGTCGCCAGCCAGCCGAGGAAGTTCGATGCCGGGATGCCTTCGTAGTGCCCGCCGCCCGGCCACGACCAGTAGCCCTCGCGCGCCATCCGCGGGTCGAGGAACACGTCCCATGCCGTCAGCGCGCCGGCCGCCAGCGCGACGCGCGTCGCGCGCCGGCGAGAGATCAGGCCGGCGACGACCCATGCCGGCCGCGCCATCATCGACCACGCGGCGCCGGCCGCCAGCGGCACGCCGCCGATCTTGCGTCCGAGCAGCGAGGAGTAGGTGTAGTGCCCGAACGGCCTGCCCGTCGCGACGCCCGCGAGCTCGGTGGCGAACCCCAGCACGGCCGCGCTGCCGACGAGCGACGTCCCGCGAACGAGGCCGCGCGCGGCGATCGCGTCGGCGCTCGACGCGCCCCACAGCAACCCGACGATCGCCTTGGTTCCCGCGGGCGTGCGCAGCTTTGCGACCTTCCCGTAGACGAGCTGGGTCACGACGAGCGCGCCGAACAGCGACGTGAAGGCGCGCCTCACTCGGGGATCCGTGCCCGCGCGGCGACGATCAGCTTGCGCCTGCGCCCGACGATCGCGCGGCCGGGCAGCTCGCCGTAGCCGTCGCGTTCGATCTGTCGCAGGATCTCGCGGTACATCGCGCCCGCGGCCGCGATCGCGCGACGGCCGCAGGGCAGCATCGCGATGCCGGCCACGCCGGCGTCGTAGAGCTCGTCGGCGCGCGCGATCTGGTCGCGCAGCAGCGTCTCGCGCTGCGACGGCGGCGGCACCGTGCTGCAACCGAAGCGCTCGAGCGTCTCGCGCGCGAGGTACACGCGGCCCGCCTCGAGGTCCTCGTCGATGTCGCGCAGGATGTTCGTGCGCTGCATCGCCTGCCCGAGCGCCGACGCGTGTCGCGCCGCCGCGGGATCGGTCGCGCCGAGCACGGCGGCCATGACGACGCCGACGGTGCCCGCGACGCGGTGGCAGTAGACGTCGAGCTCGGCCTCGGTGGCGATCTGCGCCGCGGCGAGGTCGTGGCGCATGCCCGCGCAGAACTCGGCGAACGCCTCGCGCGGCAGCTCGTGGCGGCGCTGCAGGTCGATGAGCAACGCCACCTCGCGCGACTCTGCCTCCTCGCCGGCGCACCACGCCTCGACCGCCTCCAGCCGCTGCGACGCTCGCCCGTCGCCATCGTCGACGAGGTCGTCGAGCGTGCGGAACACGAGGTACAACCGGTAGACGTCATCGCGCAGCTCGCGCGGCAGCAGCCTGCATGCGAGCGCGAACGTGCGCGCGACGCGCTTGGTCGTCGCCCGCGCCTCGGCGAGGTCGCGATCCTCAGCGGGCTTAGACCGGTGCAGCAGCACGCCTGCCCCTCCCGACGCCTTGGTGATCTCGCGCGATCAAACCGGCCGTGACCTCGGCGCCGAGCAGCACGCCCGGAATCCCCGCGCCCGGGTGCGTGCCGCCGCCGACGAAGTACAGGCCGCGCAGCGTCCTGTCGCGGTTGGGCGGGCGCAGCCAGGCGGACTGCTGCAGCGTCGGCTCGACGCCGAACGCGTTGCCCCACGCCGCGCCGAGGTCGCGCTCGAAGTCGTCGGGCGTCATGCGGTGCTCGACGACCGTCGCCCCGTCCAGGCCCTCCAGGCCGAACGTCGTCTCGAGATCCTCGACGAGCGCGTCGCGCAGGCGGTCGGACTCGCGCTCCCAGTCGATGCGATGGCGGCGCTGGTTGGGCACGGGCAGCAGCACGCAGAGCGAGTCGCCGCCCTCGGCCGCCATCGCCGGCTCGCTGCGCGCGGGCGCGTGGACGTAGGTCGAGAACGTCGCCCCGATCCGCCCGCGCCGCGTGACGTCGCCGATGAAGCGGCGGTAGCCGCCGCCGACCAGCAGCGTGTGGTGGCGCAGCGCGTCGAAGGTGCGGTCGGTCCCCAGGTACAGCAGGAAGCAGGACATCGTCGGCGTGAGCCGGCGCAGCGGCGCCCGTCTGCCCGTCAGCTCGTGCGTGCGCAGCACGTCGGCGTTGGAGACGACGATGTCGGCGTCGAGGCCCCCGCCTCCCCGAAGCGTCACGCCCGTGACCTTGCCCTGGCGATGCTCGATGCGCGCGACCGGCTCGCCGCAGCGCACGTCGAGGCCGTGCGCCATCGCCTCGACGATCGCGTAGACGCCGCCGCGCGCGTACCAGACCTCGTCGAGGAACTGCAGGTAGACGAGCGCTCCATAGATGGCTGGTACGCGAAACGGGTCTCCGCCGATGAACAGCGAGTGAAACGAGAAGGCCTCGCGCACGCGTGGATGCTCGAAGTGCGAGCACACCGCGTGCCACAGCGGCAGCGCCGCGCCGAGGCGCAGCATCGACGGCGTGAACGCGGCGAGGTCGCGGGCGCGCTCGAACGGCCGGCGCCCGGCACCGAGGATCCCCTGCTCGTAGATCGGCTTCATCGCGGCCATGAAGCCGTCGAGCGCCGCGGCGTCGCGCGCGGAGAACTTCGCCAGCTCGGCGCGCATCCGGTCGCGGTCGGAGACGAAGTCCAGATGGGCCTCGGCGTGCGCCCAGCGGATCCGGTAGAACGGATCCAGGCGCTGCAGCCGCACGTGATCGTGCAGGTCAAGGCCCGCCGCGGCGAAGGTCTCCTCGAGCACCCACGGCATCGTCACGAGCGATGGGCCCGTGTCCCACGTGAAGCCGCCGTCGCGCAGCTGGGAGGCGCGCCCGCCGGGGCGCTCGCGGGCCTCGACGACGGTCACGTCGTGCCCCGCTCCCTGCAGGCGCATCGCGACGCCGAGCCCGCCGAGACCCGCACCGACGACGACGACCTTCATGGCGTGCCGCCCACGATCCTGCGCTGCCCGTGTCAGCTCGATCCGCGTACGGCCGGGTACGGCACGCGCACGAGATCGGAGTCAGCCGCCATCGGTCTCAGACCGTACTCCAGCGGCCGGCCCGCCGCTACGGCCAACCGCGCCCGATCGGACCGCATCCCAAGCTTCCGCGCGCCGTGGGCGGCTCGATCGGCTCATGCTGCGCGCGGACGCGCTATTAATGCTGCCTAAAGACAACCTCAGCCGCCGATATGGCGACACGGCACCGGAACTGCAGCAAGACCGCTGGACAATCCGGGGCGCGGGCACTAATGTCGGCACGTAGATCGGCCGGATCGGGCAGAGGGAGACGTACCGGGATCCGGACCGGGACTATTAGGGAGCGAGCAACCGACCGTGCGGGGCACGCCAAGCCGCGGATGGCCGGAAGCGAAACAGAGGGGAGCCACAGTGCTTAGACGACCCGGCGCATCGGCGCCACAACGGCGGAGCGGTCTGTGCCGACGCTAACCCGAAACCGCCGCAAGACACAGCAGGCCTCGCCGCAATCTCAGCGGCCCACGGCCACGTCCGGGGCCCAGCCGACCACGGCCGGCCGGC
>Ga0136619_10000483_pt1 | contig 15169 bp, 14 predicted proteins | sample AntDrymUQ3532106_2_FD_104807 | JGI IMG/M metagenome (GOLD analysis project Ga0136619, IMG submission 104807) | Polar desert sand microbial communities from Dry Valleys, Antarctica - metaG UQ353 (21.06) | ecosystem: Environmental > Terrestrial > Soil > Desert | place: Antarctica: Dry Valley...
AGACGTTGCCGGGCCGGTTGGCGGTGCCGAGCATGATGCCGCCGCCCTCCGGCCAGTGCAGCTGGGCATGTTCGACGACGTCGTCGGTGTCGCCACTGACGACGAGCACCTCGACGAACCCGAAGGCGTCGCACAAGAATCGGATGCCGGCCCTGGCGTCCCGGTAGTTGACGATGGGCCAGACGAACTTGGGGAGCTGATCGGGAAGCTGATCGGGGAGCTGGTTGTCGGTCATGGCGTCAGCTTGCAACTTCCGCAACCACCTCGTCTTGAACGAATGGGAGCTACTCGGCCAGCCACACCGTCGGGCTGTTGCCGGCGAACTCGACCCACTCCCTCGTCATGTGCGCCTGGTCGGCGTACCCGCATTCCGCGGCTACCACGGCGAGAGGTGGACGGAAGGTCGATCGCAGCATCCCCGTCGCCCGTTCGAAGCGCAACACCCGGGCCATCAGCTTCGGGGCCAGCCCGAACTCCTTGCCGAATTGATCGGCCAGGTGGCGCCGGCTCCACCCGATCTCGCTGGCGAGCGACGACACGCCGATTCGGCCGGCAGACGTGACGAGGCGATGAAAGGCGAAGGACACCTCGGCTGGCGCCGCCGCCTCCACGTCGCGGACGGCCCGGGTCAGAACGTCGTCGAGGGCGGCGAACCGCTCCGGCCAGGAATCGAGCGAGTTGAGCCGGTCCACCAGTTCGGGTGCAGGGCCGAGTACGGCATCGAGCGGCAAGATCTGCCACGCCAGTTCGCCCGACGGCATGCCGAACAGCGCCCTGGCCCCGAGTGGCGTGACGCCAAGGTGAATGCCGATCTGCGTCCCGTCGTGACGGATCGAAACCGGCGCGGCAGCGATACCGCCGACCAGCGCCCCGAGTGCAGCGGGCATCTGACCCGGGTCGGGCATGGCGATCATGTCGACGGGATCGTCAAGGCTGACGACGATCGTCAGGTATTGCGACGGCAATCCGGCGTGGAGCCCGGGTGCTTGCAGCCGATAGTCGTAGCCGACGGCCATCTCGACGAACGGCGCCAGGTGCGGCGGCATGTCGTGCGTGACCCGCACCGCCACCGGTTCATCCAGCGCCAATGTCCCGGTCACGGGTTCAGACTACGACCCGCCCGTCGTCGAGCACGACGACGAGGTCGGCTGCGGCGAGCACACGCGGCCGGTGGCTGACGGCGATCACGGTGCGCTCGCCGCGCTGTTCGAACAGCCGGTCCCACAGCAGCGTCTCCGTGGCCACGTCGAGGGCGCTCGACAGGTCGTCGATCACGAGCACCTCAGGGCGGCGCACAAACGCCCTGGCCGCCGCTGTGCGCTGGATCTGGCCGCCCGACAGGCGCACGCCTTTGGGGCCAACCATCGTGTCGAGCCCCCTCGGGAGCTCCTTCAAGTCCTCGTCGAGGCACGCCAACCACAGGGCGTCGACGAGTCCGATCTCGGGCTCTCCCAGCAGCACCGTCTCGGTGAGCGTCTCGCTGAACAGCCGCGGCACCTGGGGCACGTAGGCGACGCGAGGCGGCACCAGCTCCACCGACGGGTCGACGATCGCCTCGCCGTTCCACGAGATCTGGCCCGTGTGTCTCGGCACGAGACCGAGGAGCGAGCGCAACAACAGCGACTTGCCGGCGCCAACGGGGCCTGTCACGACGACGAGCTGGCCGCGCTCGACGTCGAGGTCGACGTGGCGAATCTGCTCGTCGTCGTCGAGCCGCACGGCCAGATCGCGCACCTCCAGGCGTTCGAACCGATCGACGCCACGCCGGTGCGCCGGGGCGATGCGCTCAGGCTGGGGCATGTCAGGGGGCCCGTGCCGCAGCCATGTCTGTACCGGCTCGGCCACGTCGTCCGGCGTGCGATCGGGCATCAACCGGCCGAGACGGGTGACCGACACGTCGGCCTGGCGGCGCCAGATGGCGGCCCGTCCGAGCATCCGGGGCAGGCTGGCAAGCAACGTTGCGTACGCCGTGAACAGCGCCACCTCCCCGGCGCCCAGGCGGCCGCTGCGGATCGGTCCGACGATGGCCAGCATGGCGAGCCCGATGCCGGCGTTGGCGGTCACGCCCGACATGGTCTGGAACATCTGGGTACCGACCTGGTCGCGCCGCGCCGCCCACGCCCTGTCCTCTCCGAGCTGCACGAACCGGCGCCGTACGGCATCTTCGGCGCCGGCCACCTTGACGGCCGTGACGGCGCCGAACGTCTCGCCAAGGAACGACGTCACGCGGGCCGTGCGCTGGCGCTCTGCCCACCTCCACTCACGCAAGCGGCGACCGAGGATCTGGCCGAGCCACAGCACGGCGACCACGGGCGCCACGATGGCCAGCGCCGCCCTGGCGTCGATGTACAGCAACACGATGAACGCCGCCACCGAGCTGACAAACGACGCCAGCACGTCGAGCCAGATGTCGAGCACCATGGCGACATCGCGCACATCGTCACGGAAACGGCTGACCGCCTCGCCCGTGGAACCTGGTAGCCGACCAGTCGCCGGGCCCGGGTCGGCCACGAGGGACCGCAGCATGTTCACGCGCGGCACGGTGTGCCAGTAGACCCAGCAGCCGTGCCACTGAACGATGCCGAAGACGAGGATCGTCCATCGCCCGACCTCGAGACCGGCAAACACGGCAAGCCACAACCACACTGAGGCTGAGGTGCCTTCGGCCGAGTCGAACAATTGCAGCACGGCCAGCCCGATGGGCAAGGGCAGCGAGAAGAACATCACCCACCACAACGCGGCGATGCCCCAACCACCGGGGTCGGAGCGCAGGATCCTCCAAGCCACCGGGATCGACGCCCTGTCGACGGTGGGTGAATCCTCGATCGCGTCCGTGTCGATCACGGGGCCGTCATCGGGGCGATCGTCGGCGATCTGCTCGTCGAGGTCCTCCTGTTCGATCATCGGGAAACCCTGGCCCGGCGCTCGTCGGCCAGCAATGAGGCGAAACGTGACGTGGGATCGGCTTCGAGCTGCGCCCGCGATCCCTGCTCGGCGACCACGCCGCGGTCGAGCATGACGATGTGGTCGACGGACTCCAGCGTCGACAGGCGGTGGGCGATCACGACGGCGGTGCGCCCACCCAGTAGCTGCGCAGTCGAGGCCGTGAGCCGGGCCTCGGTGCCGGGGTCGAGGCGACTCGACGCCTCGTCCAGCACGATGAGTCCGGGATCGGCGATCAGCACCCTGGCGAACGCCAGCAGCTGGGCCTCACCGGCCGACAGCTCCGATGAGCCGTGAAGCATCGTCTCGAGCCCGCCGGGCAACACCGTCAGCCAGCCGCCGAGCCCACTCCGCTCCAGGGCGTCGGTCAGCTCGGCGTCGGTGGCGGCCACGGTGCCGAACAACGTCAGGTTGTCGCGAACGGTGCCCCGGAAGATCTCCACCTCTTGAGTGACGACGGCGATGCGGCTGCGTAGGTCGGCCTGGCGGGTGGAACGAAGATCGACACCGCCGACCCTGACGGCGCCGGTCTCGGGATCCCACAGTCGGGCTAGCAGCCGCCCGATCGTCGTCTTGCCGCTCCCGGTGCGCCCGACGATGCCCACGGTCGTGCCGGGCGACGCCTCGATGGTGACGCCATCGAGCACCGGTCTGCCGGTGCCGTACCCGAAGCAGACGTCGTCCAGCTCGAAGCCGAGCGCCCCGCCTGGGAGATCGGGTCCGTCCCCGTCCTGGATCGTCGACTCCGTCGCCAGCAGGCGGGCGGCCCGCCTGGTGCCGGCGATCGCCTTCTGCATCTCCGAGAGCTGCTCGGCGACCTCCCACAGGGGCTCGCTGACGAGTTGGGAATACCGGAAGAGCGCCAGCACGGTGCCGATCGTGATGGCGCCATCGCGGTACAGCAGGACGCCGAGCCCGAGGATGAGCGCCGACCCGAGGGCGAAGATGACATCGGCCGCCACGAGGGCGCCGTCGCCGCGAGCGGCTGCCTTGCGCGACACGTTCCACCATCGCCACGAGTTGACATGCAGGCGCTGCACCGCCCAGCGACCGGCGCCGTTGGCGCGCAGGTCCTCCAGCCCGCCGAGCCGCTCCTCGATGTCGCCGTAGAGGGACGCCTGCACCTCGCGCTCGGCGTCGCGGTACGGCACCGCCGCTTTACGCAGCCGCATCAGCACAAGGGCGGCCGCGGCGGTGACGAGCGCCACGAGGGCGCCGGCGCGCCAGTCGATCGCCGTCACGACGACCAACGTCCCCACGAGCAGCACGGCGTTGCCAGCCAGGTTCAGGACGGCAGCCGACGAGAACTTCGTCAGGGCGTCGACGTCACCGTCGACGCGCTCGATCAGCTGTCCGGCGCTGTGCTCGCCGTGCCAGGCAAGGTCCAACCCGAGGGCATGCTGGCAGAGGTCTGATCGAAGGCGGTTGCCCACACGCCACGCCAGGCGCACCGAGAGCCAGGTCACGAGCAGCTGCAACCCGTCGGCGAGGATCGCCACGGCGAGGAAGAGTGCAGCGAGGAGGACGAGGCCAGAGGCCGGTTCGCCGCCAGCAGCCTGGTCCACGAATCGGCCCATGAGGTAGGGCCCCAGCAGGGGCAGTGTCATCGCTGCGATCAGCACCACCAGGAGCGCGCCGAGCCGTCCCCGCTCGGGTCGCAGACGGCGCGTCAGGGTGGAGAAATCGGAGGGAGGTTCTGGCGGTTCCAAAGCTCAATCAACCTAAGCAGGCGCATACTCGTTCTCAACCGGGTTTCGTCGCGCACTTCCAGCGGGTACACAGATGAACGATGATTGGCATTCGCACTCTTACCCGACCCCTGTTGGCTGGCGTCTTCATCGCCGGCGGCCTCGAAGCGCTGCGCAATCCGGCTCCCAAAGCGCCACCCGCTGAGAAGGTGGTCTCGCCGCTCAGCGAGCAGCTTCGCAAAGTCGGGCTCCCCGAAGATCCCGCCCAGCTCGTGAAGCTCAATGCCGCCGTCCAGGTGGGCGGCGGTGTCCTGCTGGCCACCGGCATCCTCGCCCGGCCCGCTGCGCTGGCGCTCGCCGGGTCGCTGGTACCGACGACGCTCGCCGGTCACGCGTTCTGGAAGAAGAACGGCACCGAGCGCCAGCAGCAACAGACCCAGTTCCTCAAGAACCTCGCCATGTTGGGCGGTCTGCTAACGACCGCCCTTGACACCGGCGGTCGCCCTTCGGTGTTCTGGAGCAGCGGCCGCGCTGCGCGACGGGCAGGACGCGCCGTGTCCGAGCGCACCGGCCATATCGCTGCAGCCCTCCCCACCCGCTGACGCCCACCCAACCTCGGGTTCTGTCCGAGGGTCAGCTGAGCGGGAATGCTAAGAGGACCTGTTCGGCCTGCGCGTCGATGCCGCCGGGCGTGATCCGCACCTCAGGCGACTCGGGTGCCTCGTACGGGGCGTCGATGCCCGTCATGTCCGACAGCTCTCCGGCCCGAGCCCTGCGGTACAGGCCCTTGGGATCGCGCTCCTCGCACACCGCCAGCGGCGTGTCGACGAACACCTCGACGAACGGCAACCCTGCCACCTCGTGGGCCCGGCGGGCCCGTTCTCGGTCGGCCCGGTACGGCGAGATCACGGGCACCAACACCACGAGGCCGGCGTCGGCCATCAGGCGTGCCACTTCACCGACGCGGCGGATGTTCTCGCTGCGGTCGTCGGCCGAGAAGCCCAGGTCGGCGTTCAGGCCGTGGCGCACGTTGTCACCGTCGAGGATGTATGCCGGTCGGCCAGTGGCGAGCAGGCGGGCGGCGACGGCGTTTGCCACCGTCGACTTGCCAGAGCCTGAGAGCCCGGTGAACCACAGCGTTGCCCCCGAGAGGGCGTGGGCCGACCAGCGGTCTGCGCGACTGACGGTCGTGTCGTGCCAGACGAGGTTGTCGTTCACAGCGTTCCCCGGCCACGCAGGCCGCCGTTCACCGCTGCTGCGCTGGCGCTCCGTCGCTCGCACCGGCACACGGGTGTGGCTATGGGCGTCACGGTGCTCCTGGGCACTCAGCCGGCCGACGTTCGGATCATCCCGCCGGCGACCGTCTGGTTCGTCGACTCGTCGATGAGGATGAAGCTCCCCGTCGCCCGGTTGCGGCGATAGTCGTCGGCGAAGATCGGCTGCATCGTGCGCAGCGACACCCGCCCGATCTCGTTGAGCGACAATGATGTCGCCTCCGTGTCGCGGTGCATCGTCTGGATGTCGAGCCGGTATCGCAAGTCTGTGACCATGGCCCGCACCGAGCGGGTGGTGTGCTTCAACGTGAAGATGGTGCGCGGGTTCAGCGATGCCGAAGAATCCATCCATGCCACCATTGCCTCGACGTCCTGGGACGGCTCTGGGTGGTTGTTCGGGCGGCAGATGAGATCGCCCCTCGAGATGTCGACGTCGTCGGCCAGCGTGATCGCCACGGACTGCGGCGGCCGCGCTTCGTCGAGCGGGCCGTCGGCGGTGTCGATGCTGGCGATCGTCGACGTCATGCCAGACGGCAGTACCATCACCTCGTCGCCAGGCCGCATCCGGCCGGCGGCCACCTGGCCGGCGTACCCGCGGTAATCGTGGTACTCGGTTCGCTTGGGGCGGATCACGTACTGCACCGGGAACCGCACGTCGATCAGGTTGTCGTCGCTGGCGACGTACACCGTCTCCAGGTGGTGCAGCAGCGTCGGTCCCTCGTACCAGTCCGTGCTCTTTGAACGGTCGACGATGTTGTCGCCCTTCAACGCCGAGATCGGGATGAACGTGACATCGTGCAGGTCGAGTTGGCCGGCAAACTCCGTGAACTGGTCGCGGATCTCCTCGAAGCGGGATTCGGCGAAGTCGACCAGGTCCATCTTGTTGACGCAGATCACTAGGTGAGGCACGCCGAGTAGCGACACCAGCAGGCTGTGTCGCCTGGTCTGCTCGACCACGCCCAGGCGGGCGTCGACGAGCACGAGTGCCAGGTCGGCGGTGGATGCGCCGGTGATCATGTTGCGCGTGTACTGGATGTGCCCAGGGCAGTCAGCGATGATGAAGTCGCGCTGGGGGGTTGAGAAGTAGCGGTAGGCGACGTCGATGGTGATGCCCTGCTCGCGCTCGGCGCGCAGGCCATCGGTGAGCAGCGCCAGGTCGACGTACTCGTCGCCCCGCCGGAGGCTCACCGCCTCGACGTGCTCGAGCTGATCCTCGAAGATCGACTTGGAGTCGTACAGCAGCCTGCCAATCAGGGTCGACTTGCCGTCGTCGACGCTGCCGACCGTGGCGAACCGCAAGGGGGCGATGCGTCGACCCATCAGATGAGGCTGCGCTCACTCATCAGAAATAGCCCAGTCGCTTGCGATCTTCCATCCCGGCCTCTGAGATGCGGTCGTCGGCGCGAGTGGCACCTCGTTCGGTCAGTCGGGCGATCGACGTCTCGGCGACGATGTCCGACACCGTCGCAGCGCTCGATTCGACAGCGGCCGTGCACGTGGCGTCGCCGATGGTGCGGAAGCGGACGGTCTCCGTGAACGACTCCTCACTCTCCATCATCGGCGTGAAGGGGTTGACGGCCATGAGCATCCCGTCCCGGCGGAACACGTCGCGCTTGTGGGCGAAGTACAGGCCGGGCAGGTCGATCTTCTTGGCGGCGACGAACCGCCAGATGTCGAGCTCGGTCCAGTTGGACAGCGGGAAGATCCGCATGTGCTCGCCCCGGTGATGGCGGCTGTTGTACAGGCCCCACAGCTCGGGGCGCTGATTCTTCGGATCCCATTGGCCGAACTCGTCGCGGTGCGAGTACACCCGCTCCTTCGCCCGCGACCGCTCCTCGTCGCGGCGGGCACCGCCGAAGACAGCGTCGAAGCCGTGCTCTGTGATGGCGTCGAGCAAGGTGACCGTTTGCAGCGGGTTGCGCGTGGATCGCGGGCCCGGCTGCTCGCGGACTCGGCCGGCGTCGATGGAGTCCTGGACAGACGCCACGAGCAGGCGAACACCGGTCGCTTCGACCGTGCGATCGCGAAACTCGATCAGCTCCGGAAAGTTGTGCCCGGTGTCGATGTGCATGATCGGGAACGGCACCGGAGCCGGCCAGAACGCCCGCATGGCGAGCTGCAACATCACGACTGAGTCCTTGCCGCCGGAGAACAACAGCACGGGGCGCTCGAACTCGGCGGCCACCTCCCGGATGATGGCGATGGCCTCGTACTCCAAGTGCGCCGTGCTGCGCCCGTCGGACCCGAGGACGTCAGGGGTGGGATCGGTGAGTTTCGTCATGAGAGTTGCAGCGTCACCGGGACTCGACCGCAACGGTCATCCTTCACCGTGACGGTCACGATGGTACCGGTCATTGCACACACTCCCCACGATCCCAGGGACCGCTCAACCACCAGAGGCATTCTCAGGCTTTTCCTACGTACGCTGCGCACATCGACATCCAGGCGTTCAACGATCGACGGGCGAGACTCAACCGGCGGTTGGCCGATGTCGATGGCTTCTTCGCCGCGTTCAGTGATCTCGACAGCGACGCCTACGCCGACGGCACCCTTCCGGCCCAGACCAAGGAGCTCATCGGTATCGCCCTGTCCGTCTGTTCTCGCTGTGACGAGTGCGTCGCCCATCACGTGCAGAGCGCCCAAGCACTCGGGGTGAAGGCTGCGGAGGCTCACGAGGCGGTCAAGCTCGGCGTCGTTGCGGCGGGCTCGGTCGCCTATCCCACGGCGCGCAACGCTGTGGAGCTGATCGATCAGCTGCTCGTCTGATTCGGTCAGCTGGCTGTCGTCGGCGCTGCGACGAGGGGTCGGAGAGCTTGACCGGCCAGCTCGACGATGCCGGGCTCGTGTCCGTTGGCGACAAGGTTGATGATGATCCCGTCGATACCGGTGTCGAGCACCCGATGCTGCACCTGCTCGGCGACCTCGTCGGGGCTGCCGACGAAGTGACGGGCGGTCGCTGCGGCCCTCGCAGCATCGTCGAGCGTGTCGAGGTCGAGGCCGCGCTCACCGGCGAAGGCCTTGTGCATCGCTCGCGCCTGGTCGCCGTCCTCGGCGATGAATCCGAACGCCAGGAAGCTGGTCTCCAGCGTGGAACGGTCTCGGCCTGCCTCCTCGCAGCGCTGCGCCACGGCCTCGAGCTTCTGGGGCAGGGCGTCGGCGTCGCAGATGATGTTGAGGTGATCGGCGTACCGGGCGGCGAAGCCGAACGTCTTGCGTTCCCCGCCGCCGCCGATCATCACCGGCAGCGTGTCGCGCACTCGGGGCTCGTTGATCGCCGACTCAGTGCGGTACCACGTGCCATCAACGCTCGGACGCCCGCCACGCAGCATCGGGACGATGATGTCGAGCGCCTCACCGAGCCGTTCGAATCGGTCGGTGAACGTGCCGAAGTCGTAGCCGAACTGCTGGTGCTCCAGCTCGAACCAGCCGGCGCCGATGGCGAGCACGGCCCGCCCGCCGCTGACCACGTCGAGCGTCGTGACGGTCTTGGCGAGCATCGCCGGATTGCGGTACGTGTTGCCCGTGACGAGCGCCGAAAGCTGCACCGTCTCGGTGGCTCCGGCAATCCCGGCGAGCGCCGTGTAGCTCTCCAGCATCGGCTCGTCGGGCGCCCCGAGGCCAGGCAGTTGGTAGAAGTGGTCCATCACCAGCACGGTGTCGAAGCCGGCGCCTTCTGCGGCCTGCGCCTGGGCCACGACGGTCGGGAAGATGCCGGCAGGATCGCCGCCCGGGTACGAGTAGTTCGGGATCTGGTAGCCGAGGCGGATGCTCACGACGCGACGGTATCCGGACATCGAGCCGGCGCCCCGCCCGGACTGAGCGTGGACAGCGGCACTCCGCGAGACTTCGGTGACATCCATTCGACAGGAGCCGTGATGCCCGGAACCGCGTTGCCGTCCACCGACGCCATGTTCAACCTGGCGATGTCGGAGAAGGCCCGACCATTGCTCGATCAGGTCGTGGCGTTCATCGCCAAGCACGTGGAGCCGATCACCGACGAGTTCTTCCGGCTCGGCCGGAATCGAGCAGATCACTGGGGTTGGGCGCCGGGCCAGCTGGAACTCCTGGACGACGCGAAGGCGTCGGCCAAGGAGCAGGGCCTGTGGAACTTCTTCCTGCCCGCTACCGGCACAGGCGAGGGTTTGAGCAACCTCGACTACGCGTACATCGCCGCCGAGTTGGGCAAGAACCCGCTGGCGTCGGAGTGCCTGAACTGTTCGGCCCCCGACACCGGCAACATGGAGGTACTCGAGCGCGTCGGCACGCCCGAGCAGAAGGAGCGCTGGCTGAAGCCGCTGCTGAACGGCGAGATCCGCTCGGCGTACGCCATGACCGAGCCCGACGTCGCCTCTTCGGACGCCAAGAACATCCGCGCAGAAGCGTTGCTCGACGGCGAGGAGTGGGTCATCAACGGCGAGAAGTACTACATCTCCGGAGCCGGTGACCCGCGCTGCAAGATTCTGATCACGATGGTGCAGACGAGTCCCGACGGGCCGCCACACCGCCGTCAGTCGCAGATCCTCGTGCCCACGGACACCGACGGCGTGGAGATCGTCGGGCCGATGCATGTGTTCGGTCACGACGACGCCCCCCACGGTCACATGCACCTGCGCCTCACGAACGTGCGCGTCCCCAAGGACAACGTGCTGTTGGGAATCGGGCGCGGCTTCGAGATCTCCCAGGTGCGCCTAGGACCTGGGCGAATCCACCACTGCATGCGCTCCATCGGCGCCGCCGAGCGGGCGCTCGATCTGATGGTGGAGCGCGGCCTCTCGCGCGAGGCGTTCGGCAAGCCGATCGCCCACCTGGGCAAGAATATGGAGATGATCTCGCGGGCTCGCATCGACATCGAAGCCATGCGGATGATGGTGCTCAAAGGCGCCAAGGCGATGGACGAGCTCGGCAACGCCGAGGCAAGGGTTTGGGTCAGCGCCGTGAAGGCCATGGTGCCCGAGCGCGTGTGCACGATCATCGACCAGGCGATGCAGATCCACGGAGCAACTGGGATCTCGCAGTGGACGCCGCTGGCCGGCATGTACACGGCGCAACGCACGCTGCGCCTGGCCGACGGACCCGACGAGGTGCACCACTACGTCGTCGGAAGAGCCGAGCTCGCCAACCACACCACCAGCGAGTCCGATCGCGTCGGCGACGGTCGAATCTTCACCGGCGCCTGAGGGCGCCGGCCGGACGAGCGAACGCCAGTGAGCCGCACGGCGATGGGGTCCGGGGGCGCAGCCCCCGCAGCAGCACGGCGCCTCCTAGGATCAGAATGAGGTGGCGATGGGATCGCTGGTGGGAGCTTCGCTGCCGCCTGCAGGCTCTTCAGTGACGGCGAACTCATTGCCGTCGACCTCGAAGTCTTCGATCAACTGCTCGACGCTGCCGTCGTCGTCGGGACGGAACACTCCTGCAGACACAGGGCTGGTGCCCTCGACGTACCACAGCTGATAGTCCCGGTCATCACCGGGTTCTGGCAGTCCCTCTCCGACGAGCACGGCATCGCCGGTGGTCGGGCTGTAGACGATGCGGATGCCCTGCACCCGGCCGTCGTCGAGCATGACGGTCTGGGCCACGCTGCTATCCATCACTTCGGCGATCTGCTCGCTCTCGCTCGGCGAACCTCCGAGCGCGAACCATGCCACCATGCCGGCCACCAGGGCGCACACTGCCGCCGCTGCCGAGAGTCCGAGCCACTGCGAGCGAGGCCGCCGGGGGGCGGTGGCCTGAGGCAGTGGACCCGAGTGCGCCGTGCCCTCGACGATCGTCAGTTCCGGTCGCTTCGCTTCCGGTGGGGCGTGATCGAGCTGTGGCGTCACGGCCACGATGTCGAGGATCCGCTGTCGCAGGTCGGGCGGCGGCGTCACGTCCGATGCGTCGTCCAACGAGGCAACCAGCGCCCGCATCTGGTCCAGCTCGGCGCGCATCAGGGGATCGGAGCCGATCGCCGCCTCGGCCTCGTCGAGCTCGTCAGCCGGCAGGGCATGGAGCGCCACCAGCGGAATCAGTTCGTACAGTTCCTCGTCGTTCATCGGTTCACCCCCAGTCGTTGTCTGAGCTTGTCGAGTCCGTCCCGGACCCTGGTCTTCACCGTTCCGAGCGGCACGTCGAGCCGATCGGAGATCTCTTGTTGTGTGAGGCCCTCGTAGTAAGCGAGTGTGAGTGCCTCGCGTTGCTTGTCGGAGAGCTCGGCGAGTGCATCGCTGGCCTCCTGACGTTCGAACCCGCTGACCACCACATCGGCCGGCGAGAGTGACTCGTCGACTTCCGCGACGGCGAGCCGTTCCCTTCGATTCCGATCGCTCTGTTCGCTGCGAACCCGATCGACCGCTCGGCGGTGGGCGATGGTGACTGCCCATGTCCGCACGCTCGCCCGTTCGGGATCGAATCGCGACGCGTGTCGCCACACGTCCACGAAGACTTCCTGGGCCACCTCTTCCGCCTGCGACGGGTCACGTACGACCCGACGTGCGACACCATACACCGCAGGGGCCAGATGGTCGTACAGCGAAGCGAATGCTCGCCGGTCGCCGGCAGCGACCCGAACCATGAGGTGTTCCGGGGTCTCCTCAATGCGTTCCAGGCCAACAGCCTGGCACGGTTGGTGGCCCCGGAACAGATCCGGGACCACCAGCCATACGTCAGAGGCCCGCCAAGGGATGCGTACGGGATCCGCACTGAGCAAATCACGACGCACCGTTACCTCTGAGGTCCTCGATCAGGCTTCCGGCATGAGCACGCCGTCGATGATGTGCACGGTGGCGTTCGCCGTCGGCACATCGGCGCACACCACAGTGGCCTGACCATCGTTGATGGAGATTGAGTCACCCTCCATCGCGAACGTCAGCTCGCCACCCTGGACCGACATCGCCGTTCCGTTCTCGGCCAGCTGGGCGCCGGAGAGCTTCTCGCCCGCCACAACGTGGAAGGTCAGGATGTTGGTCAGCGCCGGCTTGTCCTCGAGCAGTGCTGTGAGGTCGGCCTCCGGGATCGGTTCGAACGCCGCGTTGGCGGGTGCGAAGATCGTGAAGGGGCCTTCACCGTTCAGGGTGTCGCCGAGGTCGGCGGCAGTGACGGCGGCCACAAGGGTCTCCAGCTCGGGGTTGTTGCTGGCGGCGGTGGCGGCCGGGTCATCGGCCATGCCTTCGAAGCTGCCTTCGCCGTCCTTGGGGACGCTGCCACAAGCGGGACCGGTCGGGCCCTTGCTCGCCTTGCCAGTGTCCTCGGTCATGGCCGTGCCTTCGGTGGTCTGAGGGGCATCGGTGCTCTGTGAGGCTCCGCTGTCCTGCGTGGCGCCGGAGTCGGCACTCGGCTCGTCGTCACCGCAGGCTGCGGCCACGAGGGAGAGGCTGGCGACGGCGGCCAGAAGGCCGAATCGCCGTGTCTTACGGGTGCACTTCATGATGGGGAGGTTCCTTTCGGGGGGTTTGTTCACGATGACGTCACGTCGTGTCAGCCTTAGCTGACCAGCACCACGATCTGGTGGTGTCCGGAAGCTCCGTCGGGGATGGGTTCGGCGCGGTCTGCGGTTTGGATTGCTCCAGTACCGTCCGTGGCGCGGACACGGATCTGGTGCTGGCCGGCGCCCTTCGCGTCCCAGTCGAACCTCCACTGGCGCCACGTGACGTCGTTGAGCGCCTCGGCCAGATCGGCCTGCTGCCACTCGCCGTCATCGACCTGAACTTCAACGGCATCGATGCCTCTGGTCTGGGCCCAGGCAACGCCGGCGATGGTGGTCTTGCCCGACACCCGGGCCAGACCCTTCGGGGTGTCGATGCGGCTCATGGTCTTGATCGGGGCCTCTGCGGCCCACGTGCGACGCCGCCAGTAGTGGTCGAACTCGTCGAAGCGGCTGAGCTCGATCTCAGTCAGCCACTTCGTGGCCGACACGTAGCCGTACAGCCCTGGCACGACGAGGCGCACTGGAAAGCCGTGCTCGAGCGGAAGTGGCTCGCCGTTCATGCCGACGACGATCATGGCGTCGCGCCCGTCCATGGCGACATCAACCGGAAAGCCGCACGTGTAGCCGTCGCTGGAGCGACCCACGACCTGGTCGGCCTTGGACTGCACGCCGGCCTCCTCGAGGATCGGTGCCAGAAGTGTGCCCAGCCAGCGCGCCGTGCCGGCGAGGTTGCCGCCGACCTGGTTCGACACGCACGTGAGCGTGATGTCGCGCTCGATCAGTTCGCGGTTGAGCAGGTCCTCGAAGCTGAACGTCAGCGGCTCGTCGACGTAGCCGTTGATCGCCAGCTCGTACGTGTCAGCGGCGAGCTGAGGCACCTCGATCGCCGTGTCGACGCGGTAGAAGCTCTGGTTCGACGTGACGAACGGGGTGATGCCCTCCACGTCGAACTGCACGTTGTCTGGAACGGCAGCGGCCACGTCGGCCGCGTTCGGCAGCCGCACGTCGGAGCGGGAGCTGGCCGCCGAGTACCGGCGGCTGCGACCCAGCGCGTACAGGCCGCTGGAGGCGGCCGCCGCACCGGCCAGGATCAGGCCCGAACCGGTGAGGAAGCTGCGCCGGACGAGCTGGTGGTCTGTGCTGCTGGTATCGCTCGCCTGCGGCTCGCTCGACTGCTCCGTGCGGGTGATGGCATCGGGGCCTGTTGGGAGGACGAGGCGGCGGTGCAGCAGATACAGAAGTCCGCCGGCGGTCGCGGCGCCGACCAGGCTCGGAAACACGGCCGACTTCGGCGATCCCTCGGTCAGCAGCGACGCCCAGGCGCCGATGAGCCCGAACACGGCGATGCCGGCGAGACCGATGTGAAGCGACTTGCGGAACAGGACCAAGCCCATCACGGCGGCGTAGATGGCCAGGATCGCCCCGATGCCGATCTGTAGGGCGACCTTGTCGCTCTCGCCGAACCACCTGATGGCGAGGTCCTTGACCGAGTTGGGGACGTTGTCGACCACCCGGTTGCCGACGTCGGTGATCGGGGAGCGCCAACTCCTCGAGAACGAGGCGACGAGCTCTGCCACGCCGAGGGCCAGGGCGCCGGCGATCAGACCGGCCACGAGGGCGAAGATGCGACTGACGGGCGCGCGCGAAGGCGCGGGGACTGGCGCGACGGGGGCTGTGCCCGTCGCGTAGGTGCTGGTCATGTGTGTGGTTCGTAACCGGTGGGCCTGCGGATGGTTCGTCGCCGGCGGGTGCGCTGATTGTCCGGCGAGGCCCGAGGCACCAGCGCCCTAACATCGCCCTCCATGGCTGGAACGCTGGTGATCCTGCGCCACGGGCAGAGCACGTGGAACCTGGAGAACCTG
>Ga0136619_10000484_pt1 | contig 15167 bp, 12 predicted proteins | sample AntDrymUQ3532106_2_FD_104807 | JGI IMG/M metagenome (GOLD analysis project Ga0136619, IMG submission 104807) | Polar desert sand microbial communities from Dry Valleys, Antarctica - metaG UQ353 (21.06) | ecosystem: Environmental > Terrestrial > Soil > Desert | place: Antarctica: Dry Valley...
AATGCGCCGTGCATCACACGTGGCGGCCGCGCAGGCTGTTGGCGCTGCTCGCCGCGCCTCGCCCGACTCTTGAGGTACTCGAAGCCCTACCTGTGGCCGTGGTCGACCGCGCTGCGCGCCCGGTGCTGCTCGACGCCCTCACCGAGGCGTTCGGTGCCTGACCGTGGCGACGGCAACGGGGCGTGGGGGGAGATCAGAGGTAGTTGGCGGCTGCGCTGTGGGGAGAAGTGGGGCGTAATGGTTGACAGAGGGGAGTGCTGGGGGCCATGATGACGCGGCGAGCGAACGGCGGTCCCGGGTCCGCTCGCGAGGCAGGGCCGGGGCCCGCAACGAAAGGCTGCGAGGGACCTCCACGTGTTCGTCGGAACTCACGAGCGACAGCTCGACGACAAGGGTCGTCTCGCGCTGCCGGCGACGTTCCGCCCGGACCTGCAGGGAAGCTGCTACCTGGCGTTCGGTGAGGACCGCTGCCTAACGATCTTCGCTGCTGGCGAGTTCGAGGCGCTGGCCACCGACATGATGACGCAGGTCCGTGACGGCCAGGTGAGCCAGAACCGCCTGCGCGCCGTCGCCGGCTCGGCAGCGCTCGTGGCCATCGACAAGCAGGGACGCATCACCGTCGACGAGCACTTGCGCCAGTACGCCCAACTGCAGCCATCGAGCAAGGTGATCGTGCGCGGCAGGTTCGACCGCGGCGAGATCTGGTGTGAGGACTTCTTCCACCAGGTGGCCACCGTCGGCGAGGATGAGATGGCCGGGATCACCGCCGGGATCACGACTGTCCCGTCGGCCACGGGGAGCCCGGCATGACCGAGCGCAGCCCTCGCAGAGACCACGGCATGACGGAGTTCGCCCATCAGCCCGTGATGCGCGACGAGGTGGTGGCGGCATTCGCCGAGGTGCCTGCTGGCACCGTCGTCGACGCCACGCTCGGCGGCGGCGGCCACAGTGAGGCGCTGCTCGACGCCCGTCCCGACGTGGCGGTGCTCGGGATCGACCGCGATCGCGATGCGCTCGAAGCGGCGTCGCGCCGGCTCGACCGCTTCGGTGCCAGGGTCACGGTCAGCCATCGCCGCTTCGACGAGCTGGTCGAGGTGCTCGAGGAAGCGGAGCTCGAAACCGTGAGCGGAGCGCTGTTCGATCTCGGAGTGTCGTCACCCCAGCTCGATCACGCCGACCGCGGCTTCTCCTACCAGCAGGAGGGCCCGCTCGACATGCGCATGGACACGACGGCACCGTGTTCGGCCGACGACGTCGTCAACGGGTACGACGAGGCGCATCTGGCGACCGTGCTGCGCAGGTACGGCGACGAGCGCTTCGCACGGCGGATCGCAGCGGCCATCGTCGGCGCCCGTCCCATCGAGACGACAACGGAGCTCGCCGCGGTCGTCACGTCGGCGATCCCGGCACCTGCCCGGCGCCGCGGCGGACACCCTGCCAAGCGCAGCTTCCAGGCGATCCGCATCGAGGTCAACGCCGAGCTGTCGGCGCTCCCCGGCGCGCTCGACGCCGCCATCGACGCCACAACGCCGGGCGGGCGGGTGGCCGTGCTCTCGTACCACTCCGGAGAGGACCGCATCGTCAAAGATCGGTTCCGCCAGGCGACCGGGGCGTGCGACTGTCCTCCCGACCTGCCGTGCGTGTGCGGCGCCGTACAGACCGTCCGCATCGTGCGCGGCATCCCTCGTCGCCCCTCGGACGCCGAGGTGATCACGAACCGGCGCGCGGCGTCGGCTCGCCTGCGCGTCGTCGAACGCCTCGCCACTGCCCCGGCCGAACCTGCACCAGGAGAACCCGCACAAGAAGGAGCCCGCTGACAATGGCTGCACTCCCCATCCGTTCGAGCGGCGCACACGCTGTCCGTCCGCATCCGGCGGCGCTGCCCAACCGCCGACCGACCCCGCACCTGACCTTGGTGCCGGCGCGGCGACGCACCGCCGGGCTCGTGCTCGTGGCGTCGGTCATCCTCGCCGTGCTGATGCTCGGCGCCGCCGTGCTCAACACCACGCTCGCCGAACGCCAGGTGCGGGTAGACGAGCTGGATGAGCAGGTAGATGCCGCAAATGCCCGGTTCGAGGTGCTGCGCGGCCAGCGGGCCGAACTGCGATCGCCAGGCCGACTGTCGGAGACCGCCAGGGCACTCGGGATGGCGCCGGCCAGCAGCGGCGCTTTCGTCACGGTGGATCCCCAGACCTACGCCGAGGTGCTCGCAGCCTTCGGCTCGGTTGACGAGGCGAACCGCATCGTTGCCACGGAGCAGCCCCTCGACCAGTTCCGGCGCGTCAAACAGGCCTCGGGAGGGCCGCCGTGAGCCCGCATCAGCGGGCTCATCGCCGTCGCCATCCCGAGGCCCATCCGGGCGCCGTGCCGGCGAAGGCACGAACGAGGACGTCGCCCACGGCACCGACGCCGCCGCGACGCCGTTCGACCCCACCGCGCCGCCCGCCCGTATCGCCTGCCTACGGCGCGTCCGCTGCGACCAGACGTCGCCCCTCCGGCGCCACGACCCCTCGCGGTCGCTCAACGGCGACGTCCTCGCCGCTTGCCGCACGTCGCGTCGTGAAGCCATACGACGAGCGGGTGGCCGAGCGCCGCGCCGCCACCGAGACCCGTCGGGCACGCAAGCTCGAGGCCAGAACGAAGAAGACAGCCATCAAGGCCGCAAGGCCGCCACGTCCTCCCCGGTTCAAGGCCGGCCAGCCCCGCCGCCGACTGCTCGTCTCCCTGTGCCTGCTCGTCGCTGTGCTGATCGGCCTGCTCGTGCGCGTCGGCATGCTGCAGACCACGCAGGCCGCCGGGCTGCGCAGCGCCGGGTCGCAGCAGTGGACCCGATCGCAGACGGTCCCGGCCCAGCGCGGCAGCATCTTCGACCGCGACGGCGCCGAGATGGCCATGTCGATCCCTGCCAGCACGGTCTCGGTCAACCCCAAGGAGGTCGGTGACGAGGCGGGAACGGCGGAGTTGCTGGCAAGCTTGCTCGGGCTCGACGATGACGACCGGCGGTCGCTGCGAACGACGTTGCAGGACAAGGAACGGGGCTTCGCGTACGTCGCCCGGCAGATCGACGCCAGGGTGGCTGCGCAGATCGACGCCCTCGGCCTGCGCGGTGTGTACGTGGCGCGCGAGGACCGGCGTATCAAGCCAGGTGGCACCACCGGATCCAGCGTCATCGGTGACACCGATATCGACGGCAAAGGCATCGCCGGCCTGGAGATGGAGTTCGACAAGGTGCTCACCGGGACCAGCGGCGAGATCACCCGTCAGGTGGCACCTGGTGGACGTTCGATCGCCGGCTCCGAGACCGTGCTCACCGGTCCCGAGCCGGGCAATGACCTGATGCTGTCGATCGATCGCTCATTGCAGTTCACGGCCGAGCAGGGTCTGCTCGGCCAAGTCAGCGCCGTCAAGGCGCGCGGTGGCAGCCTGATCGTGATGGACACCGACAGCGGGGAGATCCTGGCCATGACGTCGGTGAAGCGCAACGATGCGGGTGTCTACGAGGTGACGTCCGGCAACTTCGCTGCCGTCGACACCTACGAGCCCGGTTCGGTGGCCAAGGCGATCACGGTGGCGTCGGCGCTCGACGCCGGCGTGGTGACGCCGCGGACATCGTTCGTGGTGCCATGGGAGAAGCAGTACTTCGAAAATGACCCGTTGTTGCTGCACGACGCCGGGTACCACCCGACGCAGGCGATGACCGTGGACCAGATCCTCGTGTCGTCGTCCAACATCGGCACGATCACGGTCTCCGAGCAGATGGGCGTGGAAAAGCAGGTCGACTACATGCGTGCGTTCGGGCTCGGTGAGTTGTCGGCGTTGGGGTTTCCCGGTGAGTCGGCCGGCATCCTCGAGGACGCCGAGGACATGCAGGGCACGGAGATGAAGACCATCGCCTACGGCCAGGGTGTCTCGGTGACGGCGGTGCAGCTGATAGCCGCCGTGAACACGATCGCCAACGAGGGCACCTATGTCGCCCCCGAGCTCGTCATCGGCACACTTGACGGCGACGGCGAGTTCCATGAGTCCAAGCCAGAGCCGTCACGCCAGGTCGTGTCACCAACGGCGGCCCGCCAGACCACAGACATGCTGAAGGGCGTGGTGTGCCGGGGCACGGCCAAGAGGGCTCAGGTGGCGGAGATGCCCATCGCCGGCAAGACCGGGACCGGCCTCAAGGCGCAGGAGAACGGCACCTACTACGACGACAAGGGCAACAAGGCCTACTACGCCAGCTTCGTCGGTTTCATGCCAGCCGACGACCCCCAGGTGACGATGCTGATCTCCATCGACGAGCCGCCTGCCGGCAGCGGTGACCGCTTCGGCGGCACGGCTGCGGCGCCGGTGTTCGCCCAACTCGCCCCTGCCGTCATCCAGGAGCTCGGTTTGACCCCGCCGCCCGGCGGTAACGGCTGTCCGCAGGAATGACGACATCGTGACCACACTCGAACGGATCGCCGGCGACTTGCCGGTCGAGTGCGAGGCGCGCATCATCGGCGAACCGGGGCACCGGGTCGGCGCCATCACGCACGACTCGCGGATCGTGGCGCCCGGAATGGCGTTCGCCTGCCTCCGCGGCGACCACCACGACGGTCACGAACATGCCCAAGAGGCCGTGGCCAAGGGTGCCACGTCGCTCATCGTGGACCACGAGGTGGCGATCGACGGCGTGACGATCGACGGCGTGGCGCAGCTCGTCGTGCGCGATGTGCGCGGCTGCCTGGGCTGGATGGCCAGCACGGTCTCCGGGACGCCCAGTGCCAGCATCCCGATCGTCGGCATCACGGGCACGAACGGCAAGACCACGACCTCGCACCTGCTGGCATCGATCCTGGAAGCGGCCGGACGTCCTACCGGTGTCATCGGCACGCTGTCGGGGGCGCGCACGACCCCAGAGGCTCCCGAGCTGCAGGACCGTCTTGCCGGCTTCGTCGCCGGCGGCAAGGCAGCCGTGGTGATGGAGGTGTCGTCGCACGCCCTCCAGCTGCATCGTGTCGACGGCACGACGTTCGCGCTCGCCGTGTTCACGAACCTGGGTGAGGACCACCTCGATCTGCACGGCTCGATGGAGGGGTATTTCAGGGCCAAGTTCCGGCTGTTCGAAGCAGAACGCACAACGGTGGGCGTCGTCAACGTCGACGACCTGTACGGCCGCTTGCTGGCCGACGCCGCCGAGATCGACATCGTGCCCTTCTCACGCGCCGATGCTTCTGGCGTGGTCGTCGAGGCAGGACGACTGCGGCTAACATGGCGTGACTCGGTCCTCGTGGTGCCCATCGGCGGCGACTTCAACGTCATGAACGTGCTGGCCGCTGCGACGGCCGCGGACGTGCTCGGGATCGAGCGCGACGCCATCGCTGCCGGCCTCGCCGCCGTGGCCCCCGTGCCTGGGCGGTTCCAGCGAGTCGACTCGCCGGTGGGGCTCGACGTCATCGTCGACTACGCACACACGCCAGAAGGGCTGGAATCGCTGCTGGCGGCAGCCCGCTCCCTCGCTCGCGCCCACGAAGGGGGCCGCGTGATCGCCGTGTTCGGCTGCGGCGGTGACCGCGACACGCAGAAGCGTCCTCACATGGGCGCCGTGGCGGCAGCGAGGTCCGATGTCACCATCGTCACGTCTGACAACCCGCGCCACGAGGAGCCGTTGGCGATCATCGACGCCATCGTGCACGGTGTCGATCCGACGGGGCGCCAGCGGTTGATCATCGAACCTGATCGGGCGGCGGCCATCAAGCTCGCCGTCGACGAGGCTCGGCCGGGCGATGTCGTCGTCATCGCCGGCAAAGGGCACGAGACCACCCAGACGATCGGCGACCGCGAACTGCCCTTCGACGACCGCCTCGTGGCAGCGAAGGCAATGGCTGTCCAGGCCGAGCGATTCCGATGATCGCCGTCCTGATCGCCGGTGCCGTTGCCGGAATGGCGGCGCTGTTCGGGACCCGGCTGTTGATCTCCTTCTTCTCCAAGCGCGGCCTCGGCCAACCGATCCTGGGCAAGGAGGATCTCGGCCCCGAGCACCACATGCTCAAGCAGGGCACCCCGACAATGGGTGGTCTGGCCATCATCGGCGGGGCCTTGCTCGGCTGGCTGACAGCCCACATGCGTGAAGGCCTGGTGTTCTCCCGCCAGGGCCTCGTCGTGTGGGTCGGCGTCATCGCCATGGCGGGCATGGGTCTGCTGGACGATGTCATCAAGGTGCGCAAGGGCCACAACCGCGGCATCTTCTGGCGCCGGAAGAACTACATCACGATGCTCATGTCGGTCGGCTTGGCGTGGTGGCTCGTCGCCGCCACCGGCGTCGCTGAGACGATCTCGCTGACGCGCGCCGACTCGCCAGGCTGGGAGGTGCCGACCGTCGTCTGGGTGATGTTCGCCGCCGCCATCATCTGGGCGACGACGAACGCCGTCAATGTGACCGACGGTCTAGACGGCCTGGCAGGCGGTTCGGCGATGATGGCATTCGGTGCGTTCGTGATCATCGGCTATCTGCTGTTCCGCAACGATGAGATCTACGGCGCGGTCGTCAACCCGCTCGACATGGGGGTCATGGCGGCCGCCTTCGCCGGCGCATGCGGCGGCTTCTTGTGGTACAACGCAGCGCCGGCGAGGATCATCATGGGCGACGTCGGAGCGCTCGGCATCGGCGCTGCGTTGGCGTTCTTGGCACTGACGCTCAACACCCAGTTGCTGCTCGTGCTGATCTGCGGCATCAACGTCGTGGAGGCCGGCTCGGTCGCCTTGCAAATGGGCGTGTTCAAGGCATCGGGACGCAGGAAGCGTTTGCTGCGCATGTCGCCCGTCCACCACCACTTCGAGCTGCTCGGCTGGCCGGAGACGACGGTGATCATCCGCTTCTGGCTGATCGCCGCCGTGTTCGTGGCCACCGCCCTCGGCATCTTCATCGCCGACTTCACGCGCTTGGCCAGCGACATCGGAACCGGGCCGTGACCACAGCGCTCGTGTACGGGTTGGGAATCGCCGGCCGGTCGGCGATCGGCGCTCTCACGCGCCGCGGCTGGTCCGTGCTGGCGACCGACGACGTACTCGACGACGACGCCCGGCGCCGGGCCGGCGAGCTCGGAGCCGACGTCATCGATGCCGTCGACGTCGGCGAAGCGCTCGGCGATGTCGACACCGTGGTGCCGGCTCCTGGTGTTCCCGAGACGCACCCGCTGTTCGCCGCAGCCGCGGAGGCCGGCAGTGTGGTGGTGAGTGAGATCGAGCTGGCCTACCGTTTCGAGCAGGAGCGCACCGGAGGGCCGAGACCGATGTTGGCCGTCACCGGCACCGACGGCAAGACCACGACGACGCTGCTGGCGGCGGCGATGCTCGAGGCCGCCGGCCGGCGCCCGATCGTCGCCGGCAACACCGATGTGACGTTGCTCGAGGCCCTCGATCTCGACATCGACGTGTTCGTCGTGGAAGCGAGCAGCTTTCGGCTGCGGTGGACCGAGCAGTTCCGCTCCGAGGCGGCGGTGTGGCTGAACTTCGCCGAGGACCATCTGAACTGGCACGAATCGATGGCCAGCTACGAGGCGGCCAAGTCCCGCATCTTCTCCCTGCAGGGACCCAGCGACACGGCGATCGGCTTCGTCGATGACGATGTCGTGATGCGCCATGTGCGCAGGGCGCCCGGCCCCCAGCGCAGCTTCGGTCTCACGGGAGCCGACTACCGCATCCAACACGAAGCGCTCTGGGGCCCTGGCGGCGAGCTGGCGCCGCTGACCACCATGGGCCGCTGTCTGCCACACGATCTCACGAACGCACTGGCGGCGGCGGCGCTCACGATCGAGACGGGCCTGGCCACGAGCGCTGCGGTAGCTGGCGCAGTCGGTGACTTCCGGGGACCTGCCCATCGCTTGGAGCTCGTGGCCGACCATGGAGGCGTGCGCTGGTTCGACGACTCCAAGGCCACCACGCCCCACGCCGCCTCCGTAGCGATGGCTGCGTTCGATCGCGTGGTGCTCATCGCCGGCGGGCTGAACAAGGGACTCGATCTCGGGCCGATGGCACGCCAAGCCCACCGCGTGCGTGCTGTCGTGGCCATCGGCCAGGATGCCGCCGACATCGCTGCGGTCTTCCAGGGCCACTGCCCCGTGATCGTCGCAGAAGACATGGGCGTCGCCGTCGACCGGGCCGCCGAGCTGGTACGACCCGGCGACGTCGTGCTGCTCTCGCCGGGATGCGCCAGCTTCGATTGGTACACCGGGTACGCCGCCAGGGGCGACGACTTCCGGCATCGCGTCGAGGCCCTTGGCGGTCTCGTCGATCCCTCCACTCAAGGAGCTCCGACGTGAACACCTCCGCAGCAACGCTCAAGGATCGCCGCCGGCTCGCTCTGCAGCGGCTCGAGGCGCAACGCCGCAGCGGACTCGGCCCGCGCCGAGTCCCGCACAGCGCCTCGCGTGTCGACGCCCCGCCCACGACGGCGTTCTACGTGATCGCGCTCGTGGTGGTGGTGTTCGTGATGCTCGGCCTCGTCATGGTGCTGTCGGCATCGGCCACGGCACTCGTGAACGAGGGCCAGAGCCCATTCCACTACTTCAACCGTCAGCTGCTGTGGACGTCGCTCGGCGCCGTGGGGATGGGGTTGGCCGTGCGCGTCGATTACGACTTCTGGCGACGGTTGAGTGTGCCGATGCTGATCGTCGCCCTCGCCGGCATGGCGCTGCCGTTCGTTCCCCAGGTCGGTATCAACGTGGACGGCGCCCAGGCGTGGATCAGGATCGGTCCGCTCACGATGCAGCCGTCAGAGCTGCTGAAGGTGGCGGTCGTGATCGCCGCCGCCGATCTGCTCAGCCGGCGCATCCTCGTGCTGCACGACTCGCGACGTGTGTTGGCACCGATCGCCCTGCTGGCGGCGGCGGCGTCGGGAGCTTGCCTCGTGCAGGGCGACCTCGGAGCGGCGATCGTGCTCGGCGCCATCGTCGTCGGCGCCGCCTTCGTCGGTGGTGTGCCGATGTTCCCGCTCAGCGTCATCACGGCGTCGGCGCTGGCGACGATGGCCCTGTTCGTGGTTTCCAGCGAACGTCGAATGGCCCGTTTCACGGCGCTCGCCGACATCGCCGGCCAGAAGGACCACCAGTCGTACCAGACGTGGCAGGGCTTCTTGAGCATCGCCAACGGCGGCATCCTCGGATCGGGCGTCGGCGAGGGCAAGGGCAAGCTCGGCTACCTGCCGCTCGCCCACAGCGACTTCATCTTCGCTGTGATCGCCGACGAGCTAGGTCTGATCGGGGCGTTCGCCGTGCTCGGCGGCTTCGCATTGCTCGTGTACTTCGGCATCCAGACGGCGCTGGCCGCCCCCGACCGGTTCGGAATGGTGCTGGCAGGCGGCATCTCCGTGTGGTTCGCCGTGCAAACCATCGTCAACGTGGGAGGCGTCACCGGGCTGGTGCCCGTCACCGGCCTGACGCTGCCGTTCTTCTCGGCCGGTGGCACGTCGCTGTTCGTGTCGATGGCCGGAGCAGGCTTGCTGTTGAACGTGGCCCGGCGAGCGGGATGACCGTTCTGAATGGGGCGAACACGGGCAAGGGAGCCCAGTGACCGTGTTTGCCGTGGTGACCGGCGGTGGCACCGCCGGTCATGTGTTCCCGGCGATGGCGGTGGCCGACAGCCTCGTCGCCACCGGCCGCGAACGTGCTGCGATCCACTACGTGGGCACCGAACGCGGCGTCGAGACGACGCTCGTTCCACCGACGGGGTACCCGCACACGCTCCTCGATGTCGTCGGCCTGCAGCGCACCCTGACGTGGCGCAACGTCGCCTTCGCCCCGAAGATGCTCGCCGCAACAGCTCGGGCCAGGCGGCTCCTGCTGCGCCTCGATCCACGCGTCGTCGTGTCGGTCGGCGGCTATGGCGCCATGCCGACCGTGTTCGCCGCCCGGTTGCTGCACATCCCGATCGTCGTCGTCAGCTACGACCGACGTCCCGGGCGGGCCAACGCGCTCGCCGCCCGATTCGCCGCCGCCTGTGCGGTCGCCTTTCCGGGGTCGTCGCTGCCGCGAGCAGAGATGACCGGTGCACCGGTGCGCCAGGCAGTGCTCGACGTCGACCGCGCCGCCGGCCGTGACGCCGCTCGCCGGGCGCTCGGCCTCCCCACCGACCGTTTCGTGGTGACCGTGACGGGAGGCTCGCTCGGATCGGCGGCGATCAACGCCGCTGTCGCCGGCTACGTGGCCGCCCACCGTGACGATGTCGGCTTGGCCGTGCGTCACGTGGTCGGGCGGCGGTTCATTGCAGGGGTGGCATTGGGCGATGGATCGACGGGCGTGCTGTACCAGGTGCTGGCCTTCGACGAGGAGCTGGCGCTGAGCTACGCAGCCACCGACATGTTCGTCGGGCGCGGCGGCGCCAGCACGGTTGCCGAGGTGGCGGCGGCCGGCGTTCCGGCAGTGCTGGTGCCATGGTCGGGTGCCGCCGACGATCACCAGACCGCGAACGTTCGCTGGCTGGCGGACCAGGGCGCCGCCGTGCAGCTGGCGGAGGACGAACTGGCTCGCATCGGCGACGTCATCGAGCAGCTACGTGCCGACGGTGACCGGCGCCGAACGTTGGAACAGCGGGCGCGCCGCGCCGGCGAGGTGCACCGCAGCGGGGCATTGCCAGCCCTGATCGAGCGTGTGGCTCTACCCTGAGAGCCGTCGTGAGTGCCACTGCTGCCCCTTCGGTCCGACCGACGGCGCCGCTCGACCTGGCGCGCCCGCACCGCCTGCACGTGATCGGTGTCGGCGGCCCCGGCATGAGCGCGGTGGCCATCGCCCTGGCCGAGATGGGCCACCGTGTGTCGGGTAGCGACATCCGCGAGCAGCCGGTGCTTGACCGCGTACGGGCGGCCGGCGTCGACGTCATGATCGGCCATGGCGAGCAGAATGTGCAGGGCTGCGACGCGGTCACGGCCTCTCCGGCCATCCCCGCCGACAACCTCGAGCGGCGCGCCGCCGAGGCCAGCGGTATCCCGTTCGTGCGCCGGGCGGGGATGCTGGCATCGATCTGCGCGCAGGCCCAAGCCTTGGCCGTCGCCGGCACGCACGGCAAGACCACCACGACGTCGATGCTGCTGCTGATCCTCGCTGACGCCGGGCTGAAGCCGAACTTCGTGATCGGCGGTGATGTGACCGACATGGGCACGGGCGCCCAGTGGACGGGAGGAGACTGGCTCGTCGTGGAGGCCGACGAGAGCGACGGCACGCACCTCGAGCTACCGCTGTACGGCACGATCCTGACCAACATCGACGTCGACCATCTCGACCTGTACGGATCGTTCGACGGCATCGTCGCCGCCTTCGATCGCTACCTGGCACAGATCGACGGCCCACGAGTGCTGTGCGCCGACGACGAGGCGTGCGCCAGGCTCGCCGCCGAGCACGGCGCCGTGTCGTACGGCCGGTCGGCGAAGGCCACGTACCGGATCTCCGGTTCCGAAGCGCTGCGCGGCACGGCGTCGTTCTCACTCGGCAAGGGTGACGACCTGCTCGGACGGATCACGCTGCCGCTGCGCGGTGAGCACAACATGCTCAACGCCGCCGGCGCAGCGGCGATGGCACTCGAGATCGGCGTACCGTTTGAGACGGTCCGAGGGGCGCTCGAACGCTTCGGCGGCGTGGCGCGAAGGTTCGACATCCGCGGCATGGACGGCGGGGCGACGTTCGTCGACGACTACGCCCACCTCCCAGCCGAGATCGCCGCAGCGCTGGCGGCGGCCAAACACGGCGGCGACGGCTGGCGCCGCGTCATCGCCGTGTTCCAGCCAAATCGCTTCCATCGGGTGGCCGAGATGTGGCGTGACTACGCCAACGCCTTCGTCGACGCCGACCTCGTTGTGGTCACCGAGATCTACGCCTCTGGCACGACGCCGATCCCAGGCGTGAGCGGCAAGTTGATCGTCAACGCCGTCACGGAGGCCCATCCACGGGTGCGCGTGGTGTGGCTGCCCCACCGTGACGATCTGGTGACGTTCCTGGCCCGTGAGGTGGGCGACGGCGATGTGTGCGTGTCGATGGGCTGCGGAGACGTGGCCTCGCTTCCCGACGAGGTGCTCTCCGCCCGGCACGCCGGCACGGTGTCACGAGCGTGACGGCGGTGACCACGTCCGCCTTCGACGAGGCCGCGGCGGCGATCGGGACGACGGCGCACCTCGACGTGCCGTTGGCGCCGTTCACCACGTACCGCGTCGGCGGGCGGGCAGCCGTGCTGGCCCGTCCCCACTCGGTTGCCGACCTGGAGCGAATAGCCGGTGCCCGGTCTGCGACCGGCCTGCCACTGATCGTGGTGGGAAAGGGCTCCAACATGCTCGTCGCCGACGCAGGATTCGCGGGGATCGCCGTGACCCTCGCCGACCTCGAGATGTCGGACGGCGCCGAGCAGGCGGGGTTCGTGGTCGTCACGTACGGCGACGCCTCCGAGATCGTGGTCGACGTGCCAGGCGCGGCATCGTTGCCGTCGCTGGCGCGCCGGCTGGCATCGGCAGGCATCGTCGGGTTCGAATGGGCGGTGGGGATCCCCGGCTCGATCGGTGGGGCGGTGAAGATGAACGCCGGCGGCCACGGAGCGGACATGGCGGCCGTGCTCGTTGACGTCACGATGGCGTCGATCGGCGCGCCCGGCCGGCTCCGGGCCGACGTCGTGGCGGCCGATGACCTGCAGCTGCGCTTCCGCAGCTCGGCGGTTGCCGACGACCAGATCGTCCTTTCTGCGCGTCTCGCCCTGGAGCGTGGCAATGCCGAGCCGGCGATGACCCGCATCTCGGAGATCGTGCGCTGGCGCCGCGAGCACCAGCCAGGCGGTCAGAACTGCGGATCGGTGTTCGTGAACCCGGTCCCGGGCGAGGTGAGCGCCGGCCTGCTGATCGATGGGCTCGGCCTGCGCGGGTTGCAGATCGGCGGGGCGTGGGTGTCGGAGAAGCACGCCAACTTCATCCAATCCAGTCCCGACGGTCGCGCTGCTGACGTGCTGGCCGTGATGGAACACGTGCGCTCGGCCGTCGCCGAGAGCACAGGTTTCCAGCTCCGCTCCGAGGTGCGACTCGTCGGGTTCGACGGCGTCACGAGCGTGGGGGAGTCTCACCGGTGAGCAACTCCGGATCGCTCGGCGACGACCGCCCATCTGAGGCTGTGCTCGATGAACTGCTGCGAATGTTCCAGGTCGACGACCTCACCCGCGGCGCCGACATCGACCTCGACAGCCCCGAGATCGAAGAGCTCCTCAGCGGCAGCACCCCCCGCCCCCGCCTGACGAACGTCGACGACGAGCATCACGGCCCGCACGCAGACGACAGCCATACGGGGTACCGCTTCGGCCCCCAGGATGTGAACGACGAGAAGTCGGCTGGCGAGGGAAGCGCCAGCGAGCGCAGCGAGCGAGACCAGCAGCAGTCGAGCGAACGCAGCGAGCGAGACCAGGCAGAGAGCGCCGCGGAGCGCCAGCGGGTGTTCATCGACGACGACAGCAAACTCGGAGAGATCGTGGGCAGTGCAGAGGCGGCACGCGCTACCGGTATCGAGCCCAAGCTGCGCCAGCGGCGGGCAGCGGTGCACAAGGCGCGGGGGCGCAAGCGCCTTCGGTGGGTGGTGGCGGTGTTCGCGGTGCTGATCCTCGTCGTCGCAGGACTTGCCGTGCTGGGCTCGTCAGTGTTCTCGATCGAGACCGTCAGCGTGTCAGACGCCGTCTACAGCCGCGACGAGTTGCAACCGATCATCGACGATCTCACCGGCGAGCCGACGCTGCGTGCCGACACCGGCGGGTTCGAGGAGCGCATCGAGCGCATCCCGTGGGTAGAGGAGGCCCGGGTCGACACGAAGTTCCCCGACTCCGCCTCCATCGAGATTCGCGAGCGGGTGCCGGCGGCCACGTTCCAGGGCGGTGACAGCCGCTTCAGGGTCATCGACAGCGAGGGCCGCGTGCTCGACCTCGTCGACGGCCAGCCGGTGGACTTCATGCTCGTGCGCAGCGAGAATCCGCCGAGCCCGGAGGCGGGCGAGTTCGCACCGGCCGGGTTCGTCGCAGCTGCGGCGATGGCGCGGGCTCTGACACCATCTGTGCGCCCGATCACCGAGGTGATCGACGTAGCCAACGACGGCAGCGATGTGCGCCTGGCGCTGACGGGCGGCACCGAGGTGCGCCTCGGCTCTGGTGACGACCTCGTCGACAAGCTGGCCCGCCTGGAGACGGTGATCGACATGGACACCGAGCGCCTGCCGGCTCGGATCGACGTGTCGACGGACAAGGTGACCGTGCAGGAAACCGCGTCAGGGTGATCGACCGTTGATAGCATGCCTGACCGCTCCACCGGCGGCTCGCGTACACAGTCCCCAACCTGGCCGATTCCACATGCGAACATGGTGCGTGCGCCTCTCTACGACGACAACCGGGCTTCGGGCCAGGAGGTACCGATGATGCCTGCTTCACCGCAGAACTATCTGGCCGTGATCAAAGTGATCGGCGTTGGCGGCGGCGGCGTCAACGCCATCAACCGCATGATCGATGCCGGCCTGAAGGGCGTGGAGTTCATCGCCATCAACACCGACGCCCAGGCGTTGCTGATGAGCGACGCCGACGTCAAGCTCGACATCGGACGAGACCTCACTCGAGGGCTCGGAGCCGGGAGCGACCCCGAGGTGGGACGCACAGCGGCGGAGGCGCACCACGAGGAGATCGACGAGATCATCAAGGGCTCGGACATGGTGTTCATCACCGCCGGTGAGGGCGGTGGCACCGGAACGGGCGCGGCACCGGTGATCGCCGAGATCACGCGAGCTGCCGGCGCCCTAGCCATCGGTGTCGTCACGAGACCGTTCACGTTCGAGGGCCGCCGTCGGGCCGTCCAGGCCGACAGCGGCGTGCAGCGCCTGAAGGAGAAGGTCGACACGCTGATCGTCATCCCGAACGACCGCTTGCTCACCGTCGCCAACGAGAAGACGAGCGTGCTCAACGCCTTCAAGATGGCCGACGAGGTGCTGCTGCAGGGCGTCTCGGGCATCACGAACCTGATCACGACGCCGGGTCTCATCAACACGGACTTCGCCGATGTGAAGGCGGTGCTGTCTCAGGCCGGCTCGGCGCTGATGGGCATCGGCCAGGCCAGCGGCGACGAGCGAGCCGTCAACGCGGCGAAGGCGGCGATCTCCAGCCCGCTGCTCGAGGCCGCCATCGACGGTGCCCGCGGCGTGCTGCTG
>Ga0136619_10000488_pt1 | contig 15081 bp, 11 predicted proteins | sample AntDrymUQ3532106_2_FD_104807 | JGI IMG/M metagenome (GOLD analysis project Ga0136619, IMG submission 104807) | Polar desert sand microbial communities from Dry Valleys, Antarctica - metaG UQ353 (21.06) | ecosystem: Environmental > Terrestrial > Soil > Desert | place: Antarctica: Dry Valley...
ACGAACGTCACGATGAACAGGTAGATCAGGAAGTACCATGTCGCGCCCCGTCCGAGCATGTGCCAGCCCTTCAGGATGGTCTCGCCGGAGGCCATGTACCAGCGGCCTATGCCTTCCGTGAGGACGAACTTGAGGAACGCGCCGATCACGATGGCCCAGATCAGGACCGTCCCGAAGTCCGTGCCGGCGACGAGCGAGGAGATCATATCCCCAGCCCCCACGCCGGTCACCGCGATGACTATGCCGGGGCCGACAAGCCTGAGACGCTCTCCCCAGGTCCTCGGCGCGCTCCTCCGAGCCCCCACCCGTGCGCCCCTCGGTCAGGTCAGCCATATGGTCCCTCCCCCGTTCGCCACCAAACGCTATCCCGTATTAGACAACAATGTGTCTTCTCGGGCAAACTCAGGCGAACTCGGGAACTATCTCATGGGCGAACCGCTCGACCCTCTCTGGCTCGTAGGCGGCGCGGGGCAGGTACGTGATGATGTAGTTCGCCCCAGCGTCCACTATCGGGCGGATGCGCTCCTTTATCTCATCCGCCGTCCCGACCATGAACTGTTTGGAGTACTCGTCGTAGTCACGGCCCATGCGCGCCTTCTCGGTCGCCCTCTCCGGGTCGTCACCGTCTTCGAGGAGATGGACGTTGATGGAAGTGGAACGTGTGATCTTCTCGTAGTCCCGGCCCTCACGCTCGCAGTGTTCCTTCAGAATGCCGAGCTTGCGCCGGATCGCCTCCGGATTCCCTCCCCCGACGTTGCAGGCGTCGCCCCACTTCGCCACGAGCCGCAGCGTCACCTTCTCGCCACCGCCCCCGATCCAGAACGGAGGATGCGGCTTGCGCGCGCCCTTCGGCTCGTTGATGGGCCTGTCCAACTTGTAGAACTCGCCGTCGAAGGTCACGCCGTCCTCGGTGAACATGCGGTGGATGATCTCGGTTCCCTCTTTGAACATCCTCATCCGCTCGGGCGTCTCGGGGAAACCGTAGCCGTAGGCCCGCCACTCTTGCTCGTACCAGCCGCCCCCGAACCCGAAGAGGAGCCGTCCGTTGCTCATCACGTCGGTGGTCGAGGCGATCTTGGCGAGCAGCGCCGGGTTGCGGTAGCCGTTGCAGGTGACCATCTGCCCGATGTTGATGCGCGAGGTGTCGCGGCTCAACCCCGCCGTCGCCGTCCAGCACTCGAAGACCGTGTTCATCGTTGGCTCCGGCACGGTGTGGAAGTGATCGTACACCCAGATGGAGTCGTACGCCCCCGTCGCCTCGGCCAGCTTCGCCACGCTCGTCATCGTCTCGTATTGCTCGACCGGGTCTTCGATCTCGACCAGATCCATCCTCCACCCCTGCGGCACGAACACCCCGAACTTTACCGACACGCTATCTCCTTTATCTAGCCCCCAAGCCGGTCAGCTTTGCACCCCGATAGCTTAGAACGTTCTCGAACCCGATGCCCGCTGACGAAACCAGACCACCTATGGAAAGGTCTTCCGCAGCACTAGCTGGCATGGTATCTTGGCCTTCGTTCCAGCGATCGAGAGAGGAGGAGCGGCCATGCCGAAGAACACACCGGACGATTCGCCCTCCTTTCGAGCGCACCTCTAAGCGCCGGCGCGGGTTCCCTTCCGAAACGCGCGTCAAGCGCGGCGAGCGGACAGTCCACGGCGACAAGGAGCTTCTGGAGAAGCTCGGCCGCAACGACCCGTGCCCCTGTGGTTCCGGGCGGCGCTTTCAAGAAGTGCTGCATGAGGACCGGAGCCCACGACGGCTCCCTCCGCGACCACTACTCTTAGAGATTGAGGCAGACCGAAGCTGACGGCTGATCGCCGACGGCTGCAAGCTCTATTGCGCCAGCGCGCAGCCATCCTTGCGGGGGTCGCTACCCGCTGCCCGTACGCCATTTTCCTGCATGCGGATGAGCTGGGCGCCGCCGACCGGAACGACGTAGTCTGTGCCGACCTCGACCTCGTGGCCCATGTCCCTGAGCTTCTGGATCTCTTCCTCGGGGACACGGCCTTCGATGAGGAGGGTGCCGCCACTATGGAAGTGGCGGGGATGATCCACGGCCTCCTGCGGGGTCATGTCGTGGTCCACGAGGTTGCTGATGACCTGGGCGTGGCCCTGGGGCTGCATCGGACCTCCCATGTTCCCGAAGACGGCCCACAGGGCGCCGTCCTGCGTGACGAGGCCGGGGATTATGGTGTGCATCGGTCGCTTTTCAGGAACGAGGGAGTTCGGGTGGTCAGGATCGAGGCTGAACGAGTGGCCTCGGTTCTGAAGACGGACGCCGGTTCCGGGCGCGACGATACCGCTGCCGAAGCCCATGTACAGGCTGTTTATGAACGAACAGCCGTTACCCTCGGCGTCCACGGCACAAAGGTAGGTCGTGTCCTCCCCCAGCGCGGGCTCGGCGACCCGCCCGGAAGCCCTGTCAGGTGAGATCCTGGCCCGCAGATCCTGCGCGTACTCCTTGGAGAGCAGGCGCTCCGTCGGGATCTCCGTGTGCCGCCAGAACTCAGGATCTCCGATCTCATCGTACAGATCCTGGAACGCCAGCTTCTTGGCCTCGGCTTCATGGTGGATGCGCTCCGCGCTCGTCGCACCGAGCCCGGCCATGTCGAAGCCTTCGAGTATGTTGAGCATCTCCAGCGCTGCGATGCCCTGCCCCGGTGGTGGGATCTCGTATACGCGGATGCCTCTGTAGTCGGTGAAGATAGGCTCGACCCAGGTGGTCTCGTGCGCCGCAAGGTCTTCTTCGCTCAGGTAGCCGCCGCCGTCCTGCGCGGCACGCGCGATACTCCGGGCTATCTCGCCTTTGTAGAAGGCATCGGCCCCATCCGTGGCTACGGCGCCCAGGGTGTTGGCGAAATCTCTCATATGGAAGATCTCCCCAGCGACGGGCGCCCTATCCTTGGGTAGAAGCGCCCGGGCGGCGGCCTCGTTCTTGCGGAGCAGATCCTTCCCAGCCTCCCAATAGCGGGCGACGACTTCGGAGACGGGGAACCCGTCATCGGCCATGGTCCGGGCGGGCTCGAGCAACTCCGCAAGCGGCAGCCGCCCCAGGCGCTCCGCAGCCTCCTCCCAGAGCCTTACGGCGCCGGGGACCGTGACCGCGAGACCGCCGCGCTCGGGGATCTCCTTTATGCCTCTGCTAATTAGCTTCTCGATGGTGGCGGAGCGTGGAGCGCCTCCCGATCCGTTCGCGCCAAGCACCCGTCCGGTTCCGGCCTCGTAGAACAATAGGAAGGCGTCACCTCCCATACCGGTCGTCATCGGGGCGAGCACGGTCATGCAAGCGGCCATCGCAACACAGGCATCAGCGGCGGTTCCCCCGGCGTCTAGCGCACGTATGCCCGCAAGAGCCGCCTGTGGATGCTCGCAGGCGACCGCGCCCCGCGTCCCGTAGACCGTCGAGCGTCCCCCGAGGTCTGGGCGGCGCGGCCTGGCTTGCCCCATGACATCTCCCTCGCTGCGGAACATGCTACCCCTCCCTCGTCGGACCTTGCTTATGATCTCTAACACAGTTTACAGAACAGACCGGCGGGTATAGTGCGGTAAGCAATAGAGAGCTAAAACAGGAGGCAGACGATGAACGGCGGTAAAGGAATCTACGTAGGGGGAACGCTACTCTCGATAGTTCTCTCCCTGGCCCTGTATTTCTCAGGCCGGCGCGAGACGGCGATCTTCGTCGGCCTCTGGGCCCCGACTATCCTGAACCTGGGACAGACTCTACTCGAAGACGACTAGACCTCTGGCGTAGCCAGGCTGCGCTCGACTAGATTCTCCCGAACTCGCGGAGCAGATCCGCGAGCGCAACCCGCTTCACGATGGGCCTCCCGTGAGGACAGATCTCTCTGAACTCGCAGGCGGCCCACTCTTTCAGCAAGGCGTTCATCTCTTCACGAGATAGGGTCTCCCCGAACCGGGTGGAGCCCTTGCAAGCCAGCGCCTTCGCCAGATCCTCACCCCCGGCGATCGCCCCAACGGCCGCGATCAGGGCAGACTCAGGGTCCGTGACCGTCTCGGGCGCCGCGTGTACCCGCACCGTCCCTTCTCCGAACGGCTCGAACCCGAATCCTAGAGAGCCAAGCTCCGCCTCCATGCTCCAGACCTCTGGCGCGAGTTCGTCCGGCAGCCGGACGACGACGGGACGCGGCAATCTGACCGGCTCGCCCCTCGGATCTTTCTGGAGACGTTCGTAGAGGATGCGCTCGTGTGCCCCGTGCTGGTCGAGGATTATAAGATCCTCACCTTCCTGGGCAATGATGCAGCGCCCGGCGAACTGCCCGATGGGCGAGAGATCCGTGAGGTCCATGTCCTCCATCGAGGCACTTCCGCCATCGCGATCCAGCGCCAGCGCAGCCCGGATGGTCCCCACGACGAGCGGATATGCGGAACGCCCGCCCCGCAGTCGCACGGCGCTCTTGGCGGGATGCACGTTCACGTCCACCTCGCCGGGGCCGAGCTCCAGGCGCAGGAACGCCGCCGGATGCCGGCCCTTCGGGAGCAGGTCCGCGTAGGCTTTCGCCACCGCCGGGGCAAAGGAATCGGGCTCGACGACCCGTCCGTTCACCGCGACGTGCAGATAGCGCCGGGTCGGAAAGCTCACGGAGATCGGGCTGACAAAGCCCCACACCACGGGATCGTCCAGTTCCACGAGGCTCCGCGCCAGCGGCAGGCCGTGGACCTGCGAGATCCTCTCTCGCAGGTCCGCCGCAGCCGGCAAAGCCAGTACGCCCCGTCCGTTCGAGCGCAGCGAGAACCCTACCTCCGGCCGGCTCAACGCCAGCGCCTCGACCACGGAGGCGACGGCGTTCGCTTCGGCCCGCTCCGTCCCGAGGAAGCCCCGGCGCACCGGCAGGTTCAGGAACAAGTCCCTTGCCTCCACCGTCGTCCCCGGCGGGTGCGCGGCCGGCCCGGACTCGACCATCTCCCCGGCGAAGACCCGGACGCGGGAGCCGGTAGTCGCGCCGGATGGTTGGGTCGTGAGCGTCAGGGAAGAGACCGCGCCGATAGCGTGGAGGGCTTCGCCGCGAAAGCCCAGGGAGACGACGCGGGCCAGGTCGTCAGCGGTCTGGATCTTGCTGGTCGCGTGACGCTGAACAGCTCGTTCGGCATCCTCAGGGGACATCCCGGAGCCGTCGTCGCGGACCCGGATCAGGGTAACACCGCCGCCTTCGATCTCCACTTCCACGCGCGTCGCCCCGGCGTCCAGGGCATTCTCGACCAACTCCTTCACCGCCGAGGCGGGGCGTTCGATCACCTCCCCGGCGGCTATGCGATGCGCCACCTCCGGCGGCAACACACGCACCCGCCCCGCATACCCCGCCGTCTCTTCGGCCACGTAGCCGGGAACGAGCCGGGGGAACAGTCTCAAGACCCGTTCACCTCGACAGGAACCGCTTCGAGAAACCAGACGTAACCACCGAACTCCAGCGTCGCTTTCGGGCCACGATAGAGCGAGGCGAGCGAACCCACCAGCCACTCGTAAACATCTTCGAGGCTCTCCTTGCCGTCCTCCACGACCGCTATGACGTTGCTCTGGGTCTCAAGATAACCGGTTAGTTCTTCGCCCGAGAAGCGTATGTCGTTCGCATACTCCTCCCGTTCGGCGAACCGGAAACCGTAGTCTTCAGCCTCTTCGTTCGTGAAGGGCCGCCTGTCGCGGCTGGGTATGGGATAGCGGGACAGGTAGCTATCCCGATACCAGCGCCCGAACTGAGTATTCTCCCTCATCCTGCCGAGGAAGTAGTTGTCGTAGACGACGAGCCAGCCAGATGCGCGCAGCACTCGCTGTGCTTCGGAGAGGAAGCGATCGCGGTCGAACCAGTGGAATGCGGATGAGACGGTCACCAGATCGAAGGACTCCGCATCGAAGGGCAGATCCTCCGCTGCCGCCTCGACGTACCGGATGTGGTCACTGCGCGGAGCCTGGCCGAGCATCCCGGACGAGGTATCGATCCCAGTCACCTGCGAGGCTATCTCAGCCAGGGCGACGGATGAGAGCCCGGTGCCGCACGCCACGTCGAGCGCCGCGTGAACCAGCCCGTCAAGGTCGAGGAAGCGCGAGACCCTGCCGACGACCAGCGGATGGAAATACGGGCGGCCCGTGGCATACCGCTCCGCCGCATCCTCGCCAGCAAAATAGTTTCGTCTCACGCTCGGAACCTCTGGACGCCGACGGCCTGTCAGCCTGCTATCACGGGATCAGCCGCGACTCACTGCCGTCATCTTAGCATTATGCGTAACGATCACTCATCCCGCGAAGTCCTTGATGCCCTCGGCTTCGAGGCGGGTGAGGATCTCAACGGCCCGATCCGTGACCTGCCGCGGGAGCCCCGCCAGCCGCGCCACGTGGACACCGTAAGAAGAAGACTCCGCGCCCTCTTCGATGCGGTGCAGGAAGACTATCTTGCCGCCCACCTCCTCGACCGCCGCCTTGTGGTTGCGGCAGCCGGGCAGGATCTCTTGGAGGCGCGTCAGCTCGTGGTAGTGGGTTGCGAAGAGCGTCAGGGATTGCACGTCGTCGTGCAGATACTCGGCCATCGCCCACGCGAGGCTCATCCCGTCGTAGGTGGATGTTCCGCGCCCGACCTCGTCCAGGATGACCAGGCTGCGCTCGGTAGCCGAGTTCAAGATGCTCGCCGCCTCCGTCATCTCGACCATGAAAGTGGACTCCCCGCTCGCCAGCCGGTCCTCCGCCCCCACCCGCGTGAAGATGCGATCCACGACGCCCAGGGTTGCCTCATCGGCAGGCACATAGGAGCCGGTCTGGGCGAGAAGTGAGATCAGGGCTACCTGCCTCAGGTATACGGATTTTCCGGCCATGTTGGGGCCCGTGATGATCTGGAGCCGCGAGTCTCCGTCCACCTGCGCATCGTTGGGCACGAAAGGCGTCTCCGTGTTGTGCTCGACGACGGGATGGCGTCCGGCGACGACCCGGATACCGCGCTCGTGCGTCACCTCGGGGCGGCAGTAGCGCAGTTCGGTCGCTGCGGCGGCGAAGGCGGAGATCACATCTACCACCGCCACGGCGCGGGCTATTTTCTGCAACTCGGGGGCCGCATCTTTTACGGCGGCCCGGATCTCGGCGAGTATCTTCCGCTCCAGCCGCTCGACCTCGTCGCGGGCGCCGAGCATCCGCGATTCGTGTTCCTTGAGCTCGACGGTGACGTAGCGGGCGTTGTGCTTGAGCGCCTTGCGATGCTCGTAGCGCGACGGAACACTGCTCGTCTCCTTGCCGGCCACTTCGATGAAGTACCCTTCGCCGTCCCTGTAGCCCACCTTCAGGGTCTTCAGGCCGGTCTTCAGGCGCTCCTCGGACTCGAAGCGGGTCAGCCAGTCGTGGGCTCCATCCCGGAACTCGCGGGCCTCGTCCAGCTCCGAGGAGTAGCCCTGGCGGATGATCTCACCGCTCTCCTCCGAGATGGCCGCCGCGACGAGCTCCCGCACCCCTGGCGGCTCCTCCATCGCCGCGAGCACCCGGTGCAGCAGCGAGGATTTCTCCGCCGCCGGATGCAACGCCTGCCCGAGCGGCCCGAGGGCTTCGAGAGCGCCCTTCAGCGAGAGGAGATCGTTGGGTGAAGCCGAGAGCCGGACGATGCGGGTGGCGATGCGCTCCATGTCAGGGATGCGGCCCAGGTTCTCCCTGACCTCCTCCCGCATCATGTAGTCCCCGGCCAACGAGTCCACGGCCTCAAGCCGCTGTTCTATACGCTCCACCTCCAGCAAGGGCCGTTCCAGCCAGCGCCGCAGCGCCCGCTGTCCCATCGGGGTCCGCGTTCGGTCCATGGTCGAGATAAGCTCGTCCAACCCGAGGTTGCGCCGTGTTGTCGCGTCCAGAAGCATCCCGGAACCGGGATCGTAGGGCCGGAAGACAACCACCTGCTCCGGCGGACTCCCGCCGCGCAATGAAGCAAGATATTGTAACAATGCGCCAGACGCCCCGACAAGCGCGGGCCGCCCGTCCAGCCCGAAGCCCTTGAGGTTCGACGTTCCGAAATGCCGCTTGAGAGCATGCTCTCCCGCCGAAGGCTCGAAGGTCCAGCGCGGTGCGGGGCTCACGGTGGCGCGCACCTTCGGGAGGTCTTCGGCGGCGGTGCGCTCAGGGACGACCAGTTCGCGCGGTTGCCACCGCTCCAGCTCGGCGGAGAGCTGGTCCTCGGGGACTTCCGTGCCGGTGAACTCGCCAGTCGAGGCTTCGACCACGGCGACGCCCGCCACGCCGTCCCGCAGAACGAAAGATGCCAGGTAGTTCGCGTGCCCTGCTGAGAGGACGTTGTCTTCGATCACGGTCCCCGGCGTGAGTATCTGGGTGACCTCCCGCGTGAACTGTTTGGGCTTGGTCGGATGCTGGCGCTGTTCCGCGACGGCGACCGAGTGGCCTTTGCGGAGCAGCGTCGCCAGATGCTCCTGCAGGGCGTGGTTGGGAACCCCCGCGAGGGGGACGCGGCCCCCGGCGTATCCTGCGGCTTCCCGGCTCGTCAGGCGTATGGAGAGGGCCTGCGAGATCCTCTCGGCGTCCTCCTCGAAGGTCTCGAAGAATGTGCCCACCTGGTAAAAAAGTATGGTTCCCGGCGGCAGTTGCGCCTTGAGCTCCGCGTATCGTTCCAGCATGAGGCTATTCTACGAGGCGATGCCCTTTCCGTCAGCCCCGGATTGCGGGTCATCGTTGGTCCGGCAGTTGCCCTCCGTCTCGCGCCCACGAAGGCGTCGTCGTCCGAGTGGGGGAATCGAGTAACGGTAGCTGGCAGTCTCCTCCTCGGCGACGGTGCTGTTCTCAAGGTCTCCAGCGTGCAGGCGTTGGGATTCTCGAAGCTGTGCTCGGCGCCGGTGGAGTTTCACACGATGGCCACGACGGCGCCCACCGCGAAGGCCAGATAGAACAGCCCGCCGGCCAGCAGGTGGCCCGCGCTCAACTTCCCGGAGCGTCGGAGCATGAGGTACACGAGCCCTGCGGACACCAGGGCCAGCGCCACCGCAAACACGTTCAAACCCGTGAGGTTCCAGGGCGTGAACAGGATGCCGAAGGCCACGGGTATGGTGCTCTGGAACATCATCGCGCCTGTCATGTTCCCCATCGCCAGGGTATCCTTGCCGTCCCTGACCCAGAAGATGGAGTTGAACTTCTCGGGAAGCTCCGTAGCGAGCGGGGCCAGGATCAGGGCTATGAGGCCCGCCGGCAGCCCAAGTCCTTCTGCGGCGTACTCCACCGCGTCGACTAAGAAGTGGGCCCCCGCGACGATGATCCCGAGGCTCGCGAGCGTCTGGAAGATCACGGCCGCGAACGGCGGTTCCTGACGGCGGGGCATGATCAGCAGCTTCTCGGGAGTGTCCTCCATATCCTCGCCGGACGCGAAGGTGTTGCGGACGTAGACGCCGTAAGCGACGACCAGCGCCAGGGCCACCGTTACCTTGAGGTAGATCGGCAACTCCAGAAGTCCGACCCCCGCGGCCACGGCGAAGACGATGAGAAACGAACCGAGGTCGCGGCTGATCGTCCCCGTGTCGATGCCCAACCGCGTCCCCTGCTCCCGGCGGTTCCGGAAGAAGATCGCCGCCGCTCCGACGACGAACAGGGCCAGCGTCGCGAGCATGAAGGGCGCTCCCAGGATCGCCCCGATACCGATCTCCGCTCCCCCTCCCGGCGCACCGCCGGCCAGGATCGGCCCCATGATCGCGACGACGGCGATCATGCTCTCCGGCAGGGCCGTCCCGACGGCGGCGAGCACGCTGCCAACCGCCCCCTGGCGCATCCCGAGTCTGCCACCCAATATCTCCACCGCGTTCGTGAAAAACGCCGCGCTGACGACTATCCTCACCAGCGCCCCGATGAACTCCACCGCTACTATCAACCCAACCCCTTTTCTCTCTGAAACTCCAAATCGAGCGCACAGATCACCGTGAAACGCATCGCGGGCTCACGGCGCGCGAACAGGCCCGGGAGCGGTGAAACGGAGAGGAATAAAGCCGTCCATGCGAAACTGCGGACGGGCGGCTTTATTCTCGAAGCGCGTTGAAACGAAGAGTGGGTGGACTGGCGTCGTGATAGGGCGCGCCTTCAAGGTTCGACTTCTTCGGCTCGTATGTCTACAAGCCGGAAGTCTCTCCAACCCTGCTGGGCCGGTTCCGCCGGGTTGAAAACCGTACTGGCGACGGAACCTGGAAGGATACTCCCTCCCGGTGCAAATTGAGATTATCAGGCGAGATGGGGTGGGTAAAGACCTATCGGCCCAAGATGAGAGAACTCTAATTCGGCAGACAGCAAAGGACGTCAGCGGCCGCGTCACGAGGGTGGCAGACCCTCTTTCTTTCCGCCAGAGAAGGACGATGAAACCGGTAATACTCGATGTCGATCCCGGCCACGACGACGCCGTGGCCCTGATGATGGCCTGCGGTGCTCCCGATTTGGACATCCTGGCCGTCACCACGGTCGCCGGGAACGTTCCGCTGGAGAAGACCACCCGCAACGCGCTGCGGATACTATCCCTGATCGGACGCACAGACGTTCCCGTAGCCGCGGGCGCCGCCTCCCCCTTGGAACGCCCGCTCTACACTGCGGAGAGCATCCACGGCGAGAGCGGGCTGGACGGGCCGGAGATCCCGGACCCCATCTTCGAGCCCGACGAGCGCGGCGCCGTTGACCTCATCGCCGGCATTTTGCGCGAATCCTCCGAGCCCGTGACCCTCATCCCGGTCGGCCCGCTCACGAACATAGCGATGCTCCTCCGGGAGCACCCGGAGCTCAAAAATCGCATAGCCCGCATCTCGCTCATGGGCGGCAGCGTCGGGCTAGGCAACACCACCCCCGCTGCGGAGTTCAACGTCTACGTGGACCCGGAGGCGGCGCGGGAGGTGTTCGATTCCGGCCTGCCCATCACCATGTGCGGCCTGAACGTGACCCACCAGGCCGGGGCCGGTCCCGCGGAAAGAGACCGGCTTCGCTCGGCGGGGCGGTTCGGCGGGGTGGTGGCGGAGTTGCTCGAGTTCTTCGCCTCGACCTACCAGAGGGTGTTCGGCTTCGACGCCCCGCCGCTACACGATCCGGTCGCGGTCGCGGCGGTGTTGAGGCCCGACCTCCTGACGACACGCCCGATGCGGGTGGACGTGGAGTGCGACAGCGAGTTGACCTGCGGCGAGACCGTCTGTGATTTCTACGGCGTCACCGGACGCCAGCCCAACACCAGGGTCGGCGTCGAACTAGATCGCGACGGCTTCTTCGAACTACTGTACGAGTCCCTGGCCCGCCTCTAGCCGGCGGCCTCTTCCACGTCCTTGACCAGGACGCGCCCGCCAGAGCCCGTGCCCTTCACGTCGCCCAGGTCCACCCCGAGTTCCCGCCCCCTGCGCTCCGCTGCCTCGGTGACCTCGGTCTCAGACGACTCCTCATCGTTTTGCCCGGCGGGCTCTGCTTCTTCCTCCTCGGTGGACTCCGGCTTGTCTTCCTCCTGTAAGGAGACAGCTTCCCCGCCCGGCTCCGGTGTCTGCCTGCTTCCCTCCGAAGCATCCAGGCGAGCCTCCAGGGTATCGACCAGGGCACGATTCGCCTCCGCCTGGCGTTCCAGGGCTTCGGATATCCGCTCCGCCAGCCCTTCGATGAGTTCCCTGTTCTCTTCCCTGGCCTCTTCGAGGTCTTTCGCCAGCCTCTTTAGGGCCTTGCGCGTCTTTTTCTTGCCCACGATTCCTCCTTCATGAACTGGCCGCCATCCTGACTATGTCATACCCGCGCTGATGCGACGTAACCCGGATCCGGCGTTAGACTCTTGAAGACTCAAAGCCAGACAAAAGGAGCCAGACAATGACCATTCCAGAGAGCGGCCAGCGCCTTCCTGACGTGGAATTCACGACCGAGGACGGGGAGAAGCTCTCGGCCGGAGACCTCGCCGGAGAGAAGACTGTCCTCTACTTCTACCCCAAGGACGACACGCCCGGATGCACGAAAGAAGCCTGCGCCTTCAGGGACCGGATGAGTGACTACGGGGATGCTGGCATCCGGGTCTACGGCGTCTCGCTCGACTCCCCCGAGTCGCACCGCCGCTTCCGGGAGAAGTACGGCCTCAACTTCCCGCTCCTCACGGACGAGGGCGGGCAGGCTTCGGAGACGCTGGGGATTCTACGGGAGACCGGCAAGAGCGCCAACCGCGTCACCTTCCTGCTGGCCCCCGACGGCGCCATCTCGAAGACCTATCCCGAGGTCTCCCCGGATACACACGCGGATGAGATCCTGAAAGACGCCGCTTCACTCTAGGTTTCCCAATCACTCCCGACGCCTTCGGGGCCGCTGCGTAGCCCAGACGCGGCCACCAGGGCGAGCACGAGGGCAAAGGTCAGCGCCAGGAAGGCGTCGGAGAAGGGGGCCGCGTCGAGGGCGTACAGGGGGTTGAGCGCCCCGGCTTCGCCCTCCCTGCGGGCCGCGAGGAGGGCCCCGATGAGGGCAGGCCCCGTCCCGCCGCCGAGGAAGAAGACGCCCTGGTAGATGCCGAGGCCGACCCCGACCTCTTCGACGGGGAGCGCGTTCGCCGCGGCGTTGGTGGTCGCCGGGTTGGCGAGGGCGAAGCCGGTGCCGACCCCGAACATCCCCACCGCGGCGAGAACCGGGGAAGCCCCCGCCCCGAACGTGGAGACCGAGAACAGAGAGAGCCCCATCACCGCAAGACCGGCCACCACCAGCATCCGCGCGCCCACTCGATCTGAGAGCCGTCCGGCCCTGGGGGAGATCACCGCCACGGCGACGGCGCCTGGCGTGAGCACGAGCCCGGCCTGTGCGGGCGAGAGGCCGTTCACCTGGGTCACGAGCAGCGGGACGAGGACGGTCGCCGCCAAGTTCGCGAGCATCGTGAAGAAACCGACGACCGTCGCCGCCACGTAAGCCCGGTTTCTGAAGAGCTTGGGGGAGACGAAGGGATCCGGAACGCTGGAGATGCGGTGGGTGAAGAGCGCGGCCGAGAGCGCGGACCCCAGGAAGCTGCCCCATGATGATACAGAGGCGAAACCCGCGCCCTGTCCCTGCGTCACGCCGAAGAGGAAGAGGCCAGCGGCGAACCCGAGCAAAATGCCTCCGATCAGGTCGAACCGCCGGATGCCTTCCGACTCGTCCGGCAGCACTTTCAGGGCGCCGGGGATCAGGAGCAGCGCCATGACGAGCACCCCGTAGAACAGGAAATGCCACCCGAGGAACTGCTCGACGAACCCGCCCAGGATCGGCCCGACGGAAGCCCCGAGGCCGACGCTGGAGAGGATCATCCCGAGGGCCCCGCCCCTCCTGCCGGGCGGCAATACCTTCGCAACGGCTACCCCGGCGAGCGCGGGTATCGCCGCATCCCCCACGGCCTGCACCACGCGCCCGAAGACCAGCACGGGGAGGTTCGGCGCGAGGGCGCACACCAGGCTCCCTATCGCGAACACCACGAGCCCCAGGGAGAAGAGACGCCGCAGGCTGAAGAGGTCCGAGATCCTACCGTATAAAGGAACGCCGACCGCGAAGACGAGCATGTGGGAGGTCACGACCCACCCTATCTGCGCCTCTGAAGCGCCGAAGTCCTCGCCCATGATGGGAACCACGACGTTGACCATCGTGCCGGCCACCACGGAGACGAAGACCGACGCCACGACCACAGCCAGAAAGAGCCGGTCGGACGACGGCATTCTGTTTTCGGGAACTTTGCCTTCGCCGCTCACCAAGAGACTCTAATATCTCCTCAGAGGATACTCAACCCGCAAAAGCGCGGGATTGAGACCCCGTCACACCCAACGCAAGAGAGTACTACGTCAACCGGCCGTTCCGTATTCACGATGAGTCCCTGAAGGATGTGGCCTCACTGTAGAATAGGTTAGAGTGGCCTCTGAGCCGCTCTTCGGGAAAAGGACAGGGAGGTTCGCAGGATGGAGGCACAGCTACAGTACGGCACGGGCGACCTGAACGTGGAGATCCCATCCTCCGACGTGACCGTGCTGGCCCCGAAGACGGAGGAAGGTCTGCCGGACGAGGCGGCGTCCTTCAGGGAAGCCGTGCGTCGCCCGATTAATTCCGCGCCGCTCGCGGAGATCGTCGGTCCTTCGGAGAAGCTGGCCGTCGTGATGCCGGACATCACCCGCGCCCTGCCCCGCGACCGGCTCCTGCCCTGGCTCTTCGAGGAACTCTCCCACGTCCCGCCGGAGAACGTCACCATCATCAACGGCACCGGCTCCCACAGGACCAACTCCAAGGAGGAGCTGGCGGCGATGGTTGGGCGGGAAGTGTACGAACGCTACCGCGTCGTCAACCACGATGCCCACGACCCGGAGACGCTCGCGTTCGCCGGCAGATCGTCCGAGGGGCGGGACGTATACATGAACCGGGAGTACGTGGAGGCGGACCGTAGGATCGTGCTCGGGTTCGTCGAGCCGCACTTCATGGCCGGGTTCTCCGGCGGGTACAAGGGCATCTTCCCCGCCGTTGCGAACGTGGCTTCGATCATGCACTACCACAGGGCAGCGGTGATCGGGCACGCGCGCAGCACGTGGGGCGTCCTCGAAGACAACCCGACGCAGGACCAGATCCGCGAGAACGGCTCCCTGCTCCCCGTTGACTTCTGCATAAACGTCACGCTCAACCGCGAACGCGGGATCACCGGTTTCTACTGCGGCGATGTGCTGGCGGCCCACGCAGCGGGCTGCGAGGCCAGCAAGGTTGCGGCGATGGTCGCCTGCGAGCGAGAGTACCCGATAGTCGTCACCACCAACGGCGGCTATCCCCTCGACCAGAACCTGTACCAGGCCGTCAAGGGAATGTCCGCCGCGTACCAGATCGTGGCCGAAGGCGGCCTCATCATCTGCGCCTCCCGCTGCAACGACGGCTTCCCGGAACACGGCAACTTCCGCAAGATGCTCCTCGAATATCCCACGCCCGAGGCGATGCTCGAAGCCATAAACTCGCCAGGCTTCTCGGTCTACGACCAGTGGCAGGTCCAACTCTTCGCCCAGATCCTGCAACGTGCAAGGGTCGCTCTCCACAGCGAGATAGACCACGAAGCCGTCCGCCGCGTCCACCTGGAACCCGTCGCGGACATCACGGCCCGCATCTCCGAGGAACTGGAGAGCATCGGCGAAGA
>Ga0136619_10000489_pt1 | contig 15067 bp, 14 predicted proteins | sample AntDrymUQ3532106_2_FD_104807 | JGI IMG/M metagenome (GOLD analysis project Ga0136619, IMG submission 104807) | Polar desert sand microbial communities from Dry Valleys, Antarctica - metaG UQ353 (21.06) | ecosystem: Environmental > Terrestrial > Soil > Desert | place: Antarctica: Dry Valley...
CGCACCGAGCCGACCAGGACGAACTCGTGCCCGCCTTCCACCAGCGCGTGCATGATCCCGCCGGTCAGCACTCCCTGCTCCACCGCCGCAGAGATCGACCCCGCCTTGCGGATCGTGTTCAGCGCGCGGATGTGGTGCTCGTGCCCGTGCTCGACCCCACGCCCGTGCGTCAGGTCGATGCCGAGCGAGGTGCCGTAGAGCGCCGCCTCGATGTCGTGGGTGGCGATGGCGTTGCCCGCGAACAGGCAGTCGACGAAGCCGCCTCGGATCATTGCGACCATCGCGGGCGCCGCGCCGGTGTGTACGACTCCAGGCCCGGCGACCCACAGCAGCCGTTGCCCGGCAGCCCTCGCGTCGCGCATCCCGTCCGCCACCTGGCGGACCAGAACGGCCTGCGGCTTCTCGCTGGACACGACCGACTCCATGAAGCCGAACACCTCGTCGCTGCGGTCGACCTTCGGGACCGTGACGCGAACCCCACCCGCACCGCACACGACCCGCATCCCCGTCCGTACGTCGGACATCGGCACGGTCTCGACTCGGGTGGCTTCGCCCTCGCCGCTGACCACCAGGCCGCAGTCCATCTCCGGGTTGGTCACCGGCACCCACCGGTTGCCCACCCGAACCTTCGTGTCCAGGTTGGTCGTGGAGTAGAACCCGTCCGGGAAGACCCCGTCCTGACCGGTCGTCGCCAGGGCGACCTCACCCGGGTCGACCAGGTTCACCCCTCGCGTCTGCAGGCGCATCAGCAGTCGCTGCAGCGCGTCGTCGTCGGCCGCGCCGATCGCGAGCTTGGCGTACGACGTGTCGTTGACGTCCTTGCCGACGTCGAAGCGCTCGATCGTGTAGTCGCCGTCGTACTCCCTGATGTCCTCGAGGATCCGCGACAGCACGCCCTGGTCCAACAGGTGCGCAGTGATCTCGACCGTGTCGCTCGCTTGCACGCAGGCTCCTCGCTTGTTGCTGGCGGCTCAGACTTGCGCGCCGTTGTCCCACCCGTCCGGCCCGTCCCGGCTGCCGTCGTCGAGCTGGGCGATCAGGAAGACCAGCCCGCCGACGAAGCCGAGCACGCATGCCGCGGTGACGACTGTCGGCAGGTCCCATCCGAGCACGGTGGCCACGAGCAGAACCATCGGCCCACCCAGCAGCGCCACCCAGGCGGCGCCGACGACACCGACGGGACGGGGCAGCGGCGGGGGCGCCGGGGGGACGTAGTGCGCTTCGTCATCGGGCTGCGAGTCGTCGGCCCGCGGGCTCTCGGGATGCCGGTGCTCGCCTGGGTCGGCGTCCAGTGTGGTCCGGTCGTCCGGCTCGGGTCCGTAGCCCGCGACGATCTTCGCCCACGCGTCGTCCACGTCGTCGCCACGGCCGTCACCGCGGCCGTCGGGGGTGCCCACGAGCGTCATGGTCGCACGGCGCCGGCCGACGGTAGGGTGCGGCTCCTGGCGAGACGGGGCGGGACCGAGCGAGGCGAGCGGTGTTCTACTGGGTGCTGAAGTGGGTGCTGGTCGGCCCGCTGCTGCGCACCGTCTTCCGCCCGCAGGCCGAGGGGGCGGAGAACGTCCCGCACGAGGGTCCGGTGATTCTCGCCAGCAACCACCTCAGCTATGCCGACTGGCTGTTCATGCCGCTGGTGATCCCTCGTCGGGTCACGTTCGTGGCCAAGGCGGAGTACTTCGAGCGCGCCGGAGTGAAGGGATGGCTGCAGCGGACCTTCTTCTTCGGGGCGGGTCAGGTGCCGATCGACCGCAGCAGCGGCCGGGCGGCCGAGGGCGCGATGCGCACCGGGCAGAAGATCCTGCAGAGCGGCCACCTGTTCGGCATCTACCCCGAGGGCACCCGCTCACCCGACGGCAGGCTCTACCGCGGCCGCACCGGCGTTGCCCGGCTGGCGCTGGAGGCGAAGGTGCCGGTCATCCCGGTCGCCGTGATCGGGACCGACGTGGTCGCCCCGCCCGGCCGGAGGTTCGGACGGGTCCACCGACCACGGGTGCGCTTCGGCCGGCCGCTGGACTTCTCGCGCTACGAGGGGATGGAGAGCGACCGCTACATCTTGCGCGCCATCACCGACGAGATCATGTACGAGATCATGGACCTGTCCGGGCAGGAGTACGTCGACGTCTACGCCACCAAGCGCAAGAGCAAGGACAAGGACGACAAGGGGGCTGGCCGGTCCGAGCCGGGGTCGAGCGGAGAGCCCGGCGCCAAGGCCGCCTAGTCCACCTCGCAACGCGCGGCCCTACCCGGCAACGTCATCACGAACGAGGGTCCTAACCCTCATGCGCTATGACGTTGCGGAGTCGGCTGTCTCACCACCGCCGCTAGCGCGGCCCAGCCGAAGCCCAGCGCGTACATCGTGAGCACGCCGCGCGGCCAGAAGATGTGGCTGTCGAGGAACGACACCGACGCCGCCACGACGATCAGCGCGCCCGGCACCGCGGCGAGGCCGGCCCGGCGCAGCACCAGGGCACAGGCGAGCACGGTGCCAGCGAGGTAGGCCGACGTGCCGACCCACTCCATCGGGCTGGCCAGCCGGAACAGCACCCCCAGGTCCTCGGACCCTTCGAGCTTGAGCGCGCCGGCGCCGGCGCCGGCTAGCAGGTCGAGCCCGGTGTAGAAGCAGGCGTACACGTAGCCGAGGAGCAGCGCCACCACCCCGCCCAGCCGGTGCATCCGGCGGGCCAGCAGCCACGGACCCAGCGCCAACAGAGGGAACAGCGGCAGCGCGACGATGTGGATGTTGCGCCAGCCCTCGGCATCCGCGTCGGTGAGGTGGGCGGGATGGAACAGGCCGGCGGTCCCCAGCACTACAGCGGGCAGCGCGACGGCGAGGACCAGTGCCCACCGGTCGCGGCGCGCGGACGTCATCGCTGTGCTCACTGCTGCCTCGCCGGTGCAGCGCGGTCGGCGGCCTCGCGCAACCGGTCGAGCACGAACGGGTCGATCCGTCCCGGCCGGACCCGCAGCTCGTAGTTCTCCACGCCCGCCCAGCTCTCCAGGTCGGGGTGGCCGACCCGTCCCAGCAATGTCTCGACCTCGTCGGCCAGCTCGCCCTCGAGCGGGAGCATGGCGGCCTCGTCGGGCGGGTCGAAGTACACCCGGTGAAGCGCGACCAACCGGGAGAGCTCCGGGACCGGGTCCGGGTGGTCGTCGACGCGCAGGTCGTACGCGAGGTCGTCGCCGGGGGTGTAGCCGCCGGACTCGGCGACGACCAGCAGGGCGGCGCTCTGCCGGCCGCGGCGGTCCCCGCCGGTCCGGTCCCCGGCGGTGAGCGCGCCGAGCAGCCGTTCGGGCAGCGGTTGCTCGGTGCCGTCCAGCCAGGCGCGCTGCATCGCGTCGATGACGTCGCCACCGGTGAGGATGTTGCCCTGGATGGCGTACCCGTCACCCGACACACCGCCGGCCCAGTCGTGGCAGCCGTCCCCGGTCCACGTTGTCGAGCGGCCGGCCGCGTCCACGACACCGACCTGTCGGGTGGCCCGGCCCTCGTCGGCCTCGAGCAGCGCCGCCACCGTCTCGTCCGCGGAGCGGCCGGCGTCGAGCAGCGCCAGCCCGTCGCGCTTGTAGAGCGTGTTGGCATACGACTGCGTGGCGATGGCGCCGACGCCGTACCTCGCGGCAGGGACCGCGCTGCCGACGGCGAGGAACCTTGACGCGACCGCGACGCCGATGCTCCGCCCGTCGGCGCTGCGGCCGACCACCGAGAACGTCACGGCGCGCAGCGTACGTCAGCGTTCGACCGAGGGGGTGCATACGCTGAGCCGGTGGACGAGGAGCGGCATGGGCGCACCCATCGGCTCGAGCTCGCCGACCAGACGCTGCGTGAGTGGGACGCCACCGTCCTGCACAGCACTGCCGAGCCGGACGAACCCGGTGTCGTGCTGGACCGATCGGCGTTCTACCCCGGCGGCGGTGGCCAGCCGCCCGACCACGGCGTGCTTCTGTGGGGCGGCGTGCAGACCCGCATCGTCGGCGTCCGTAAGGGCGACGACCTCGTGCTCCTCGCGCACCCGGACGACCCGGTCCCGCCGGTGGGCACGACGGTACGGGGGGCGGTCGAGGACGAGCGGCGGAGCCTGCTGATGCGCACCCACTCCGGGCTGCACCTGCTCTGCGGCGTGGTGTTCCGCGACTACGGCGCCCTGGTGACCGGCGGCAACATGGAGCCCGGCGCCGCCCGGATGGACTTCGGCATGGACCAGGTGCCGCCGGACTTCAAGGCGCACATCGAGCAGGCCTGCAACCAGGAGGTGGCAGCCGACCGCCGGATCGAGGTCAGCGTGCTGCCGCGGACCGAGGCGTTCGCGATCCCCGACATCGTGCGTACGGCGACCAACCTGGTGCCGCTCGAGGTCGAGCTCGTACGCATCGTCGACATCGACGGCCTCGACACCCAGGCCGACGGCGGCACACACGTCGCGTCCACCCGGCAGGTCGGTCGGATCGAGATCGGCAAGATCGAGAGCAAGGGTCGCGGGTTCCGACGGGTGCGGCTGCGAATCGCCGACCCTGCTGGCTGACCGCGCCCCCCGGCTCTGGTTGCATGAGCGCCGTGCGCGTCGGAGTGCTGACCGGTGGCGGCGACTGCCCGGGGCTGAACGCCGTCATCCGGGCGATCGTGCGCCGCGGGGTCAAGGAGTACGGGATGGAGTTCGTCGGCTTCCGCGACGGCTGGCGGGGTCCGTTGGAGGACGACACCATGGAGCTCGGCATCGCCGAGGTGCGCGGGATCCTGCCCCGTGGCGGCACCGTGCTGGGATCCTCGCGCACCAACCCGTTCAGCCTCGACCGAGGGGTCGAGCTGATCACCAGGAGCCTGGAGACCAACAACTGCGATGCGCTGATCGCGATCGGCGGCGAGGACACCCTCGGGGTCGCGACCAAGCTGGCAGAACACGGCATCGACGTGGTCGGCGTACCCAAGACCATCGACAACGACCTCTCCGGCACCGACTTCACCTTCGGCTTCGACACCGCGGTCAACATCGCGATGGAGGCGATCGATCGCCTGCACACCACCGCCGAGTCGCACCACCGCGTGCTCGTGGTCGAGGTGATGGGCCGGCACGCGGGCTGGATCGCGCTGCACTCCGGCCTCGCGGGCGGCGCCAACATCATCCTTATCCCCGAGCGGCCGTTCGACATCGAGCGGGTGTGTGCGCAGGTCGAGAGCCGGTTCGCGACGCGGTACTCGCCGATCCTCGTTGTCGCGGAGGGTGCGCTGCCGGCGGAGGGCACCATGCAGCTGGCCAGCGGCGAGACCGACGCGTTCGGCCACGTCCGGCTCGGTGGCATCGGCGAGCTGCTCGCCCGGGAGATCGAGACGCGGACCGGCAAGGAGGCTCGGGCCGTGGTGCTCGGCCACGTGCAGCGCGGCGGCACGCCGACCGCGTTCGACCGGTGGCTCGCGACCCGGTTCGGCCTGCATGCCGCACAGGCGGTGCACGAGCGGGCGTTCGGGACGATGGTGGCGCTGCGCGGCGCCGACATCGTGCGGGTGCCGCTGAGCGAAGGCACCGGCGAGCTCAAGACCGTACGGCCGGAGATGTACGCCGAGGCGGAGGTCCTGTTCGGGTGAGGTGGGGACGGCGCGCCCGGCCGATGGTCTACCTGGTCGGAACGTGCGGCTTCCCCAACTACGGCGACGAGCTGATCACCCGTACCTGGCTGAACTACCTCGCTGCCGTTGCCCCACGAGCCGAGGTGTGGGTCGACTGCCACTCGCCGGGGCCAGCGCAGGCCGTCTTCGCTGCCAGCCACCGGCACGTGCGCTTCACCGACCTGCTGTGGCGGACCTGCTGGGCGGCGCCGAGCGAACGCCCGGCCGACATCGTCGAGCACGTGGGCCGGGCCGTGCGGCACCTCGGTGTGGTGCCGAGGCTCGACGTCGCGCGGGCAGCGCTGCGCCGAGCCGACGTCGTCCACCTGATCGGCGGTGGCTACGTCAACACCCGCTGGCCCAAGCACCTCGGCTTGCTCGCCGGCGCGGTCGAGCTGGCCCGGGAGTCCGGCGGGGTGGCCGCGATGACCGGTCAGGGCCTGCAGCCGCTGAGCGAGGAAGCTGCGCCGCTGGTGGCCGAGCTGGCGACCGCGCTTGCCGTCGCCGACGTGCGCGACGCTCCCTCTCGAGAGGTTCTGGGAGCCGGGCCGGAGGCCGGGGTGTCGCTCACGGGCGACGACAGCTTCCTCGACCTAGGCCAGCGGACCTTCGACCGGCGCGAGTCACCCGACGTGATGTTGTGTGCCCAGTCCGACCTGCTCACCACCTCGGTCGAGGAGCTCGCCGCGCTGTTCACGACGGTGCTGACCGGGTGGGGCGTGGAGTCCGAACGGGTCGGGTGGTTCGAGGCGAACCCTGGTGGCGACCGGGTGGTCTACGACATCGTCACGGAGACCGTTCCCGGCATCCGCTTCTACCCGCTGCTGGAGAGCTGGCGGGCAGGCCTGCCCGCACGAACCGGGCAGCGTTGGCTGTCGACGCGGTTCCACCCGCACCTGGTGGCGGCGGCCGCCGGGAGCTGGGGGATCGCGGTGCCGGTCAACCGCGGCTACTACGACCACAAGCACGACTCGCTGGTGGCACAGGGCTCGGGGTGGACCGTGCTCGAACCGACCGCGGCGCTGTCGGCTGCCGCCGTGCCGCAACCGCCGAGTAGCCCAGCTGGTTTCGGCGACCGGCTCCGAGACCACGTCGCCGCCAAGCGAGCGGTCGCCGAGGCGGTGTACGGGCGGCTGTGAGCTGCCCGCCCCGTACCCTGAGCCGGTGCAGCTGCCGACCCTCGACGCGCTGCGGCAGCTCGATGCCGCCCAGCAACCGGACTGGCCCGACCCCGACCGCACCGACGCGGTGGTCGAGCGGCTGCGTCGGCAACCACCGCTGGTGTTCGCGGGGGAGTGCGACACGCTGCGCGACCGGCTCGCCGCGGTGGCGCGCGGCGAGGCGTTCCTGCTCCAGGGCGGCGACTGCGCCGAGACGTTCGCTGGTCTCGACGGCGACAGCGTGCGCAACAAGCTGCAGGTGCTGCTGTCGATGGCGGTGGTACTCACGTACGCCGCGAGCGTGCCGGTCGTCAAGGTGGGCCGGATCGCCGGTCAGTACGCCAAGCCCCGGACCTCGCAGACCGAGACCCGCGACGGGGTGACGCTGCCGGCGTACCGGGGCGACGCGGTCAATGGGTTCGACTTCACCGCGGAGGCCCGCACACCCGACCCGGCGCGGCTGCTCGAGGCCTACCACGCATCGGCGGCGACCATGAACCTGACCCGTGGGTTCATCACGGGCGGGTACGCGGACCTGCGGCAGGTGCAGGCATGGAACACCGACTTCGTCCGCACCAGCCCGGTGGGCGAGCGCTACGAGCGGGTCGCCGCCGACATCGACCGGGCGCTGTCGTTCATGGCCGCCTGCGGGGTCGACATGGAGGGGCTGCACTCGGTCGACTTCTACTGCTCTCACGAGGCGCTGCTCTTGGAGTACGAGCACGCGCTGACCCGGATCGACTCGCGGACCGGGCAGCCGTACGACGTCTCGGGGCACCTGGTGTGGATCGGTGACCGCACCCGGCAGGTCGACGGCGCCCATGTCGAGCTGCTGTCCCACGTGCGCAACCCGATCGCGGTCAAGCTCGGCCCGTCGGCGACTCCGGACGGCGCGATCGAGCTGGCCGAGCGGCTGGACCCCGACCACGAGCCGGGCCGGTTGACGTTCGTGACCCGGCTCGGCGCAGGGCGCGTTCGCGACCTGCTGCCCGAGCTGGTCGCCAAGGTGGAGGCGGCCGGGGTGAGCGTCGCCTGGGTCTGCGACCCGATGCACGGCAACACCTACGAGGCTGAGGGTGGCTACAAGACGCGCGACTTCGAGTCGGTGCTCGGCGAGGTGCAGGGCTTCTTCGAGGTGCACCGCGGGCTCGGCACCTGGCCCGGCGGGCTGCACGTCGAGCTCACCGGCGATGACGTCACCGAGTGCCTCGGGGGCGGTGCCGCGCTGCTCGCCGCCGACCTCGGCGACCGCTACGAGTCGGTGTGCGACCCGCGGCTCAACCGGGCGCAGAGCCTCGAGCTGGCATTCCTGGTTGCCGAGATGCTGCGCCACCGCTGACCGTGGGGTCCCGCCCGGTGATCGACCTGCGCAGCGACACGGTCACGCGCCCGACCGAGGCGATGAGGCAGGCGATGGCCGCCGCCGATGTCGGCGACGACGTCTACGGCGAGGATCCGACCGTACGAGCGCTCGAGGAGCGGATGGCGGGGACGCTCGGGCACGAGGCGGCGCTGTTCACCGTCACCGGCTCGCTCGCCAACCTGCTCGCCGTCCGGGCGGTGGTGCCGGTTGGTACCGAGCTGCTGTGCGAGTCGCAGGCTCACCTGGCCCGGGCCGAGCACGGCGCACACGCCGCGCTGACGGGAACCACCATGCGCACCTGGCGGCACCCGCGCGGGCTGGCTGACCCGGCCGCGGTCGAGCCACTGGTCGCGTCCGACGTCGGCCCGTACCTGGTCCGCACCGCCGCACTGTCGGCTGAGAACACGCACAACTTCGCCGGTGGGGTGGTCCAGCCGATCGAGATGCTGGAGGGGTTTCGGGCGCTGGCCGACAGGCACGGGCTGGCGGTGCACCTCGACGGCGCGCGGATCTGGAACGCGCACGTCGCCACCGGGGTGCCGTTGGAGCGCTACGGCCAGCTCGCCGACGTGCTGTCCGTGTGCCTGTCCAAGGGGCTGGGCGCTCCGGTCGGGTCGCTGCTCGTCGCCAGCGCAGACGTGGTCGCGGAGGCACGGGTGTGGCGCAAGCGGCTCGGTGCCGGGTGGCGCCAGGCTGGGCACCTGGCCGCTGCCGGCCTGTACGCGCTCGAGCACCACGTCGACCGGCTGGTCGAGGACCACGCGAACGCGCAGCGTCTGGCGACGGCGTGCGGCATCGACCCGGACACCGTCGAGACCAACATCATCGTCGTGCCCGACGTCGACGCACCCGCCGTCGTCGCGGCGGCGCGGGAGGGCGGCGTCCTGGTCGGGGCGGTCGAGCCCCGGACGCTGCGGTTGGTCACCCACCTCGACGTGGACGAGAAGGCAACAGCCACTGCCGCCGCCGTCCTCTCCAGCCTCCTGCTCCGCTGAGAGTGACGTTTCTGCGCCAGCCGAGCACAGCCGAGCACTGCCGAGTAGAACGCCGCCGCCTTCTCCACGTCCGGCGTCCACAGCGCCGCGTACGCGAGGTCGCCCGGCCGGGCCGTCTCGTTGGTCATGGCTGTCTCGCCAGCGCTCAGCCGTGCGGTGAGAGTGACGCTGGTGTCCGAATTCTCCCGCGTGTCGTCGCAGAAACGTCACTCTCAGCGGAGCGGGGCTCAGCGGAGGGTGCGGCCGAGGAGGGGTGGGAGCTGGCGGACTGCTTGCGCGAGTGATCGCAGGTCGGCACCGACCAACGCCTGCGGCCCGTCGCACAGCGCCTCCTCGGGCTGCGGGTGCACGTCCACGATGATGCCGTCGGCGCCGACCGCGATCGCGGCCCGCGACAGCGGCACGATCAGGTCGCGCCGACCGCTCGCGTGCGACGGGTCGACGATCACCGGCAGGTGGGACGCTGCCTGCGCAACCGGCACTGCCGACACGTCGAGGGTGTTGCGGGTGGCGGTCTCGAACGTACGGATTCCGCGCTCGCACAGCACCACGTCGAGGCAGCCGCGCTGGGCGATGTACTCGGCCGCCATCAACCACTCGTCCACCGTCGCCTGCATCCCGCGCTTGAGCAGCACCGGCCGACCGGCGGTTCCCACGGCCTGCAGAAGCCCGAAGTTCTGCATGTTCCGGGTGCCGATCTGCAGCATGTCGGCGTGCTCGGCCACCATCGCTACGTCGCTCGGGTCGACAACCTCGGTGACCACCGGCAGGTCGAGCGACGCGCCCACCTCGGCGAGGATCTCCAGGCCGCGCAGCCCGAGCCCCTGGAACGCGTACGGTGACGTCCGCGGTTTGAAGGCGCCACCCCTAAGCAGCCGGGCGCCGGCAGCCTTCGCCATCTCGGCGGCCTCGCGGGTCTGTTCGGGGCTCTCGACCGCGCACGGTCCCGCAACGAACGTGAACGTCTCCGGACCGAACGCAACCCGGGCCGGCCCGCTGCCGACCCAGACCACCGACCGGTCGCGATGGTGCTCGCGGCTGACCAGCTTGTAGGGGACGGAGATGCGGTGCACGTCCGCGACCCCGGGGAGGCTGCGCAGGTTGAGCTCGCGGAACGCGTCGATGTCGCCGACCAGCCCGATGATCGTGCGGGTCACTCCCCGGCTCACGAACGCCTCACCGCCGGCAGCCTCGACCCGCTCGACGACGTGGGCGACGTCCTGGTCGGTCGCGTCGGCACCCATCACGACGACCATGGCGGTCAGCCTAGGGTCCGTTCACACCAGATAGATGACGACCTCGCTGCCCGCCGGCGCGCGGGTGCCGCCGTTCGGCGACTGCTGCACGACGAAGCCGAAGCCGGTGTACAGGTCGGTCTCCACCTCGCGCACGGTGAAGCCCGCGGCGACCAGCTCCTCGCGGGCATCGACGACACCGGCGCCGCGAACGCTCGGCACCGGCACCAGCTGCGGCCCCTCGGACACGACCAGCCGCACCACCTGCTCGCGGAACCCGCTACCGCTGTCCGGGGTTTGGCTGACCACCAGACCCTTCTCGACGGAGTCGTCGAACACCGACCTCGTACGGACTGTGAAGCCGGCCGTCTCGAGCGCCGCGGCCGCCTCGGTGGTCGGCTGCCCGGTGTAGTCGTCGATCGGGATCGGGCGCGGGCCGCGGCTGACCAAGAGGTCCACCCGGGTCTCCGGCTTCACCCTCGTCTCCGCGTCGATGGAGGCACTGATGACGGAGCCCTCCGCGACGGTGGGGTGATAGTCCCTGCGCACGTCGCCGACCCCGAGCTGAGCCTCCCGGAGCAGGTCCACCGCGTCCGTGCGCGGCACCCCGGTCACCGCCGGGACCGGGTAGCGCTCCTTGCCCTGCGACAGCGTCAGGCCGACCGTCCCACCGTCCTCGACCGGGTCGCCCGCCGCGGGCTCGGTGGCAACGACGGTGCCCTTGGGCACGGTCTCGGAGTACGCGGTGTCGACCACCTCGACCGCGAGCCCGACGTCGCCAGCCTCGGCCGCGGCCTCGCGCTCGGTCAGCTGCTGCAGCCGCGGCGTGTCGGTGAAGCGGCCGACGCCGAACCACCAGCCGGCGACCCCGGCGGCCAGCGCCAGCACGAGGACGAGCGCCAGCAGGAGACGACCGCGTCGGCGTCGGCGTCGCGGGTCCGTACGGCTGGTATCCCGCTCGGTCCGGGACGGGACGGCTGCCGTTCTGGGCACCGCAGCGGGGACCGGAGTGGCAACCGGGGTGTGCACCTGGGAGGTGGCAGGAGCGTCCTCCTCCAGACCCGACAACGAGAACGGCGTGGGCAGGGTGGACCCGGCCGGCGCGCTGGGCGGCGGGCGCAGGTCGGAGGCGAGCTCGGGATCCGCGGCTAGCCCCTGTCCGAGCGCCGAGCGCACCATCGCCAGCTGGCGGACCAGCACGCCGGCGTCGGTCGGTCGCAGGTCGCGGTCGCGGGCGGTTGCCCGGGCGACGACCGCGTCGACGTAGTCCGGCAGGGGGGTAGGCAGCTCCTGCGACGGCGGCGGCACGTCGGTGTGCACGTGCTGGTACGCCACCTGGATCGGGGTGTCCCCGACGTGCGGCTTGCTCCCGGTGAGCAGTTCGTACAACACGATCCCGCAGGCGTACACGTCGCTGCGCGGATCGGCGCCCTCGCCGACGACGAGCTCGGGCGCGAGGTATGCGACGGTGCCGATCAGCAGCCCACCGGTCGCGGTGGCCGTGCTGTGCCCGGCGCCGCTCTGCAACGCACGGGCGAGCCCGAAGTCGGCAACCTTGACCGAACCGTCGTCACCGAGCAACACGTTCTCGGGCTTGACGTCGCGGTGGACGATGCCGGCGGAGTGCGCGGCCGCGAGCGCGCCGGCAACCCGCTCCACCAGTCCGACCGCGCGCAGCGGCGGCAACGGCGCCTCGTCCCGGACGACGTCGCGCAACGTGCGGCCGGGCACAAGTTCCATCGCCAGGTAGACCGAGCCGTCGTCCTCGCCCTGGTCGAACACCGCGACCACGCCGGGGCTGTTCAGCCGAGCGACAGCACGTGCCTCGCGCACGAACCGGGCCGCGAACGCCTCGTCGTCGGCGAGGTGGCGGTGCATGACCTTGAGCGCAACCACCCGGTCGAGCCGGGTGTCGAGCGCGCGGTACACGGTCGCCATCCCACCGCGCGCGACCCGCTCGCGGACGTCGTACCGACCGTCGACGAGCTGGCCGACCAGCCGGTCAGCGTCGACGGTGCCGCTGCTCGGAGGCACCGGCCGAGTCTAGGTGCGCGACCAGGCTTGCCGGCGCAGGCGCGGCGGGCGTCAGCGCAGGTCAGTGCCGGCTCAGCGCACCCGTTCCAGTGCCGCGGACGCCAGCGACTCCAGCACCGCGCGCACGCCACCCGCGGCGGCCGCGTCGACGGTGTCCAGCGCAGCGCGCGCCCGGGCGTCGAGCTCGGCGATGGTCTGCTCGACGCTGGCGAGCGCGCCGGAAGAGACGATGAGGTCGCGCAGCCGGCGCAGGTCGGCGCTGTTCAGGTTGCTGTCGCCAACGCAGCGGTCCAGTAGTGCCCGTCCGGCGGCGTCCGTACGCGCCGCGGTGCGGGCCAGCAGCACGGTGCGCTTGCCCTCGCGCAGGTCGTCGCCGGCCGGCTTGCCGGTCTGGTCCGGGTCGCCGAACACGCCGAGGACGTCGTCGCGCAGCTGGAAGGCCACCCCGACCGGCTCCCCGTACGCAGCGAGTGCTGCCAGCAGCGCCGGGTCGGCGCCGCCGAGCGCGGCGCCCACGTGCAGCGGCCGCACCACCGTGTAAGACGCGGACTTGAACCGGACCACCCGCAGCGCCAGCTCCTCGTCGCCGACGCCGGACACCTGGCTGACCAGGTCGAGGTACTGCCCGGCGGTCACCTCGGTGATGCAGAGGTCGAACAGCGGCGCGGCATGATCGACCGTTGCCGGCGCGAAGCCGCTGTCGCGCAACAGCTGGTGCGCCCACGCGAGCAGCAGGTCGCCGAGCAGCACCGCGGCGCCGGCGCCGTACCTGGCCCGGTCGCCGCTCCACCCGGCCGCCTCGTGCCGCCGTTCGAACGCTCGGTGCGCCGCCGGTCGGCCACGACGGGTGTCGGAGGCGTCCATCAGGTCGTCGTGGACGAGGGCGCTGGCCTGCAGCAGCTCGAAGGCGGCCGCCGCACGCACCGCCCGTACGTCCTCGGGGTCGCCGCCGGTCGCCTGCCAGCCGGCCAGGCAGAACCCCGGGCGCAACCGCTTGCCGCCAGACACCGCGACCGTTGCCTCGTCGACCAGCGCCACCGCCTCGCCGTCGATCGACTCGAGCAGCCGTCGTCTGGTCGCAAGGAACTCGGTGAGCTGTTCCTCTACCTGCTGCACCCGGTGAGACTAGCCACCGGACGTCGCCGCGACTCCTACGCTGGCGGCATGGTGCCGCCAGCCACGCGTCCGGTGCGGCCGCGGCTTCCGGACGTGTTCGCGTCCGGTCGTCGGTCGTTCTCGTTCGAGTTCTTCCCACCCCGCGACGACGCGGGCGAGCGCCGGCTCTGGACCACCATCAGGCAGCTCGAGCCGTTACGACCCACCTTCGTGTCGGTGACGTACGGCGCCGGGGGCTCCACCCGCGACCGCACGGTGCGCATCACCGGGCGGATCGCCACCGACACCACGCTGCGTCCGGTCGGGCACCTGACCTGCGTCGGTCACGTCGTCGACGAGCTGCGTCGCGTCGTCGGGCAGTACGCCGACGCCGGCGTGCGCGACCTGCTGGCGCTGCGCGGCGACCCGGCGGGCGGTCCGGGCACGCCGTGGGTCTCGCACCCCGGTGGGATCGACCGCGCCGTCCACCTGGTCGAGCTGGTCCGGTCGCTGGGTGACTTCACCGTCGGCGTCGCGGCGTTCCCCGAGAAGCACCCCGAGGCGGCCGACCTCGAGAGCGACGCCGCGATCCTGGTGGCAAAGGCACGAGCCGGAGCCGACTACGCGGTCACTCAGCTGTTCTTCCGGCCCACGGACTACCTCGAGCTGGTCGAGCGGGTACGCGCGCTTCGCTGCGACATCCCGATCGTGCCGGGGATCATGCCGATCACCAACCTCGCGCAGGTCCAGCGGATGGTCCGGCTGTCCGGGTCCGCCGTGCCGGACGCCGTCGTCGAACGGCTGGCGCCGTACGCCGACAACCCCGCGTCGGTCCGTGCAGCCGGGGTCGAGCTCGCGATCGAGCTGTGCGGCCGGTTGCTCTCCGAGGGCGCCCCGGGGCTGCACTACTACACGCTGAACACGTCCACAGCGACCCGGGAGATCCACGCCGCGCTGAACGTGCCGGTCTGAAGCCGAGGTTTGACCGGCCCGTGCAACAGGCCGCGCGGTGTGGTGGCAGGGCAAGCAGGGCTGGATCCGCACGCCCGCGGACGCGGAGACGCTCGTCCGGTCGCGTGGGGCCGGCGTGGTGCCGAAGCCCGCACCGAGATCCCGGTGTACGGCCGGGCCTACCCGGAGGAGTCGGCCTACGAGATCCCGTACCAGACGGTGACGCCGCTGCAGCACATGACCAAGGCCGGGCAGTCCTACGCGGTCGCCGACGCCGACCCGCAGACGAACTACTACTACGCCAAGTCGTACGCCGACAGGATCCCCGACGACCACACCGTGGTGAACGGGGGCGACCGCTACTACCAGATCTGGTTCGGCCACCGCTTCGCCTACGTGCGCGCTGGGGACGTGCGCCTCCTCGGCGACTGACGCAGCGACCCTTCTACGTCCCTATGGAAGTGCCGGGTACGGCCGTGGTTCAGCCGTCGTCGTTGGCGTCCTCGTCCTCCTGGCCGACGACCTCGAAGTTCTCGTCGAGCTGCACGTCGACCTGGCTGCCGTCGGTGCGAGTCACCTCGACCTCGTACTTGCTCTCCTCGTCGTTCACCTCGGTCCCGCTGACGGTGCCTCCG
>Ga0136619_10000491_pt1 | contig 15055 bp, 16 predicted proteins | sample AntDrymUQ3532106_2_FD_104807 | JGI IMG/M metagenome (GOLD analysis project Ga0136619, IMG submission 104807) | Polar desert sand microbial communities from Dry Valleys, Antarctica - metaG UQ353 (21.06) | ecosystem: Environmental > Terrestrial > Soil > Desert | place: Antarctica: Dry Valley...
AAGGGGGGCCGCGCGGATACGACGGAGGCAAGCAGATAACCGGGCGCAAGCGCCACATCGTCGTGGACACGTTGGGTCTGGTCCTCGCGGTGGTGGTCCACTCAGGCGATATCCAGGACCGCGACGGAGCAAGGCTGGTTCTCGGGCGGCTCTTCTTGGGCAAGTTCTCTCGCCTGAAGCTCATCTGGGCGGATGGGGCTTATGCGGGAGAGCTGGTGGAGTGGGCTAGGGTGATGACCGGGTGGGTGCTCGAGATCGTCAAGCGCCCGAAGGAACAAAAAGGCTTCGTGGTGCTCCCGAGGCGTTGGGTGGTGGAGCGGACGTTCGGATGGTTGGGACGCCACCGGCGTTTGAGCAAGGATTACGAAGAGCGGCCGGCGAGCGAGGAAGCCATCATCCTGATCGCGATGATCGACTTGATGGTTCATCGGTTGGAGCCGGGTTGAGCTTCTCACACACCCTCTTACTGAAACCCGATACCCGAAGCCTGAAACCTACAAAGAGATCAAGCCGTGCCGCGCCCCGCGGCTGACGGCTTCGGCGCGGTTGCCCACCCCGAGCTTGGCGTAGAGCGATGAGATGTGGAACTTCACGGTATGCTCGCTGATGTGCAGCTCGCGGGCGATCATGCGGTTGGAGAGCCCCTGCCCGATGAGCCCAAGCACCTCGCTCTCTCGCGCGGTCAGCGGCTCGGGAGGCTCCCCAGCGCCTTCGAGCGTTCCCAGCAGCCGCCCGGTCATCGGTTCCGGGAGCACCACCAACCCCCGCGCCACCGCGACGACCGCGGCCTCCAGCTCCTCCGACGGAGCGTCCGGCGGCAGGATGCCCCAGCCTCGCGGCGCGAGCGCCCGCAGCTTCGGCACCGCCGACTCGTCCTCGGCGAGCACCAGCATCGCCTGCGGGTCGTCGTCGGCCAGGGAGGGTGCGGCGTCTTCCAGCAGTCCCTCGTCGGCCACGAGCAAGACGTCGGCCTCCGCGAGAGCGGGGTCGGAGGCGGCGAGCGAAGCTGCCCCGCCCACCACCTCCACGCCGGACAGGTCCGCCGCCTCCAGCATCGAACGCAGCCCGGCCCGCGCCATCGGCGTCGGGGCCACGACGAACACCCGCGTCACGAGCGCCGCCGGTTCTATCCGTCCTGGAACCTCCGGATCTCCATCCACGGAAGTGATGTTACCGCCGCGACCACTCCGGGCACGCCACCCGGACTACCCGCGCTCGCCGACGGAGACTTCGAGCGTCGTAAGCTCGCCTCCGCGGACCACCCCGACAGGGACCGGACGCCCGACCCTGTCTCCCGCGAGCAGCGTGAGAAGGTCGTCGGTGTCCTCGACCGGCTGGCCGTCCAGCGTGGCTACAATGTCGCCCACGATGAGGCCGCCGCGTCCGGCCGGGCTGCCGTCCTCGACGCCCACGACCAGAAGGCCGCCGCGCTGCGTGAGGCCCGTCCGTCCCCCGTCCGGCAAGCGCACAGGCTGGCTCAGTATCCCGAGGTATCCGCGGCGAACGGAGCCCCGCTCCGCCAGCGAAGCCGCGACGCGCCGGGCCAGCCCCGCCGGGATGGCGAAGGCCGCGCCCCGCCCGAAGCCGGAGGTCAGGATGCCGAGCACGGTCCCCTGCGCGTCCACCAGAGGACCGCCGGAGAAGCCGGGGTACGGCCTCGCGTCGGTCTGGATGTACCACTCGACCCGGCCACCCCGCCACGTGCGCATAGGCCCCCCGACGGAACCGACCACACCCAAAGTCGCCCGTGGCCCGTCGCCGCGTCCGCGGCTCCCTATAGCCAGTACCAACTGCCCGACCCTGGGCTCGCCTTCCGCGAACGCCACAGCCTCCGCCTCAAGACCCTCGACCCTCAATACCGCGAGGTCCGTCGAGGGATCGCGGCCCACGAACTGCGCCGCCAGCCTCCGACCGTCGCCCGTCTCCACCGACAGGTCCTCCTCGCGCTCCACCACGTGACTCGACGTCAGCACCAGGCCCGGCTCGTACACCACGCCGCTCCCCGAATGACGTCTCCGGCCGTGCACCCGCACCACCGACGCGCCGACCTTCTCCACCGCGTCCGCCATCCCATCAGACAGCGCCACGAACTGGTCTGTATTTTCCTTCTGGTTCTCCATGATCCACTCCCGTGTAGGTTTCCTGCGGAGACTGTATCCCCGCAGTCAAAAGCAGACCATCGCCCGTTCGGCTAGTTTTCGTCTGGAAGAACGGCTAGTTGCCGGTACCTGAACCTCGTGGAAACCGCGGAACGCTAAGGAGATCCGCGCGCTCGCGAAGCCGCGCGAAGCTCCCGGGTCTTCATCCTCAGGTAATCTACCAACGCCCGGACGCTGGTTTCCTCTATCGGGTCCTCCACGCTTATCGTGTGGCTGTGCTCGGGGGACGAAACGGCAATGGTGTACCGGTGGCCGTCTGCCGCGGCGCGGCGCGGCGCGGAGGTTTCCGGTAGATCGAAGAACCCTGACGCCTCGATCAACCGCCCCAGTTCCCCGGCCTCCTCTGCGGAGAGCTGGCGAGTATCGAAGGTGACGGGTTGGTTCAGCCCCGGGAAGTGGGCGAGGCCGCCCTCCATCTTGAACTGGACGCGCATGATAGACGGGAGGCTACTATAAGCGCGGCCCCCCGGCTACGAGCCTGGATCAGATATCCACCCCGACCTGCCTCCATGCGTCACGGACGATCCGGTGTTCATCCCCGTCCGGGAAGAGGTTCCAGGCGTTCACGGCCGTCAGACGCGCGAACCGGCGGAACATAGAGTTGGGCCGCAGACGCGGGTCTCGCAGGGCCGCGTACCAGATGCGCCCCGCCCTGTCCCCGGCGAAGCCGCCTATCGCGGTAGCGACGAGGTAGAAAGCCCTGTTGGGGATGCCGGAGTTGATGTGTACTCCGCCGTTATCTTCGTCGGTCCTCACGAAGTCGTCCATGTGTCCCGGCTGCGGGTCTCTGCCCAGCACCGGGTCGTCGAAGGCGGTTCCCGGTTCCTTCATCGAGCGCAGCGCGGTTCCCTGAACGTCTTCCGCTAGAAGGCCCTCGCCGATGAGCCAGTCTGCTTCCGCGGCGTCCTGTTTGTCGTTCCGATACTGTTTGACCAGGGAGCCGAACACGTCGGAGAGCGACTCGTTGAGCGCCCCCGACTGGTTAGCGTAGATCAACTGCGCCTCCGACTCCGTGACGCCGTGGGCCATCTCGTGGGCCGTTATGTCCACCGCGATGGTGAAGCGGTTGAAAAGCACCCCGTCGCCGTCACCGAAGACCATGCGCCGTCCGTCCCAGAACGCGTTGTCGTATCTCCGGCCGTAGTGGACGGTGGCGTTCAAAGGCATCCCTTGATCGTCTATGGAGTCGCGATTCAGCGCCGTCCGGTAGAACTCGTGGGTGTCGCCGAGGCCATCGTAAGCCTCGTCCACCGCCACATCGCCGGTCTCGGACGCTCCCTCGGCGCGTACCACCCGTCCCGGCAGGCTGGTCCTGTTGCGGGCGTCGAAGATGGTGCGCTGCACCTGGCCATCAACGGTCAGCGCGGTCGAGGCCACCGCGGTAACGGGAGCGGCCAGGCGGATGGCGCGGAGGGTACGGAAGGTGTTGTCCGTCGCCATCGTCCTGAGCGCCGCCTCGCGCTGCTCTTCCGTTCCGTACTCGGCCACCCGGCGCAGGATCTGGGGCGGCAGCGCACAGAAGATCGAGTGCCGGTGGACTGCTTGATCACCCATCAGTAAGCCTCCTTATCTCTTCTTTTCCTCGAAGCGGGCTTCCGGGAGATCTCTATCGCCGGACAACTAACCCACCTGGCTAGCCCAGCAAAATAGACGGCGATGAATCCGCGATGAATCCGCGATGAACCCGGGACGGATCTCGACCCGAAGGACCGGGCCAGAGCGGGTTGGGTTCTGCTGCGAAAGAGAAGATCCCGGCGCGACAGGAGGGCGGCAAGATCCACTCCCGGCTCCGTATCCTGTGTTACCCGATCTATCAGAGGCGACCGTTGGTAAAGCATCCCGTCGAACGTGATCTACGTCTGCAAATATCGCGCCGTCCCGCTCGATCGCCTCGAACGGCGGCGACCCCCACTCCGATTCGTCACCCGCCGGCACGACATCGTAGTGACCGTACAGCAACACCGTCGGGGCGCCTTCTGGACCCGGTATCTCGCCGGTGATGACCGGGGCCGTGTCCGGCAACTCGAGCGAGCCGAGTTTCTCCACGCCGACCTCGCGGAAGAGACCGACGACCGCCTCGTGTGTGTCGAGCAGCGCCGGCCTCGTCTCCTCCGGAAAGCCGGGCGACGAGACGGACGGGATCGCGACGAGCCGCACGAGGTCGTCCTTCAGCCGCGGCATCAGCGCTGCGACGTTCTCCCGGTTTATGTGGCTCGTCTGCACATCTTCTCCTCTCGCAGATCGACGGCGGCTACTCCTGGATCGGGACCATTAGCTGGCTCTCCCCGAGGCCGATGTTGGCGGGCTTGTCGTTCGCTCAAGCAAATGAGTCCAATTGCTTTCAATGCGCCTGGCCGTTCATCCGTGGGAGGTCTGCTTCGTCGCTTCGAGGTTCTTCGGAGACGGGCTGGACGCTCACGAGATCGAGCCCCAGGGAGTTTATGAGGTCGAGGATCCCGTGCAGCTGAGATTGGTCGATGACTTCTCCCGTGATGATCGTCCGACCGTTCGCGGGCCTCACCTCCATCCCCTCGAAGGCCGCGGCGAACCGCTCGCCGAGCTCCGCGCGCACCACTATCTGGTAAGTGCGGCTTGTGTGGGTCCTCTGTCTGCTGCGGCTCTCCATATGACGTTTCTCGATCATAGGTTCTGCGAGCTCACGCAGTCATCACCCGCGAACATGTTTCACCCGGGTGATTCGCGGAACGAGGCCGCGCCCTGGCTCATGCCTGGGTTCATGGACACCCAGGCGAAGAACTCGCCAAGAGTTGGTGGCCTCCATTGGTGTATCCTGCGATGACGTTCGGCGGGTGCGGAACAGTGGGAGACGATCCTAGTGGAGGAGTCGGTGATGCCCGGGGAGTACTATCTCGTTAGCGACCTGCACATAGGTGGAGACGAGCAATTGAAGATCCTCGATTTCGAGCCCGACTTGATCGCTTTCTTGAAGATGCTCGAACAAAAGGGAAGGGACACGGAACTCATCATCGTCGGTGACGCCTTCGGGCTGTGGGAGTTCACGACGGCGGAGGGGGCCGAGAAGTTCGACATACTCACCAATGATCACGTGGACCTTTTCGATCAACTCAGAACCACGGGAGAGCACATAGTCATCACGCTTCTTCCCGGAAACCACGACTACGAACTCGCCTGCTATCCGCAGTTCGTCGACCGCCTGCTAGAATACAATATCGTCCTCGAACCCAAAACTTCCATCACCAGGGAGTTGGCCGGCAAGAAGATCTGGATCGAGCACGGCATGCAGCACGACGAGAGCAATCACATGCCCGACTTCGGCAACCCGCACGCGAACCCGGTTGGGTACTTCGTGACCCATTCCCTGGTGGGAACGGCAGGCAGGCTATCCGGGCGGGGGAGGTACAACTGGCTCAGGGACATACAATCGGTGACACCTCTGGAGGATATCCCCCGCTGGGTCATCTCCAACTACTTCTACCGCGAGATGAATCCGCTGCTCCGCTATGCCGTTTTGCCGTTCTTACTCCTGTTCACCTTGAGTATCGTGAACCTGCTAGGGCTCGCGCTAGAAGCCTCCGGCATCGTCGGGACGCGCGTGTTCCTGGACGATCGTCTCCTCGCTCCTTTGGGATTCGCCGCACCGATCGTAGGCATCATCTTCTTCATCAACACCGTCATCGTTGCTATTCTCGTGCTCATATCAATCCCACTCCTGTTCTTTTACCGCGACGTGCGAAGCACGCTCGTAAGGTTCGATGTGCTCAATACGATCCCCGCCATTAGTCCAGCGGATATTGCCTGCCTCGAAGCAGCCGAGGAGGTGTTCGCGTCCGACCCCGAGACGGTCATCTTCATCTACGGGCACACCCACAACGCCTCCCTCAAGAGGATCGGCGACAGGGTCGTGATCAACACGGGCACCTGGCTGAAGAAGCTCGAACGGGTGCCCGCGCGGTTCCGGTTGCTGCCTTCAGTTTATCATCCGTCCTTTCGCCTGAACTACTTCAGGATCGGTCAGGATGGCGCACATATCGCCATCGACTACGAGAGGATCCAGAAGGCCGCTCCTCGCGAGCTCACGCTGTTGCAGCGCCTGGTTTCTCGAAAGCCGGATCGCGACGCGCTGGAAGATATTCCGGCAAGGACGATCGTCAACGCGTAAAGGCGTTTTGAGAGTGAGCTAGAGGAGGGCTTTCTCGCGGGCTCGCGTGAGCGCCTCATCGCGCGAGGAGACCCCGAGCTTGCGGTAGATGGACTTGACGTGCGTCTTTACCGTGTTGATGGAGACGTAGAGGCTCTCTTCCATCTGCCGGTGCGAGCGTTCGCCGTCGAAAAGGCGTAGCACGGCAAGCTCCCTGGCGGTAAGCTCCTCGGTGAGCGCTGTCTCCCGTCGCCTGCGCTTGTTCAGCTCGCGTTCCTGACGTTCGAGGAGCGTGGGCAAAATACCGGCGTCTGGATAGGCCTCCACGATCGTCCGCGCTTCACGGAGAAGCGATCGCGCCCCGGCTCGATCGCGGCGCGCGGACCTGACCCGAGCGAGCGCCAGCAATGCGAGGGGGGTGGGCCAGGGGCTCAGATCTGGCACCCTTCGTCGCGTGGAGAGAGCCTCCTCCAACACCGTCTGGGCCTCGTCCAGCTCCCCGCGTTCCGCGAGCACGCGCCCGAGCGCGATGGTCGCCCAGGTGGATTGGGGGAGCCCATGTAGCCCGAACCTGTCCACGAGTTCGCGAGCGACTCGGCCTCCTCTACGCTCCCCTCGTCCGTGGCGACCAGCGACAATATGTATAGTGCGCCGACTCGCCACAGGGGTTGATCGGCCGCGGTCATCACGAGGGCTTCTTCCGCCGACTTCCGGGCCATCGAAACGTCCCCAGACAAGTACGCACTGTGTCCAAGCCCCATCTTCACCAGGGCCATTCTCCACGGCGAGTCTTGCGCGGACTCCAACTCCGCGAACCGGGAAGCTGCATCGACCATGCTCTTTACGCCGCCGTATCCTGAGAGGGCCCGGATGCAGGCCGCCTCGGATTCGACCGAGGCGCTGCCATCGGGGAGTTGCCCTTCGTAGGGGATGGTCTCGGCCAATCGTAGATAGCGATCGGTCTCCTCCCCCCGGCCAGAGAGAGCATGCATCCGCGCTTTCACCATGACGAGCGGCGCGTCGTGGTCGATCAGGTCCCGGGAAGCGCCTCGAGCCAGTGTTCCAGGCTTGCAAGCTGCCCTGTGGTGGCGTAGCGGAACCAGTGGCGCGAGATCAGCGCGCCAGCCCTCTCGTAATCCGTAGCCGCGATCGCATGTCGTATGGCGCTCTCGAATAGCCCCGCCTCATCGAACCACGCACTCGCCCTTCCATGGAGGATGTGTTCGAGATCCGGCCAGCTAATCTTCAATTCGTAGTGCAGCAGATCCGAGAAGAGGTGATGGTAACGATACCACCCACCCTGATCGTCCAGCGGGACGACAAACAGGTTGGAGCGAGCGAGCTCACCCAGGAGCAGCCCCGAGCCTTCCCTACCCATCACGGCATCACAAAGTGACCCCGACATCTTGCTCAGCACCGAGGTCCTGAGCATGAACTCTTTCTGTTCGTCAGGGAGGCCAGCCAGGACCTCTTCTCCCAGCAGATCGAGGATGTACCGGTTGCTTCCCCCGAACGATTCGATAAAGTCGTGCCTCTCCTCTTCTTTTCCCTCCATGGAGAGGACGGCCAGGTATATCCCCGCGGGCCACCCTTCGGTGCGGTCGAGCAGCACGGAGAGGTCATCAGGGCCGACTCGCAGATGCAACCTCTCGTTCACCAGAAAGTCAGCCTCCTCCGCCGAGAAGGCCAGTTGACCGGTGCGGATCTCGTTTAGCTCTCCCCAGGCTCTTATCCGCCCCAGATGCAAGGGCGGGTCGGAGCGGGTCGCGAGAACGAGATGGATGTTCTGAGGCAGATGCTCTATGAAGTAGGCCATCGACTCGTGACACCCGTTATCGGTCACGAACTGATAGTCGTCGAGCACCACTACCACCCGGTGGGGCAACTCACCAAGCTCGTTTACGAGTACGGGTAGCGCGGTTTCGACTAACCTCGTGCCCACGACGCTCAACGCCGCCAGAACATCGGCCCCGAATTCTTCTCCTGGCGCAACCTGTCCCAACGACTCCACTATGTGCCTCCACAGGCGAATGCAATCGTTATCCTGCCTGTTGAGGGAGACCCAGGCGAAGAACACTTCGGCTTCTTTCGAGTGCAGCCACTGAGACAGCAGGGTAGTCTTACCGTAGCCGGCCGGGGCACTGACAAGGGTGATCCTCCGTTCGATACCCGTCTCGAGCAACTCCAGAAGCCTGGGGCGCGGCAACTGCTCGGAGCGCAGCAAAGGCGCTCGCAGCTTCGTGTTGACGACTATCGGGGCAGTAGAACCGCTCACCATAGACATAATGTAACATTTTACATTACTAATGTATGTGTCGAGGAATACAATGTTGTTCTGTTTTCAGTCGGTGTTTTCGTGGCATCCGGGTAGCAAAGCGTTGTCTGTGCTCCGGGGCTCGTGGGAGATACTCCCGACTCTCCGACGAGAATCACCCGGGTGAAATACCTTATCGGGTGATGAAAGCCAGGCTCACCCGGTAGTACAAATCTACGTGCGGGGCAGAATAAACGTGCGAAGGAAAGGGCGTGGGACCATGAGCTACACACAACCCCGACCGATGGTGCCAGCGGTGGCCGGCAACTGGTGGGCGCTGCTCTTCAGGGGTATAGCAGCCGTTCTCTTCGGCCTGGCCGCGCTCTTCTGGCCCGGGAAGACCCTCTTCGTGTTGATCGTGATGTACGGAGCATTCGCCCTGGTGGACGGCGCCTTCGCCATCGTCGCGGGCATCAGGGCTGGCAGTGGCTCGCGCAGGTGGCTGCTGATGGCTGAAGGCGTACTCGGCGTGCTGGCGGGTCTGGTCGTGCTGGCCTGGCCCGGCATCAGCGCGCTGTTGATGCTCTACGTCATCGCGCTGTGGGCCATCTTCAGCGGTGTCTTGAGGATAGTCGAAGCCATCTCGCTCAGGCGGGAGATAGACAACGAGTGGACCATGGCCCTGAGCGGTGCGCTCTCTATAGCCCTCGGCGTGATCCTTGCCGTCCTGCCTGGGGTCGGGCTGCTCTCCCTCGTCTGGCTCATCGGCGTATTCGCGCTCGGCATGGGGGCGACCTTGATCGGCCTTGCCTTTAGGGTGCGGGGCCACCGAGCCAGCCCGGATAGCCGGGTCAGGTGAGGTAGCAACGGGGCCGGTTGAACATCAACCAGCGGCCGCCGGGATGCCGCGTGAGCCGACTGCTTGGGGCTGGCATGACGCCCCACCGGCATCGCATGCCGCTCTCTCGATGGACGGGGGCGCATCCCAAAGTGATCTTGTCTGGTATTCGCGTCCCTCGAAAGGACCGTCGCGTAGAGTTTGATCCTCCACCCTGCGGGGCCCGGCGTAGCCGAGCCTGGGCCAGCTTCCGTCCTGACAATACAGGGTACTGGCCGTTACGCTTTCCGGGTATCGGGTATGCTGCTCACGATCGTGCCTGGGACCGCGTAATTCGGAGGTCAGGTGATGAAAGAGCCCGTGAACGACCCGCCAACTGACAAGAGCGGCATCGCCGAGGCCGTAATTACCACGCTGCGCCAACCCAACTTCTCCCGGGTGCTGCTCGTCCTGGCCGCGACGGTGGTCGTGCTGGTCGGGATGCGCCTGGCCGCGCCGGTTCTCAATCCCATCCTCTTCGCGGTGGTCCTGAGCCTGCTCTTCAACCCGATTTACGCCTGGCTGAAACGGCGCGGGATTCCTACTCCCGTGGCACTCGTGATCATGCTGGTGGGGTTGACCATTCTCTTCGCGGTGATCTTCTACGTCCTGGGAGCCTCGATCGCCAGGTTCAGCGCGGGGATTGGTTCCTACGCGACGGAGTTGAACGAGCAGTTGGCCTCCATCAACGCTCTTGTCGACCGTTTGGGGCTTTCGAACGTCAATGTTCGCGACGTGGTGAAACCCAGCGCCCTCACCGGGGCCGTCGGTGTCGTCCTGTCCGGGATAGCCGGTTTCCTGAGCAACCTCTTCCTCATACTGATGATCATGCTGTTCTTGCTCGCCGAAGGCCCCACCATTATGGACCGGTTGCGAGCAAGCACAGGTAGAGACCACCCGCAAGTCGTGCGGCTGACCGCCGTCGGGCAGAGTGTGGTGCGCCAGTTCGGCCTGCGCGCCATCGTCAACCTCGTCACGGCCGCCGGCGTCACCGTATTGTTGTTCGTATTGGGGGTCGACTTTGCTCTGATGTGGGGCATCTTGACTTTCTTCTTGAGCTTCGTGCCCTACATCGGGCTCGTGTTGGCGGTGGCGCCTGCGGTGCTGTTGGCCCTGGCCGAGTTCGGTTTGGAGCGAGCTTTGCTCGTAATCGCGGGGGTGACGGTGATCAACATCCTGGCGGAGAACGTGCTCTCGCCGATGATGATGAGCCGGGGACTCAACATCTCCCCGACCTCGTCTTTCTGTCCTTTATCTTCTGGGCCTGGCTACTCGGAGGACCAGGCGCCTTTCTGGCTCTGCCCATCACCCTGTTCGTGGCCGTCATGCTCGACACCTTTCCGGACACGCGCTGGCTGGCGAACCTCATGGGTGTAAGCGCCCCTGATCCCGATGCTCCCGACGCGGAGACCGAACCCGCCGGATGAACACCAGACCGCAGCCCCTGACCAACGTTGCCCGTGCGGGGAGGGGAACCCTCTCGCCACTACAGCTTCGTCTCCTTCAGGGATAGCATGCGCGTTCCGGCATTAGATGTAACCGAGGTTATTGAGCTTGGTAAACGTCTGATCCGGAACTTCTCCGAGCACCGCATGGCTACCTTCGCGGCGGCGCTGGCCTACCGGGGTCTCTTCAGCCTCTTCCCGTTCATGCTGATCCTCGTCGTGCTGGTAGGTGCGGTGGGCTCCCCCAACTCCCCCGACCAGCTTATAGAGGAGGTCAAACCAAAATCATCCGAGCAGCTTCCGCGGCAACTCCAACCGGTGGTCGAGCAGAGCAGGGAGCAGATCCAACCGCTAGAGGAGATAGTCGAGCAGGCTCAGAAGCAGGCGGGGGGCGAATTGCTGCTATTCAGCATCGCCCTTGCGATGTGGTCGGTCTCGGCTCTCGCGAGTACCCTGGCCGACGCCTTCAACATCGCATACGGGGTGCCCGAAGCCCGACGCGGGTGGAAGAAGCTGGCGCTCTCTTTAGCCTCCGGTCCCGTCGTCGCGCTCGCGGTGATCGTCGCCTCGGGACTTATGCTTACCGGGCCACAGGTAGCGGAGCGCGTAGCGGAGGAGGTCGGCCTGCGAGACTTGTTCGTCCTTCTGTGGGGTTGGCTGCGCTACCCCGTAGCCCTCGTGTTGCTCTGGGTGGCGCTTTCGTTCGTCTACCGTTACGGTTCGGCTGCCAGGCAGCGCTTTGGGTCCGTGATGTTGGGCGCGGCGCTCGCCGTGGTTGCCTGGGCTATCACCTCGGTCGGCTTCTCCATCTACCTGGCGAACTTCGCCGACTACGGCGTGACTTACGGGAGCCTCGGAGCAGCCGTGGGGTTGCTCTTCTACCTCAACCTCTCGGCATCCATCGTGCTGGTGGGCGCAGAGATCATCGCGGCAATTCAGCGCCCGGTTAAAGACAGACCTATACAGGCGGGAAAGCCGGATCCGGACCAAGAGATCCCGGACACCCTGGACAGGAGGAGCATAGATGCCTGAATCAGCGGCCAGGCCGGGATCAAAAGCGGCGGCGAGTGCTCGTCCACGCGCTGCCAGGAGTCAGAAATGCGCTGGACACGCGGCTATACATCGATAGGAGAGATCATGAACCTGCAAATCCTGCCGCTTGCTATCACGATGATGGCGGGGCCGCAGATCCTGTCGGCAATAATACTCATCACCTCCCCCAAGCCGGTGAGGGTCTCCGTGCCGTTCCTGGCTGGAGTAACCATCGCGGCGACCGTGGGGGTGCTCATCACCAGCACCCTCGCCGCCTTGCTCGGCAACGGCGTCCCGCTGGGCGATCCTTCCGACGGGGGATCCATGGGCAACGTGATCCAGTATCTTTTTGTCGGGCTGCTGATCGCTCTTTCGGTCAAGAGCTACGTGGGACGCGAAACAGCCGGGAGGCCGAGATGGTTGGGCGCCCTCCAGAACGCCGACCAGAGGCTCGCGCTCAAGACCGGACTGCTGCTGATCCTGCTGATGCCCTCAGACGTCATAATTATGCTGACGGTCGGCTTCAACCTCGCGCAGAACAACGCCGGGCTACTCGCCGCGCTGCCGTTTATCGCGGCGACCGTCCTTGTGGCGGCTCTCCCAATGCTGTTCTACTTGCTGTTCCGCAGACGCGCGCAGCAGATCATGCCGAAGGTGCGCGACTGGATGAACAGTCACAGTTGGCTGGTGAACATCATCGTCTACGCCGTGTTCATCGTGATCATCCTCTTCAGTTGAGGAGCAAGGGGAGTGTGCGATCAGGGAGACGAGAGATGTTTCCGAGGAACCGGTCACGCGGTCACAAACGCCACGATAAGCCCCGTGAAAGGTGACGCATGCGGCCTGACGATCACTTTCGCACTCGAAGCGGCGGGCACAGCGATGGAGAGTACCGAAAAAATCGCGCCAGAGAGGCGTGGACAAAGTCGAGTCCGGTAAGGCGTCGGATGGCTAATGAACGTAAGGGGTGTGGAGCATCCTGCGTGGACGCCGGGGAAACGATAGCATGCCGGCAACCTCTAGTTCGAGAAGAAACCCGAGTAGGATCTACTATCTGAGCAAAGGCCACGAGGAAGAAGGTTGAGCTAGGAAGAACTGGTGAACCGACAGACGCCGGATGGCAGTCTCACAAGCGCCTCACCCATGAATCCCGCGACGGAGGGCAGAGCGAGGCCAACTCAAAGCAAGGCCCCGGAAGGAAGACTAACGTGCCAACCCAGGAGATCAGAGAACGAGTAAACCGGCGGCTGGAAGAGCTGTACAGGCGACACCTGTCACTGCACGACGATGAGATCGTAAGCTACTACGATCCGGGCACCGGCTATTACAAACCGGAGCCGATCGCTGAAGCGGAACAGAAACCTTTCGCCATCAGCCTCGCGACCACGGACGGCGAGGTCTTTGACGCCGGAGATCACACCCTACAGTTCGCCCTGCAGTCCATCTCGAAGGTGTTCGTCTACGGCCTGGCCCTGGAGGCCCACGGACGCGACCGCGTTCTGGAGCGGGTAGGGGTGGAGCCGAGCGGCGATGCTTTCAACTCCATCGTCTTCGACGAGCGCAACAACCGCCCGTACAACCCGATGGTCAACGCGGGGGCGCTCGCGACTACCTACCTCGTGGGAGAGAGGGAGACTGCGGAGTCGGCGCTCGAACGCATACTGGGCGCCCTCAGACGCTACGCCGGGAACCGGAGCCTGGAGGTGGACGAGGACACCTTCGAGGCCGAGATGCGTTCGGCTGACCGTAACCGGGCCACGGCCTACCTCATGCGCAGCGACGGCATGCTCGCCGGGGACGTCGAGGCGACCCTGGCCCTCTACCTGCGGCAATGCTCGGTGCGCATCACCTGCCGGGACCTGGCCGTGATGGCAGCCACGCTGGCGAACGGCGGCGTGAACCCCGCGACCGGAGAGCAGGCGCTCACCGCCCGCTACGTCAGGGACGTCTTGAGCGTCATGCACACGTGTGGCATGTACGACTTCGCGGGGCATTGGGCTTATGCGATCGGCATTCCCGCCAAGAGCGGGGTTAGCGGCGGCATCATGGCCGTCGTTCCAGGAAAGCTTGGTATCGGCGTCTTCTCGCCGGGACTCGACGCATATGGAAACAGCGTCCGGGGCACGGCGGTATGCGAGGAGATCTCCGATCTCCTGGGGTTGCACGTCTTCGCCGAGGACTCCGAGGACACCTTGCTCGGTCCCGCAAGGCCCTTTTAAGGGGACTTACCCGGCGCTCAGGCGCAAAGACTCGACCTTCCCTTCCCGGAACCGCGCCTCGGCGACGCCCTGCACCCGGTCGGCGGGATGATCCCCCCGGTAAGCCCTCACCGTCCAGGCGACTCCGTTTCGCGCGACCTGCTTCCTGGTCAAGTCTAAGCGGATGCCCTCGCCCAGGTACTCCATCACGAACGCGCGTATCTTCTCTTTGCCTCTGTGGAATTCGCGATCCGGAAACGGCGCCACGGAGATGAGCTCCGCGTCTTCGGTGAAGAAGTCCATCACGGCGTCGGGGTTCCGGTTCCTCCAGGCTTCTTCGAAGGCGAGCGCCGCGAGGAACTCCCCGGCCCTGGCCTCGCCGTGCGACATCAGGTCTTCGATGAAGCGCGGATCGCGGTTCAGCTTCGAGGCGGTGCCGAGGGAGCCTGGGAAGCGGGAGCGGGACAGCTCGATCACGCGCACAACGATCTGCTTGTACTTGCCGTCGCGCGCGAGGCGGCCCTCCTCCAGCATCTGGTCGATCTTTTCGATAGAACGAAGCTCCTGGTACAGCGACAGGTTGCCTGCGAGCTCGTTGCGCCGATCCGCTATCTCGGCGACCGTCTTCGGCTCGGCATCGAGTTCCTTGGGGTTTATCTGGATCACCCAGATCTCATCCGGCCCCATGTCCGTCAGCTCCCTGACCGGGGGGTTCTGCGAAAACAGTCCATCCCAGTAAGTCCCTCCGTCGCCCAGGCGCACGGAACGGAAGAGGGTTGGGATGGCCGCCGAGGCGAGGATGGTTTTGGCGGAGATCCTGTCCCGCAGGCTGCTGAAAGTCCTGAACTCGCCGGAGAGCACGTCCACGGCTCCGACGAGCAACATGGGATAAGAGCCTTCAGGCTGCACCTCTATCTCCTCGAAGTCCACCCGCCGCGCGAGCATCTTCTTGAACTCGTCGGCCCCTACT
>Ga0136619_10000492_pt1 | contig 15040 bp, 11 predicted proteins | sample AntDrymUQ3532106_2_FD_104807 | JGI IMG/M metagenome (GOLD analysis project Ga0136619, IMG submission 104807) | Polar desert sand microbial communities from Dry Valleys, Antarctica - metaG UQ353 (21.06) | ecosystem: Environmental > Terrestrial > Soil > Desert | place: Antarctica: Dry Valley...
CGAGCGGGTACTCGCCGGCGACGAGGGCGAGCGAGACGCTCCCGAGCATCGCCGCGAACGCGTCGGCGAAGGCGAGCAACCGCCGCAGGAGTATGTCGCGCCCCCGGCCGGCGTGGGTCAGCTCCGCCGAGTGTTGGCGCGCCTCGTGCGGACCTCCGGCGATTGCCTCGGGAGAGAACGGCGACGGACGCTCGAACGTGCTCACAGCGCCGAAGGTGGCGCCGCCGCTCGCTCGGTCAGCGCGCGGCACCGGTGGCGGTCCGCGCTCGCCGTCGGGGTCTACGCGAAAGCGCCTGGGAAGCGGTGGTGGCAAGGTGTCAGCCAGGCCTCTCGGCGTTGAAGCCGCATCTCGCGTTCTCGACCGGTGCGGGGTTGCGTGCGGCGGAGGGAAGTCGCTCGGTCATCGTCATCTTGAACCGGAGCACAAGAGGAAAGTAGTGCCGGTCGTCGCGCAGCTCGACGTACGTGGCGCCCGAGGGCCACTAGGCCGTTTCCGCGGACGTGCGCCGGCGCGCGTCTTCGCTCGCAGCCGCGAACGCGAGGCCGACGACGAGCCAGAGGACGAAGTTCCACGGGTTGACGTCGAGCACGTCGGTGCTCAGAGCTCGCGCTCCGAAGGCCACGAGCAGCGCTCCCGTAGTCAGAGCGAGCGCGCGATAGGCCGTGTGGCGCGCGGAGAAGCTTCGCCGGAGTGCAGTGGCGAAGATCGCCAGAAACAACCCAGTCCCGATGAGCCCCTCCTCGAGGAACAGCTTGAGCCAGCCGTTGTCGACGGTGGCCCTTATCTGTGCCTTCCTTCGCGCCTCTCGGTCGCCAAGCTCGAAGCCACTCAAGTCGTCGCGCTCGGCGTAGCGGCCGAAGCCCGGCCCGAAGACGATGTCGGGCACGGTGAGATCGCGCGAGTCGAGCGAGCCCTGGCCTCTTGGCGGTTGCGGCTCAGAGCCCTCGCTCTGTGCCTTTGTATCGGATCCAGGAGGCAGCGAGCCCAGTACGGCCCCCGACACGTGAGCCGAGGCGAGGGCGGTGGCCGGCGGCAGTCCGGCCCCGCCCTGTGCAGAGGCGGCAAGCGGGGGAACGGAGGGAAGGCCGAGCGGGTCGCCTCCCTGCTCCGGGAAGGTAGCGGCGGGAGTCGGGCCGCGGGTCACGCCAAAGGAGTCGAGGTAGTGAGTCTCGCCCTTCCGAACCTTAAAGATCTCGCCGCGCACCTTCGCACTAACCGCGCCCAAAGGCGCTGTCGCGGTCACCATCATGGGAGTCCACTGCTTGGAGCTCGAGACCACCTTCGGCGTGACGGGTCCGGAGAGCATCGTCCCTCGGGCGTCGAGGAAGATGATGATCGCTCGGCAGGGGCGACCGGCGCCGCGTGCCCGGCAGTGGCCCACCAGCGTGTAGATCTGGCCCGGAGAGATCGGCTCAACCTCGCTCTCCAGGAAGATCTGAGAAGCGCCACGGCCGTCCCGCCTGCGGCTGAGCCGAGCCGAGCGTTCCCCGTCCCGTTTGACCTCCGACGTAGCCACTGCGCGTGCCGAGGAGGAGGCGGTCCAGCCCGGCAGCCCGTTCCTCGCCAGACCCTGAGTCCCCCGCTGGGGCGAGGCGACCGCCGGCGGTAGCCCGAGCGGGTCGCCTCCCCGCTCGGGAAAAGCAGTCGCAGGACTCCGACCGCGGGTCAGGGCGAAAGAGTCGAGATAGTGAGTCTCCCCTTCGGGGACGTCGAAGATCTCTGCTCGGACTTCCGCGCTGACGGTACCGGCCGGAGCGCCGTCGGTCCTGGTCACGCGGGTCCAGCGACCGGGAACCGACATCACCGTAGGTCCGACCGGCGCCGAGAGCGGCCGCCCCCGCGCGTTGCGGAAGATCATCATGGCTCGACACGGTCGAGAGACGCGCTGCGGGCGGCAATGCCCTGTCAACGTGTAGGTCAGTCCCGGTTCGACCGCCGCCACGCTGCTCGCGAGGAAGATGCGCTGCCCGCCTCCGCCGTCCCGCTTGCGAGTGAGCCGAGCAGACTGCTGCCCGTCGCGACTTACCTCCGACGTGGCGACGGCGCTCGCCGAGGAGGAGACCGACCAGAGGGGTAGGCCGTTTCTGGCCTGGCTCTCGGCGACCTCGGTGCCTCCCCCACCGGTGAGCCTCGACCAGCGGTCGGCTCGCACGGTGGAGCTCATGTCTTCGCCGCTGGCGATGGTCGCCAGCGACCCAAGCGTGATGCTGACCGACTCACGGGTGGTCGGGATGGCCAGCGGTATGGCAAGCAGTCCCACAAGCGCAGCGCTCGCGAGGGCTACGAGCCGACGGCGTGGGAGGCCGACCACCAGCAGGTAGAGAAAGACGCCGGCAAGCGCGACGAAAGCCCCCCGAGAGAGCGTCAGGCTCACGACCACGCCGCAAGCCGTGACCGCGGCGAGCCCCGCGGCGCGGACTGCGGGTGGGCGCCCGCGGGAGGCGAGGCCCAGTACGACTCCGAGCAGGACCATCGACAGCCCGAGGTCATTCGGGTTGAGCAGGAAGGAGGTGTAGCGGGTTGCCGGCGTGCCGTCCGAGAGCGCGAAGCCGGCCCACGTTCCTCCCAGGACGCCGACAGCCTGCAGGATGACGCCGACCACGAGGAGGACGCCCGCGATGGCGGCGAAGCCGATCGCGGTCCGTTGTGAGCGCCGGTCGTAGGCGACGAACGCCAACGGCATGAACATGGTCCAGTTGACGACGCGGACGAGGCCGTATTCGACGGTCGCAGCCCCGGCGAGGGGAATGATCTGGAAGAGCGCAAAGGCGACGATCAGCCAGCGACCGCGCCCGAGCGGGCCGCGTTGTAGCGGGATCCGCCTGGCGACCACCAACAGGGCGACTGCCGCCGCTATGGCGAGCCTGAGAGCGGTGCCGAGCGAGGAGAAGGTGTTGAGGAAGGGCGCCAGCGGCAACGAGAGCAGCGCGAGCGCGAGCACGAGATCGAGCGGACGCCTCGGAATGAGGTCGCGGGCAGCGTGTAGTGGCATCGAGCCGGCCGATTGGGGTGACACGGCTTGAGCGGTTGGCGGATTCATGCGAAGGGTGGCCGAGTGTCGGCGGGTGACGGGTGCGCGACCGCTTAGCTCCTGTAGCCAGCCTCGGCCGTGCCTCCAGAGGCTAGACTGCCCGCGCCCGTGCGAGGTCGCACTCACCTGAGCGCTGCCCGACGGAAGCTTCAGAAGGCCCGGAAGCTCGCGACCGTCCTCGCGCATCCCTCGTACCGCCGGGCACTACGCCACAGGGTTGCGGCAGCCACCGAGCACCACTCCGTCGCCTTTGAGCACTGCTTTGCCACCGTCATCGACGTCGGTGCGAACAGGGGGCAGTTCAGTCTCTTCGCCGCCCGGCGCTTCCCTGCTGCCGAGCTGCACTGCTTCGAGCCGCTGCCCGAGGCGCGGAGCAAGCTGGTGCGTGCGCTAGGCCGAGATAGCCGGCGCCTGCACGTGTACGACGCCGCCCTCGGCGCGTCGAGCGGTCCGGAAACGTTCAACGTGTCCGCGAGCGACGACTCCTCCTCCCTGCTCGTCCCCACCACCACCCAGACGGCGACGTTCCCGAACACGGGGCTCGCCGAGCACAGGACAGTCGAGGTGGCTCGGCTCGATCGGGTCATCGCCCCGCAGGTGGTCACCCGGCCCTGCCTCCTCAAGCTCGATGTTCAGGGCTACGAGCTGGAGGTCCTGCGGGGCGCCGACGCCCTGCTCGAGTCGCTCGACGAGCTGCTCATCGAGTGCTCGTTCGTCGAGCTCTACGAGCACCAGCCGCTCGCCGGAGAGATCGTTTCCCACTGCGCCGAGAGGAGCTTTCGACTGGCGGGGATCTTCTCGCTGGTCCGCGACGACAGCGGGCGCTGCCTGCAGGCCGACTTCCTGTTCGTGAGGTCCGCCTAGAGGCGGCTTCCGACTCGCCCAGCGAGGAGCCAGACCCGCGTGCGACGCGTCGACCGCTGGTACCGTGGCGCTCCGTGCGTTCTCCCGGTCGATTGCGTCTTCTCGCACGGGTACGGCCGGCCGGGCCAGTGACTTCGAGGCCCGGAGGGGCCGTCGGAGTCGCCACGACGATCGGCCTCGGCACCGCCGCAGCAATTCCAATCGGCTTTGTCGCCGTCGCCCTCCCGCCGGCTGTCAAGGTCGTTCTGCTCGCGGTCGGAGCGATCAGCCTCACCGGCTGGGCCGTATGGCAGCTCCTGGTCCCCGCCCTGGGCCGTGCGCGTGGGTGGACAGAGGCGGCAAGCGGCGGGGTGGTAGTGGACGTTGTACTGCTCTGGCTCTTCATCGAGGCCAGCTGGACCGGCCTGTGGCGGGGACCAGGAGGTCTGCGAGTCGCCGACCTGCTCCTCCTCGGTCTCGCCCTCTACGGCTTGGTCGGCATCCGAACCGCCCCGCCGGCCGTCCGGCGAGTTCTCGCCGTCCTCGCCGGAGCATTTGGACTCGTCGTCCTAGGCGCTCTGCTCGCCGCCTTGGAGTCGGGAGCCAAGGCGACCGATGTGGAGGCCGTGGCCCGTGCCGGCTTTGCCATGCTGTTCATCCCGGCCGTCGTAGTGCGCTTCGTCCGGTCGGAGTGGCGGCTCGAGGCTGTGCTCCTCGCGACGGTCGTCTCGGTCGCCGTTGCCTCGATCGCCGCCCTCGGGACCCAGATCACCGGTGCCTGGATCCTGCCCTTCGCCGATGACTTCGGCGGTGCGCGCAGCTACGGGCTCTCCAATCACCCCGCCCTCTTCGGGATAGCCGCCGCGGGAGCGCTGCCGCTCGGGGTGGGGCTGGCGGTGACATCGCGCGGCGTCGTGCGCGTCGTGGCCGCGTTGTGCATACCGCTTCTGCTCGTGGGGACGGTTCTGAGCGCCTCGCGCGCTCCACTCGCGGCTGGGGCGCTCGCCGTCCTCCTCCTCGCTCTGGGCACCGGCGGGCGCCGTGGCCGGGTGGTTCTCGTGTCGGTGCTCGTCGCTATCGCGGCCGTCGCCGGCACCGCCTTCCCCGAGCGGCTGGAGAGGCTCTCCGACCCGAGCGCCCAGCGGAGCGCTTTGGCGCGCGTCGAGCTCGTGACCACCGCGATCGATGAAGTGGCGGCGAGCCCGCTCGTGGGCCAGGGCGCGAACACGATCAAGGGTGGCCGTGGCCTCAACCCAACCGACACATCCTGGGCGGGCGCCACCACCGGGCTGCGTGTCGGAGGTGGCAGCGGCGATCGCGAGGCCGGCACCCATAACCTCATACTCCAAAGCTGGCGTGCGCTAGGACTGGTCGGCCTCATCGGCACCTCGGCGGCGATCATCGTCGGCCTCGTCTGCGGTATCCGTGCGGCTCGCCGGGTCGGAGGTGGGCAGACACCTGCTCTCGCTAAGGCAGTGCTGGCCAGCGTGGGCGTCGTCCTTCTCTGCCTCATGGTCTTCGACGCAGTGTTCGAGCGGCAGCTCTGGTTGGGTATCGGCCTACTCTGCGCTCTCGGAGTCTCGTTGCCGGCTCCGCTCGCCGGCACGGCTCCGGCCGAGTCGGCGAGCGGAGAGCCGGGGGGCGCCCGGAGCCGGTTGCGGGCAGTCGACGCCGCGGGCTGACGAGGCGTGCGTTGGACCACGCGGTTAACGGCCGCACTCGCATTTGTCGCGCTCGCCGCCGCCACAGCGGTGGCCGTCTCGTTCGCGGCGGAGCCCGCGGGATTCGATGCGGCGACGGCGCTCGTACGCTACGAGCCCTTCGAGGGGCCGCTCGGAACCGGTCTCGGGGCGGCGGAAAGGCTCGTCGACCGGGCGCGTGTTGGTCGTGCTGTCGCCCGCAGACTCAACCGGGACCCACGAACGATCTTTCGCTCGGTGCGCCTGTCGACGGACCCGACGACCAGGGTCATTGCCATCACTGCGACGGCAGCCATCCCCGCACAGGCAAGGGCGCTCGCCAACGCCTACACGCGCGAGCTGATCTCCGACAGCCGCCTACAGCTTGTCGAACGGACGGTCGAGGCCCAACGATACCTCCGGTTCGTGCTGTCCGGACGCGGTCAGGGCAACCTGTCCGACGTCCGCCGTTCCAGTCTCCGACAAGAGCAGCGGTTGCTTGACGACTTCCTTGCCGAGGTGAGGGCTGGACGCAACCCTGTGCTCGTCCAGTACGCGCAGACGCGCGCCGCTCCCACCTCTCGCGTCGCTCTCCTCAGCGGTCTCTCGGCCACGGTCGGAGGGCTTCTTCTGGCCTTGGCGGTGGGGAGCGTCATGCGGCGGACGCCGTCGGACTCAGACGCGGACGACCCCTCGAGCGAGCATTTCGACGGGCCCCCATCTCGAGGCCGATCACAGACCCTGACGGGACCGTCCTCCTGAACGGAGGAGCCCCTGTAGCGGTGCGGCATAGGTTCAAAGCCTCCCGGGACCGACGGTGACCCTCCGGTCTCGACTGAGCCTTCCACGCTCCGGGGCCACCATCGGGGCGGTCGCCACCGGCCTCCTCCTCCAAGCCACCCTCGTCGTCAGCGGGGTCCTCGTCGCTCGGATGCTGGGCCCGGAGGACCGCGGCCAGCTCGCCCTGATGATGGTGTTCCCGCTCGCTCTCGCGCAGCTGATCGGGCTCGGACTCCCTCTCTCCGCGACCTACTTCATCTCCCGGGCCAGGGAGATCGCCGGGCCACTGACCAGATCGCTCGCCCCACTCGCTGCCGCACAGGCGGTGTTGCTGCTCGCAGTCCACGCCGGTCTCGTGGTCGCCGTGTTTGCCGACGGTGAGCCTTCGGCAAGTCGCGCCGCGTTCCTGACCCTGGTAGTGGGTCCCGTGGTCCTATGTCACTACTACGCCCTCGGCATACTGCAGGGGCAGGCACGGTATCGAGCCTTCAACCTCTGCCGGCTCGTGCCCTTCATCTCCTACGGAGTAGCCGTCCTGGCGATCTTCGCCACTGGCGGGGCCGACATCGAAGCCATCGCCGCGAGCTGGTCCGTGACCTACCTGCTTGGGGCCGTGGTCGCCGCGCTGGTCACCGCGCGAGGGTTGCCCTCCGGCCCCCCGGCCGCTGCTCCTCCACGGCGCGAGCTGGTGCGCTTCGCAAGCAAGAGCTTCGTGGGTTGGGTGTCCCCGGTGGACAGCTTCCGGATCGATCAAGTCGTGGTCGGCCTCTTCCTGTCTCCGGTGGCGCTCGGGCTCTACGTCACGGGGTTGGCCTTCACCAACCTGCCACGGTTCATTGCCCAGAGCGTGGGGGTCGTCGCCTACCCGACGGTGGCCGAGAAGAAGACGCCGGCCGAAGCGCGAAGGAGCATGTGGGCGTTCTTCTCGGGCACGGTTGCGTTCAGTGCCGTGACCGTGGCCGTGATCTGGGTGCTCGCCGATTGGCTCGTGCCGCTGCTCTTCGGTGCGGCCTTCGCCGACGCGGTAGGCCTCACCCGGATACTGCTCGTAAGTGCCCTCCTGCTCAGTGCGCGTCGCATCCTGACGGACGCGGCTCGCGGCGCCGGCTACGCTGGCCTGGGGAGCGTCGCCGAGGTCGTGTCCTGGGTGGTCCTCGTGCCATCCGTCGTACTCCTGGCGGCGAGCTCCGGCGCCGCCGGAGTGGCACTCGCGCTGGTCCTCGCCTCGGCGGTGAGCCTTGCTATGCTCGCCGCCGGTGTCGTGATCGGCGATCGGCGCGGCACGGCAACGATCAACTCAGCGGAGGGCCCGGCGACCGCATCCCCGCTCCCTCAATCGGCTGCGGACATCGACGCTTCGCCGCTCGGTCACCAAAGCTCGACATGACACAAGAGTCAGCTCCATCGACCGGGCCGCCCGACGCTGCGCCCGACCACCCGACGGCGCAGACCGGCGAACACGAGCTTATGACGCTCGAGCGACCACTCGACGGGCTCAGCACCCGCGCCGGCACGCAGCCCGCGCTCGACCGCAGGGAGCGCGTGGCCTGCAACCTCTGTGGCGGCACGCGTTTCGGCGTCGTCTACCGGCACTGCCCCGACCGGCTGCACGGATTCTCGGGGGACCACCAGCTCGTGCGGTGTCGCGGCTGCGGACTGGGACAGACCAACCCCCGCATGGACCGCGAATCAATCGCGCTCGCCTATCCGCCCTCGTACGCGTCCTTTACCCGCGCCGAGCCTCGTGGAGGCGTGGTGAGACTCGTTCGAGAGACCGCACGAAGGCTCTACGAGGCGCGTTGGGGGCCGAGCGAGCTAGCCCCCACGTCTCCTACAGGCGACCGCGCCCTCGACCTCGGAACCGGTACCGGCGAGGCCCTCGCCGCCCTCGCCCGCGCCGGCTGGCAGGCGTGGGGCGTGGAGCCCGACGAGCAGGCGGCCGGCCTTGCCGCCCGGCACTCCGGTCTCGCGGACGATCGCCTCCTCGTGGCCACAGCCGAGATGGCCGAGTTCCCCGACGATTCCTTCGACCTCGTCGTGGCCTCGCACGTCATCGAGCACCTCCACGATCCCAAGGCGGTCCTGGAGAAGATCCACGGGTGGCTCGACGGCGACGGACGGCTCATCCTGCGCTGCCCGAACTTCGGCTCCCTGGAGCGACGTCTATTCGGTCGGTGGTGGTTCGCTCTGGACCTCCCTCGACACCTCTACCACTTCAGCCCCGCGACGCTCCGCCGGATGCTCGAGGAGGCTGGGTACAAGGTCGTGGGCTCTCGACCTCAGCTGCAAGGCATGACGCTGAGCGGATCGGTTCAGCATGTCGTCAACGCGCTCCGCAGCCGGCCCGGTGATTTCAGGATGAACCGTCTCCTCTACTACGTGCTCTTCCCCTTGGGAACCGTCCTTGTCCTCGTCGGGTGGTCGAGCTGTATCGAGTTCGAGGCTCGACCGGTGAGGCGTCCAGCATCGTGAGCGGTGCCTCTCCGCCTTATGCGCTCGAGACGAGTGCTGACGGCAGCCGCGGGACCCTCTCAGTGGTGGTTCCGGCCCATAACGAGGAGGCGACGCTCGCCGAGGTGGTGCGCAAGGTGGCAACCCTCTCGAGCCACCGCGAAACGATCATCGTCGACGACGCCTCGACCGACCGCACCGGGGAGATCGGACGGGAGCTGGCCGAGAGCGACCCCCGGGTGCACTACGTCCGTCACGAGCGCAACGCCGGCAAGACCGAGGCGCTGCGGACCGGGTTCGCCCTTACGACGGGTGACATCGTGATCGTCCAAGATGCCGACTTCGAGTACGACGCCAACGAGATCCCAGCGGTGATAGAGCCGATCCTCAGCGGGCGCGCGGACGTGGTGTACGGATCGCGCTTCCTGGTGCGGCGGGCGACCCGGGTCCTCTACTTCTACCACTACCTGGCCAACAAGGCGCTGACGTTCGTCTCCAACGTCTTGACCAACCTGAATCTGACCGATGTGGAGACCGGCTACAAAGCGTTTCGTGGCGAGATCATCCGCAACATGATCATCACCTCGCAGGGCTTCGGCTTCGAAGTCGAGGTAACGGCGAAGATCGCAAAGCTCCGGTGTCCGATCTACGAGGTGCCGATCAGCTACTACGGTCGTACCTACGAAGAGGGCAAGGAGATCGGCTTGAAGGACGGCCTGCAGGCCTTCTGGTTCACCGTTCGGTTCAATCTCTTCTGCGGCCTGCGGTCGTCTACCGCCGCACGCCCGAGCTCGAGCGCATCGACCCGAGCCAGCCGACCGACCCGGGCGTGCGGACCGCGTGGATCCCGTGAGCCAACCCGCGGCGACCGACCAGCCCGGGGCTGGGGCGACGGACGCGGGAGTGGTCTACGTCGGCCGAGACCTCGAGGCGATGTCCTTCGCTGAGAACTACCACCGCTGGATCCTCGAGAGTCTCAAGCCGCAGCTCGGGACACGCTTGGTGGAAGTGGGAGCCGGCAGCGGTTCCTTCTCCGACCTCCTGCTCGACCACCCAGCCGACTCGCTCGCCTTGATCGAGCCTTCCGAGGCGATGCACCGGTTGCTCGCGGAGCGCATCCGAAGTCGCAATGACACGCGCGTCAGACCTACCGCGCGACCTTCGGCGACGTGGCCGAGCGCCTCTCGTCGGACCTCCGGACTCGATCATCTACGTCAACGTCCTCGAGCACATCGCCGACGACGTCGGAGAGTTGGCGCTCGTGCATCGGACTCTCGCCCCAGGGGGAAAGATCTTCATCTTCGTGCCGGCCCTTCAGTCGCTGTACGGCGCCTTTGACGAGCAGGTGGGACATCACCGTCGTTACACCAGGTCTGAGCTTGTCGACAAGTGCGAGCGAGCAGGCTTTCGGATTATCGACTCGCGGTACTTCGACCTTCTCGGCGTCCTTCCGTGGTGGGTGAAGTACCGGCTCTTGAAGTCGAGCGAGCTCGAGCCGAGGGCGGTCGCGGCCTACGATCGCTACGTGGTGCCTGCGGCGAGGAGACTCGAGGCGAGGCTAAGGCCGCCGCTTGGAAAGAACGTCCTCCTGATCGCCGAGAAGCCCTGACGCGGAAAGCGCGGGCGTCGCGTCGGGGCCGCGCCGGTCCCCGCGGCCTACGAGTGGCCTTCTTCGGCCTGATGCCGGCGGACAACGCGGCCACGCGGATCTTCTGCGTGCGTCCGCTCCCACGGCTGTGCGAACAGGGCATCGAGGGTGAGAGCTTTCCACCCTCCTCACCGGCGGTTTTCCACCGTCTTCGATCACCGCGCCGCCGTCTGCGGCCACTCCTTGCCGCACTCTACTGGTACGCCATCGTGCTGCCGGCGCGTCTCACCCAGCTGCCGCGCGCCCTTGCCTGCAACGTGATCTTCGTGCAGCGCGGGCTCCTGCGCTATCGCTCGCGGCCCGTGCTCGAGGCGGCGCTGTGGCTGATCGGCCGGCGCCTGCTCGGGCGTCGGCTCGTCTACCACCTCGATGATGCCCTGTACGCGGTGGCTCCCAGTGAGCGGATCGCCCAGCGCTGTCGCCACGCCGACGTGGTGCTCACCGGCAATGCGGACATCGCCGCCTTCGCTCGCGCAGCCGGCGGACGGGTGAAACGGCTCGACGGCTGGGTCGAGACATCGCGGTACAGGCCAAAGCGCCATCACGACCGACGTCCCGTCGTCATCGGCTACACCGGCACCTTCCCCGAGCATCATATGGGCCCGATCGCCGCGGCTCTGCGCGAGGTGTGTGGCGACGGTCGCGCCCGCGTCCGCGTGGTCAGTCGCGACCCGTTCGAGGTCCCTGAGCTCGAAGGGTTGCTCGAGTGGGAACGCTGGGTGCCGGAGCGGGAGTTCAGCCTCTTCGAGGACTTTGACATCGGCGTGATGCCGCTCGAGGACAGCGAATACAACCGCGCGAAGGAGGCCTACAAGATCAAGGAGTACATGGCCGCCGGCTTGCCGGTGGTCTGCTCGCCGGTCGGGCACAACCTCGCGGTCGTCGATGATGAAGTCGATGGGCTCCACGCCGCGACGGATCGCGACTGGGTGCGGCAGCTCTCTCGTCTCGTCGAGGACGTCGAGCTCCGAGCGTCGCTCGGAGCCGCCGGGCGGCGAACGGTCGAGCAGCGATACGAGGCAGGGCGGCAGACGCAGCGGCTGGGCGAACTACTCTGGGAGGTTGCGCAGGGATGAACGGCGGGCCGGTGCCGGCCTTCCCCGCGACGCGGTTGGCACCCACCACGCACTGCTGTACGGAACCTTCCTGGCGGGCAGCCCTCGCGGTGGCGGGCCGACATCCGAGAAGAGGACTCCGCCCAGGCCGTCTTTCTCCGCTCGCTCACGCGTAACCTCTTGCGAGGTGCCGTAGCGGATCACAGGTTGTTCGAGCCTTGCCCCGAAGAGCGGATAGTCCAAGGTCTCCTCGCCACCCACGAGACCGATCGGCGTGCCGTCCGGTACCCGGCGGTTCAGGAAGTTCACGACGTTCACAACATCGGGACGAGCCTTCGCCTGCTGCTCGACGCGCCCGAGTCCGAGGGCTTTCTGACTTGGGTTGGCGCTGAGCACGGAGCTCTCGACCTGCTTGAGGAGAGAAGGCACCAAGCCAACGAGCGACACGCCGACCGCAACCCACGCGAGCCGGGATCGCAGGGCGAGCAGTCCGAGGAGAGGAGCGGCCAGCACGATGAGTGGGTTGGCGTGCCGAGGGTTCCAGGGCCCCCATTCGAGGACATAGGCGTAGGTGACAAGAGAGACAACCGCCGTCAGCGCGAGCAGACGGCGTGGTCGAGGGACGCGGCGAATGAGCAGTACCGCTATGACCAGCGGCGCGAACAACAGCAGACCGACCGGTCCAAGGCCGGTCGAGTCCTCGTTGACCTCGGTGTCGACTCGGAAGGCGAACCATCTCGACGCGCGAAAACCCTGGCACGTCGGGCACGGTGGAACCCGCATATCACCGAACACAGCCTCGAGCGGCCGCTGAGGTGCCGTCTTGAGCGGCCCCAGTTGGATCCCCGGCAAGTCGACGACATGCCAAGCCACTCGGAGAGTGTTCGCGGGCAGCGGGCTCTCGCGGTCCGTGATCCGACTGATCGAGCCGAAGAGAGTGCCTTCGTTGACGAAATTCTGCCCGTAACCGAACGACGCGAAGGCCAGAGCACCGACCGCGGCACAGCCCGCGCCGAAGGCCACAAGGCGCGGGGGCGGGCGAAAGGCCCATAGGGCGGCGCACACCAGCAGGCCGAGGGCGGGGACCGCTAAGAGCGCAGTGCCCTTGGTCCCGAAGGCAAGCCCGGCGGCCATCCCCCCGATCACCAGGTCTCCGCGCGAGCGATCGCGTATGCCTCGCACGCCGAAGACGGCCGTAGCAGCGACGAAGAAGGCGACGATCAGGTCGTTGTGCGTGGACGAGCTCTGCAGGATCGGCTGCGGTAGGACGACGTAGAGCGAGGCGGCGAAGAGCGCGGCGGGGCGAGAGAGGTCGAGCAGGCGAGCTCCGAGGAACACGAGCAGGCCGATGCCGATGAGGATCGACCACTGAACGAGCTGCGCGAAGAGATCGACGCCGGCCAGCGCCATCGTCCAGGCTTGAAGCAACTCACCGTTGGGTGGGGACAACAGCTGACGAACGGTCCCGCCGGGAAAGTGGAGTGCACTGTCGTACTGCAGCCAGTAGGCGATACGCGAGAGGTGATAGGTCATCGAGTCCAGACTGTTGGGCGCGATGACGAGCGCCTGAACGAACTGGACCGCCAGCGCAGCACAAGCGAGCGCGGCGGCTGTTGCGACTGCCCGGTGCGCGCGCACGCAACCGAGGATCGTCGAGAGGCCGGGAAGGCGCCACGGCCCGCGAGGAATCGGACGGCCAACCGCGTTCCATGCGACCACCGCCGCAGCCGCAAGCAGAAGCTCGGCCAGGAGGATCCCCGGAGCGGTCAGGGCCCTCAGGACGGAAAGAGCCGAGAGTACGATCACTATCTCGGCGCTCGCGGTGATGAGAGCGGCCGTGACGAGGGCGGCCCGGCCCCTGATGCGCAACATCAAGGGGACGGCCAGCGCGACGACGGCGAGCAGCCCCGTGCCCACGGCCAGCGCTACCAGGCCGCGAAGCGTGGGGAGAGGGAGGAACGAGCCTCCGTTGGACGCCACGCCGATCGCGGAGGCTGCAAGTCGCGCCATGAGGCGATCCAGCGTATCTTGTGGGCACTCCGTGTTCATCTGCGGGCTCTGCGTTTCTCACCCATCGTGAACACGCTCGCCGTCATCCACTACCCCATCTACGGTGGCCCACATAATCGGCTCGCGCTGCTCGGGCCGATACTGAGGGAGCATGGAGTCTCGACCACGGTCGTGCTCCCGGACGGGCCGGGTAGCGCGCCCGAGCGAATGCGGGCCGCAGGGCTCGAGGTGGTGCAGATGCCCCTCCGTCGACTGCGCGCTCGCCTCGACCCGAGGTTCCATCTGGGTTTCGTTCGCGGCCTGCGGACCGACATCCGCGCTCTGCGTCAGCTGATCCGCGACAGCGAGATCGACCTGCTGGTCATCGGCGGCCTCGTGAACCCGCAGGGCGTGTTCGCCGCGCGCGCCGAGGGTGCGGCGGTCGTTTGGCAGATCGTCGATACGCGGATTCCCCTGCTCCTGCGCGCGGCGATGATGCCAGCCGTCGATCGGCTGGCCGACGCGGTCATGTTCGGAGCGGAGGGTCTCGTCGGTCTACATCCGGGAGCGCGACATCTCCGGGTACCGACAGCGGTCTCGCGTCCGGCGGTGGACACGACACGGTTCGTGCCCTCGGAGGATCGCCGCCGGACGGCCCGCGAGCACTTCGGCGTTCCGCATGACGCCCCGCTGGTCGGGACCCTGGCCAACGTGAACCCCCAGAAGGGAATCGAGCACTTCGTGCGCGCGGCGGGGGCGGTCGCGCGTGCGCGACCCGACGCCTGGTTCCTCATCATCGGTGAGCGCGACGCCAACAACCCTCGCTACCTGGCCCGGATCGACGCTGAGATCGGCGACGCTGGTCTGGGAGAGCGCATGCTCTTCGCCGGGGCGCGCTTCGACGCTGAGACGCTTCTCCCGGCCCTTGACGTCAAGCTCGTGACGTCGGTTCCGAACTCCGAGGGAACGACCACGACGGCGATGGAGGCGATGGCGTGCGGGGTGCCCGTCGTCGCCACCCGCGTCGGGGCCGTCGACGAGGTCGTCGAGGACGAGCTGACCGGGTTGCTCGTCCCTCCGCTCGACCCTGCGTCTATCGCGCGCGCCACGCTTCGGTTGCTCGAGAACCCCGACACACGAGCGGCGATGGCTCGGGCGGGCCGCACGCGGGTCGAGGAGCGCTTCGGTCTCGCGCGCTCCGTGGAGCTTCAGCTCGAGATCTACGAGCGCGCACTGGCGCACAGGACGGCGCGCGGGAGCAAGTAGGAGCTAGAGCGGGGACCCCGCGCGTGGACTGGGTGCGCACCCGCGACCCGAGATAGCGCCGGTAGCATCCGCCGCTCATGCCCCGCGCCCTCGTCACCGGCATCACCGGGCAGGACGGCTCCTACCTCGCCGAGCAGCTGCTCGATCGCGGCTACGAGGTGCACGGCCTCGTCCGCCGCTCGGCCAGCTTCAACACCGACCGGATCGACCACCTCTACCGCGACCCGCACGAGGAGGACGTGCGGCTCTTCCTCCACCACGCCGACCTCTCGGAGGCGGGGCGCCTCGTCAAGCTGA
>Ga0136619_10000493_pt1 | contig 15031 bp, 17 predicted proteins | sample AntDrymUQ3532106_2_FD_104807 | JGI IMG/M metagenome (GOLD analysis project Ga0136619, IMG submission 104807) | Polar desert sand microbial communities from Dry Valleys, Antarctica - metaG UQ353 (21.06) | ecosystem: Environmental > Terrestrial > Soil > Desert | place: Antarctica: Dry Valley...
CGGAGTCGGCCTGCACACGCTCCGGCACTCTGCGGCGACGGTGATGATCGAGAACAGGGTCCCGCTCAAGGTGGTCTCGGAGATCCTCGGTCACTTCTCGGTCAGCATCACGGGCGATATCTACGGTCACGTCTCGCCCGACGTCTCTGCTCAGGCGATGGACGCGCTCGGAGCCGCGCTCGACGGGTGATGGTGGTCGAGAATGGTGGTCAGGACACCTGCTGGGACGCAAGCGAGGCCGCTCCGGATCGTTCCCAAACGGCCTCTGACCTGCGGCTTCTCTTCGGTCGGGCTGACAGGATTTGAACCTGCGACCCCTTGACCCCCAGTCAAGTGCGCTACCAAGCTGCGCCACAGCCCGCGGCATCGGACCCTACCCTCCGAGCACCGGGCCATCCGAAGCCCTTGCGCTCTCTGTGGGGAGCGACACTGGGAACCATGCGGGAGCTCTTCGCTCGCGATGCCGTCCTGGCCATGGAACCTGACGCCGGCATACAAGCTCCCGGCGCAGCGGTCACGAAGCCCGGTGTGGCATCTGGGAGCACGAGCCCCCTGCCCACTGGCGCCGCACCATAGCCACCCACAGCGCAGCAGCGATGCCGTGAACCAGCGGATCCTGTACGCAGTCGACCCAGACAAGGAACCTGCCGTCCGACAGCTCATCGACTCCGCCTTGTCCGCCGGGCGCCTCGAAGACCGGGACGGGGCGACTGCACGCTGGGAGCTGCTTGCCAGTGCGCGAGGTGAGATGCGGCCGGAGGAGATAGACCACGGGCAGCGGCTCCTGCACGGCTGACGGACCGCCGCACCGATTCGAGTGGTACCGACAGCACTGAGGTGGCAACACCCGACCTGCAGCTACCGCTTCTTGGGCGGGAGGGAGCGGGCATAGGCGACCCCGCGTTTAACCCAGGGTTCGAGCTGGCGTTTGGTTCGCATGCCTTCGTCGTCCACTCGTACCCAGCCCCGCATCGGCTTGCCGCGCATCTCGAAGCGACGGGCGTGCGGCTTGGCGACGAGGGCGTCGGTGTCGTCGGGCGCGACCCGCACCATCAGCCCGCCCTGGCCGCTGGCCGCGACCGACATGTTGCCGGCGATCAGGAAGGCCAGGCCCCCGAACATCCTCATCTCGCTGAGGTCCGGCTCGTCGGCGATCAGCTCACGAATGCGGTCCGCCAGGTCCTCGTCGTATGCCATGGCACAGCATCATGCACGGGTCGCCACAGCGGCCGAAGCACATCGAGTGCGGGATAGTGGCTGGATTCTTGCCCGAATCTCAGCCCAGACCCCGCATTCGACGAGGGGCGGGTCAGCCGGCGAGGTCGGTCACGCGCTCACCCTGCCACTTGGGGATCGGCGGCGGTGCCTACCGCCCAGGCAGCACCCGTCGGACCGCGTCGACGGTTTGTTCGACGTCCGCCTCCGTCGTCGCCCAGTTGGACACCGAACAGCGTTGTGCCGCCCGGCCACGCCAGGTCGCGGGTGTGAACACGGCGGTGCCCTCGGCCAGCAGCCGGCGACCGACCTCAGCGGTCCGCTCGTCGTCGCCGTATGACGTCATCACCTGGGTGAACACCACGTCGTTGAGCACCTCCGCCCCTTCGAGCGCCGCGAGCCCGGCAGCCATCTGGCCAGCCCGCTCGCACAGCGTCTCGACCAGCTCGGCCAGGCCCGCGCTGCCGAGGCTGCGCAACGCCGCCCAGACAGGGAAGCCACGCGCCCGCCGGGAGAACTCAGGCACCCGCTCCATCGGGTCACCGGCACCGCCGATGAGGTAGTCCGCCTCGACACCGAACCCGGCCACCAGCGCTGCGGGGTCACGGACCAGGGCGACCCCGCAGTCGTACGGGACGTTGAGCGTCTTGTGCGCGTCGGTTGCCCACGAGTCGGCTTGGCCCATCCCCGCGACGAGGTGGCGCAGCCGGGGGCTCGCCGCCGCCCACAGGCCGAAGGCGCCATCGATGTGCACCCACGCGTCGTGCTCCTTGGCGACGTCGATTGCCTCGGTGAAGGGGTCGAACGCGCCGGTGTGCACCTGGCCTGCCTGCAGGCACACGATCGCCGGACCGGTCCCCGCCTCGAGCGCGGTGGAGAGCGCCGTCGGATTGATCCGCCCCTGCGCATCGCTTTCCACCGCGGTCACCGCCTCCTGGCCGAGACCGAGATATCGCACGGCGCGGTCGACGGTGTCGTGTCGGTCGCGACCGACCAGCACGCGCACCCGGGGCGCGTCGAAGAGCCCGCGCTGGACGACGTCCCACCCCACGTGGGCGAGCACCGCGTGCCGGGCCGCCGACAGGCACGTGTAGTTCGCCATCATCCCGCCGGTAACCAAGCCCACCGCCGTACCTTCGGGCAGACCGAGCGCGTCCACGATCCAGCGACCAGCCACCACCTCCGCGGCTGCGGCGGCCGGGGTCAGCGCGTTGAGCCCGGCGTTCTGGTCCCAGACCGAGGTCAGCCAGTCGGCGCCTAGCGCCCCCGGCAGCGCCCCGCCGATGACGAAGCCGAAGAACCGTCCACCAGCGCTCCCGACCAGCCCCGGATCGGCTCGACGGGCCAAGTCCTCCACCACCGTGACCGGGTCGCTCCCACTTGCCGGCAGCGCACCGTCGAATGCGGCCAGCATCTGCTCGTACGAGGCGCGCGGCCAGACCGGTCGCTCGTCGAGCCCGCGGATGTAGTCCACCGCCAGCTCGTGGGCACGGGCCACTGTCTCGGCACGTCCGTCCATTGGGGGCTCCCTTCCCGATGCTTGCCACCGTTACCGCTCATCATGTTCTCGCACAGACCTGACCGAACGGTCCCTGGACGGCATGCGAGCGACACGACAGCCTTGACACGCTGGGTGTTTCTCCAGCCCGATCAGGTGCGAGGTGCAGATGCGGCGACTTCTCGTAGCGGGAGTGGTCTGCTGCATCGGCTTGCTTCCCCTTGTGGCGGACGCGCGTCCCGTACCGACTGCCATTGGCGTGTCGCTGCCGACGCCGAACGTGCAGTGGGACTACCAGATCGACGGCGCCTTCACCCCGGCGCGCCGGGTCGGAGTCGTGTCCCGGGACCGCAACGCCGCGCCCTCGCCCGGCGACTACAACATCTGCTACGTCAACGCCTACCAAACCCAGCCGGACGAGCGGGACTTCTGGATGGACGACCCCGACCACTGGCGCCTGGTCCTCACCGACGAGAACGGCGACCCGGTCGTCGACGGGCAGTGGGGCGAGTTCCTGCTCGACACCGGACGGGCCGGCAAGCGGGCGGCGCTGGCCGACATCGTGGGGGAGTGGATCGACGGCTGCGCCGCCGACGGGTTCGACGCGGTGGAGTTCGACAACCTCGACTCCTGGGATCGTGGTCGGGGCCTGATCAGCAGGGCCGACAACGAGGCGTTCGCCCGGTTGCTGACGGTGCGCGCGCACGCCGCTGGCTTGGCGGCCGCGCAGAAGAACTGGGCTGAGTTGTCACCGCACGGTCCGCAGATCGGCTTCGACCTCGCGGTCGCCGAGGAGTGCGGGCGGTGGCGTGAGTGCGGGAGCTACGCCCGTGCGTACGGCGACCGGGTCTACGTCGTCGAGTACCGCGACCAGGACTTCGCCCGGGCGTGCGAGCGCTGGGGGTCACGGCTGTCGATCGTGCGGCGTAACCTCGCCGTCACCCCGGCGGGAGCCAACCGGCGCTGCTGACGTGCGCAGCGCCAGCGTCGCTGTCAGCCGATGCTCGGTGGCGAGCAGTACTCGGTTAGCTCCTTGGGCTTGTTGGTGAGCGCGCCCTGGATCTGGTACTGCGTGACCCGGTCCCAGGCCTCCGGAGTTGACACCAGCCGTGAGTGCACCTCAATCTGCTCGAGGCGCAAACCGTCGACGAGCTCGTGCGACATCTGCCTCGCTTGCAGGCCGACCGAGGAAGCTCCCTTTTGCGTCACGCCATCCACGGTCGGCGCGTCGCCCTCCGGCTTGTACTGCAAGAGGATGTCGTCCGTCAGGACGTTCATCTTGCCGGTCCAGCTCGTGACCAGCGCACGATCCGTCATCGCATGGTCGCGGATGATCTGCGCGACGTCGAGGAGGACCTCGTCGGTCCTGTTCTTTACGTCGAGGTAGACGTCCACGGGGTAGGGGGCAGCCGCGGTCAGCGCCTCGTCCAGCGTGGGGATCATCTCGCCGCGAGGTTCCGTGCGGTAGGTGCGGATCTCCTCGAAGGTCATCTCCGCCACCAGGCCTTCGCCGTCGGTGGTGCGGTCGATCCTATTGTCGTGCATGAGGATCAGGTGGCCGTCGGACGTCGCGCTGACGTCGATCTCGATCGACTCGCCGCGCCGGGCGCCGAGCGTGATCGCGGGGACGGTGTTCTCGTCGCGCTGGTTCTGCGCTCCGCGGTGGTCGACGACCTCGAAGTCCGGATCGCAGCCCCCGGCCACGGCCGCGGCCGGGCTCGGCACCCCCAACAGGCAGGCCGCCACCATGGCGACACACGAAACCAGCCACTTCATGCTGTGAACCCCTGACTACTCTGCGCGACATCTGGCAAGGACCAGCCCTGACACAAGAAACAACGCCTGTCCATCACACTCGTTACGGCCGCTTTTCGCAACCGGAACGCGTGGATCGGTTGGTTCGGCACCGGCTCCGGTCCGGCTTGGTGGCAGTGGCGCCGGTGTCCGATCCGTCGTGCAGTTCGGCGCAGAAGCGTCACTCTCAGCGGAGCGCGAGCTCGTCCGCGACGGAGATCCGGCCGCCTTGGGTCACTGCCGCCGCGACGGCGAGCCGGCCACCGCGGTCGCGGTGGATGGTGCGGAGCACGTCCAGGTCCTGCGTGATGTCGTCGGGCTGCTCTCTGGTCGTCATGACGCACCGTGTGATCGGGGCGAAGACGCGCAGGACCACGCTGCCGACCCGCACCGTGTCGCCGACCAGGTCATCCTCGCCGGCACCGTCGAGCAGCAGGTTGGACCGGAACCGGCGGCGGTCCCACCCGCGCAGCGACTCGGTGGACACCAGCGAGACCGCGCCACCGTCCATGTCGTGGAACGCGTCGCGTCCTCCGTGAAACACCTCCCACGGCGCCGCCTCGTCCTCGAAGTCGCTGGGGTTCTCGAAGCGCCGGTCGTCGCGGGCGTCGGCGGGGGAGTCCGCGGCTCGCAGCTGCACCCGCCGGCCCAACCAGCTCGACAGGTTTGCATCGTCTCGCGACGGGGTCCCGTCCGGCAGCGTGATCTCGGCCCCTCCGTCGGCGCCGAGCCGTCCGTACGCGTGCAGCAACTCGGGGTGTCGTCGAGCGGTCAGCCCGAGACCCGAGTCCGCGTCGAACAGCGCGAACCTTCGGTCGCCGACGAGCCCGGTCGCCGTCACCTCGACGGCGTCGAGCCGCTCGCCCTGCATCGACTTGACCGGGTAGCGCCAGATCTCGAGCACTCGCACGAGCCGACGCTAGCCCGCGGTCAGCTGAAGATGCTGACGCCGCCGGGTCCGACCAGCAGTCCAAGCACTATGAGGCCGATTCCCCAGAGAACAGATCCCCGGATCGCGGTGACGATGCCCGAGACCACCAGCACCACCGCGATGATCCACAGCACGAACTCCATGACTGCTCCTTCCGCTCCGCTCGATTGCGTGGCCCACTGTCCTGGATCGCCGAACCGGCGCAACTCGAACACGCAAGTCTTGCCGCTCCGCTCGGTAGGCTTGAGCCGGTGGCTAAGGCGACGGAGGGGTCAGTGGTGAGCGACGACCGCGCTGCGGCGCCCACCAACGACGGGCCCCGCGATCGCATCCTCACCGTTCCAAACCTGCTGAGCCTGCTCCGGCTCGCCGGCGTCCCGCTGTTCCTCTGGCTCGTGCTGGGACCGGAGGCCGACGGCTGGGCGCTGCTGCTGCTGCTGGTCGCGGGCTTCACCGACTACCTGGACGGCAACCTCGCCCGCCGGCTCAACCAGACCTCATCGCTCGGACAGGTGCTCGACCCGGTCGCGGACCGGCTGTACATCCTCGCGGTCGTCGTCGGCCTGGTGCTCCGCGACATCATCCCACTCTGGCTGGCTGTGCTGCTCCCGATGCGCGACGTGCTGCTGTTCAGCCTGGTCCCGTTCCTGCGCACCCGCGGCTACAGCGCGCTCCCGGTGCACTACCTCGGCAAGGCGGCCACCGCGGCTCTGCTCTACGCCTTCCCGCTGCTCCTCCTCGGCGACGACGCGGGCACGCTGGGCGAGCTGGCGCAGGTGTTCGGCTGGGCGTTCACGATCTGGGGGGTAGGGCTCTACTGGTGGGCCGGCTTGCTCTACGCGTGGCAGGTCCGGACGCTGCTGGTGACGACGCCGCCGCTGTCGCCATCGGAGCGGCCGTCGGAGCGGCCGACGTGAGCACACCGGCCGGGCATCGCGGCACCCCGCAGGACCTGCTGGCGCGCATCGTCCGGGACGAGGACGACGACGAGTACGCGCTTGCCGCGGCCCGCCCGGAGCGCACGCCGCCCGACACCCCCAGCCTCGTCGTCTTCGGTGCCGTGATCGCCGTCGGCGCGGTGCTCGTCACCGTGTCCGCGCTGCAGACCCGTGCGTCAGAACCCCAGGACGCTGCGGACCGCGAGGCGCTGGTCCAGAGCATCGAGGCCGAGCAGGGGCAGGTGGCCCGCTTCAGCGCCCAGGTCGACACCCTCGGCGCCCGGCTGGACGCATTGCGCGGCCAGTCCGCTGAGCTCGCCGCCTCGCTCGCTGACACCGAGTCCCGCCTGGACGAGGTCGAGGCGGCGGTGGGGGCTGAGGCGGTCGAGGGGCCTGGGGTGCGGGTGACCGTCGACGACGCCGAGAGCGGCACCGACGAGGGGACCATCCTCGACACCGACCTGCAGCTGCTGGTGAACGGCCTCTGGCAGGCGGGGGCGGAGGCGATCGCGATCAACGGCCAGAGGCTGACCACGCTGACCGCCATCCGCACGGCCGGGCAGGCGATCACGGTTAACTTCCGCTCACTGAGCCCGCCGTACGTCGTCAACGCGATCGGTGACCCGGATGTCCTGCCCGCGAACCTGCTGGACACGGCCGCCGGGCAGACCTTCACCGACCTGGCCGCCAACTTCGGGATCGGGTTCGGGGTCGAGGCCCGAGACGACCTGCAGCTGCCCGCTGGGAGCGGAGTGGTGCTGCGGCAGGCCACCAGCAGCGCAGCCGGGCCCGACCGGGGGGACGAGGGCGCGTCGTGATCGCACTGCTGGGCATGATCGCGGGAATCGTGGCCGGTTTGTTCCTCGAGCCGAGCGTCCCGACCGGCCTGCAGCCATACCTCCCGATCGCCGTGGTGGCGGCGCTGGACGCGACGTTCGGGGCGCTGCGCGCGTACCTCGACGGAATCTTCGACGAGCGCGTTTTCGTGATCTCGTTCGTGTCCAACGTGTTGGTGGCCGGGTTCATTGTCTACCTCGGCGACCAGCTCGGAGTCGGTGGCCAGCTGTCGACGGGCGTCGTCGTGGTCTTCGGCATCCGGATCTTCTCCAACGTCGCCGCGATCCGGCGAAGGCTGCTCCATGCCTGACTACCTGCCCGACGAGCGACCTGACGAGCGGCCACCCACGGCCCGGCGAGACGACGCCCGGCGGCGGGTCTGGGTTGCACTGTGGGGCCGGCCCACCCGGGCGCAGGTCGTGGTCGGCGTCCTGCTTGCCCTGCTCGGGTTCGCCGCCGCCGTGCAGGTGCGCGCGGTCCGCTCCGACGACGAGTTCACCGGTGCCCGCCGCGACGACCTGGTGCAGCTGCTCCAGACCTTGTCCGCGGCGCAGGACCGGGTCTCCCGCCAGCTGAGCGAGCTCGAGGACACACGTGACGAGCTGCAGCTGAGCACCAACCAGCGGCAGGTGGCGCTCGAGCAGGCACAGCGCCGGCTCGACGCGCTGCTGCTGCTGTCCGGCGAGGCTGGCGCAACCGGCACCGGCGTCGTGATCACCATCCAGGACCCGGACGGCAGCGTCGGCGCGGTCACCTTGCTGAACGCTGTGCAGGAGCTGCGTGACGCCGGCGCGGAGGCGATCGAGATCAACAACGTCGCCCGGGTCGTCGCCGAGACCTGGTTCGGGCCCGGATCGGCCGCCACCGGCTCCGCCCTGGTCGTCGACGACCGGACCGTGCGCGCGCCGTACGTTGTGGAGGCGATCGGCGCCTCCGACACCTTGGCCAAGGCGGTCGAGTTCCCCGGCGGGCTCGCCGACGAGGTCGAGGCACTCGGGGGTAGCGTCACCGTCACCCCGCTGGACAGCGTGCAGGTCCAGTCGCTCGCGCCGGAACCCGACGCCGACTTCGCCGACCCCACCACGTGACCGAGGAGCACCGTGATCCCCGACGACCTGAAGTACACCGCCGAGCACGAATGGGTGCGCGTCGAGAGTGGCGACGACGGCAAGGTGGCCACCATCGGCATCACCGACTATGCCCAGGACGCGCTCGGCGACATCGTCTATGTGTCGCTGCCCGAGGTGGGGGAGGACCTCACCAAGGGCGAGTCCGTCGGCGAGCTGGAGTCGACCAAGTCGGTGAGCGACATCTACGCCCCGATCAGCGGGAGCGTGGTGGCCCGCAACGACGCGGTCGACCAGACGCCCGAGCTGGTCAACTCCGACCCGTATGGCGAGGGCTGGCTGTTGCGGCTCCAGGTCAGCGACGAGTCGGCGCTCGAGGGGCTGCTGGACGCGGCGGGCTACGAGGGCCAGATCGGCTCCTGACCCGGCGGGGGTGTGTTGATTCGCCCCGAGCCGACCGCGTAGGTTCGACCTCACCGTCAAGGTGAACTGCCGGTCGAGGGTTTCGCGCGGCTAGCGGGCTGGGTTTCCAGCGCCGAGGAGGTTTCGATGCCGTTCTGTACCGAGTGCGGGCATGAGAACCCGTCTTCGGCCAGGTTCTGCTCCCAGTGCGGGCACAAGCTGTCCCAGGCTGATGCCGGCCGCGACCCGGCGGAGGCGACGTCGACGGTCACCCTGCACCCGGTCGAGCCGGACACCGGCGCGGAGGGCGACGAGCTCAGTGCCGAGGACGTCGCCGCCCTCGACGGGCTGCCGGCGGGCAGCGCCCTGCTGGTCGTCCAGCGCGGGCCGAGCGCTGGCAGCCGGTTCCTGCTCGACAGCGACGAGGTGTCCGCCGGTCGGCACCCGGACAGCGACATCTTCCTGGACGACGTCACGGTCTCGCGGCGGCACGCGGTCTTCCGCCGGACGCCGGAGGGCTACCACGCCGCCGACGTCGGGAGCCTCAACGGGACCTACGTGAACCGGGACCGGATCGACGAGATCCTGCTCAGCGGCGGGGACGAGGTGCAGGTCGGCAAGTACCGCCTCGTCTACTACCCCAGCGCCGCGGACGCCGGTGGTGGCCGGCGGTGAGGTCGGCGCCGTCCGCGACCGCGCGGATGAGCATCGGTGAGGTGCTGGCCCAGCTCCGCCCTGACTTCCCGGACGTGTCGATCTCCAAGATCCGCTACCTCGAGTCCGAGGGGCTGGTCGACCCCGAACGCACGCCGTCCGGCTACCGCAAGTTCTCGCACGCCGACGTCGAGCGGCTGCGGTACATCCTCACCGCGCAGAAGGAGAACTACTACCCGCTGCGGGTGATCCGCGAGCACCTCGACGCGATCGACCGCGGGCTGGACGCACCGCCGACCCCGTCCGCGCGCCCGCGCCCGCCACAGGTGGTGCTGACGTACGACGGCTCGGACCAGCGGGCCGAACGCGCGGACCTGCGGCTGTCGCGGGCCGAGCTGTGCGAGACGGCGTCGATCGACGACGAGCTGCTCGCGCGGATCGAGGGATTTGGGCTGGTGCGGACGAACGGGACCGGTCACTACGACGCGGTTGCCCTGCTGGTGGCGACCACGGTGGGCGAGCTGGCCGCGTACGGCGTGGAACCGCGGCACCTCCGCTCGGTGCGGACCGCGGCCGACCGCGAGCTGGACCTGGTCGGCCAGGTGGTGACCCCGATGCGCCAGCAGAAGGACGCCGCGGCGCAGGCGAGGGCCGACGAGACCGCTCGCGAGCTGGCCGGGCTCGTGGCCCGGCTGCACACCGCACTGGTTCGAGACGGGGTCACCCGACGCTGACCGGCGGCTCGGATTGCCGGAGTATTGTGACCGGGTGCGAGAACTGGACGTCGTCGGGGTGCGGGTGGAACAGCCCACCAACCAGCCGCTCGTCCTGCTGCGGGAGAGCGACGGCAACCGGTACCTCCCGATCTGGATCGGCGCCGGTGAAGCCACGGCGATCGCGTTTGCCCAGCAGGGGGTCACCCCGCCACGGCCGTTGACCCACGACCTGATGCGCGACCTGGTCAGCGCGCTCGGGCGCGAGCTGACCGAGGTGCAGATCACCGAGATGAAGGACGGCGTCTACTACGCCGTGCTGGTCTTCGACCAGGGCACCGAGGTGAGCGCCCGGCCGTCGGACTCGATCGCGCTGGCGCTGCGTACCGGGACCCGGATCGTCTGCGCCGAGGCGGTGCTCGACTCCTCCGGCCTGGCCGTGCCCGAGGAGGAGGAGCAGGAGGTCGAGAAGTTCCGCGAGTTTCTCGACCAGGTCACCCCGGAGGACTTCAGCCCCGGACACTGAGGGGTCCCCGCTCCGCTGAGGTGACCGTTCCCGTGAGAGTGACGTTTCTGCGCCGACACGCGGGACAAACCGGACACCAGCGTCACTCTCACCGGACCGGATAACATCCCCGGTGTAACTCGCGGTGCGAGGCTGCCCGCGGGTCTGTTGGCGTCCGACGACGTGGAGGTCGTGGTGGCAAACACGCGGGACCACGGGTCACACGGCCCCGGCCATGACCAAACCGCGCACGACGACCTCGCGGTGGCCGAGGCCGCCCGGCGGGCCGGCGACCAGGGGCTGCTCTTCGACGACGACGTCTCCCCGCTGGCCGAGGACGTCGGCTTCCGCGGCCCGGTCGCCTGCAACGCCGCCGGGATCACCTACCGCCAGCTCGACTACTGGGCCCGTACGAAGCTGGTGGAGCCCACCGTGCGCGCCGCCACCGGGTCGGGCACCCAGCGGCTCTACTCCTTCCGCGACGTCCTGCTGCTCAAGATCATCAAGCGGCTGCTCGAGGCCGGGGTCTCCCTCCAGCAGATCCGGACCGCGGTCGAGCACTTGCGTGCCCGCGGTACCGACGACCTGACCAGGGTGACGCTGATGAGCGACGGCGCCAGCGTGTACGAGTGCCGCTCGGCCGACGAGGTCATCGACCTGCTGCAGGGCGGCCAGGGTGTGTTCGGCATCGCGATCGGCGGGGTGTGGCGCGAGATCGAGGGCACGCTCGCCGAGCTTCCGGGGGAGCGGGCCGGCGAGCCGGTGGACGACCACCCCGACGACGAGCTGGCGCACCGGCGCCGCGCTCGCATCACCGGCTGAGCCTTCCGCTTACGCGAGTGGATGCTCCCGCAGCCATGTTTCCGCCCGGCGTGCTGAAGCCTGGGACAGCCACGCGTCCTGAACAAGCTCCTGCAGCTCCCTGCGGCTGAGCTCGCCGACTCGGCTGGCCCGCAGCAGCACCGACGGATGGCCGCTGAAGTGTGGGGTCGTGAAGAGGGGTGACGCCGCGTCCTGGACCAGTGCCTGCTTGTCGGCTTCGGACTCCACCCAGAAGACGATCACGTCGTGGTAGCGCTCCCCGGTGTCGGGGTCGACCGCGTCCGGCCTTGGGTTGCGGAAGAAGACGAACGACTTCCCGCCCACCTGGTACACCGGGTTGTCCGCGCTGCCGCACTCGACCGTGACGTGTGGCATCGCCAACGCCAGCCGGTGCACGTCCTCGACCCGGGCCTTCCGCCTCCCGTCCGGCACCAACTCAGCCTAGGCTGTGCACCATGGACTTCAGGATCGAGCTGATCCCGCTGGCAGTGCGTGACGTCGACCGGTCGGTCGAGTTCTACGGCAAGGAGCTGGGCTGGAGCGTCGACCACGACCAGACGGTCAACCCCGAGCTGCGGTTCGTGCAGGTCACCCCGCCCGGGTCGGCGTGCTCGATCTGCTTCGGGACCGGCCTCGACATGATGCCCGAGGGCTCCTCCCAGTTCATCCAGATCGTCGTCGCGGACGCCGACGAGGCATGTGCGGCCCTGCGCGAGCGCGGGGTGGACTGCGGCGACGTCGATGACCAGCCCTGGGTCGGTTCGTACGGTTCGACGACCCGGACGGCAACCGCTGGGCGTTGCAGCAGATCGTCATCCCGTCCTGAGCCCGCACCCGAGCGCGGACGCCGGAAGCCTGGACCGGGCTCCGCTGGTAACCTCGACGGTGGCTGCCGAAGCCGCGCGGGAGAGCTGCGGGCCACCGCTCGCAGCGCCGAAGGGGCAATCCCTCCCGGAACCTCTCAGGCGCCAGGACCGCGCGGACAGGCCACTCTGGAGCACCGCCCACCAGGCGATGTGACAGAGGGGAGGACGTGACGCTGACCGTCCGACCTTCGGGAGCCGCCATGACCGACCGGCCGTCGCTGCACAGCCTCGACACCGCCGACCCGTTCGTACGCCGACACGTCGGTCCACGACCCGCCGAGATCGAGACCATGCTCGGCGTCGTCGGCTACGACAGCCTCGACGCGTTGATGGACGCGGCCGTCCCGAAGGGCATCCGGGGCGCTCCGGATGAGGAAGCGGTCGCCCTGCCGCCCGCGCAGCCCGAGCAGGTCGCGCTCTCCAGGCTGCGCGCAACGCTGGCGGCCAACCGGCCCGGCGTGGCGATGATCGGCCTGGGCTACCACCCGACGATCACTCCGGCGGTCGTACGGCGCAACGTGCTGGAGGACCCGTCCTGGTACACCGCCTACACGCCCTACCAGCCGGAGATCTCGCAGGGCCGGCTCGAGGCGCTGCTCAACTTCCAGACCATGATCGGCGACCTGACCGGGCTTGCGACGGCGAACGCGTCGCTGCTGGACGAGGCGACCGCCGCTGCCGAGGCGATGACGCTGGCGCGACGCGCGCTGCGCGGCGACGCCGGCACGGCGAAGGTTGTCGTCGACGCCGACCTGTTGCCCCAGACCCGCGCGGTGCTGCACACCCGGGCGGCGGCGATGCGCATCGAGCTGGTCGAGTCCGACCTTGCCGACGGCTTGCCCGGCGGGGCGCTGTCGGCCGTGCTGCTGGCGTACCCAGGCGCGTCCGGCGCCGTCCGCGACCCACGACCGGTGATCGAGACCGCGCACGAGCGGGGCGGGATGGCGGTGGTGGTCGCCGACCCGCTCGCGTTGTGCCTGCTCGAGGCGCCCGGCGAGCTCGGCGCGGACGTCGTCGTCGGGTCGGCGCAGCGGTTCGGCGTCCCGATGTGGTACGGCGGACCGCACGCCGGCTTCATCGCCGTACGAGACGGGCTGCAGCGACATCTTCCCGGCCGGCTGGTCGGGGTCTCGGTCGATGCGGAGGGTCGTCCGGCATACCGGCTCGCGCTGCAGACCCGCGAGCAGCACATCCGCCGGGACAAGGCGACGTCGAACATCTGCACCGCACAGGTGCTGCTGGCCGTGGCCGCTTCGATGTACGCCGTGTACCACGGACACGAGGGGCTCAGTGCGATCGCCCGCCGGGTGCACCGCTATGCCGCGGTGCTGGCGGCCGGCCTGCGCGACGGTGACGTCGAGGTCGTGTCCGATCGTTTCGTCGACACCGTCGTCGCGCGTGTGCCCGGTCGGGCGGCGGAGGTGCTCGCGGCGGCGCGTAAGTCCGGTGTCCACCTGCGTGCTATCGACGCCGACCGGGTCGGGATCAGCACCAACGAGCTCACGACTCGTGAGCACCTGGCCGCGGTCTGGGACGCCTTCGGTGTGACCGTCGCTGGTGTCGACGCGCTCGACACCGCCACCGATGATGCGCTGCCCGAGACACTGGTACGGCAGACGCCGTACCTCACCCACGAGGTGTTCCGCGCGCACCGGTCGGAGACCGCGATGCTCCGCTACCTGCGGCGGCTCTCGGACCGGGACTTCGCTCTCGACCTCGGCATGATCCCGCTCGGGTCGTGCACGATGAAGCTCAACGCCAGCACCGAGATGGAGCCGCTCGGCTGGCCGGAGCTGGCCGACCTGCACCCGTTCGTACCTGCCGAGGATGCCGGCGGGACGATCGCGATGATCGGCGAGCTGGAGCGGTGGCTCGCCGACGTGACCGGGTACGCGGCGGTGTCGGTGCAGCCGAACGCCGGCTCCCAGGGAGAGCTGGCCGGGCTGATGGCGATCCACGCCTACCACCTCGATCGAGGCGACACCGACCGCGAGGTGTGCCTGATCCCGTCGTCGGCGCACGGGACGAACGCCGCGTCCGCAGTGATGGCGGGGATGCGGGTCGTGGTGGTCGCCGCGGCCGACGACGGCAGCGTCGACCTGGACGACCTGCGGGCCAAGTGCAAGGAGCACGCCGACTCGCTCGCGGCCGCGATGGTGACCTACCCGTCCACCCACGGCGTCTACGAGGACGGCATCTCCACGCTGTGCGACGTCGTGCACGAGTACGGCGGGCAGGTGTACGTGGACGGGGCGAACCTCAACGCGCTGGTCGGTCACGCCCGCCCTGGCGCGTTCGGCGGGGACGTGTCGCACCTCAACCTGCACAAGACCTTCTGTATCCCGCACGGCGGCGGCGGTCCTGGGGTTGGGCCGGTCGCCGTGCGCGAGCACCTGGCCCCGTACCTGCCGAGCCATCCGGCCCACCCGGACGCCGAGCGCCGGGACGGGGTCGGCCCGGTCAGCGCCGCTCCCTACGGGTCGGCGGGGATCCTCCCGATCCCGTGGCTGTACCTGGCGATGATGGGTGCGGACGGGGTGCGCGAGGCCACGTCGGTCGCGGCGCTGGCCGCGAACTACGTTGCCGCCCGGCTGCGTGACGACGTTCCCGTGCTCTTCACCGGCGCCGACGACCTGGTGGCGCACGAGTGCATCCTCGACCTGCGTGGGCTGACCAAGCAGACCGGCGTCACCGTCGAGGACGTGGCGAAGCGGCTGATCGACCACGGCTTCCACGCACCGACGATGAGCTTCCCGGTCGCCGGGACGTTGATGGTGGAGCCGACCGAG
>Ga0136619_10000498_pt1 | contig 14908 bp, 12 predicted proteins | sample AntDrymUQ3532106_2_FD_104807 | JGI IMG/M metagenome (GOLD analysis project Ga0136619, IMG submission 104807) | Polar desert sand microbial communities from Dry Valleys, Antarctica - metaG UQ353 (21.06) | ecosystem: Environmental > Terrestrial > Soil > Desert | place: Antarctica: Dry Valley...
CTGGTGCACACCTGGTGCACACGAGGCCGAGAAACGACGGGAAACGCTACGAACTAATGGCAAGCGTGTGATTCCCATTTCCGCAGGTCACGGCAGGTATTGACAAACAACGGCAAGTGTCGCGTAGGTGCTCGGACAGTCCTACGACATCTGACGCAAGAGCCTGCGGCGTAGACACCGGGCGCGAAGCCGGGATCCGAAGCGTCTGTCGTACGCTTCTCGCTATGACGTTGCCCGGTCTTGCGGTCGACCCGCAGCAGCTGCGCGAAGTGTGCAGCCGCTACGGCGTAGCACGACTCGAGGTGTTTGGTTCCCTGGGCCGCGGCGACCCCGAACCCGACAGCGACGTTGATCTCCTCTATGAACTCCAGCCAGGAGCGCGTCTTGGCTGGAACGTCGAGAACCTCGCCGACGAGCTGTCGGAGCTTCTTGGTCGCCGGGTCGATCTCATATCGCGCAACGCGCTCCACGAGCGGCTGCGCGACGAAGTGCTCGCCGAGGCGTGGCTGCTGTATGCGGCGTGAGGTGCTGTTGGTCGCCGAGATGATCGACGCGGCTGAACAGGCGCAGTCGCTCGTCGTCGGCGCCGACCTTGCAACGCTCAACGCCGACCGTCAACGGCGCGACGCGCTGTTGTGGAACTTCACGGTGCTCGGCGAGGCAGCGGCTCAACTCGGCGACGACGTGAAGGCACGCTTTGACGATGTCGAGTGGGCGCGGCCGGAGCGGCTTCGCAACCGCGTGATCCACGGCTACTGGTCGATCGACATCGAGATCCTGCACACCACCGCCACCGATCTGCTCCCAGCGTTCGTCGAGCAGCTGCGGCACGTGCTCGCAGAGCTTGAGGCCGACGGTCACGCCTGATCCTCGAATCCATCTGGCCCGTCCGTTGGCCGTCGGATGGCAGCCCACAAGAGTCAGCGGTGAACGGTGCATCGCACCTCCGAGCTAGCGTGTTGCATGCTGGGCAGGGCGAAACCGCCGCACGAGTTGGCACTGGGTCTGGGGGGCACGTGACGGGAGGTGGTGACCCACTCGCCAGAGAGCACACGAACCGTGTCGGCGTTGGCATCGTTCAAATGTCGGTTCATCGCGACCTGCGCTGGATCTTCCGGGAACAGCCCACGACGGATACCGGCATCGACGCTCAGGTCGAGGTCGCGATCGACGGTGTTCCGACAGGTCGGCTGATCGCCCTGCAGATTAAGTCCGGCCCCAGCTGGTTCGACGATGAGTCCGACGGGGGTTGGACCTTCAGGTTCGACGACCGATTGGCGCACCTGTGGCTCGGCCACGCGTTACCGGTGATGGTCGTCCTTGTGGACACAGACGCGGGCACCGCCTTTTGGCAGCAGGTCACAGCATCCACTGTCCAGTCCACCGGGATCAGGAACAAGATTCTGATCCCGCGCCGAAACTCACTCGCAGCGGCCGCCATCGACTGGGGACATGTCGCTAGCGGGCTGGAGCAGCGGTCCGCGGACCGCTACGAGAGCGCTCTTGCCGTTCTTCCCCCTTCGACCGTAGAACTGTTGGATGAGATGCACGACCGCCAGGCGACGGACGCTGCCGTCCTGGCGGTTCACCTCGCCGAGGGACGCAGCAATCCTGGGGCGATCTGCAGGGCCCTACTGACCGCCTCGCCGGCGTGGTTGGTACGCGGCGGAGGCGCGGGGTGGCGGGTGGTTGGAAGTTACGCCTCTGAACATAACGAGCTGTCCATCAGCGCCGACTCGCTGGAACGAGCAGCAGGTCAGGATGAGGCCCGACGCGGCCGCCTTCTCGCGGCGGCCGGGCTCAACGCAATGCAAGACGACCCCACCCGTTCCCGCCGCTTGCTTCTGGAGGCGCAGTTCCTACCCGGCACTCAGCTGCTGGTGGCGATCGGGCTGGCTCATCTCGATCACCCAGAGGGAGATGCCTCACCGCGCATCCTTCCGCCGGGCATAGCCCTCAACGGCGACGCGGCGAGGCAAGACCCAGCCGTTCAGGGATTCCTGGGAGACCAGGCTGTGCGAGGGGACAACCTCGAAAGCGCGGCTGTCCATTGCCGGCGCGCCCTCGACCTTGAACCGGACAACAGCTTCCGTATGGTGGAGCTGGCCCAAGTCTTCGGCCGACGCTCAATCACCCCGGCGGCGCAGAGCGATGACCTCACCGAGGCACGACGGCTGCTGGAGAGGGCAGTGCAGCAACGACACCGGTGGGACGGCTCGACCGAAGGAGCCCTTGAGCAACTCCTCAGAACCCTTGGCCTCCTCGAGGACTTCGAAGCCGTGCTCAGCTACGCGGCTCCCCCGCCCGTGGGCCGTGCACGTGCGGAGGAAGCTGCTCGTCCCAACGTCCTCTCTGGTACGCCGTAACGGCCGCACGCGTCCTCGGGCACGACGAGCACCTGCGCCAGCTGGCCGGACGGCTAGGCGACGCCCCGCGGGACCGGTTGCTGAAGGCCGAAATCTTTGGTCGAGATATGCCCGAGGCTGACGCGGTCGAGCTGTGGCAGCAGGCTCTAGCGGACGCGGAGTGCCAGAGCGACTACGAACAGTGGGTCAACGCTGTCCTGCAGCTCGCTCGCCTGGGCGTTGATGCCTCCAAGCGTCTCGATGACCTCGTCCATCGGTCAATCGTGCAGACCTCGATACGCGATCTGGCCCTCGCCCTTTCCACCGCCTGGCGAGATCTCGATGCGGCACTTCCTCTGCTACGCACGCTGTCGCGGCAGGACCCCTCGGCTGCGGAACAGTTGGTCACCCGTCTGTCCTCGGCCGGACGGACCGACGAGGCCGTTGCGGCGTGCGACGACGCCTATCACTCGCTGAGGCAGTCCCGGCTGCTTTACCTGCGTGCGGAGGTGTTGCTCGACGCTGAGCGGTGGAACGATGCCGAGTCAGCCGCCCGGCAGGCCGTGTCCGAGCCCACGGCCACCGGATGGCAGCGAGGACGCCTGCTCACCTTCCTCGGTGGTCGCGCCGCTGATCAAGCCAACTGGGTCGAAGCCGAACGGCACTTTGCCGCGGCTGTCCGCGCGTTCACGACGCCCCGTGCCACTGATGTGTGGCGGTTGATCAATTCACAGCTTCATCAGGGCCACCATGACCGGGCGGCGGGGACGGTTCTGCGTTACACACCGGAGGTCGTAACGGTTGAGCACGCTCGGCTGTGGTTCGCATCGATGTCCACTGTCCCCTGGGAGGAGGACGTTGCTTCACAGGCTCTGACATTGGCGTTGCGCTTTTCTGATGACGCCCAGCTGTCGGCGGCTCTGCTGGTCCACATCATTCAGGCCTCCCGCGCCGACGACGCTAACGACGACGAACCCTCAGTCCAAGGCTCGGTCGAAGGACTCCGACAAAGTCGAAACGGAGGGTGGCCCGGCACAGCAGAAGTTGTCCCCACCGACGTCGATCCCCGGCCCGTGGTCCCCGCCCTGCTCCATCGCCATGCCTTGGCGGCCCTTAATGCGCACGTGGATCAACACGGTGACGTGGGCGGTGTTCAGCGTCTCGAGGGTTCGGTCGACGAACTCGTCGACAAGGTCCGTGACCTGTTTCAGGCGAGAAATCATCAAGGTCTCCGCGAGGTTCTAAACATGGTGCGGGCGGGACGTGCGCCACTCGGCGTCGTGGCCAGCGCGCTCGGGAAGTCCTACGCGCTCGCGCTCATTCAGCGCGCCGCAGGTGTCCAGGTGGCCGCCGCGGCGGACGAAGGTGAGCACGATCTCGACCTCGAGGCCGCCGGAGAAGCCCTTGGACGACAGGTTGTCGTGGATGCCTCCTCACTGCTGCTATCGAGCCGGCTGGCAACCGCAGCCACTCTCCGCGGTCGATTCGCAAGCTTGATCCTTCCGGTGCCGGCGCGGAAGGACATTCTGCGCGCGAGTATCGAGGTTCTTGGTCAGGCGGCGAGCACGGGGACGCTCGGCTGGGACGACGGCGAGGGCAAGCTCGTGTTCTACGAGATGACGGCTCGGGACCGCGCCATCCTCTCGGAGAGAGCCAACTCGATGGAGCGGGCGGCTCAATCGACGATCTCCGAATCGGTCAGCGACCTAACGATCTTTCCCGACCTGGACCTGCTGGCAGATGGTCCCTGGCTCGGCCCGGTCCAGGTCGCGATGGACCGCGGCGTGGCTCTGTGGAGTGATGATGTTGTGGTCCGGCAGCTCGCCCGGTCCGTCGGCGTGCCTTCATTTGGTACACCTGCGTTGACGGAGGCGCTCCAGTCACGCGCGATCGACGCGCTCGAAGAGGGGCCCGAAACCGCGCAACAACTCGCGGCGCTGGTGTCCGAACAACAGAGCGCGGTCCGCGCCTTCGTGCGCGAGTTCGTCGTTGACGTCCCCGCCCATCGCGACGACATCGTCGCACAGGCTGCCGAGGACCACTGGTACGCACGCGCAGGCGCAGTGGTGCTGACGCGGGCGTCTTGGTGGGCGTGGCAATCCCAGCCCTATGCAGAGCTGCTGGGCATCTACAAAGGGGTGGCGGCACATCGTTCCGAGGCATTGCCTGCATGGCAGGCTGCCGCGATGGAAGGCATCGGGGCAGCCTTCCACGGACGCAATGAACTTGCGGCCGCGATGGTGGGCACCATCGCAATCCTTGGGTTCGGCGCGGACCCGCCCGTTGACGACGTGCGAGCCGGTTACGACCGGGCTCAGGAGGTCGCCCGACGGTTGAAGCTACCGGACCCGCTAACGCAGGCGCCGGTGGCAGTACGCATCCTGGGCGAGCTGGGACTCCTTCCGGACCCCGACGGGTTCTCGCGGCGGCTGTTGCGATCCCCTGAGGCCAGGGAGTAACCGGGGGCTTCGGACACGTGACCCACAACCCGTTGGTACCGGGTTCACGCATTGCTATGCACGCCGGAAGAATCGATCGGCGCTCGACAGATTCCTACTGCGGGTACGATATGACGCATGGCGATGTCGAAGGTGTCGCTCAGCATCGAGGAAGACGTGCTCGCCGAAGCCCGCGAGCGCGCTGGCCGCCGTGAGTTGTCGGCCTACGTGAGTGAGGCATTGCGACGCCAGCTCCAGCACGACCGCCTTGGTGAGCTGCTGGGCGAGATGGAAGCCGAGTCGGGCCCCATCCCTGACGATGTGATGGAGGAGGCACGGCAGCTATGGCGAGGACCCGTGGCCGAACCCAAGCAGCGCCGGCGCAGCGCCTGATCCTCGACAGCGGAGCGGTCATCGCAGTGTCCCGCCACGACGTGCGCGGTCGAGCTGCGTTGGCGGCAGCGCATGAGGCTGGTGCCGAGGTATCGATCCCCTCGGTTGTCGTCGCCGAGACCGTGCGCGGTACGGCCACAGACGCGCCGGTCAACCGGATCATCAAAGCCGTGGGCGAGGTCAGTTGGGCCGACGAGTCGATCGGTCGGCTCGCCGGAGCGCTGCTCGGCGCCGGGCGATCCAACGCCACCGTCGATGCCGTCGTCGTGGCGTCTGCCATCGGTGCCGGCGGCGGCGTGATCCTCACCGGCGACCCAGGCGACCTCGAGGCGCTCGCCGTCGACCATCCCGACGTGGTGATCCGGTCGTTGTAGGGCTGGCTCTCGGGCCGGGGCGCGGTCCTCATGTAGCGAAGCGGTAGGACACAGGGCATGCGCTGGGAGAGCACGCGTCGAAGCCTGCGACCGAGACGCTCAGGTGCTGTCCGTGCGCCGCCACTCCAGGAGGAACAGGCTGGCGTCGTCGCTGGTGGCGCCGCCGCGCTCACGCATGAGGGCGTGTGACAGGCGACGGACGGTTTCCTGGACGTTGAGTTCCTCGAGGCTGACGCGCCCGACCAGGTCGACGAGGCGATGCTCACCGAAGCGCTCACCGTCGGGCATGCGCTCTTCGATGACGCCGTCGGTGAACAGCAGGACGCGGTCATTCGGCTCCAACTGGACCTCGCTGATCTGCGGCGCCGCGCCTCCGAAGCCCACCGGCAGGGTCGTCTCACTGGTCAACGACCCCAGCACCCGGCGCCTGCGCAGCAGCAGCGGCGGGTGGTGGCCGGCGTTGACCCACGACAGGCGGCCGCTGCGGCAGTCCAGCTGTGCCATCTGCGCCGTGACGAACGTGTCTTCGCCGAACTGCTGTGCCACGGCGCTATCCATCGCGGCGTACAGGTCGGCCAGCCCGACGCCCGCCCGGCGAGCGTGGCGGTACGCGCTCACCGAGACCGTCGCCATCACGGCGGCGTTCAACGCGTGCCCCATCGCGTCGATGATCGCCACGTGCAGCGTCTGGCCGTTCAGCGCGTAATCGAAGCTGTCGCCACCCACCTCGTAGGCCGGCTCCAAGATGCCGGCACATGCCACCGACGGGGTGTCCATCGTCAGCGGCGGCAGTAGCTGCCATTGCATCTCGGCCGCCAGCGCCATCGGGCGCCGGCGACGGATGAGGAAGAAGTGGTCGGTGTACAGGCCCTTGGTGACGATGATGTCTGCCACCAACCCCGCCAGGCGGAGTGCCAGCCGGCGGTCCGCGTCGTCGACGGCAGCCAACGTGTACGCCAGCACCCCGACGCGATCACTGCCGTCCAGCAGCGGCAGGAACAGCCGCACGCCGTCGGGTTCCGGCCGCTCGACCAGTACGTCACCGCTGAACGCGCGGCCGGCGAATGAACCGTCGATCGGCTCAGGACCGTCGGCCTCCAGGCCCTCGCCTGGTAGCGGCATCAGGTTCAGCTGCTCGTAGTCCTGCAGGAAAATCGCGACCTCGCGTCCCCCGATGTCGGCGATCTCCTGGGTGATCAGCGGTGCGACGAGCGCGGGAGGGGTCCAGTGCGCCCGGTCGAGCAAGCTGCCCAGTAACCGCTCGCCGGGCACCTCGGCAACGTGAGCCGTACGGCCCAGTTCCCCGCCGTCGAGCGCTTCGTCAGCCTGCACGAGGACCGAGCATAAAGGCCCGGCCGCTGCGGGGCGAAGCGAACCCATCGATCACAGCCGCAGGGTGCCGTTCACGATCCGGCGAGCCACCCCGTACAGGGGCTGCTGGCTGGCGCGGGCGAACGAGCGCAACTGGACCAGCGCGGCGTCGACGTCGCCGCCGTCGTACTGGGCGATCATGCCCTTCGCCTGCTCGACAACCATCCGGGCATCCAGCGCCGTCTGCAACGCCGCCGCCAGCGTCGTCGCATCCTGGGATTGGCGAGCATGCACAGCGTACAGGGTCGCCATGTCCGCCAGTACCTGTCCGGCGAACACGGTTGCCTCGTCCCACCGGCGCACCGTCGCGCTGTAGGCGTCAACCGCGCCGATGGTCTCGCGGCCGGCGGTCATGGGCAGCGACGCGACAGCCCGCATGCCCACGTCGATCGCACCGGGTCGGTAGACCGGCCACGACTCCACGGCGGTGATGTCCTCGACGAGGACCGGCCGCCGTGTGCGCCAGGCGTCGGTGCAGGGACCGTCCTGGGACTGGCTTTGGCGCCATTCCAGTTGCATGCTGCGCTCGTCGGTGGCGGTGACGAACACCAGTCGATCGGCGTCGCCGATCGACACACCAGCGCCGTCGACGTCGAGGACGTCCACGACGGTCTCGGACAACTCGTGCAGCACCTCACCGACGTCGTAGTCGTCCAGGAACGTCCGCCCGAAGCGGGTCATAGCCTCGCCGAGGCGATGGTCGCGCGGGTTCAGCCGTAGAAGAGGCGTTCATGGACCCGCCGTACCCTGCGGGTCACGCGGAACACATCCTCGCCGAGTGCCTGGGCGCCGGGTCGGTCATAGCCCAGCATCGCAGCCACCCGTTCCAGGTCGGACCCGACAGCCGGCAGCCGGTCGCTGTCGCGCAGCGCCGCCAGGTACAGCATGTTGCGCAGCCGCGTCAGGAAGCGCCATCCCTGTGCCAACCACTCGGCGTCGCCCTCACTGATCAGCCCTTCGCCGGCACACGCCTCCAGCGCGGCCAGAACCCCAGGCCGGCGGAGGCTGGGCAGGCGGCCACCGTGGCGCAGCTGCAACAGCTGCACCGTCCATTCGACGTCGGACACGCCACCGGCCCCGAGCTTGAGGTCGGCGCGACGAGGCGACGGGCGGATGCGCCGAACCTTTGAGCGAGCCATGCCGGTCCGCTCGCGCTCCACCCGTGCCTTCATCTGGCGCATTGCCGTCAACCGATCGGGCGGCACCGGCCACGTGTAGACCAGGTCGCTCAGCATGGCGACGAAGGCCTGTCCCAGCGAGCGGTCCCCAGCGACATGGCGTGCCTGCGTGAGGGCCTGCAGCTCCCACGGCTCGGCCCAGCGCTGGTAGTAACTGCGGTAGGACGCCAGCGTGCGCACCAGTGGACCGTCCTTGCCCTCCGGTCGCAGGTTGACGTCGACCTTGAACGCCTGCCCCTCGGGCGTGATCCCCGACAGCAGCCGCAGCAGTTCCTCGGCGGCCCGCTCCGCGGACAGCCGAGCCTCGGCCGGTTCGGCGATGAGCAGTAGGTCCAGGTCACTGGCGTAGCCGAGCTCACCGCCGCCGAGCTTGCCGAGGCCGACGACAGCCAGCGTGACGCCGGCCGGCACGACCAGTTCGACGCCTGCGTGCAGGCAGGCCTCGGCAATGCCCGACAGCTCGGCGGCGATGTCGACCACATCGGCCATCCCGGCCAGATCTCGCACGGCCGTCCTGGCGACCTCCCGCCGGCGCAGCCGACGCAACGCCTCGGCCGCGCCGGCGGCATCCTGCCCGCGCCGCAACAGCCCTTCGGCCAGCCCCGCATAGGACCGCCCGCCCCGATGCTCCTGCAGCAGGGCCAGATCGCTGAACGCCCCGATCACCTCGGGTTGGCGTTCCAGCCAGGAGCCGACCAACGGGCTTGCGCCGAGAACCTGCGCCAGCAGGTCGGCGACCGGTGGGTTGTCACGCAGGGTACGCAGCAGCTCGGGCGCCTCGCCTGCCCGGTCGGTCAACGACCGCAACGCCGCCAGGCCGCCATCAGGGTCGGGAGCCGAGGCCAGCGTCGGCAGCACCGCCGGCAGGGCGGTCTGCAGCATCCGCGCGCGGCGCGTCACCCCACTGGCCATCGCCTCGAGGTGAGCGATGGCCTGCCGGGGTTGGGCGAAGCCCAGCGCCACGAGACGCTCGCCGACGGCGGCCTCGTCGAGTCGGGTGCCGCCGCTGGGCATGAGCTGCTCCGCCGCCGCCAGCTGAGCGAACCGCGACAGCAGCGGACGGTAGAACAACTTCTCGTGCAGTGTGCGCACCAGCCCTTGCAGGCGCCGCAGCTCGGTATCGAAACGGTCGAGCGCGTCGTCGCCGACAAACCCCATCGAGCGGGCCAGGCGCCGCCGGTCGTCGGGGCGCTGCGGCAGGGTGTGGGTCCGGCGCAGCCGCACCAGCTGCAGGCGGTGCTCGACGGTGCGCAGGAACACGTAGGCGTTGGCAAAGGCGGCCCCGTCCGGGCGGCCGACGTATCCCCCGGCGGCCAGTGCGGCCAACGCAACCAGCGTGTTGGGATTTCGCAGGTCCCGGTCGTGGCGGCCGTGGACCAGCTGGAGCAGTTGCACGGCGAACTCGATGTCACGCAGTCCACCGGGTGCGAGCTTGACCTGCCGCAGCCCGGCTCGCACGACCGACGCTGATCCCTCCACAACGGCCTTGAGCCGCTGGATCTCGGCGACGGCTTCGCCGTCGAGGCGGTCGGGCCACACGAACGCCTCGGCCATCGCCATGAACGCGGCGCCCAGCTCGCGGTCACCGGCGACGGGCCGGGCCTTGAGCAGCGCCTGGAACTCCCAGGTCTTGGCCCAACGCTGGTAGTACGCGCGGTAGGCGTCCAGGGACCGCACCAGTGGGCCGTCGCGGCCCTCGGGCCGCAGGTTCGGGTCCACCTCGTAGGCCCGCCCCGCCGGCGTGACCTCCCCCAACAAGCGCAGCAGGTCGGTGACGGTGCGCGTTGCGGACGGCATCTCCCCCTCGGCGACGAAGACCACATCAACGTCGGAGACGTAGTTCAGTTCCCGCCCGCCGAGCTTGCCAAGGGCGATGACCGCCACCCGCGCCCGTTGGTCGGCGACGTGGTGCAGCGCCGCGGCCAACACGCCGTCGGCAAGGTCGGCCAGCTCGTGGGTCGCCTCCAGACCGGGCGCCAACCCGAGCGCGTCGCGCGCGGCGACGTTGAGCAGACCCAGGCGCTGCACGATGGCCAGCGCGGCGGCCGCCGAACCCTGATCGCTGGCCAGTCGCCGCTCGCAACGATTGCGCACCTCTGCCGCCGACCAGGCCGTCAGGTCGCCCGTCAACACGTCCAGCGCCTCGTCACCGGCCGCGACGGTCTCCCCGAGGACCTCTGACATCCCCGCCACAACGACCAGCCGCCGCAGCCCCTCGCCGTCCAACCCCGCCCGCCCCGCCGGGTTGCGCTCGGCGAGGCGCTGCAGTGCCGCGGTGGCACGCTCGGGGTTGGCGCTGGCCGCCAGTGCCTTGGCGACCTCGTCGGTCATCGTCGCTACAGCGTCGGCAGGTAGCGCGCCAGCTCGAAGGGCGTGACCTGCGAGCGGTACTCGTCCCACTCGACGCGCTTGTTGCGCAGGAAATACTCGAAGACGTGCTCGCCAAGCGTTTCGGCGACGAGCTCGGACTCCTCCATCTCGCGCAGCGCCTCGTCGAGGTTCTGCGGCAGGCTGCCGATCCCGGCCGCACGACGTTCGGCGTCGGTCATCTCATAGATGTTGTCTTCGGCCTCCGGCGGCAGCTCGTAGCCCTTGGTGATGCCGCGCAGTCCCGCCGCCAAGATCACGGAGAAGGCCAGGTAGGGGTTACACGCCGGGTCGGGCGCACGGAACTCGACACGGGTGGAGGCGCCCTTGCGCGGCTTGTACATCGGCACCCGCACCATCGAGGAACGGTTGTGCCGGCCCCAGGACACGTACACGGGCGCCTCGAACCCGGGCACCAGCCGCTTGTAGGAATTGACCCACTGGCAGCAGACGGCCGCGATCTCCCGGGCGTGAACCAGCAGGCCGGCGATGAACTGCTTGGCCGTCGTCGACAGGTGGTAGCGGTCGCCGGCGTCGAAGAAGGCGTTGCGGTCACCGTCGAATAGCGACACGTGGGTGTGCATGGCGCTGCCCCAGTGAGCGGCCAGCGGCTTGGGCATGAAGGTGGCGTAGATGCCCCGGCCCATGGCGACCTCCTTGATCACCAGGCGATAGGTCATCAGGTTGTCGGCCATCGTCAGCGCGTCGGCGTAGCGCAGGTCGATCTCGTGCTGGCTGGGGGCCACCTCGTGGTGGGAGTACTCCACCGAAATGCCCATCGCCTCCAGCGTCTCGATCGCCTCACGCCGGAAGTCCTGCTGCACGTCCATCGGCGTCAGGTCGAAGTAGCTGCCGGAGTCGAGGGGCGTGGGATCCTGCGGGCCCTTGAACAGGAAGAACTCCATCTCCGGATGGACATAGAAGCTGAAGCCCATCTCCGCGGCCCTGGCCATGTTGCGCCGCAGGACCTGGCGTGGATCGGCCGTGAACGGCTCACCCTCGGGGGTGCGGATGTCGCAGAACATCCGCGCCAGAGCGCCGCTGCCTCGCCACGGCAGCACCTGGAAGGTCGCGGCGTCGGGCACCGCCAGCATGTCCGACTCTTGGACCCGCGCGAACCCGTCGACCGCCGAGCCGTCGAAGCCGATGCCCTCGGTGAAAGCGCCCTCCAGCTCGGACGAGGTGACCGCGACGGACTTGAGCATCCCAAGGACGTCGGTGAACCACAGCCGCACGAAGCGGATGTCGCGCTCCTCGACGGTGCGAAGCACATACTCCTGCTGCCTGTCCACGGCCGCCTCGTTCCTCCTCGTCACCCGCGTTCGGTGGATGCTAGCCGTCGGTACGATCCGAACCCGGGCAGGGCGGCCTGCGCCGCGCTGCTCGGCCGTCGGATCGCAAAGGGAGCACCATGCGCCTGGCTCTGGCTCAGCTCAACCCGATGGTGGGAGACGTCGCCGGCAACGCCGCGGCGGTGCGGGGGGCCTATGCCGACGGGCTGGCGGCCGGCGCCGACCTGGTGGCAACCTCGGAGCTGGTGCTGACCGGCTACCCGCCCGAGGACCTGGTATGCAACGGCGCCTTCGTCGAGGCCAACCAGCGTGCCCTCGGCGACGTCGCGACAGCGACGGGTGCCGTTCCGCTGGTCGTCGGCTTCGTCGAGCGCTCCCACAACGGGCTGGCCAATGCCGCGGCGGTGTGCCGGGGCGGACGCGTCGAGGCTGTGTACCGCAAACAGCGTCTGCCCAACTACGGCGTGTTCGACGAGGCGCGCTACTTCCATCCGGGGCGTGACCCGCTGGTCTTCCAGGCGGGCGGCGTGGCCGTGGGGATCACCATCTGCGAGGACCTGTGGGCCCAGGGCGGGCCGCCAGCCCAAGCCAGCGAGGCGGGCGCTGCGCTGCTGGTCAACATCAACGCCAGCCCCTACCACCGGGGCAAGCGCGCCGAGCGCGAATCGCTGGCGCGCCACCACGCCACGGCCTGCGGGGCCTGGCTGGCCTACCTGAACGCCGTCGGTGGTCAGGACGAGGTGGTGTTCGACGGCGACTCCTTCGTGCTGGACCCGGCCGGCGAGGTGGTGGCTCGCGGCGCGCAGTTCCGCGAAGCGCTGCTGGTGGTCGACATCGACGTCGCCGGTGGCGCCGCGCCGCGGTCCGCGACCGCTGCGGGGTCGGCGTCCGGGTCCTCGACCGCTGCCCGGTTGGCGTCGGCCCCCGCGTCCTCCACCGCGGCGGGGTCCGCTACGACGGGTCAGCCCCGGCTCGACGAACTGGCCGAGGTCTACGCCGCCCTGGTGCTGGGCACCGGCGACTACGTGCGCAAGAACGGCTTCCGGCGCGCCCTGCTGGGTCTGTCCGGCGGCGTGGACTCCGCCTTGGTGGCCGCGATCGCGGCCGACGCGCTGGGAGCCGACGCCGTCACGGGGGTGGCCATGCCGTCGCCGTACTCCTCGCCCGCCTCCCTCATCGATGCCAAGGCCCTGGCCGCGAACCTGGGCATCGGGTGGCTGGAACTGGAGATCGAACCGGTGATGCGAGCCTTCGACGAAGCGCTGCGCGAGCCGTTCGCCCGCACCAAGCCAGGTTTGGCCGAGGAGAACCTGCAGTCGCGGATCCGCGGGACCCTGCTCATGGCCCTGTCCAACAAGCGCGGGGACATCGTGCTGGCGACCGGCAACAAAAGTGAATACGCCGTGGGCTACTCGACGCTATACGGCGACATGGCCGGCGGCTTCGCGGTCATCAAGGACGTGTCCAAGACGCTGGTGTACCAGCTGAGCCACCATCGCAACGCTGTCGCCGGCGACCCGCTGATCCCGCAGGCGATCCTTGACAAGCCGCCCTCCGCCGAGCTGCGCCCCGACCAGCGCGACACCGACAGCCTGCCGCCGTACGACGAGCTCGACCCCGTCCTGGAGGCCTACGTCGAGCAGGACCGCTCGGTCAGCCAGATCGTCGCTGGCGGCCACGACCTCATGACCGTCCGGCGTGTGGTCGCGTTAGTCGATCGTGCCGAGTACAAGCGCCGTCAGGCCCCTCCCGGCGTGAAGATCACCCCACGGGCGTTCGGCAAGGACCGCCGGCTGCCGATCACCCAGGCCTGGTCGGGCTGACGGCGGTGCGGTGGCCGGCTGCCGGAATCTCGCCTAGGTCGACGGGGCGACCCAGAAGGTAGCCCTGGGCGAAACGCACCCCCAGGAAGCGCAATGCGTCCATCTCCCGCTGCGTCTCCACGCCCTCGGCGACGACCTGTGCCCCCAGCGCCGAGGCGAACGCGGTGAGGGTGTACCCGAGAGCACGCAAGAGGCTGTCGCTGTCGATCTCGTGCACCAGGCTGGTGTCGAGCTTGACGATGTCCGGTGACAGCTTGAGCACGTGGCGGAAGCTGGCGAACCCCGACCCGGCGTCGTCGACGGCCAGGCGCAGTCCTTCCTGTCGCAGCGGTGCCAACTGCCGGTTCAGCGCGTCGTAGTCGGCCACGCGCTCGTGCTCGGTGATCTCGAGGACCAGGCGCTCCAGTGGCGCGTCGGCGAGGACGTCGGTCAATAGCGGCGAGGCGGCCACCATCGGTGAGACGTTGACCGACAGGTACAGCGGCGCGGCCAGGTCTGGCAGGGCAGTCAACGCCTCGCGGATCGACAGGATCTCCAGATCGACGCCCAACCCGACGGTGTTGGCCTCGGCGAACCAGCGGTCGGGCCCGCGCAGGGGAGGACCGGCGAACCGAGCCAGCACCTCCACGCCGACCACCGACTCTTCGGTCAAGTCGACGATGGGTTGGAAGGCGAGCGGAATGCTGCCAGCCGCGAGTACGGCACGGATGCGCTCAACTCGGATTCGCCAAGCGCCCTGCGTGCGCTCCCACCACCCCAACTGCTCGCTCAGCAGCTTGGTCACCAGCTTGTACAGCTGAGCCGGATGCTCGTCGCAGTCGGGTTGTCCGGTGAAGCGCAGGACGCCGATATCTGCGCCCTCGGGCCCATGCAGGACGACGTCGATGCTATCGGGGTCAGGCGAGGAGCCGGCAGGCAGGTAGATCACTTCGGCACCCAGGGCCTGTGACGCCAGCGCGCACAAGCGGGCGACCGCCGCTCGCCGCTCGGTCGCCTCGAGCACGGCGGCGACGTCGGCGCCAGGACCCTCCGCGTCCTCCCACGCCATGCCTGCTCCTCTGCTTGCGGCCGGCTGACCCACATCTACGGCCAGCGTTCAGCCCGCTACTCACCCCCCGTCGGAATCGCCGTCACATCGGACCTATCGTGCAACAACGGTCACAACCATAAGACTTCAACGCGGTCACCTCATGTCCTGTCCTACCGGCCGCAAAGTTTCGCGGCGCAGCAGCATGGTCACCGGGCCGTCGGCGACCAGGTCGATCAGCATGTGCGCGCCGAATACGCCCTTGGCCACCGGAACCGTGATCGCCGCGCAGTACGCCTC
>Ga0136619_10000502_pt1 | contig 14846 bp, 14 predicted proteins | sample AntDrymUQ3532106_2_FD_104807 | JGI IMG/M metagenome (GOLD analysis project Ga0136619, IMG submission 104807) | Polar desert sand microbial communities from Dry Valleys, Antarctica - metaG UQ353 (21.06) | ecosystem: Environmental > Terrestrial > Soil > Desert | place: Antarctica: Dry Valley...
CCGCCGGGACCGTCAGACCCGGTCGGCGAACTCACGCTCGAGCGCGGCAACCTGGTTGGTGCCCAGGCCGCGGACGCGGCGGGTCGAGGCGATACCGATGCGCTCCATCAGCTGGCCCGCACGCACCTTGCCGACGCCAGGCATCGACTGCAGCAGGTCGACCACCTTCATCTTGCCGACGATGTCGTTCTTCTGGCCCTCCTGCAGGACATCGCTCAGCGACCCGCCGGCGTGCTTGAGCCGGTTCTTGACCTCCGCCCGCTCCCGTCGCGCCGCCGCCGCCTTCTCCAGTGCTGCCAGTCGCTGTTCCGGCGTGAGTGGCGGCAGGGCCACGGCGTTCACCTCATCGTCGACGGAGGGCGGTGCTTCCGAGAGCATGGGCCGGAAGCGAACCTAGCGAGCCCCGCCCCCGGTGTCACTCCGTTGGTGGCGGCTCGCTGCCCGAGTCCTCGAGGTCGACGCCGCACTCGTCCTGCGCGTGCTTCGTGATGGCGTCGCTGGCCTCGGTGAACGCCGCGCTGTCAAGGTCCTGCAGCTCGGTGCCGAGCTGGTTGAGCGCCTCGACGTCGATGTCCGGGGGTGGGTTGGCGGGGTCCTCGACGTAGGCGCCGAACTCCTCGAGGGTGAAGCCCGCATCCTCGATCGCGCCCTGGATCTGGTCCAGCCCGCCGACGATGACCTCCCACTGCGCCGACACCTCGGTGGGCGCCTGGTCGGCCAGGCCACGCAGGGCATCGAAGGCCTCCTCGAACCCAGCGAAGTTGCCGGTCTCGAGGTCGTCGAACTGCGCCTTGGCCGCCTCGACGGCGGCGCAGTAGTCGTCGCCGCTGCTGCTCTCGCTGCCACCCCCGTCGCTGCCACCGCAGCCGGTCAGCGAGCCCAGCACCATGACAGCGCCGACGGCTGCTGTACGGGCGGTCGAACGCTTCATGTCGTTGCTCCGTTTCGGGTCGTGGCGCCCTTCGCACCGCGCTGGAACACCCTCTCACAGCAGCGTGCCCAGCTCGTCACGCAGCCGCGCCGCGGCGGCCAGGAGCCGCGCGCCGTCCGGCCCGGCCCGCAGGACCGACCGAGACGCCGACGGCAGCACCCGGGGCAGGACATCGGCGAACACCCGGCGCAGGTCCGCCGGCGTGCCCCCCTGCGCGCCGAGCCCCGGCACCAGCAGCGGACCGCCGACGTCGAGGTCCAGACCGGCCGGGTCGACGGTGGCGCCCACCACGGCCCCGACGGACCCGTCGCGGTCGCCCGCCGCTGCGTTCTCCGCGCGGACAGCCGCGAGGACCTCACCCGCGACAGTCCGGCTGACGGTGCCGCCGCCGACGTCCTCGGCAACGACCCGGGCGCGCTGCACCGACCCGCCCTCGGGGTTCGACGTCAGCGCCAGCACGAACACACCAGCGCCGTTCTCCCGCGCGGTGTCGAGGAACGGGCGCAGCGACTCGAAGCCGAGGTACGGGCTGACCGTCACCGCATCCGCCGCAAGCGGCGCGTCCGTGCGGAGGTAGGCGTCTGCATACGCGGCTGCGGTGGAGCCGATATCACCACGCTTGACGTCGAGCACGACCACCGCACCCGCGGCGCGGGAGGCGCGCACCGTCTCCTCCAGCACCTCGATCCCCGCGGCCCCGTGCCGCTCGAAGAAGGCCGACTGCGGCTTGACCACGGCGACCTCGCCGGCGAGTGCTTCGACGGCGGTTCGCGAAAACCGCGCGAGCCCGGCCGCGTCGTCGGCCAGCCCCCAGGCCTGTAGCAGCGCCGGGTGCGGGTCGATGCCGACGCAGAGCCGGCCGCGGGCCGAGACCGCCCGGTCGAGGCGGGCACCAAACGTCACGCGCTGGCTTCCTGCTGAGGTGCCGGCATCCGTACGGGTGTACCCGCCGGCCGGTGTGCCACGCCCACCGCCTCGCCCGGAGAGGTGAGCCCGCGCCGGGCCAGCTCGATGCGCAGCTCGTCGGCGATCCGCGCCGGCGCGGACGGGTCGTGGAAGATGACCGTGCCGACCTGGACCGCCGATGCGCCGGCGGCCAGGAACTCCAGCGCGTCGTACCCGGTGGCGATCCCCCCGATCCCCACGATCGGCACGTCCGGCATCGCGGCGTGCACCTGCCAGACGCAGCGCAAGGCCAGCGGCCGGATCGCCGGGCCGGACAGCCCACCGGTGAGCCCGCCGAGGGTCGGCCGCAGCGTGTCGGCGTCGACCGCGAGGCCCAGCGTGGTGTTGACCATGGACAGCCCCGACGCACCGGCGTCCATCACCGCCTCGGCGACGGACACGATGTCGGTGACGTCAGGGGACAGCTTCGCGAGCACGGGGATGTCGCGGGGCACGCCGCGCCGCGCGGCGGCGATCGCCCGCCCGGCCTGGAACGGGTCGCAGGCGAACACCAGGCCCCGGTCTTCCACGTTGGGGCAGGAGATGTTGACCTCCACAGCCGTCAAGCCCGGGCTGCCGCCGAGGCGCCGGGCGAGCTCGGCGTACTCCCCCAGCGACCCGCCGGCGATCGAGACGACAACCCTCGCCCGCTGCTCGACCAGCCAGGGCAGGTCACGGTCGAGGAACACGTCGATGCCGGGTCCCTGCAGGCCGATGGCGTTGAGCATCCCCGACGGCGTCTCGACCATGCGTGGGGTCGGCAGGCCCGAGCGCGGGTCGAGCAGCACCGACTTGGTCACCACCGCACCGATCGACGCCAGGTCGAGGAACGGCGCCAGCTCGCGCCCGGCGGCCGCGCAGCCCGACGCCGTCATCACCGGGGTCGCGAACCAGGCACCGGCGACCTCGACCGACAGGTCGACCTGGTCGAGGGGCACCGCCAGGTCGCTGCCGGCCCGGTCGTGCCGGGTCAACGGTGGCTCCCGACCCGGGGGGCGCCGAGCGTGCCCCGCGGGACCGTGCCGACGTCGTCCCACAGCACCCGGTCGCCGCGGAAGACCGGGCCCTCGGTGCAGGACCGCACCATCCGCACCACCCCGTCCTCGCCGCGTACCGGCAGCACGCAGGTCATGCACACCCCGACCCCGCAGGCCATCTGTTCCTCGACCGCGCACTGGCTCCAGGCGCCGTGGTCGGCGGCCGTGGCTGCAACGGCACGGAGCATCGGCATCGGCCCGCAGGCGTACACCACCGCCGCCTCGGTGCGTTCCAGCACCGCGGGCAGGACCGCGATGACCGGCCCGCGGGTACCCAGGGACCCGTCGTCGGTGGTGACCTCGACCGACTGCGCCGAGCGGCGCGCCTCCAGCACCCCGAACAGCCGCCGCTCGGTCGCGGCGCCGAGCACGAGGTGGGTCGAGCAGCCGCGCTCGCGGAGCCGCTCGGCGAGCATGAACAGCGGCGCGCAGCCATACCCGCCGCCGACGAGCACGCACGCAACCGGCTCCTTGGGCAAGGTGAACGGCCTGCCCAGCGGGCCGACCAGGTCGACCTCGTCCTGTGGCCGCAGCCCGGCCAGCCAGGCGGTGCCCCTGCCGGCCACCGCGAGCACGATCTCGACCGTGCCGCCGTACACGCCGGAGCCCTTGGCCCGGTAGACCGAGAAGCACCGGCGCAGCAGCATGCCCGTGTTCGCGCCGCCCACAGCGAGCGCGACGAACGCCCCTGGTCTCGTGCGTTCGGCGATGCCCGGCGCGACAAGCGTAAGGTGGCGGTAGTCCCCGACCCGGTCGACGGACAGCACCCGGCCGGTCACCTGGACCGGTGTCTGCGACGCGCTGGTCACAGCGCCGCCCAGTCCTGCAGGGACCGCACGCCGAGGCCGCCGGCCAGCAGCGCCTCGATGCCCTGGACCGCCGCCGCCAGACCCTGAACGGTGGTGATGCAGGCGATGTTGCGAGCCACCGCGGCGGTGCGGATCTCGTAGCCGTCGAGGCGCGGGTTGCCGCTCGACGTGGTGCCGTGCGGGGTGTTGACCACGAGGTCGATGTCGCCGTCGAGGATCCGGGAGACGATGTCGGACCGGTCGTCGTCGCGGTCTGTGGGCTCTGACAGCTTGCGAACCACTTCGGCCTCGACGCCGTTGCGACGCAACACTTCGGCGGTGCCACTGGTGGCGAGGATGGCGAAACCAAGGTCGGCCAGCCGCTTGACCGGGAAGATCATGTGCCGCTTGTCCCGATTGGCCATCGACACGAACACCCGGCCCGAGGTGGGCAGCCGACCGTACGCGCCGGCCTGCGCCTTGGTGAAGGCCGGCCCGAAGCGGGCGTCGATACCCATCACCTCGCCGGTCGAGCGCATCTCCGGACCGAGCACGGTGTCGACGCTCGTCCCGTCGACGGCACGGAAGCGGTTGAACGGCATCACCGCCTCCTTGACCGCGACCGGCGCGTGCGGCGCGCTGTCGGCGCCGTCGCCGGACCCGGGGAGCATTCCCTCGACACGAAGCGCCGCGATCGTGTCACCCAGCATCACCCGCGCAGCGGCCTTCGCCAGCGCGTACCCCGTGGCCTTGGAGACGAACGGCACGGTGCGGGAGGCGCGCGGGTTCGCCTCGAGCACGTACAAGACGTCGCCGACGAGCGCGTACTGCACGTTGAGCAGGCCGCGCACGCCGATGCCATGCGCGATCGCCTCGGTGGACCGGCGGATCCGTGTGATCTCCTCCCTGCCGAGGGTGATCGGGGGCAGCGCGCATGAGGAGTCGCCGGAGTGGATACCCGCCTCCTCGATGTGTTCCATCACGCCGCCGAGGAAGAGCTCGTCACCGTCGAAGAGTGCGTCGACGTCGATCTCGACCGCGTCGTCGAGGAACCGGTCGACCAGGACGGGGTGCTCGGGCGAGATGTCGGTCGCGCGCGCGATGTAGCCGGCGAGTGCGTCGTCGTCGTAGACGATCTCCATCCCCCGACCGCCGAGCACGTACGACGGCCGCACCAGCACCGGGTAGCCGACCGCGTCGGCCACCCGCTTCGCGCCGGCAAAGGACGTCGCGGTGCCGTGGCGCGGGGCGGGCAGGCCTGCCTCGGCGAGCAGCTCCCCGAACGCGCCGCGGTCCTCGGCCAGGTGGATCGCCCGCGGCGGGGTGCCGACGATCGGGACGCCCTCGTCCTCGAGCGCCTGCGCGAGCCCGAGCGGGGTCTGGCCGCCCAGCTGCACGATGACTCCGGCCAGCGGACCAGCCTGCTGCTCGGCGTGGATCACCTCGAGCACGTCCTCGAGCGTGAGCGGCTCGAAGTACAGCCGGTGCGAGGTGTCGTAATCGGTCGACACCGTCTCCGGGTTGCAGTTGACCATCACGGTCTCGTAACCAGCCGCGGCCAGCGCCAGCGACGCGTGCACGCAGGAGTAGTCGAACTCGATGCCTTGCCCGATCCGGTTGGGCCCGCTGCCGAGGATGATGACGGCAGGACGCTCCCGCTGCGCCACCTCGGTCTCCTCGTCGTACGACGAGTAGAGGTACGGCGTTCGCGCGGCGAACTCGGCCGCGCAGGTGTCGACGGTCTTGTAGACCGGACGTAGCCCGAGCGCGTGCCGCACTCCGCGCACGACGTCCTGGCGCAAGCCGCGCAGCTCGCCGACCTGCTGGTCCGACAACCCGTACCGCTTCGCCTCGCGCAGCACCTCGGGGGTCAGCTCGGGCGCTGCTCGTACCGCGGTCGCGACCTCGTCGAGCAGCTGCAGCTGGTCGAGGAACCAGGGATCGATGTGGGTCGCGGCGTGCAGCTCCTCGGTGGTCGCACCCGCTCGCACCGCGTCCATGACCAGCCGCAGCCGGCCGTCGTGCGGGGTGCCGACCCGCGCCAGCAGGTCGGCCAGGTCCCCCGGCGGGTCGGCCCAGGAAAACGGAGCGTCGCGGCTCTCCAGCGAGCGCAGCGCCTTGTTGAGCGCCTCGGTGAAGTTGCGCCCGATCGCCATCGCCTCGCCGACCGACTTCATGTGCGTGGACAGCCGGGGGTCGGCGGCCGGGAACTTCTCGAACGCAAACCTCGGCACCTTGACCACGACGTAGTCGAGGCTCGGCTCGAAGCTCGCCGGGGTCTGCTCGGTGATGTCGTTGGGGATCTCGTCGAGGGTGTAGCCGAGCGCGACCTGGGCCGCGATCTTGGCGATGGGGAAGCCGGTCGCCTTGCTGGCGAGCGCGCTGGAGCGGGACACCCGCGGGTTCATCTCGATGACGACCAGCCGGCCGTCGACCGGATTGACCGCGAACTGGATGTTGCAGCCGCCGGTGTCGACACCGACCTCTCGGATCACACCGATGCCCACGTCGCGCATCCGCTGGTACTCGCGGTCGGTCAGCGTCATCGCCGGCGCGACCGTGATCGAGTCGCCGGTGTGCACGCCCATCGGGTCGAGGTTCTCGATCGAGCAGACGACCACGACGTTGTCCGCGCGGTCGCGCATGACCTCGAGCTCGTACTCCTTCCAGCCGAGCAGCGACTCCTCGAGCAGCACCTCGCCGGTCGGGCTGGCGGTCAGGCCCGCGCCGGCGATCCGACGCAGGTCGGTGTCGCCGTACACCACCCCGGACCCGACGCCGCCCATCGTGAACGACGGGCGCACGACCAGCGGGTACGAGAGCTCGGCCGCGGTCTCCAGGCACTCGGCCAGCGTGTGGCAGATCGCCGAGCTTGCCACCTCGGCGCCCCACTCGGCCGGCAGCGCTTCAACCACCTTCTTGAACGCCTCGCGGTTCTCCCCGCGTTGGATCGCATCGATGGACGCGCCGATCAGCTCCACCCCGTGGCGCTCGAGCACGCCGGACTCGGCCAGCGCCACCGCGGTGTTCAGCGCGGTCTGCCCGCCGAGGGTGGCGAGCAGCGCGTCCGGCCGCTCGGTCGCGATCACCTGCTCGACGACCTCGGGCGTGATCGGCTCGACGTACGTGGCGTCGGCGAACTCGGGGTCGGTCATGATCGTTGCCGGGTTGGAGTTGACCAGAACCACGCGCAGTCCCTCGGCGCGCAGCACCCGGCAGGCCTGGGTCCCGGAGTAGTCGAACTCGCAGCCCTGACCGATGACGATCGGGCCGGACCCGATCACCAGGACCGAGGAGATGTCGGTGCGGCGCGGCATCAGCGGCCGCCGCCGCCCGCGCCGGCGAGCAGATCGGTGTACCGGTCGAACAGGTGGCCAGCGTCGTGTGGTCCCGCGGCAGCCTCCGGGTGGTATTGCACGCTTAACGCGGCGACCCGCCCATCCGGCCCGGTCAGTCGCAGGCCTTCCACGACGTCGTCGTTGAGGCATCGGTGCGAGACCTCGAGCCGTCCGTACGGGGTGTCGACCGGCCCGTCGAAACCCTCGACCGCGAAGCCGTGGTTGTGCGCGGTCACCTCGACCTTGCCGGTCACGAGGTCGACGACCGGCTGGTTGATCCCGCGGTGGCCGTATCGCAGCTTGTAGGTGTGGAGGCCGAGCGCCCGCCCGAACAGCTGGTGGCCGAAGCAGATGCCGAACACGGGGAGCCGGCGTTCGAGGGCGGCGCGCATCAGGTCGAGGTCTGCGGTCGCCGGGTCGCCGGGGCCGTTGGAGAAGAACACCCCGTCTGCGCCGGTCGCGAGCACGTCGTCGATCCCCGTGGTCGCGGGCAGGACGTGCACCTCGACCCCGCGGGCGGCGAGCAGCTGCGGAGTCATGGCCTTGATCCCGAGGTCGACCGCCGCCACCGTGTGCGTCCGGTCGCCGATCGGCGCGACGACATACGGCTCGGCGGTGGTGACCTCACCGGCCAGGTCGGCGCCGTTCATCGTTGGGGCCGCGCGCACAAGGGCGAGCAGCGCGTCGACGTCGGTCGACGTCGACGAGATCCCAACCCGCATCGCGCCGCGCTCGCGCAGGTGCCGGGTCAGCGCGCGGGTGTCCACGCCGCTGATGCCGACAACGTCCTGCGCCGCGAGCTCCTCGCCCAGCCCGCGCCGCGACCGCCAGCTGCTCGGCCGGCGCGCCGGGTCGCGCACCACATAGCCCGCAACCCAGATCCGGTCCGACTCCCCGTCCTCGTCGTTGACCCCGGTGTTGCCGACGTGCGGTGCGGTCATGACCACCACCTGGCGCCGGTACGACGGGTCGGTCAGCGTCTCCTGGTAGCCGGTCATCCCGGTGGAGAACACCGCCTCGCCCACCGTCTCGCCGACCGCGCCGTACGGTCGGCCGCGGAACAACCGGCCGTCCTCGAGCACCAGGACCGCCACGCTCACCCGGCGCCCCCGACCCCCGCGAGTGGCGGAAAACTGACGCTTTCTCGGCTTTTCGCGTGCACTAATGCGCCGCTCGCGGATGTGGGGATCACTGACCCGCCCCGACACCCATCCGCTGCTCGACCGGTTTGCCGTCCAGCACCGTGGCCCGTCCGCGCAGGTACGTCGCGACCACTCGGCCGGGCAACTTGCGCCCGACGTAGGGGGTGTTGCGCGACAGCGACGCCGACTCGCCGGCGTGGACCACCCGCCGGGCGGCGGGGTCGACCAGCACGACGTTGGCCGGGTCACCGGTGGCGAGCGACCCGCCCTGCCCCGCCACCCGACCGATGCGCGCCGGTCGGGTCGACATCCGGTCGGCGACGTCGGCCCAGGACAGCAGTCCGGTGTCGACCATCGCCTCCTGCACGACCGACAGCGCGGTCTGCAGCCCGAGCATGCCCATCGCCGCGGCAGCCCACTCGCACTCCTTGTCCTCGACGGGATGTGGCGCGTGGTCGGTCGCGACGGCATCGATCGTGCCGTCGGCGAGCCCGGCACGCAGCACCTGGACGTCGGCCTCGGTCCGCAGCGGCGGGTTGACCTTGTAGACCGGGTCGTACGACGCGGCCAGCTCGTCGGTGAGCAGCAGGTGGTGCGGCGTCACCTCGGCGGTCACGTCCCAGCCCTTGCTCTTGGCCCACCGGATGATCTCCACCGACCCCTCGGTCGAGACGTGGCAGACGTGCAGCCGGGAGCCGACGTGGGCAGCGAGCAGCGCGTCCCTGGCGACGATCGCCTCCTCGGCGACCGCCGGCCACCCGGTCAGTCCCAGTCGCCCCGACAGCTCGCCCTCGTTCATCTGCGCACCGTCGGTCAACCGGGGCTCCTGCGCGTGCTGGGCGACCACCCCGTCGAATGCCTTGACGTACTCCAGCGCCCGGCGCATCAAGACGGCGTCGGAGACGCAGTGCCCGTCGTCGGAGAAGACCCGCACCCGGGCGGCAGAGTCGGCCATCGCCCCGAGCTCGGCCAGCCGCTGGCCGGCGATGCCGACGGTGACCGCGCCTACCGGGTGTACGTCGCACCAGCCGGCCTCTCGACCCAGCCGCCACACCTGCTCGACCACTCCCGCGGTGTCGGCGACCGGCTCGGTGTTGGCCATCGCGTGCACCGCGGTGAACCCCCCGAGCGCCGCGGCTAGGGTGCCGGTCTCGACGGTCTCCGCGTCCTCCCGCCCCGGCTCGCGCAGGTGGGTGTGCAGGTCGACCAGGCCGGGCAGTGCGACCAGACCGTCGGCGTCGACCCGTTCCGTCCCGACCGGCGCATCGGCGGCGGCCGCGGCGCCGGTCGCCGCGATCACCCCCTCCGCGAGCAGCAGGTCGCCCGCTTCGCCGCCGAGCAGCCGGGCGCCGCGGATCAGGATGGCGCCGTCGGTGCTGGTCACGCGAAGGCCTCCTGCGCTTCCTCCTGGGCTGCCACCAGGGGCAGAGCTTCTGGCTGCTCCACGATGTCGCTGCCGCTCAGCAGCAGGTACAGCACCGCCATCCGGATGGCCACCCCGTTGCTCACCTGCTCGACGATGACCGACCGGGTGGAGTCCGCGACCTCCGCGGTGATCTCCACGCCCCGGTTCATCGGGCCCGGGTGCAGCACGATCGCGTGGTCGGGAAGCAGCGCCATCCGGCGGGCGTCGATCCCGTACCGGCGGCTGTACTCGCGCGCGCTGGGGAAGAAGCTCTCGTTCGCACCGCGCTCGCTCTGCACCCGCAGCATCATCACCGCGTCGGCCTTCGCCAGCGTGGCGTCGAGGTCGTACGACGTGCTGACCGGCCACGAGTCGACGCCGACGGGGAGCAGGGTCGGCGGAGCGACGAGCGTGACGTCGGCGCCGAGCGTGCTGAGCAGCAGCGCGTTCGACCGCGCCACCCGGCTGTGCAGGACGTCGCCGACGATCGTGACCCGGCGACCGTCGAGGTCGCCGGACCCGCCGGCCAGGTGCCGGCGCAGCGTGAACGCGTCCAACAACGCCTGTGTGGGGTGCTCGTGGGTCCCGTCGCCAGCGTTGACGACCGAGCCGTCGACCCAGCCGCTGGCGGCCAACCGGTGCGGTGCGCCGGACGACTGGTGGCGCACGACGACGGCGTCGGCGCCCATCGCCTGCAACGTGAGCGCGGTGTCCTTGAGGCTCTCGCCCTTGGAGACGCTCGACCCTCGGGCCGAGAAGTTGATGACGTCGGCAGACAGCCGCTTCGCGGCCGCCTCGAACGAGATCCGGGTCCGGGTGGAGTCCTCGAAGAACAGGTTGACCACGGTGCGGCCGCGCAGCGTGGGCAGCTTCTTGATCGGCCGGTCGGCGAGCGCGCGCAGCTCCGCGGCGGTGTCGAGGAACCGGATCGCCTGCTCGTGGTCGAGGTCGGCGGCGCTGAGCAGGTGACGGATCATCGCCCGACCTCCGCGGCTGGGGTGGGTTCGGCCATTCCACTCCCGGCGCCGGTACCGACGGTGGTGATGGCGACCGCGTCGTGGCCGTCGGTCTCGGCGACCGAGACCCGGACCTGCTCGCCCAGCGAGGTGGGCAGGTTCTTGCCGACGAAGTCGGCGCGGACCGGCAGCTCGCGGTGGCCGCGATCGACCAGCACCGCGAGCCGGACCGCGCTCGGCCGGCCGAGGTCGTGCAAGGCGTCGAGAGCCGAGCGCACGGTCCGCCCGGAGAACAGCACGTCGTCGACGAGCACGACCACCTTGTTCTCGATCCCGGTCGGGGGCAGCTCGGTGGGCTCGAGTGTCCGGGCCGGCCGCAACCGCAGGTCGTCGCGGTACATCGTGACGTCGAGCGACCCGGCCGGGACCTCGGCGCCCTCGACGTCAGCGATCCGCTGCGCGATGCGGCGCGCCAGCGGCACGCCGCGGCGTGGGATTCCGAGCAGCACCAGGTCCTGGCTGCCGCGGTTACGTTCGAGGATCTCGTGGGCGATCCGGGTCAGGGCCCGGCCCACGTCCCGGTCGTCGAGGACGACGCGCTCGGTGCCAGAGGCGGTGTTCGGAGCGGATGCGCGCACCACCGGAGGACCTCCTTCCCCGCCTCACTGGACGGTCGTTAAAGGACGTCTGTGTCGCGGCGCACGCTACCAGCCACCTCCCCCCGTGGCCGCAGGGCGCGGCCGGCATCGCGCGCATCTTGGCGTTTCGGTGGTGGGCCACCCCGGCCGTGGTTACCCTCAGTGAACACGCCGATGCAGCGACTCTGACCGTGGGAGGCCTCGATGGCCAACGAATACGCCCGAGAGCTGGGCGCGCGCCTGCGCGCGATCCGGCAGCAGCAGGGTCTGTCGCTGCAGGCGGTGGAGGAGAAGTCGCAGGGCCGCTGGAAGGCGGTCGTGATCGGCTCGTACGAGCGCGGGGACCGCGCGGTCACCGTGCACAAGCTGTCCGACGTGGCCGAGTTCTACGGCGTGCCGGTTGAGGAGCTGCTCCCGGGCGGCAGCCAGGCCTCCCCCGCGGCTTCCGAAGCGCCGGAGAAGCTGATCCTCGACCTGTCCAACCTTCACGACCTGGACGCTGCCGAGGTGGCGCCGCTCGCCCGGTACGCCCGGAGCATCCAGGCCCAGCGCGGGGACTACAACGGCCGGGTGCTCTCGATCCGCCAGGAGGACCTGCGCACGCTCGCGGTGATCTACGAGGAGGCGCCGAGCGTGCTGGCCGCGCGGCTCACCGAGTGGGGCGTCCTGCGCGCGGTGCCGTCGACAGCCACCTGACCGGCTACTCGATGAAGCCCTCGGCACGCAGGTAGCCGCGGGCCACCCGTTCGGGCCGGAATCCCCTGACGCTCACGTCCGTGTTCAGCTCTGTCATCGCCTCGGTCGTCAGGGTGGCGGTCAGCGGCGCCAGCACCTCGAGCATCGCCTGACCGGCGGGGTCCTCGGCCCGGACGACCGGCGCCCCGTTGTACGGCGGGAAGAAGCCGCGGTCGTCGACGAGCACGGCCAGCCCGTAGATCCGAATCCTGCCGTCGGTCGTGAAGACCTCTCCGAAGTCGCACCGGCCGCTGTCGACCTGCTGGTAGACGCGCCCGGTATCGACCGTGGTGACGGCGGGGTCTGGAAGCGCGAACCCGTACGCCGCGGCCAACCCCGGCAGTCCGTCCGGACGGGAGGCGAACTCCGCCTCGACGCACACAGCAACGTCCGGGTGCGCCGCGAGGTGGTCGCGCATGTCCGACAGGGTCGCCACGCTGGTGCGCTCGGCGAACTCCTCGGTCACGGCGATCGCGTACCGGTTGTCGAACGCGGCCGGCTCGCCCCAGACCAGCCCGTTCTTGCGCCGGTCCTCCGCGGCGACCGCCTCGTACAGCTCGGTGGGGTCCTGGATGGAGCTGGGGTGCCCGAGGTACGTCGTCCACGCCGTGCCGGTGTAGTCGTAGTAGACGTCGATGTCGCCGCGGAGCAACGCCTGCCGGGTCGCGGTGCTGCCCTGGATGTCGGTGTCGTCGGTGACCTCAGCGCCGGCGGCCGCGAGCATCTGGATGGTGAGCTGGCCGAGCAGCAGCTGCTCGTCGAACTGCTTGGACCCCACGTTGAGGCTCGCACCGTCGAGGGCGGACGGGTTGACCGAGCCGGCGTCCACGTCAGTGGTGGTGTCCGGGTCGTCGGCGAGCGCGCACCCTGTAAGGGCCAGCCCGAGCACCACAACAACGCCGCGCACGTGTCGTCGCTCAACCGGTGAGGGTGGGTCTGCGTTCGGCGACCCGCGCCAGCAGGCCGTTGACGAACCGCGGCGACTCGTCGGTCGACAGCTCATGGGCGAGGTGCACCGCCTCGCTGATCGCAACCCCGGGCGGCACGTCGTCCACCATCAGCACCTCGAAGACCCCGATGCGCAGCAGGTTGCGGTCAACCGCTGGCATCCGGTTCAGCGTCCACCCCACCGCGAAGTCCTCGAGCAGGCTGTCGATGCGCGCCTGGTGCTCGCTGACCCCGCGGATCAGTGTCACCGTGTAGTCGTTGAGTGGCCGCCCTCCATGACTACCGGGGTCAGCTCCGTCCAGAGCGACGAGGGCATCGGCGAGCGGTTGGCCGCGCAGCTCCGCGCCGTACAAGAGGTCGAGAGCGCGCTTGCGCGCCTTGGTCCGTGCGCCCATGGTCGCCCGGTCAGCTGCTGACCCGGCCGAGGTAGCTGCCGTCGCGGGTGTCGACCTTGACCTTCTCGCCGCTGGTGATGAACAGCGGGACCGCGATCCGCGCCCCAGTCTCGAGCCGGGCCGGCTTGGTGCCGCCCGAGGACCGGTCGCCCTGCAGCCCGGGCTCGGTGTACTCGACGGTCAGCTCCACCGCGGCGGGCAGCTCGAGGTAGAGCGGGGTGCCCTCGTGCATCGCGACCACCGCCTCCTGGTTGTCCAGCAGGTAGTGCGTGGCGTCGCCGACCACCGCGTCGTTCAGATGCACCTGGTCGTAGGTCTGGGTGTCCATGAAGACGTACGACTGCCCGTCGTTGTAGAGGTACTGCATCTGCCGCTTGTCGACGTTGGCCGTGTCCACCCTGACATCGGCGTTGAACGTCTTGTCGACGACCTTGCCGGAGAGCACGTTCTTGAGCTTGGTGCGCACGATTGCACCGCCCTTGCCGGGCTTGTGGTGCTGGAACCACACGATCGACCAGAGCTGGCCGTCGAGGTTGAGCACCATGCCGTTCTTAAGCTCGTTGGTGGTCGCCATGCCGCTCTCGTGTCCTCCAGGTTGCTCTGCTCAGCCCACCACGAGCAGCTCGCGGGGCAGGTCGGTCAGCACTGACGGCCCGGACGGGCCGACGACGAGGGTGTCCTCGATCCGTACCCCACCACGTCCGGGCAGGTAGACACCCGGCTCCATCGTCACTGTGGTGCGGTCGTGGAGTCTACCGGGGTGGCGGGCGCTGACGAACGGCTCCTCGTGGATCTCCAGGCCGACGCCGTGCCCGATCCCGGTGGTGAACCGCTCCAGCCAGCCGGCGTCGTCGAGCACCTCGCGGGCGACGGTGTCCGGGTGCTTGACCTCGGCTCCGGCGACCATCGCCTGCACACCGGCCCACTGGGCGGCCTGGACGGCGGCGTGGATGTCGCGCTGCCAGTCGGCGGGCTCGGCGCCGACAACGACCGTACGGGTGCAGTCGGCGTGGTAGCCATCGACCCGGGCACCGAAGTCGGTCTTGAGCAGGTCGCCGGGCTCGACCGCGCGGTCGGTCGGCTCGTGGTGCGGGATGGCGCTGTGCGGGCCGCCGGCGACGATGGTGTCGAAGGCGATCCACTCCGCCCCGAGCGCGAACATGCGGGCCTCGAGGTCGCGGGCAATCTCCCGTTCGGTGCGCCCGGCCAGCGGGCCCTCCCACAGCTCGCGAAGCGCGGCGGTCGAGATCGCGCAGGCGCGTTTCAGCGCGTCGATCTCGTCGTCGTCCTTCACCTCGCGCAGCTTCTCGACCGCGCGGTCCAGCGACACCGGCTGGTCATCGAGCTCGGCCACCAGGGCAGCGTGCGCATCGACGCTGAGCACGTGGGTCTCGACCCCGAACCGTTTGCTGTCGGGGGCGGCCTTGAGCAGGTCGGGGACGAGGGTGCGGGTGGTCAGCCGGTGCAGGTCCGGGCACTGCTCGGCCGCCTGGTCGACGTAGCGCCCGTCGGTGGCGAGCAGGTCCCCGTCGGCGGGCTCCCCAGCCGGCACGAGCAGCGCGGCGTTGGAGCCGGTGAACCCGCTCAG
>Ga0136619_10000505_pt1 | contig 14827 bp, 10 predicted proteins | sample AntDrymUQ3532106_2_FD_104807 | JGI IMG/M metagenome (GOLD analysis project Ga0136619, IMG submission 104807) | Polar desert sand microbial communities from Dry Valleys, Antarctica - metaG UQ353 (21.06) | ecosystem: Environmental > Terrestrial > Soil > Desert | place: Antarctica: Dry Valley...
ACCTGGACGAAGGTCAGTCCCCAGACGGCGGTGACGAGCACGAGCGCGGCGAGCGCGGGCACCGCTCGAGGCTACCGCCAAGTGCCGGGATCTCGAGCGTGTGAGGCTGCTCGGCACCGCGGCAGCCGCCTTGCCAGAACGACGAAGGCGCCCCTGAGAGGCGCCTTCGTGCGTGGTACTTGCGAACCGGTTGCGCTGCTAAATGCGCTTGTCGACGGCGTCCTTGGCGTCCTCGGCAGCGTCCTTCACACCGTCCGTGGCATCCGAGGCGCTGTCCTTCGCCTTGCCCCACGACTCCTGAGCCTGACCTTCCTTCTCGCGCTCTTTGTCGCCGGTCAGCTTGCCTTCGGTTTCCTTCAGAGTCCCTTCGATGCGATCGCTGTCCATGACCCCTCCTTCGTCGGTGACGAACGGTGAAGTACCCGCTCGGCGCTACTCTCAACCCATGCGCGCGGACACCCTCGGCCGCCCCCTGCGCGATCTGCGCATCTCGGTCACCGATCGCTGCAACTTCCGGTGCGTCTACTGCATGCCGAAAGAGGTCTTCGGTCATGAGTACCGCTTTCTCGACCGCCGCGAGTTGCTGACGTTCGAGGAGCTGGAGCGGCTCGCGCGTGTGTTCGTCGCCGCAGGCGTCGAGAAGATCCGCATCACGGGCGGCGAGCCGCTGCTACGGCGCGACCTCGAGCGCCTGATCGCCTGCTTGGCGGCACTCGGCGTCGACCTGACGCTGACGACCAACGGTTCCCTGCTCCCGAAGAAGGCTCAGACCCTCGCCGACGCGGGTCTTCGCCGTATCACCGTCAGCCTGGACTCGCTCGACGACGAGGCCTTTCGCGCCATGAACGACGTGGACTTCCCGGTGCGCCGCGTGCTCGACGGAATCGACGCGGCGGCTGCGGCCGGACTCCCGGTCAAGGTAAACGCTGTGATCAAGCGCGGCGTCAACGAGCACGCCATCCTGGAGCTGGCGCGCCACTTCAAAGAGACGCCGCACGTGCTGCGCTTCATCGAGTACATGGACGTGGGCCATACGAACGGCTGGCGGCTCGACGAGGTCGTGCCGGCCGCGGAGATCGTGCAGACGATCGACGAAGTCCTGCCGCTCGAGCCCGTCGCTCCCTCCTACCGGGGCGAGGTGGCGCGACGCTGGCGTTACCGCGACGGCACGGGCGAGATCGGCGTGATCGCGTCCGTCACGCAGCCCTTCTGCGGCGACTGCACCCGTGCTCGCATCTCGGCCGAGGGGAAGCTCTACACCTGCCTGTTCTCGATCCGCGGCCACGACCTGCGCGCGCTCATCCGGAACGGCGCCTCCGACGACGACCTGGGGGACGCGATCGGCTCGATCTGGTCGCGCCGCACCGACCGCTATTCGGAGATCCGCTCGCAGCAGACCGACGAGCTGCCCAAGGTCGAGATGAGCTACATCGGCGGCTGAGAGAGCCCGCGGGGCGGGTAGAATCGACCCCCTCGTGACCTCCTACTCAGAAGCCGCGACCCGGCATCTCCCCCGGGGCTGGGGACACCTGGCGCTCCAATTCGCCATCTGGCTCGGCTTCTACGCCGCGTATCAGGTCGCGCGTGGCGCGGCCGACCAGAGCGTCGAGCAGGCGTTCTCGAACGGCGAGCGTGTGATCGACTTCCAGCGCAGCATCGGTTCGATGATGGAGCTGCCGATCCAGCGCGGCGTCGAGGCGTCCTCCTTCCTGATCCACGCCACTTCGTACACCTACTGGCTCTCGCAGTTCGCCGTCGTCGGAATCGCTCTGCTCTGGATCTACTTCCGCGCCCACGAGCGCTTCGTCCGCTTCCGGAATACGCTGATCCTCGCGAATCTGATGGGCCTCGTCGGCTACGTGCTCTTCCCAACCGCGCCGCCCCGGATGTTCCCGGAGGCAGGTTTCACCGACACGCTGGCGCGCCACTCCACGCTGACGCACGACTCGAGCATCGTCGCGTTCGCGTCGAACCCATATGCGGCGATGCCGAGCCTGCACTCCGCCGACGCGCTGATCGTCGGCGTGGTGATGGCACTTGCAGTGCGCCGGCGTTGGGCCAAGGCGCTCTGGCTCTCCTGGCCGGTGTGGGTCTGGGTGAGCGTGATGGGAACGGGAAACCATTTCTGGCTCGACATCGCGGTCGGCGCCGCGGTGGCGGCGGTCGCGGCCGCCGTCGTGTACCGGGGCCGCCTGCGCCCCGCGCGCACGACCTCATGAGCCTGAGGGCGGCGTACACATCCGGGGCACGCGGGATCGCCTCCCGCTCGATGACGGGACTGGCGCGCACTCGGATCACGCCGAATATGCTCACCGCGGCGGGCGTATCCCTATGCGCGATCGGCGCGGTGTTCGTCTACTTCGAGTACCGGAACGAGCTTCTCTGGTTCTGGCTCGGCGCCGGCGTCTTCGTCGCCGGCTCGGTGCTCGACATTCTCGACGGCGCACTCGCCCGAGCCGGTGGAAAGCAGACGCCCTTCGGCGCGTTCATCGACTCGACCACTGACCGCGCCTCGGAGGCGCTCATGCTCGGCGCGATCGCGCTCGTCTTCATGCGCGACGAGAACGAGGTCGCGCTCGGCCTGACGATCGCGGCGATTGCCGGATCCTTCCTTGTCTCGTACACGAGGGCGCGCGCAGAAGCTCTCGGGTTGCGCGGTGACGTGGGGATCGGCTCGCGCGCCGAGCGGGTCGTCGTCATCTCCGTCGGTCTAATCCTCGCCCCCTGGGGCGCGCTCCCCTGGGCGATCGGTGTGCTCGCCGCAACCGCGTGGATTACCGTTCTGCAGCGAGTCCTGCACGTGCGCCGCGAGCTGCGGGCACGCGAAAGCTAGCTTCGGCTGTATAGTGCTAGCAGTTTGTCTGCTAGCACTTCTTCGAGAACAAGCGTCCTCGTCCGCATGCCGCCTGCGATCAAGCGCGGGGTGGTACGGGAGGTCGCTCGTCGTCGCTCGAACTTGAACGACGTCGTCGTCGCGATCCTGGCAGACCGCTTCGGGGTCCGCTTCGAGCCGAGCGGTCGACGCCGGAAAGCGGTCCCCGGCGCGGCGGGCGCGGTCGTGCTGCGCATGCCGCCGGAGCTTCGCCGTGAGCTCAAGGAGGCGGCGCGGCGCCGCCGTCGGAACGTCAACGACCTCGTCCTCCTCACCCTCGCGGACGCACTCGAGATCCCATTCGCTTCCAATCGAAAGGACCCACCCATGGCTTCCACGAACGGCTCGACGAACGGCCGCGGTCACACCAAGGACAAGGTTCGCGTCGCGCTCGTCGGCGTCGGGAACTGCGCCAACTCTCTTCTCCAGGGCGTCGAGTACTACAAGGACGCGCCGGACGACGAGTTCGTCCCGGGCCTCATGCACGTGAACCTCGGCGGCTACCACGTGCGCGACATCGAGTTCACCGCCGCCTTCGACGTGACGACGGATAAGGTCGGCAAGGACCTCGCCGACGCGATCTGGGCGCACCCGAACGACACGATCAGGTTCGCCGAGGTGCCGAAGACGGGCATCACGGTCAACCGCGGCATGACTCACGACGGTCTCGGCAAGTACATCTCCGAGGTTGTCACGAAAGCGCCGGGCGAGACCGCCGACATCGTCGGCATCCTCAAGGAGACGCGAACCGACGTCGTTGTCAGTTACCTCCCCGTCGGCTCGGAGATGGCGGCCAAATGGTACGCAGAGCAGTGCCTCGAGGCCGGCGTCGCCCTCGTCAACTGCATGCCGGTCTTCATCGCGCGCGAGAACTACTGGCAGAAGCGCTTCGAGGAAAAGGGCCTGCCGGTGATCGGCGACGACATCAAGTCGCAGGTCGGCGCCACGATCACCCACCGCGTGCTCACGAGCCTCTTCCGCGAGCGCGGCGTCAAGCTCGACAAGACGATGCAGCTGAACGTCGGCGGCAACTCGGACTTCCTGAACATGCTCGAGCGCAGCCGGCTCGAGTCGAAAAAGATCTCGAAGACGAACGCCGTCACGTCGATGCTCGACTACGACATGGGCGCAGGCAACGTTCACGTCGGCCCGTCCGACTACGTGCCGTGGCTGACCGACCGCAAGTGGGCGTTCATCCGCATGGAGGGATCTTCCTTCGGTGACGTCCCGTTGAACATCGAGCTGAAGCTCGAGGTCTGGGACTCGCCCAACTCGGCCGGAATCGTCATCGACGCCGTCCGGATGGCGAAGCTCGCGCTCAACAACGGGCTGGCGGGGGCGCTCGAGGGCCCGTCGAGCTACCTGATGAAGTCGCCGCCGGTCCAGATCGTCGACGACGAGGCGTACGACCTGACGGAGAAGTTCATCGCGCAGAACGCCTTCCAGAAGGCGAAGGCGACCGCGAAGGCCTAGGACTCCCGCTGAAAGCTATCGCCGGCCTCGTCTTCCTCGGCTTGGGTGCGCTCCTCTTCGTTCTGCGCGACCGCCTCGGCGCGCAGGCGAAGGCGCAGGGCCATGGCGTCACGCCGCTCGCCTACGGCGTCGTCGGCGCGATCCTGTTTACCTTCGGCGCGCTCTACGCGCTCGGCGCCGCGGCGTAGATCCGTGCCGTCCGGAACTGCTGCAATCCTGCTGCTCGGCATGGAACAGACGCGAGAGGAGCTCGCCGCGGCGCTCGAGGCGTACTACCGGAGCTGCGGCTTTCCGGTCCAGAGGCACGAGGATGGAAGCCTGCGCGCACGGGGAGTCGGCGGCGTCACCTGGATCGGTCTCCCGGTCCTCCGCGACGACCTCGTCCAGGAGTCGTTCGCCGTCCGCCTCCTCGAGCTCGCGGACGAGCGGATGCCGCAGGGCGAGCGCTGCCCGCTCGAGCTGCTGCCGGCCGAGGAATGCGCCGACGACCTGCGAGCCCTCCTCACCGAGCTGCGACTCGAGCGGCGCGGGCACGTCGACGTCTACTCGCTCGCGGCCTGATCCTCGACGAGACCAACGGTCCGATAGAAGCGGCGGATCTCGTCACGCGACGAGCGGATCTCGAACAGGTCGAAGATCAGGTCGTCGATCTCGTCGCGCAGCGGCTGGATCTCCGCGCTGGGGGCGGCCTTAAGGACGTGCACGATGCGATCGACGCGCTCGACGGCGGCACGTTCCAGCTCGGCCGACGGCCTGCGGTAAGGAAGCTTTTCGATGTACCCGAGCGATGCGGTTGCGGTCGAGTTAACGAGCTTCTTCATGAAGTAGGTGGCGAGGGCGGAGTTCAGGTAGCCAAGCAAGAAGAGCTCCGACGCTTCGCCCTCTCTCGTGAAGATGGCGCTGCCCTTGTGACCAAAGACCCAGCCTTGGGGAAGAAGGCGAGCCGATAGGCGACCACTGGCAACGTCGGAGTACGTGAGACCGGCGGTGAAGTAGTAATCGCGGTTCTGGACGCGCGGCTTTCTCGCTGTGCCAGCCGGCAGCCGATCACGACGTTCGAGTTCAGCAACGGAGGCCGTCGACCAATCGAGAGCGATCCGGGGCGGAAGCCAATAAGGGGCATACCCCTCACCTTTCGCGAACGGCACCCAGTGCGGCTTGTTCTCCGGAATACCGGTGCGCTGATGCTGAGGGGAGACATTAGTGGCAATGTCGCTCAACGAAACGACGTTCGTGAGACCGGCCAAGGATTCTCCTATAGCGGCGAGGAAGCGCCTGTCATCCGCTGTCGCAAGACCCTGCCGACCGTCAGCAACATCTTTGACGCGACCGGAAGCGAGGGCGGACTCGAACACCTCGCGCGGCACGCCGACGAAGAAGGGCGTCTCCGGCAGCGCTTCGTACTCCTCTTGCCGCAGCTCCGAGAGCCTCTCGCCTGGCTCCCAGAAGTCCTTCGGGTCGCGGATGTAGTCGACGAGACGCATCGTGTTCGACTGCCGCGCGGCCTCGTCGGAGCACTTCTCCAGTGTCGTGATCGCCATGCCGGCGAACTGGAACGAGACGCCTTCGAAGTGCTTCGTGTCGGTGAGCAGGATCTCGACGATCTTGCAGCGGTCGAGAATGTGCCGACGCAGCTCGGAGTGCGTCGTCAGCGTTCGGAAGCTGTCGTTCGTGATCAGGCAGAGCCGCCCGCCTTCGCGCAGGCGCTCGATCCCGTTCTGGAAGAACATGGCGTACGTGTCGCGGTTGCTCTCAGGGTAGAGCCGCTCGTACAGCCTCTTCTTGTAGTCCGGCTTGCGAGCTCCGTACGGTGGGTTGCCGACGACGGCGTCGAACGCGACGAGGTCGATCTCACCTTCCTCGTCTACCTCCGGGTCGACGCCGACGATCCGCTCGGCCTCCGTGAAGAGCTTCCCGGCCCGCTCCGGCGAGTGCAGGAGCATGTCGTGGACGTAGAGGCGGGGCCGGACGCTCGGTGCGCCCTCACCGAGCAGGAAGAGCCTGATCGCCGCGAGCGAGAGCGCGAACGAGTCGATGTCGCCGCCGTAGAGCTGTTGCTGCACGATTTCCCGGTAGGCGCGCTGCGCGTCGATCCCCTGCTCGCGGTAGAGCTCGACCAGCCGCTCGACGATCCCCTCGAGGAAGTGGCCCGAGCCCATGCACGGGTCGAGCACCTTCGAGTCCGCAGCCAGCCCGAGCTTCGAGACCATGTACCGAACATCGCCTTCGGGCGTGTAGAAAGCGCCGAGCTTCGCCTGCTGCGTCCGTCTCGCCGAGAGCAGCCCCTGATAGATGTCGCCGACGTGCTGGTTCGTGAGCGCCCGGAAGCTCTTCGTCGAGAGGTCGTAGATCAACTCGGCCAGGACGTCCTTCTCGGGCCGGAAGTAGTCGTACGCGTCCTCGCGGAAGACGAGCGGGAACGCCTCGGCCGCGAGATCGAAGGCAACCTGCATCAGCTCGCGCCAGCTGTTCTGCTCGATCACGTGCTCCTGGATGTCCGGGGCGAGCTCTTGCCGCAGCTGGCGGTAGGCGGATTCGTCATCGGGATCCCAGGTGCCGGATGAATCCTGGATGCGCCGCCGTAACAAGCCGAGGAAGACCGCCGCGGTGGCGGGCGACGTCTCGGTACGGCTCGTTGGGAGGAACTCGCGCATGATCCGGTAGAAGCCGGGCAGGTGGCGGTCCTCGCAGAGGTTGAGGAAGAAGACCTTGTTCAGGTAGTTCAGGGCCGCCTGCGTGACCATCTCGGCCGCAACCTGGTCGACCTTCGTCTTGCCGGTCTCGGCGACCTTGCGCGCGTAGAGCTGCCGCATGCGCTCCCGCGCCTGCGGACGCTCCGAGAGCCACTTCCCAAAGGGGCCGAGGACGGGGGGCGGGTCGTCAGAGGAGACGAGCTGGATGGCCTGGACCACCTGGGCGCGGATGCTGTCCTCGATCCGGTCGAGGTGATACAGCAGGATCTCTCGCAAGCGGTCCCGCGTGACGAGCTCCTGTGCGAACGAGCCGCGAAGCTGGAACTCCTTGACGCGTCGCCATTCCCAGATCTCCGGGAGCTCCTCGTACTCCAGCTCTCCGAGCGGTGACGGATCAGCCACGGTCTTGCGCACGAAGAAGCGAGTGCGATCGGGCTTCCCGGAGTAGAGGACGAGGAACGGGGGCGGCTCCGCGAAGTCCTCGCTCCGCGCGTAGTCGATCAGTTGCCGCTTCGCGCGCTCGAAGTCGGCCGGTGAGTCGATCGCGTCGTAGCGCTTGATCTCGCAGAGGACGACCGGTGAATTGCCGACCAGGTAAAGACCGTCGAAGCGGCCTGTAGCCGCGCCGGTCTTGAGCCTGCGGACGGCGAGCGTTCGTTGCTCGCGGAAATGCTCCCCGTCCGCCTCGGTCGTGAGCCGGCTCGGATAGCCGAACGCACGAGTCATGTCGAGGTCGAACAGCTTGGAGTGGACGTCCGCCTCGCTGAAGCCACGCTTCTGCGACTCGGGGATCTCGAGGCTCGGCAGCCGGATCGTCGTCACGCCACACGCTCCGAAAGCGTGCACGCGAAATCCTCGCGCCACTGTGACGGCATCGTCACGATTCTGTCACGGGCACCCGACGGCGCCCGTGAGCCCGCTGTAGACGCGGTGGGGGCCGGCGGCGCCGCCCCCACCGCGTCAGTGGATCGCGCTACGGCAAAACGAGCGTCTGCGCCTGCGCTGTGACCGGGAGCATGCCCGGCTCCGACAGGGTGGCCTGGTTCACCAGCACCGACGCGACCGGGGCGAACGGCGCGACGCGCGCCGTGAGTCGGACGGTGCCGGTGGAGCCGGGGGCCAGTCTCGCCAGCTTCCAGGTGACCGTCCGTGTCTCGGCGTCGTACGTCCCCCCGTTCGAGGCGGAGACGAACTCGAGGTCGTCGTCGAGCTCATCGTCGATCTCGGGGCACTCGGCGTCATCGTCGAGGCTGAGGTTCGCGTACGTCAGCTCGTACTCGACCGTGCTCCCGGGGGTCGCCGTCGCCGGCCCCCGCATCGCAAAGTCGACGTGGTCGTCGTCGTCATCGTCCTCACAGCCGGGCGGAGTGACCTCGTCGACGGTACCCCCGCCGCCGAGCGGCCTCGGCGGGGCCGGGAGCGTCACCTTGTAGATATCGATGGCGCTGCGGCCCGCGGCTCCGAGGTTGAAGTCCCCGGTCGCGCCCCAGTAGGTGTAGGTGCCGTTCGAGTTCCGCTTCACCTTGAAGATGGCGGACGTCCACGTGTTCGCGTTCTCGGGGATGAACCAGCCCGCCTCCTTGAACTCGACCGTGCCGTTGGGCCGCTCGACGAAGTCGACGACCTGGGTTCCCTGCGTGTACCAGCCCATGAAGATCCGGTTCTGCCCCGGAATCTGCTGGAACACGTGCGCCGTGCAGAGGGACGCCTGCGGGCCCGTGTGAATGTTCGCCCGGTAGATCGCCTTGGGGCCGGTCGGGGAGGGCGCGTAGGACGTCCATGCCGTCGCGGCGGCGGCGGCATCGTTTCCGCTCGGCGAGGCGCTCAGCAGCTTGTCCACACGGTAAGCGTGGAGGCCGCCGTTCCCCGCCGTGTTGTCGCCAGGCGTACCCGGCGAAGTGGCGCACGTCGCACCGGGCGGCACGACGCCGCCGCCGCGCTCGTCGGTCGCGATGATCAACCTCCGCGACCCGCTGAGCTCGGCCTCGTGTGAGACGTCGACGTCCTCGGTCGCCGGGTGCGGTCCGCCCCGCCCCTGGTGGAACGCGCTCCCGAGGAAGTTGACGCCCGTGAGCGACGGTGCACCGATCGCGAGCCAGCGCGGGATCGTCAGCTCTCCCCCGGTCCCGTCGAAGACGCAGTCGGTGACGACCACGCCGCCGAGCGACGGAGGCCTCGCGTAGGGCGCCGGAGAGGCGCTCATGCGGGTACGGCAGGGCAACGGCGTGCCCCTCGGCTTCCCGTTCTTGTCGAAGGCGCCGCTCATGTCGAAGTGCATCGTCGCGTTGATGCTCGCGCACGTGAGACGGTCGTTCGGATAGATCTCCAGCTCGTGGCAGCCCGCCAGCGCATCCACGGTGTGACCCAGAGCCATGAGGGCGCTCGGGTACCGGTACCGGTACACCTGCGGGCGGCAGGTCATGCGCTTGACGATCACGCTCGTCAAGGGCGTGAAGTTCATGCACGACGAGAGGTCGGTCACCTCGAAGCCGTCGAGGTTGAAGCGCTGGCTGCTGGCGGGGTTCTCGTTCCCGCGCGTACACGACGTGTCGTCCGCGTTGCACGTAACCGTCACCGAGTCCGAGGTAACCGCATAGGCGATGTGCGGCCGCTTCGGGTCGATGTTGACCGTGTGCGCCTCGCCGATGTGGCTCGTCAGGCCGATCTCGACCGGAGCGTTGACGTCCGTGATGTCGATGATCTCCAGCCCGCCCTGCGGGGAGCTCGGGTCGATGCCGAACACGCTCGCGTCGTGGCAGCGCCCCTCGTTGTCCGTCGCGTCGATCAGGAGCTGTGCGTCACGCGTCACCGCGGCCGGGTTCAAGGTGTTGAGGAGCGTGTGCCCCTTCGAGGTCGCCTCGACGTCGTGCTGGAGCCCGAGCGCAGCGGCCGGGTCGCTGAGACACGAGGCCGACGGATGACTCGAGACGAACCGCGGGCTCGCCGGGCTCAACGGGTTCTCGACGACCTCGCCGCCCTGAGTGAGCTTGATGATCGTCTGGCCGCCCCCGTTCGGGCCGACGGCAAGGGTGCCGACCGCGGCATAGGTCTCACCCTTCTTCGTGAAGAAGTCGAGGTCGGTGTGCGGGTTGCCGGTGGGAAGTGTCTTGATCAGCTTCCACGTGGCCCCCGGACCGCCCGAGTTGAGACCGGTCCCCACCGGCGCGCCGGCGACGAAGGCCGGCGCCGGATGGTCGAGGTCATGGGCGGCCGCCGTCACGGTCAGGCCGAGGAATGTCGCGAGCGCGAGCGCGGCGACAAGGACCTTTCTCATCATCGAACCTCCTGAGTACCGAGACTTGGCTGCAAGCTCATTTCGCTCCCGCCCGAACGCGGGGAGAGGGGGGCGAGGGCCGGCGGTGCCGGCCCTCGCCTGAGGACGCTTCGCGTTTCGAGCTAGTCGTCGTCGTCCTCCTCGTCGTCGTCGTCGTCCTCGCAGTCGTCGTCGCCGTCGTCACCGTCGTCGTCGAGGTCGCCATCGTCGGCGTCGTCGTCACCGTCGCCGTCGTCGTCGTCGGGGCAGCCGCCGCCGGGTGGCAGAGGCGGATTTCCACCGTCGTCATCGAGCTTGACTGCCTTCCCGTCCTTCGTTGAGCCGATGCCCTGCGTGAAGGAGCGAGCGAAGAGCAGATGGCCGAGACCGGGCTGCTCGACGACCTGCTGCCCCGTCGTCGTCAGGTTGACGGCGAAGAGCGAGTTGGTCAACTCCAGCGTGTCCCAGGCGAAGCGCCACTGGGTGCCCGCGTTCGTCGTGTCGGGCGGCGTCGGGCTCGGCGGCAGGAGGGCGTACTCCCAGTACTGCGGCCCGTAGAGCCGGTCGACCTTGACCTTCACCTGGCGGTCGTACCGGGTCGGTGCGCCGTAGGCGATCTCGGAGTTTGCGCTCCGCACGTCGCGTCCCTGAGCGTTCCTCGTCACCGCGAGCACGCGGTAGTAGTACGTCGTCAGGAACGAGACGCCCGTGTCCGTGTAGCAGAGCCCCGCCCGGTCGTGGCCAGGCGGCTGGGTCGGCGTCGGCGCCTCCGGCGAGGTGCACGCCGTCCCCGGCCCCGAGAACACCCGGGTGCCTCCGTTCGGGAAGAGCGGGTCGGTGCTCCGGTACACCTCGTACCGAGCCGGAGCCGGGCTCACCGGATCCCACGCCACCCGGAGCGCCGGCGACAGCGGCTGGTTCTGCGGATAGGGGTGGCTCTGCGGCGGGTTCGCCGGCAGGTCGGTGACGCGGACGTTGTCGACGCTCGCGCCCGCCCCACCGGCCTGGCCGCCCGTCGTGCCGACGGGCATCCGGACGAGCGAGTCGCAGCGCCCAGCGAGCGCGGTGCAGCTCCCCGGCCCAGCGCCGTCGTAGTAGATGTTCGTGACGGTCTGGCTGTCGATGAAGACCGGGTCGATGTGCACCACGATCCTCTGGTTGGCCGTAAACGTCGGCAGCGTCACCGTCGCCACGAGCCGGTCGGGAAGGGCAAGCGTGGCAGGAGTAGCGGTCACCCGCTGCTCGAACTTCAGCGCGCCGTCACCCCAGACGCGGATGATCCAGTCCGCGCTGAAGATGCCGCCGCACAGGTTGCACTGCGCCCACCATTCGACCGTCATGCGGCCGCCGACCGTCTTCGGACCGGCCGGCACTCCGGCTTGTGGCACCGTCGGGCATCCCGGCCCCAGAGCGAGACACCAGCTCCAGTTGGGATCGTGGATGCTGCGGTCGGACGTGCCGTCGAAGACCTCGTCGTCGATGCCGGTCCGCCAGGTCGCAGGTGTGCCGTCCGGCTGTTTCTGGAGCAGGAACGGCCCGTTGCATCCGACAACGTCGGCCTCGCCGTTGCCGGCGCATCCCTCTGGAGCATTGCCGTGCATGTAGAGCACCGGCCGCGGGTTGTTCGGATCAGGCTCGGCGTCTTCGTCCGTAGCTGCGCCGCGCGAAGAGCCGGGCACCTCCCAGTTGGTGATGCCCTCCCACGAGTAGCCGACGTGCCCGAGCGGCGGTGCCGTGTCCTCGCGGGTGCCTGGCTGCTTCTGCGTGTGCGGCGGGTAGCCGGCACGACCAGCCACGTCGACGAAGCGGGTCGTGTGCCTGGAGTCGTTCGCCGGCGTGTCGATGCTCACCGACGGCCGGTAGGTCACGCGAGGCTTCTCGACGCGAAGCGTGTAGTTGTGGCCCTGCCCCTGCTTCGGCCGCTCCTGGCTGGACGGGTTGCACGCACCCGGGGCGCCTCCGGAGCGGTGGTAGACGCGCAGGATCCAGACGCCGGCCGGGATCACCACGGGATCCGTCGGCCCCGGCTTGGCAGAGCCCTCACCGGGGATCGGGCGTCGCGTGCGAAGTCCAGGATTCGACTCCTCCGGCGCGCGCACCTCGACGAAGCGCGAGTTGCCGGTGAAGACGAGGCCGACGGCCTCCTGGTCCGGGAAGACCCGGGACTGGTGATACCTGGAGGGCCGTCCCGGGAAGCCCGGCTGCGGGCCGGCGTCGGGCGTCGCGCTCTCCGCGTCCGGGTTGACGCCCGGCCGCCAGAGGCGGAGATAGAGGTTTTCGCCGGTGTTGAACCGCGCCGTGATCCGGAGCCGGTCGGTGTTCGGCGGCACGTCGATGAAGTGCTGTCCGTACCGCTGGGGCGGCGCGCCCGGAGGCTGGCCGATGCCGCCACCCGGGCTTACGGGCGTGACGATGTCGCGCGCCGTCCAGCTGAGGGTGCCGGTGCACCCGGCCTCGTTGTAGAAGTTGTCGTTGTTGACCGCAGAGCCCGGGTACTGGCCCGTCTCGTACGGTGGGGTCGGGTAGCCGAAGTTGGGCCGGCTCAGATTGACGAGGCCCTTGGCGTAGCGCACCGCCTGGTGCACGTCCAGCCGCCCCGCCCCCTGCTCCTCGGACTCCCACGCCGGCAGCTTGCTCGTGTTCGCCGAGCGCTCGAGGATGTCGATGATGTCCGCCGAGAAGCGGCCCGTGCGGATGTTCCGGCCCTGCTCCTGCAACACCTGGCCGATCAGGCCGATTGCACCCGCCACGTGCGGCGTCGCCATCGAGGTGCCGTTCGCCTGCACGTAGCAGCTCATCTTGAGGTTCTCGGTCGCCATGACATCGTCCTCGCGGCACGCGATCGCGCCGGGATCGCCGATGTTCGCGCCGATCGCCTTCATCGAGTTGATGTTCACGCCGGGCGCACTGAGCGTCGGCCGGTAGAGCCCCAGCTCGAGCTTCTGTCCCAGCAGGCGGTCGTGGTTGTCCGGCTGGACGTCACCGTCGTCGATGACGCCGTCACGGTTCGTGTCGGAGGGCTGGCTGGGCCGGCCCTTGGAGGAGAAGCCGACGATCGAGTCGGGCTTCGTCGTGGCAGCGACGCAGACCACGTACGGGTTCACGCACTGCGCCGACAGGGTGTCGTGCTCGGGGCCCGAGTTGCCGGCCGCGAAGACGCTGACGATGCCCGCGTCGTAGGCCCGCTTGACGGCGATCGCCGTCGGGTCGGATCCGTCGTAGTTGGCGCCGCCGCCGCCGCCCCAGCTGTTGTTGACGGCGATGACCTTGGAGTAGCCCTGTTCCTTCTTGTAGGTCATGTCGTCGTAGGCCGCGAGCGTCTGCGTGTTCAGCAGGCTCGGGCCCACGTTGGCCGAGTAGGCGCGGAACTTGGCATCAGGAGACATGCCGATCGTGCTGTGCGCAAAGCCCTTGCCACCGCTGGCATGCCCCGTCCCCACCATCGTGCCGCCGACATGGGTGCCGTGGCTGACGTCGGGATCCTGCGAGTCGCCGCGCGCCTTGTTGCGGCAGCCCGGCGCTGCAGTCGTCGGTCCTGGCCCGGTGTTCGAAGCACCCGGGAAGGCGGTGCCGCAGGCGCCGGCAGCGGCAGGATTGAACGTTGCGACCCACGGTGTGCAGAGCACGCCTGCTCGGCTTCCGGTCGCAGCAGCAGGACCTGTGGTCTCGCAGAACTCGATCAGGTTGTCGCCGTCCTCGTGGAGACCGTCGAAACCGGTGTCGATCATGGCCAACTCGACGCCCTTGCCCGTGAGGCCGAAGCCCTGGTGCGTCGCCGGGCCGGCGGCCGTGCTCCAGACGTAGCGAGCCTTGGTGATCCAGGTCGAGTCCTCCATGTAGAGGTCGTACTTGCGCTCGGCGTACACGCTCCGAACGGCGGGCGAGCGGCGGAGGAGGTCCAGCTTGGCCTGCGTCAACGCTGTCGTGATGATCATCGGCAGGACGCGCAGCTTCGTGCCCGTCACTCCGAGGGCGGCGACGTCGTCGAGCCCGTCTCTCCCCCACGTCGTGACGATCGCCGTCACGCCTCCGGTCGGATTCGCGCTCAGCTGGCTGAGCAGCGCGCTGTCCACCTTCACGGCGCGCAGGTCCTCGCCGGCTACCGCTGTCGCCGACGCGCCGCCGGTCGTGAGACCAACAACAACAAGCCCGAGCGCCGTCAGGATCGTCGCCAAGCGGCGCCTCCTGAGAGCAGTCGGGCGCCTGGACTCGTGGCCCATCCCCTTCCCCTCCTGAGTAAGAGTGAATTCGAGCAACAGACGATTTATGTAACGAATCCGCTTTTTCCAAACCGAACTTTTCGGGTAGGTTTTGAAGAGTGATTTGACTGACGAATCAATCAGTGAATTGCGATGTTGATTGACTAATCAGTCGAGGCACGCGACCGCTCCGGAAGACCGGCGATACAGTGAGGTGATGTCGCTTCGGATCTGCCTGGTGACTCCCTTCGCCTGGTCGCAGCCGCACGAGGTCAACGAGCACGTCGCCGGTATCGCGAAGGAGCTGCGCTCGCTCGGCCATGTCGTCAGCGTGCTG
>Ga0136619_10000507_pt1 | contig 14811 bp, 12 predicted proteins | sample AntDrymUQ3532106_2_FD_104807 | JGI IMG/M metagenome (GOLD analysis project Ga0136619, IMG submission 104807) | Polar desert sand microbial communities from Dry Valleys, Antarctica - metaG UQ353 (21.06) | ecosystem: Environmental > Terrestrial > Soil > Desert | place: Antarctica: Dry Valley...
GACGCCCAGAACACTCCCACCGCGCCCGGGCACCTCCCGACGCTCAGAACACCGGGTGAGACGCCCCCACCGCCCCTGGGCACCCTGGGACGCCCGGGGCCCACGTTGGCGGGCGTCACCGCTGGTGGGACAACGAAAAATCCCGACGATGATCTCGTCGGGATTGGTTCGCATAAGGACGGTTTGGTGGACCTTGGGGGAGCTTACTCGAACACAAAAGACCAGGTCAGAGCCCTGGAAGAGCTCCGCGAGAAGCTCCCCAGCCTCGATACACCCGAGCCGACGTCGATCAAACGCGATCGACCCCGCCGCGCCCGGCAACTCGGCACCGACCAAATCGAGCAACTGATCGCCGACTACCAGTCCGGCGCGACGGTGTACGAACTGGGTGACCGGTTCGGCATCGAACGGCGAACGGTAAGCAACATTCTCCACCGGCGCGGCGTACCGATGCGCCGCCGCGGCCTCTCACCTGAGCAGGTAGACGACGCCGTCCATCTCTACAACCTCGGCTGGTCCCTGGCGCGAGTCGGCCAACACCTGGACGTCAACCACACCACGGTGCTAAACAAACTGCGCGAACGCGGCGTCCCCACCCGAGCCACCCACGGACATCCGCGCGTCGGGGCAGGTGACCCTCGATGACCCGGCCCGCAGCTATGTCAACTCGATCAGGTTCGGACGGGGCCACCGTCGTTCATGCCGTCACCGTGATCATGGGCGTCGTCGTCGGCCTCACCTTCCTGTTCGGCTTCGGCAACGTTCTCAACCTCGCCCTCCGTCTCGGAGTGCCCGTCTGGGTCGCACCGCTCGTCGCACCTGCGGTCGATCTCTCGATCCTCGGGCTCCTCCTTGGAAGCCGGCACTTGGCGCTCGCCGGTACCACGCCGGTTCAGTTGCAGCCGGCGCGCCGCCTGCTGCTCTTCGCCAGCGTGGTCACGTTGGCCTTGAACGTGGCCGACCCGATCGTCGCGGGCGAGTACGGCAAGGCGGCGTTCGACGCAGTGGGCCCACTGCTGCTTATCGGCTGGGCCGAGGTAGGCCCAGACCTGCTCAGGGCCTTGTCCTCTACGTGCCAGGCGAACGCCTCGACACCCGACGAAGTGGGTCCCGACGAGACCGTTTCTGCTGCTGCCCCGGAACAAATCGACGATGAGGTGTCGGCCTCGTACGCGACCGGCTCGGAGTCCGAGGCCCCTCTGGTGGGCAAGCATGGCGAGCTGACGACGTCAACGATGGATGACGATGATCTTCTGCAGCGGGCAAGGCAGGAGGATGCCCGCCATTGGGAGGCGCATCGGCGGCCGATCTCTGCGGACACGCTGCGGAGGAAGCTCCGTATCGGTGCCGCCCGTTCCCGGCTGCTCGTGGCGATGATCAGGGACGATTCACCAGGACGGATGGTTGGTGCCCAGCGTACGGCCCAGGGTGGAGCGTGATGCCCAATGGCCGCGCTGGGTCCGAACTCATGCAGGGGCGATGGAGAGATCGTGCTGGGCAAGCAGATCGCGGAAGAACGTTCGGAGCAGGGCTGTGGGGTTGCCGTTCGTGAGTTCGTGGGCGCCGAATCGGAAGACCTCGTAGCCGGCCAACTTCACCGCGCGGTCTTCGGCCACCATCTTGCTGTAGCGGACCGGATCGGCGGCTCCGCTTGGTTCGGCGTAGTGCTGGCGTCCGTCGACCTCCAGGATGATTCGTCGACGGCGGGGCATGAGCAGCAGGAAGTCCATGCGCTGTCGCTCAAGTTGGCCGGGCCGGTCACCAAGTTGCCGCTTGGTATACGGGTCGTAGTGCAGGTAAACCTGCGGAATGAGGGCGGGCAGGTCGAAGCCGTCGGGGTGACTGTAGAGCTCGGCGTAGGTGCGGAACAGGGTCTTCTCCACCGGGTTGTCGCCGAGGCTTTTGACCAACCGGTTGTAGAGCTCACGAGCAGCATCCTGTTCGGTCCCCCGCCTGGGATGCCGCTCGTTCCACCATCCGACTAGATCACGCCAGGTCAAGCCGCGCTCGGCCAGGGGCAGGTCGTAGACCAGGCAGTACTTGGCGTTCTCGACGATCTCGATGACGTTGTTCACCGCGTCGCGCAGCACGATGCGGGGCTTGGGGCCATCGGCGGCGAAGATCAGGTTCTTAAATTCGCCCGCCACGCCGTGTGCACCCAGTGCATCGAGCACCGGCTGCAGGTGCCCGGGGTCGTACTCGGCCGCGACGCGGTGGGCGAGGTTGGTCAAGTCCGTCAACGACATGCCCTGTAGCCGACCCTCGACATAGGTCCGCTTGCTGGCGAAAGGCTCTGCGCTGCCTTCGCGGGCGGGCGCCATGCCAAGCGCGTCGCATGCCGCCTCCAGGTGGTGCGCCTTGACGCAGTCCCACAGCGTTTCCGCGATGGCCGAGCGCAGCCTCATCGGGGTCACCGTCGAGCTCATGCCGGTCCGCCGAGTGGATCAGCCCTGCCCGCGCCCCGCTGAGCACGTCGGATTCGCTGGTTGGCCATCACATGACGGTAGCGCGCCGCACCGACAGTAGATCTGCGGCTACGGTTGGTACGGCTTGTACGGCATTGTCGGAGGCTTGCGTGGCGGCGCGACGAGGTTGTCGCCTGGCCAGAAGGGGCCCTGCGCAGCGAATTGGTGGACGTGTCCGGCTAGCTCGTCTAGCTGCTGTTGCCGGTCGGCAGGTCCCGCCTGGGATCGGGAGCCGTCTGGATGGTGCAGTTCGTGGACGGTGTTCGGGCCGCCGCCCACCAGGACAGCCGCCAGTTGTGGCAAGCCCATCGGCATCGCGTCGCACGCCTGGTTCCGCGCCACGTGGACCAAGGCTTCGACAACCCGTTCCCAGTCGCCGACCCGATCCCACAGCGAGCCGCCGTCCAGTTCGAACGTCAACGTGGACAGCGGCACCACGCAGCCCGATGTTCGTCCAGGGAACTCGGTCAGACAGCGGTACACCCGGCCGCCGTCGGGTTGCGGCACTGCTGGATGCAGCAGGGTCAGGGCGTGCACGATGGTTGCGTTGATCGGCACCGGATGCTGCGGGGACCGGTACGGCTCATGCAGCGTCAGCAAGTACACGTCCTGCACCGTCACGGCCACCCGTACCTCCTTGGTGTCAACAACCAAACAGTTTATCGACTGCGATGCCTCGTTCGAGGGACCGCGGCGCCTGCGTCGTCATTGGGCGACGGCATCTTGCCCGCGTGGGCACGACGACGCTCGCCGTCGCGCTCGTTTGTCGCTCGCCAGGGGCGCCGAGCGCGCTTGCTGACGGGCCTCGCCAGCGCCGATTCACTTGAAATCGTCAGCTGGGGCGCCAATTCGTTCGGGCCGACCGTCCGGTCGTTTCGGATGCAGCGTGATTTTTGACCTGATGGGTTCGCTGACCGGTGATTGTGCCGCTCGCGCTCGCCTCGATGACCCAGACCTTGACGCCGGCATTGGTCTTGCCTTCGCGCGTAAGGGCGACGGTGAACTGCATCTCGACGGGGCCGACTTCAAACTCCATGGGACTACCCGCGCCAAGTTCGTCGCTACGTCGCGCGCCCCGCCGATGCCCAGCCCGGAGAGTGGTTCATGGCCTCCGGCGCGCACCTCCACACCAGCGATTCCCGCTGGCGCGAGCTGATCGGGCACAGCCTGCCCATCCCGCTGCACGACCGCACCGAGCCCTAGCTAGCCGGACCAGCGCCGGCCCGACGCGCGGATCGACGACGACCTGTGGGCTATCGACAACGGCACGGCACGGCTGCTCACGCCCGAAGACGACGACTGGCCGCTCGGACGGCTGACCAGCCTGGCCGGCCATGGCGCCCCGCTCGCCCTCTGGGTGCGTGGGAGCGGCGTCCTGACCGAGCTCACCAGCCTCGCCGTCACGGTCACGGGCGCCCGCGCATCAACGGAGTACGGAAACAGGGTCGCCGGAGACATCAGCGACGAACTCGCCCGCGCCGGGGTGACCGTCGTCAGCGGCGGAAGCCTCGGCGCGGACGAGGCGGCGCACCGCGGCGCACTGGCAGCCGATGGCCGGACGATCGTCGTGCTCGCCAACGGGGTCGACCGGGCCCATCCGCGCCAGCACGCTCGGCTCTACCAGGCCGTGATTGACCAGGGCGGATTGCTGATCAGCGAATACCCGATCGGCACACCACCGGCCCGCATCCGGTTCCACGCACGGTGCCGGCTGCTGGCGGCCCTCGCCGCGGCGACCGTGATTGTCGAAGCCGGGCAGCGCAGCGGCGCCCTCACCGTCGCCCGAGCCGCTGGCGAACTCGGCCGGCGGGTCTACAGAGTACCTGGGCCGATCCACTCCGCCGCATCGAAGGGCGTCAACGAACTGCTGCGCACCGGCGCCGCCACCGTGGCCAGCTCGGTCGAGCACATCACCTACCGGGACGGAGTGCGATGACCAGCCCTGACCGCTTCCGGACCGTGCTGGCCGCCCTCGACCTGCCCGCCGAGTGGCAGGTCGAGGTAGCCATCCGTCCGCGGCGCCGCAATCCCGCCATCGAGATCAAGCCCGGCGGCACGGTGGCCATCCTGACGCCGCCGACGGCCGACCCCGAGCAGGTCGCCAGGTTCGTCGGCAGTCATCGCCGACGGATCGCCGAGAAAGTCGACACGGCGACGCGCCTGGCTCCCGCCTTCGCGGTCAAGGAGTTCGTCGACGGCGAGGAGTTCGACCTGCTCGGCCAACGTGGGCGCGGCAAGGGATCATGCGCATGGCCCGGTTCGCGGGCTGAGCAGTAGCCCAAGGCGTCTGTGCACCGTTCGGTGCGCACGCCAATCGCCTAATCTAGTTGGATGCCCAGCCTCCAGGCAGCCCACCGCGGGTATGAGTACCAGGACCTGCTGTCCGCGAGCCGCCTGGTGGACCTCGTGCTGGGGGCCGTTTCCGCTGCACACGTTGACGTCAAGCAAGTGGGCGACGACCGATTCGACGATCTCACCGTCATCACGACCGACGGTCGTCGTGAACGTACACAGTTCAAGCACACCGACAACGACGACAAGCCGTTGGCGGTAGAGACCTTCACGACCGACGGACGCGACCTGCGGCTCGATCGCCTCGTAGCGGCAGCCGTTGCAGACCGGGACGGCCCAGGCAACAGCGCTGCCGATCTCGCGTTTCGTGTCGTCCTTCGGGATACCCGGCCCGTAGATGAGGCACTGACCGCCGTCATGTTGCCCGCCAGCCCTGATCCAGGCCCTTTCGTAGCCGGTATGCAGACGCGGCGGCTACGGTTCGACATCGACCGGCTCTGGCCGCTAGAGCCGACCCAGGCAGCGGCGGCAACGGGATCGGGCCACGACCGGTTCGCATTCCTCCGCTCCGGGCCGAAGGCTGTTGACCGGGTTGATTTGGCGTGGCTATGCAGGCGACTGGTCATCGAGGTCGAGGCGCCCAGATCGAGCGGGATCATGGTTGAGCCCGGACCGGCCGAACGGATTCTCCTGACTAGGGTCCGTGCCGAGGTCGGTGCGGAGTCGTATCCCAACGCAGGCCGGTCAGCGGAGGACGTGGCAGAAGCGTTCGCGACCTTTGCACGGCAAGCGCGTCAAGGGCTGAGCACCCCGACGGCCGAAGCCATGCTGCAGCGCGCGCAGCTCAGACGAGACTTCGGGGCAGTGTCCCGAGCCCACCCTGTTGACCGCTCGGTCGAAGTGGCCCGCCCGACGATTGTGGCCGACATCCAGATAGCGGCGCAGCAAGCAGCGTCGCAGGGTATTCCCTTGGTGCTCAACGGGCCACCAGGCCAGGGAAAGTCCTGGGCAAGTGACCAGCTTATCCGGGACTTGATCTCGGCCGGCTGGCTAGTTGCCGAGCACTATTGCTATCTCAATGACACGCTCGACGAGCGCGATGAGCGTGTGCAGGCCGAGACTGTCTTTGGCAGTTTGTTGGGGCGGCTGGCAGAAGCCGATCCGAGCTTGGTGGATAGCCAACGGCCGCGGTATGCCGCGGACGATGTGGCGCTGGCCAACGCCGTTTCACGCGCCATTCAGGCCAATCCCGACCGTCGGGTGGCCCTGGTTGTCGACGGCCTTGATCATGTCGCGCGGATCGCGCCGACCCTGCCAGGCACCGATCCTTCCGCAGCTGTAGCTGCCGCGCTGGCGGCACTGGATATCCCGGCTGGCAGCGTCCTAATCGTGCTCAGCCAGCCCGGCGAACACCTTGTGCCGCTGCAGAACACTGGTGCTCACGCTGTTGAGATCCCCAGCCTGACTGGGACGGAACTTGGCGCGCTGGCAGCGAATCTCGGCCTGGTCAGCGGTCCGGAGACCACCGACCCGATCGTGGAGGAGCAGCAGCAGACCGATAGCTTCCTCGCTGCACTCGCGGAACGGTCCCGCGGTAACGCTCTGTACGCCACTTACCTTTGTCGTGAAGTCATGGCGCGTCCCCACGCCGAGGCTGATCCGGAAGCCGTCCTTCACGCCCTTCCTCCGTTCGACGGCACGTTGGAGAACTACTACACCCACCTGACCCTCACGCTCGGGCCAGGTTCGGGCGTTGCAGACGTCGTTGGCCTGCTCGACTTCCCGGTCAACCGCGCGGAGCTGGCAGCGATAAGGCCGGATCTCGCTCACCGGCTGGACGACGCACTCGCCACGCTGGCTCCCGTCCTGGCCGAACGAGCAACCCAGGGCGGTCTGCGGGTCTACCACGAATCCTTCGCCCGCTTTCTGCGTCGGCGCATGGAGACCACTCCAGGTGCACTGGCGGCCAATCTTCGATTCGTCGTCGAATGGCTCGCTGCTCGCGACTTCTATAGCGATGAGCGGGCGTTCCGCTTCTTGCTACGGACGCTGGCTGCCGCTGGGAGCGACAACGAGGTACTCAACCTGGTCGATGCCAACTTCGCTACCAATGCGGTCGCCGGCGGACATCCTGCGTCGGCGATTGCAGCCAACCTCGCGGTCGCGACCAGCTGCGCTGGACGTCTACGAGACCTGCCCGCCTTGACCCGTTGCATCGAACTGGCTCGCGCAGCCGAGTCCTTTGAGGACGAGCGCCTGGACTCCGCCATCGTGGACTACATTGACGTGCCGATGGCCCTGCTTGGGCGCGAAGAGTTCGCGAGCAGGCTCATGTTCGACGGCAAGATCGCTGTGCCCGCGCGGGCCGGGCTCCAATTGTGCGCCGCCATCGATGCCGCGGGCGCGGTGGCACCCTGGCGGGACTACCTACCTGCCTTCGCGAAATGGCAGGCCAGCGACGAGACGTCTTATGGGACCGAGTCCAGCCGAGCGGTCACCCTGGCGTGGGTACGGGGGCAGCTACGGCAAGTGTCGACCGGTGACGCCCGCAAACAGACGCAGCTCGCACACATCGCCCGCTTCCTCAACGACACCGACCTCCCAGCCGATGATGTCATCCCAATCGTCGCGGATGTGATCGGCATCCAACTCACCGCAGGACTTATCGATCACCTGAATAGTCCCACGGCCGCTGCGCTCGCCCTCGCAGAAGGCGCCCGCCATTCGACCGACCTGAGCCCCGAGGCGCTGCTCGCCCGGTTGGTACCGCTCGCGACACGGGATTACGCGCCGGGCAACGTCCACCGCCTCATCGCACTCGGCGCCGCACCCAACGACATCGACAAAACCTCCATCAGTGAGATGCGAACGTCGCTGGTAGCGCTTACCCAGGACGTAACGAGCCAGAACGCTCTCCATGACGAAGATCAGGTACCGACCTGGCTCGACCGGTGTGTAATCGCGGCCCGGCGCGACCAGTCCATACTTCCGACCGTTGAAGGCATGCTCGACGGCGAGGGGTGGTACCGGTGCTGGCTCCGATTCGTGGTGGCGCTGGTACAGGCAGAAGCAGCAGAGACAGACCGAGCACAACTCGCACTGGATTCTCTCCGTCACCTCGCCGGCGATCTGAACCCGTTCGCGGGTAAGCCGCGAGCCTGCGACCTTTACCCGATTCACGGACAAATCGCAGGCACCCTGCGCCGTGCTGTCGCCCTGCTGGACGACAGCATCTGGCCAACAGCTCTGGCCATCCTTCAACAGGTCACTGAAGGCGTAGGGGTGTCCTTGCGCGGACAGGACGCCGGTCCCATCACTCCAGATTTCCTGTTGACGCTGGCGATTGACGCGACAACCACAGCAGCCCGCCGCCCCGTTACCCAGGCTCTGATTGACAAGGCGCTCACTGAAGGTGGAGGACGCCGTTACTACTCAACCTTGGCCGAGTACCGGCTCATGGCGGCACGCTTCGCCATTGACGGCGGCGACACCAGCCAGGCGGAGACCTACTGGAACGAAGCCTGCTGTCTGATGACCGCGTATGGTTTTCACAAGGACATCACGATCTACGAGGTACTCGATCCGCTCCCAAACCTGATTGCCGCAGACCCAGCCCGCGCCCGGATACGGCTAGCTCAGGTACAACCGACCTGCGAGCGGGTCGTGCTCCATACCGACGGGAAAAGCACCCGTAGCGCCTGGATCCAATGGTGGACCTTCCTCGCCCAGGCCGACCCTGCCGCGCTTACCCGACTGGCCGTACCGGCGCTGCTGAAACGCTGCGGCCATGCGTACGACCTGTACAACGGCGCGCTTGAAGACTTGTGGCGATCCTGGCATCGCCTCGCCGACCCGATCGTCGCAGGTGCATTGAGGCTGGCACTCCCAATGCCGCTGGACAACGCCGATCTGGCTATGGCGGAACAACTCGCCGACATCGCCGACGGCTCCGGCGCGGATCTTCCCGGGAGACTACTCACCCTTCTCCTGGCCCGCGCCGACGAACGTTCGGTCCACCATCCATACAGCAACAATGATGAGTTGATCTCCGAGGACAACGCACGAGTGGAGGCGATCAATGTCGTCGCGGCGCGGGTCAACGCTCCACAGATCTGCGTCATGTCCGCAGTCGATGTGAAACCAGATCAGCATTCGACTCCCAGCGCGCGGCCGACACCATCCGCGGACATACAGCAGACCGCTGTCGGCGGGTTCCCCAACGGTGCTGTGGGTGTCGCCCGTGCTATCCGCACCTGGCGACGTCGCCCCTACGAGTCGACCAGCCCGGATTGGGCACCCGAGCGATTCGCCAACATCATCGGCTACCGCCTGGTCGAGCTCGCAGAAGCCGGGGCCGAGCAGGACGCAGAAACCGCACTGCATACCCTGGCCGGCGCCCTTGAAACGCTCGACCGTAGTGGCCTACTCACCTCTCTCGGCGAAGGCTTGGAGCGCCACGGCCAACCTCGCCTCGCCGCTGCAGCCCTCGCCTTGGCGTGGACCCGAACACGCGGGAACGGCGGTTGGATGAACTTCGGCGGCGAAACCGAGCTGGGCTCGCTCCGTCACGCCACGCAACTCGACGCAGACACCGCATGGACAACCGTCGCCTCCGAGGTCACCCGAGTGGTTGCAGGCAGCCACCATGGCTCCCGCGGAGTCAGCCAAGCGTTGATCCACGCCAGCCTCGCGGGCGGCCTCACAACGCACCAAGCGCCACACGATACTGCCTTTGCCGCCTGGGATGAGGCACACGCAGTAATCACTCTCCGAACGCCAAAGATGGCCGACGAAGACGACCCGGACGAGCCCTACACAGCGCCTCCACCGAGCATGACCGCAAACCCAACCGGCGAGATCAACGTCGTGTTCAGCGAAGCCATCATTGGTGCGATGGCTCATCCTGGCCAAGAAAACCGCCAGCGTGCCCTCCTAGCTTTAGAGATCGTTCTTCGGCATCGCCTTGAGGCCATGACCAAAGCATTGACGGCCACCCTGCCTGCCCTGGACGAGCCGGCGTTGCTGTCGTGGCTGCTCAAGGTGGTCACGAACGTCGACGGGACACACCTTGCGGTCTCGAACCGATGCCACGACGCTCTCCAACGCCATGCGAAGGGCCCACACCTGACCGTACGCGCGCTCGCATCACGACTCCTAGGAGACCAGGCCACCCCACCGCCCGTCACAGCCCCCGACACAGCCCTTCTCACCACCGGAACGTTGTGGCTGCCTGACGGAGACGAGCCACTCAACCAGGAAGCAGCGGTATTAGTAGGTGCAGTGGCCGGCGACAGGCTACTCAGAGTAACGGCAGCCGAGCAGTTGCTGCCCAACCTCAGCCGCGCCGTCATCGCGCGCGTTGAGGCCGCGCTGGCCGACCCAGAACTCATGAAAAAGATCAGTCGTGAAACACAGGAACTGGCTGACACCAGACACAAACGACGGGCTGACGCGTTCACCGGCCGCCCCGCGCTGGTGGAAGACGCCCTGCAACGAGCCGCGGCCGGCGGTCGCTCCGCCCTCCTAGCCACCGGAAGACCTCCTGCCGACCCTCGTGCATGGGAGGACGCACTGGGTTGTCTCCTACTGGACGACCCCTCGCTGTCCCTTGCGATCGAACGCACCCGCCAACCCCGCCCAACCATCACGGCCCCGCCGGGAGCCAGAGACCCCATTTGGGCCCGAGCACATGACGTAACCGAAGCCGCAGGACAACATCAAGAATCTGCCGACAGGGACCTGGTCATCACGGTGGCGTCACCCGCCCTCGACGAATCGTGCGACACCATCCACGCTGGCCGCTTCCGCCACTGGCGGATAATCGCCTCGGCCGAAGAACACACAATACTGCCGATTTGGCCCGAGAAGAGCGACCTCCTGCGCCGGTCAGGCCGCGACCACGCGCTAGAACTCCGGCAGCCCAACGATTCAGCGGGACTCCATAGCCGACCCTTCGCCAGTGATACCACAGGAAACTGGTTCACTCACACGCCACCGCTACTCAACAGGGTCACACCCGACAGGAGCCTTCGATTGATTGGAATGGACCTCGATGGCGACTTTCTAGCCGACACGCCGTACAGCCTTGGCGTGCACAGCCCGTTGCTCGTGCCGACCCTGCTACTGAAGCAACTGCTCGGCGTCCAGCCGGCAGAGGAGCCATTCGTACTTCACGACAACTCCGGCCCGGCATTGGCCATGACTATCTGGCGCAGTCACTACGAAACCAGCAGTTACCACTTGCCTTGGAGGCGCACACGGGGCACGGCACTGGTGGTAAGTCCCGAAGCGTTCGACAAGCTCGTAACCTGGCGTCAGAGGAGCCTGGTCATTCGAGAAGTAGTCCACGGAGACTCGTCGCTCGCCGACGCCATAGATGTAGCTTCCGGGTGAATGTGACCACTTTAGACGGAACAACCTGAAATTACAGCGGATGTGGTCTTGATTGAGGCGCAGCAGTCCCAGGTTTGTCCAATTTAGACACGAGAATCGACGGCAGGGCGGCTGGCCGCGAGATAGTCGTCCCCGTTCCAGCGGTAGTTACTGACCTGGACCGGCTCGCCGAACGTCGGAGCGTGCACCATCTTTCCCGCGCCGATGTACAAACCGACGTGGTGGACGTTGCTGGGTGTGCCGTAGAAGACCAGGTCGCCGGGAAGCAGCGGCTGACCGGCGGGCACCAGCGGACCGGCGTTGTACTGCGTCTGTGCCGTGCGGGGCAGGTTGATCCCGGCCGCGTTGTAGGCGGCTTTGGTCAGGCCGGAGCAGTCGAAGCCGGCAACGCCACCCGCCCATCGACCGATAACACCCCCAGCAAGATCGTGTGCCGCGAGCACGGAAAGGAGAAGCCGATGTAGGTCGGGTTTTGCTGATGTGTGTAACTGGGCAGGAGATGGAGGTAGGTCCTCCGGAGAGGGCTTGAAACCACCGCATACTGCGTCGGTTAAGAGCCGGGGTGGGAAGCGATGCGGAAAAGGCGCGCCGAGAGCGCGTCAGGTGTAGGCCAAGAAGACGAGCGCGAGTGAACCACTGCTGAAGTGTCGAAAGCGTAGCGACGACATCGAAACCGGGGTCCAGTTGTTGCCCCGTAATGTGTCCACCTGATAGGTGTCCTCTCAACCCAGATGATCGTGGCCTCGTAACCGCCATCATCCCACGGGATGAGCCGGAGGGATACCTGTTTACTGCTCTGACCCGAATCCGCGAGTAGCTGTGCGACACGGGCCCGCAGATGGCGATAGATACCCTCTTGACCTACGGGATATGCGTCGGTTGCGGCGGCGGGTGCGGATCGGCGCGCCGGACCCGTCGTTGACCCCGGTGTCGGGGCTGGTGGCGGTGACCGAGCTGGTCGACCGGCTGAACATGATCACGCTGTTTGGATGCGGCGATCGGGCCGGTCAAGGCCCGCGATCGCGGGTTCACGAAGTGCTTCGCCTGCATAGCCAAGTGTTCCATGAACACAAGGAGTAGTATCTCTGTGATGCCGCTATATTGCCTAGGATTTCATCGGACACTCAATAGCCTTGTGCGCAAAGTGGCCATTCTGCCATCTCTACCAGGACATCAAAGTTGCAGCAATAAATTGCTCAGTACCGATCGATAAGAGAGCCGTTGCGGGCGAAATGCGAGCGGTGAAGTCCCGACACAATTTGCGTCGGCGCCGACCCCACCAAACTGCATGCCGACAAGGGCTACGGCCTCCCGAACTGCGCCGCTGGCTACAACAACGAGGAATCATCGTGCGCATCGTCCGATGTGGCATCAAGTCCACCGAACGACTGGGCTGGCACTGCTGGGTCGTCGAACGCAGTATGTTGACGAGTGGTCGAACCTCCTGCCAACTCCTGAGAAGATCCCCCACGACCCCCGACACGCTGGGAGCACTCTATGCCCCTCCGCAGCACCGAGACGATCATCCGTACCCTCGACGGCCTCGGTCTCTCCGGCACGCTCGTCACTCCGGAGAGTTCTCCCCAGCAAGCCGTTGTCTTCGTGCATGGCGGTGGTGTCACCCGCGAGGAAGGTGGGTTCTTCACGCGGTTGGCGACCGGGCTGGGTGAGGCTGGCGTGGCGTCGCTGCGGTTCGACTTGCGCGGGCACGGCCGGAGCGAGGGGCAGCAACAGGACTTGACGCTCTCGGCCATCCTCAACGACATCAGGGTTGCCATCGCTCATGTTCGGACGGAGTCAGGTGCTCATTCAGTGAGCTTGCTCGGCGCCAGCTTCGGTGGCGGTGTTTGCGGCTACTACGCGGCGAAGCGCCCCAATGAGATTTCACGGCTGGTGTTGCTTAACCCGCAGTTCGACTATAAGAAGCGTACTATCGACAGTCGACCATACTGGTCCAACGACTACATCAGTGATGCGGCCGCTGAGCAGCTCACCGAACACGGCTACATCGGCTTCACACCCACGCTGAAACACGGCCGGGCCATCTTCAACGAGGTGTTTTGGCTCAAACCAGGCGAGGTACTTGGCGAGATCACGGCACCGACGCTGGTCGTGCACGGTACCCAGGACACCTTCGTCCCGATCGAGTCATCACGGGCGGCCATCGCTCAGTTCCGAGCCGAGCACAAGCTGGTGGAGATCGAGGGTGCCCAGCACGGCTTCGCGGTCCACGAAGACCCGCAGTACCTCAATCCGCAAAGCCAGGAATGGCAAGCCCTCGTCATCCGGACGGTGACGGACTGGCTTACCACCGAGTCATAGCTGCTGCCTGGGTGGCCACCATCGCGTCGCATAGTTCGCGTACGGCCGGCCGGCCATTCCACGGCGTCAGCGCGCGTACTACCTCGGCCAGTACGCGCAGCGTGCGCAGCGAGTTGGTGGCAATCGCTACGTCGACCGATGCGAGGCCCACCCGTGCCGCCTCATCGGGCTCACCGCTAAGAGCGAGTGCGGCGGCGCGGCGGGCTCGGAAGTAACCCGTGTCTCGTCGTGACAACGAGGCGTTCGCCAGCACATCACCGAACACGACAGCAGCTCTCCCAGGCCTGCCCGCCTCCGTGAAGGAACTAGCCTTACGGAGCAACAGCGTGCTGTCGTTGAAGTAGGCACCGAGCAAGCCAGCTTCTTCATGATCGGTGGTAGCCTGCGCGAGGAGCTGGCGGGCGTCATCGAGTTTCCGTTCGACCGTGGGAAGTGGCTCACCGAGCATGGCCATCCCCAGCGCCTCTTGCAGAGTGACCTCAGCGCGCACCCTGGTGGGCAACTGCCACGGGCCGTCCTGGGCAGCCTGCGCCAGTGTGGACACGCGCAGTGGATCACGGGCGTCATAGGCCATCTGGGACTTCTTTAGCAAAACGTACCCCTGCATCGGGAAGTCGCCGGCTTCTTGTGCCCACTCAGTTGCGCGGTCATACCAAAAACCAGCCCGCACCGGATCGTCGACGTCGCGGTAAAGCCAGCCCGCAAACTCCGCACCGCAGGCACCAAAGGACAGCAACTCGCGCCGGACGGTTGGCTGTACTTCGCGCCCGTGTTGCTCGATGGCACGGAGCAGACCCAGCACGGTCGGCAAAGTCTTCATAGAACCCAGCTCGCCATCGTCGGCCATGCAGGTGTCGAGCTGGTGGCGGAAGTAGTCGACGACCGGGCCGTCGAAGTAGCGGCGGGCGGCGGCCAGGGCCGCCTCGACGTGTTGCTGCTCGTCGACGTTCAGCGCCGAAGGTTCTCCATCCACTGTCACCGGCTCGTTGAGCAGTTCCTCGAGCTGCTCGGCCGACACCTGCAAGCAGCGGGCTAGCTGCGGTTGTAACCAGGGCTGCGGGCCGCCCTCGGTCTTCCCGCTTTCCCATCGTCGGACGGTCGTTGGGTCGACGTCCAGCCGCTCAGCAAGTCCTTCCTGGGTGAAGCCGAGTGCCTTACGTCGCTGGGCGAGGCGGTGCCGCTTGGCCGCCATTTCCGCCTCCTTGGTCCCGCTTCGGGCCTATTTCCGCAGGTGAGCCTAGCTTACGCCCTATTGGCGCCCGGTAGCCGCCCAGGGTGGCGCCCTGGCTTACGGCCGGTTACCGGCGTTATGTGTGGGTTTAACGACCCGATACCGCCC
>Ga0136619_10000510_pt1 | contig 14766 bp, 13 predicted proteins | sample AntDrymUQ3532106_2_FD_104807 | JGI IMG/M metagenome (GOLD analysis project Ga0136619, IMG submission 104807) | Polar desert sand microbial communities from Dry Valleys, Antarctica - metaG UQ353 (21.06) | ecosystem: Environmental > Terrestrial > Soil > Desert | place: Antarctica: Dry Valley...
CTCGAGCGCCTGCGGACGGTGCTCGCCCGCGACTGATCAGGTCTCGATCTCGATGTCGTCGCCGTGCTCGCCGATGCCGATCACCGCGCGAAGCCCATCGGTCTCGGCCGCGGCGCCGTGCTCCCGGCGCTGGAGCTCCTTCCAGACCTGGTTGGCGTGGTCCACGCACATGACCACGACGTCCCCCTCGCGCGCCATCTCGAGTGCGTGGCGGGTCGCCTCGAGCTCGTCGAGCACGGTCGTCACCGACGCGACGCGCGAGGTCGCGGCCGGCGCGCTTCGGATCCCCTCCTCGATGAGGGCGGCCGTGTTGCCCACCGGGCGTCCGCGGTTGTTCGCGTCCTCGCGGATGACGATCTCCTCGAAGTAGCGGGCCGCCGTCCGGCCCAGATCCCTGATGTCGTCGTCCCGGCGGTCGCCGGCGGTCGCGATGACGGCGATGCGCCGGCCCGTCACCTGTGCCCGCGCGCCGCCCACCGACGGCTCGCTCAGCCTCCCAACGAAGTCACCCAGGGCCTGGAGGGCGGGCGGATTGTGGGCGTAGTCCACGACGACGCGGAACCCGTCGAGCTCGAACATGTTGAGGCGGCCCGGAGCCATGTAGTAGCTGGTGGTGAAGGTCCGCAGGCCCTGCCGAATGTCGTGCAGGTGCGCACCGGCCGCCCAAGCCGCCGCGGTGGCCGCCAGGGCGTTCTGCACGTTCATCCGCGCGCGGCCCTCGAACGTTGCCGGAATGAGGTGCGTCCACACCAGGTTCATGCTCTTGCGGCCCTGGCGCAGGACGATCATCTCGCCGTTGCGCCCGGGCTCCACGGTCACCGCACGCCGGCCCCGCGACGCCTGGAACTTGATCCGTTCGTTCTCGGCGTCCAGCGAGAAGTAGATCACCGCACCTGAGCAGTGGCGTGCCATGGTCACCACCAGCGGGTCGTCGGCGTTGAGGACAGCGACGCCGTCGCGCGGAACTGCCTCGACGACGACGCGCTTGACCTCCGCCAGCTGCTTGATGCTGTGGATGCCGCCGAGGCCGAGATGATCGCCGGTCACGTTGAGCACCACGGCCACGTCGTTGCGGCCGTAGCCGAGGCCCTCCCGCAGGATTCCGCCGCGCGCCACCTCGAAGACCGCGAGGTCGACGGTGGGGTTCTGGAGCACCATCGACGCCGATCGCGGGCCGGACGCATCGGCGCGCCGGACGATCCTGCCGTCGACGTAGATGCCATCGGTGCTCGTCAGGCCGACCTTGCGGCCCATCCCCTTGAGGATGTGGGCGATCATCCGCGCCGTGGTCGTCTTGCCGTTCGAACCGGTCACCGCCACGATCGGGATGCGCGCCGGCGTGCCGGTCGGGAAGAGCATGTCGATCACCGGCTTCGCCACGTACTGCGGCTCGCCCTCCGTGGGGTTGGTGTGCATCCTGAAGCCGGGCGCGGCGTTGATCTCGACGATGCCGCCGCCGGTCTCGCGCACCGGCACGCCGATGTCCGGGCAGACCAGGTCGATGCCCGCGATGTCCAGGCCGACGACGCGGGCGGCGAGCTCGGCGATCTCGACGTTGTCGGGGTGCGCCTCCTCCGTACGGTCGATGCTGATCCCGCCGGTGCTCATGTTGCCGGTCCGCTTGAGGTAGACGCGCCGTCCGCGCGGTGGCGCATCGGCGAGCTCGAAGCCCTGCTCGCGGGCGTAGGTCACGGACTCGTCGTCGAGCTTGATGCGGGTGAGGACCTTCTCATGGCCGATGCCGCGCCGCGGGTCGGCGTTCGTGATCTCGACGAGCTCGGCAAGCGTGTGGGTGCCATCGCCGTCGACGTGTGCCGGCACGCGCTGCGCGACTGCGCGGAGCACCCCGCCGATGACCAGGCAGCGGTAGTCGTTGCCGACCAGGTAGGACTCGACCACGACGCCGCCGCGACGGCTCTCGGCCCGCGCCAGGCGATACGCACCGCGCACCGCCTCCTCATCGGCGAGGTTGAGCATGACGCCGCGGCCGTGGTTGCCGTCAAGCGGCTTGAGGACAACCGGGTAGCCGATGCGGTCCGCCGCCCTGACCGCGTCGTTCTCGTTGCGCACAAGGTCGGAGCGCGGGACCGGCACGCCGGTGGCGGCCAGGAGACGGTTCGTGAGCTTCTTGTCCGATGCGATGTCGACCGCCAGCGCGCCCGTGCCCGAGCTCATGGTGGCGCGGATCCGCTTCTGATGGATGCCGTGGCCGAGCTGCACCAGCGACTGGTCATTGAGGCGGATGTAGGGGATGTCGCGGAGGGTCGCCTCGTCGATCAGGGCCTGCGTCGACGGCCCGAACGCCGCTCGCTCGGCGAGGAGGATGAGCGCCTCGAGCTCCGCGCGGAAGTCGAATCCCGGCTCGGCCTCCACGAGGTGGTTGACGAGGCGCACGGCCAGCCGGCCGGCGGCGATGCCGACCGACTCCTCCGCATACGAATAGACGACGTGGTAGCGCGCCGGCTCGCCGGTCCCGCGCGTCTTCCCGCGGCCCACCTCCGTGCCCGTCTCCCGCTGGAGCTGGAGGGCGATGTGCTCGGCGACGTGGCCGGCCCAGGTCCCCTCACGCAGCCGGTGGGTGAAGCCACCAACGCGCCCGGTGCCGCAGGTGTGCTGGCCGACGGCGGGCAGCATCTCGAGGAGGGCGTCGACGAAGCCCGGGATGGTGTTGGAGGGAAACTGCTCCAGGACTCCGAGGTCTACGACCAGCTTGATTGCGGGGTCGTAGTTCCAGTAGTTCGGCCCGCGGTAGACGCGGGTCTCGACGATGGTGAGCTCCGCGCGTGGTGTGAGCCCCGCGGGGGCGGTGCGGGGACGCCGGGCTCGGACCGCGGCCTGCTTCGGGTCGTTCGCGGTCGTCACTCACTCGCCTCGTCCAGGCGGCGCGCGCGCAGCGCGCGCCGCTGCGCCCTGTCCGGCGCCGAGTCGTCTGCGCCCTCCGCGGCGATGCGCTGGATGAGCCTGCGCGTCTGGTTGGTCGCCGCTCGGAGGCTTGCGAGCTCGCGGTCCGTGGCGCTGACCGCACGCAGCGGAGCCATGAGCCGGCGCCTCCGCAGGTCGAACCGGTATCCCGAGGGAAGCGAATGGAGCACCACGCCCGAGACCATGATCGGCCGGTGGCGCTTCACTTCGTACGCGTCGGTATGGAGGTGAGCAGGGTCGAGGATCGTCACCGAGCCCTTGCCGAGGACCTCGAGGATGCCCTTGGGGCTCACGAGTGCCGCGGTGTCCTCGTCGACACCGACACCCAGCAGCGACGGGGACTGCGCGATGAGCGCCAGGAGGCGCCCGAAGCGATTCCGCTGCTCGAAGTGCTGGTCGATGAGCACCCCGGCCAGCAGGCCGAGCCCGGCGCTCATCTGCGTCATGCGCTGCTTCGGGGTTGCCCCGCTCGTCCCGAAGGCGACCATGTGGCTGGCGATCGCCGAGGCGCCGGCGCTCGTGCCCGCGACGATCGCGCCGTGCCTGTGGCGCTCGATGAGCGCTCGCCCCAGCGCCGTCCCGCTGATCACGCTTGACAGGCGCAGCTGGTTGCCACCGGTCATGAAGATGGCGGTCGCGTCGTCGAGCGCCGCCACCAGGCGGCGGTCGTTTGCATCCTCGCGAACGAGCGGACGCATGCCGCGCACGTCGTGGATCCCCATCTGCCGGAAGAGCGAGATGTACAGGTCGGTCGCTTCGTCGCCCAGCGAGGAGGCGGTGGAGATGACCACCACCCGCGCCTCGGGCCCGCCGGCAAGCGTCACGAAGCGCGACAGGATCTGGCGCTGGCGGAGCTTCTCCTCCGCACCGCCGATCACGAGCAGGTGGCCGGCCCGGGCCTGCCCGGGACCGGGCGTGGCAGGCATGGGCGCAGCATAGCGAACTGAGCTCGCCACCGAACCCCGCCGCTAGACTCCACTCCGTATGCCCGCCACGAAACGCCCGCGCACCGAGGCGCGCGACTACTACCAGGTCCTGGGGACCGCGCCATCGGCGTCGCCGGCCGAGCTGCGGTCGGCCTTCCGTGAGGCGGTCCTGCGCCACCACCCCGACCGTGCGCAGAGCTCCGAGGCCGCCACCCGGCGTACCTCCGTCCTCAACCGCGCATGGAGCGAGCTCCGCGACCCTCTTCGCCGCCTCCATTACGACCATGAGCTCGAGGCCGGACGGCAGGCCACGCTCGACTGGCCCCTCGAGGCGGGAGAGGCGCCGCGCGCGCCCCGGCGACCCGCCAGCCATCGCCCGGACGTCGGCGAACCGAGCCAATGGCACCAGCCCCAGTGGCGGTCGGCCGCGGGCTTCCGCGTCCCGGTGGACGTGTTCGTGGCGGGACCGGCCGCGCAGGAGCGCTGGATCGTCGAGAACCACATCGCCGGCGAGGACTGGCGCCAGCACGACGAGCGCTACTGGCTGCGGTTCGCGGCCCGCCATTACGCCGATCGCGGACGCACCGAGGACTGGCTCGGGGCCATCGAGCGAATGTTGGCCCTTCGGCCCCAGTTCTCCGAGATCGTCGACGCGCGGCTGCGAGAGGCCTATCTCACCTGCGGAGAGGAGCTTCGCGGCGCGATGGTCATCGGCGGCATCGCCGCGCAGCAGCCGGTGGGATCCACGGCGCGGCGTTGGGCTGAGCGCGAGCTGCGGGTGCTGCTCGGCGAGTACCGGGAACAGCACGTGCGGCGCGGGCCGGCTGCGGCGCGAGCGGAGAACGCTGAGCTGCTCCTGAACTTCCTCGAGTCGATAGGGATCGAGCCGAGCTTCACCGACCACCGCGCCGCGATCGTCGCCCACCGCCGGGCGGGTCACGCCGGCCGGGCGGCGGAGCTGCTCGAGCGCGTGGTGGCCGTGCCGATCACCGATCCCGGCCGCCGCTTCAGCCTCATCCAGCTCCTCACCGAGGCGGGCCAGCTCGACCGAGCCTCACAGATGCTGGCCGCCATCGCGCGGGGAGATCACCCCGCGGCGCTCGATGCCAGGCAGGTTCACGGACCGTGGCGGCGCATCGCCGCGGCGCGCGCGCGACTGGCCGCCGCGCGGCGGCGGGCAGGCACCAGGGCCGCCGTTTGAGCCCGTGTGCGGTGCTAGGCTCGTGGCTCACCGTCCCGCACACGAGACGTGCCCGATGATCCTGCTCCAGCAAAATCGCTCGGCGGCCATCGGCGCCTTTGTCGGAGCGAGCGTCACGCTGCTGGGCTCGCTGCTCGCCGCGCCTGCCGGCGAGTACCTGCCGTACGCCGTGCTGCTCGTGCTCGCCGTCGCGATCGTCGGGCTGGTGCTGGGGGCCGTCGCGGCTGCGTGGGCCTATGCCGCCGCCGCCCTCGCGCTGCTCGTGATGGCCCTCATCGGCGGGGAGGGGGTGCGCCCGGAGCCCGGGGACATGATTCGCCTCGGGATCTTCATGATCGGCTCGCCGGTCATCGTCTTCCTGGTCCTGCGCCTCGAGTTCATTCGGCGCGAGGTGGCAAACGCCCTGAAGACCAGCCATGCGACGACGGCCGAGCTGGCGACGGAGGGGGAGCGCAGCGAGGCGGTGCGGAACGAGCTCGACATGGCCCTCAGCGCTGCGGAACGTGAGCGGAAGCGCCTCGAGGAGGTGGCGGAGGCCATTCCCGAGCCGCTCATCGTCTACGACGACCAGCTGCACGGCACATACGGAAACCGCGCGGCCCTCCGCCTCTTCGGTCGCAGCTTCGTGGAGCGATCGGTCGATGACTGGGGGCGGATCGCGCTGCCGCGGGACGAGCAGACCCAGCCGCTCGAGCGGGAGCAATGGCCGCAGGTCCGCGCGCAGACCGAGCCATTCAAGAGCCGGCTGATTCTCCGCGTTCCCATGTCCGGGCGCGACCTGATCGTGGATGTCGAGGGGACGCCGGTGCCCGGCGGCGGGGCGGTCCTGCTGCTGCGCGACGTCGGTAAGGAGGAGGACGAGCGGCGGCGGCTCTCGCGCTTCGCCAGCTTCGTGGCCCACGAGCTGCGGAATCCGCTGGCGGTCGCCAAGGCGCGGATCGAACTTGCGCGTCGCGATCCGAAGCTGGGGAGGCGAGCGGCGGGACACGTCATCCGCGCGCTCGAGTCCGTGGATGCCGCCGTCGCCATTCTCGAGCGGCTCGAGCTCTATTCGCGGGCGGACAGTGGCCGCGTGGAGGCGCGGCGCGAGGAGTTCCCCCTGGCCGCGGCGCTTGCCGCGGCGGTCGAGCGGTTGGGCGCGCGCGGAGGTGATCGCGACGTGCGGGTGAGCATGCCGCCCGATCTCGCGGTGCTTGGAGATCGACACCTGAGCGAGCAGGCGATCACGAACCTGCTCACGAACGCCGACCGCTACTCGACGCCCGGCACGCCGATCCATGTCGACGTCGTGGGCGGGGAGATGGTGGTGCTCCGTGTCCGCGACGAAGGCCCTGGCGTGGCGGATGACGTGGCGGAGCTGCTCTTCCGCGACCGGGTCGCGGCTGGGAGAGGCCTCGGCCTGGGCCTGTACCTCGTGCACGCCACGATGTCGGCCATGGGCGGCGGAGTCGAGCTCGAGCAGCGAGGACCGGGTGCGGTGTTCGCCCTGCGGTGGCTCGCAGCGCCCGGCGCGCCGGACGAAGTCGCCGTTCCAGCGGACCCGCAGACGGACTCCGGCGCATCGCCCGGCGGGGAAACGGCGGCAGAAGAGGCGGCGCCGGCCGGCGGCTAGGTGGCGGCGATCACCTCGAGGGGGCCGAGCGCGGCATCCTCGAGCTCTCTCCGCACTTGCGACGCGTCGCCGGTGACCAGGATGAGCGCCTCGTCGGGCCGGACGAGATCGCGGGCGACGGCGTGGACGTCGGCGATTCCGACAGCCTCGATTCGCTCGCGGTACGTCTGCCAGTAATCGTCGGGGAGGCCGTAGACGGCCAGCGGCTCGAGCGCCCCGGCGATCCCGGCGGTCGTCTCGAACCGGAGCGGGAAGACGCCGACCAGGAAGTCGCGGACCTCGGCGAGCTCGACGTCGCCCGGCTCGTCGTCGCGGATGCGGTCGAGCTGCGCGAGCAGCTCGCGGAGCGCGTCGGCCGTCACCTCGGTCTGGACCGCCGCACTGGCCGTGAACGGGCCTGCGGCACGGCGTGGGTCGAACGAGCAGCGCGCTCCGTACGTGTATCCCAGCTCCTCGCGCAGCCGAAGGTTGAGGCGGCTGCCGAAGACTCCGCCCAGCAGCGCCGCCATCACCATTGCCGGAAAGAACCGAGCGTCGTGGCGATCGATCCCGAGATGGCCGACGCGCAGCTCGCTCTGGACGGACCCAGGCCGATCGACGAGCACGATGCGGCGGTCCACCCGCGTGCGGGGCTCGATCTGCCGATGGCCCTTTCCCTCGCCGGTCCAGTCGCCGAGCCGCCGTTCGATGGTCGCGAGGGCGGCCGCCGGCTCGAAGGCACCGGCCAGGATGAGGTGTCCGGCCTGCGGCACGTAGCGCGTGGCGTGGAAGGCCTTCGCGTCGGCGACCGTCAGCGCCCCCACCGATTCGGGGCTGCCGGCGGAGAGCCGCCGGTAGGGGACCCCTTCGGCGTACAGCTCGCGCAGGAAGCTCTCGTCGGCCAGCCTGCCCGGGTCGGCGCGCGACTGGAGGATGTCGTTGAGGCGCTCCGCCTTGAGCCGGTCGAACTCGCCGGGGTCGAGTCGCGGGCTCCGGATCATCTCGGCGAGGAGCGAGACGCCCGCGTCCAGGTGCTCGCCCAGTGCGGCGAAGCCGGCGCGCGCGCTGTCCCACGACGACTCGCTGCTTACCTCGATGCCGAGGCGCTCGGTCGTCTCCGCGAACTCCGCGGCGTCGAGGCGCTCGGTGCCGGTGACGAGCAGCTGGGCGGTGAGCGCGGCGATGCCCGCGTTGCGCTCCTCCTCGGCCGCCGCACCGGCATCGGTGAGCAGGTGCACGCTCACGAGTTCCCGATCCGGAAGCGGCACGAGCCAGACAGACAGCCCGCTGTCGAGCTGGTGGCGCTCGAAGTCGGGGAATCGGTACGGGCGCGGCGCGGCGGCGGCCGGGCGCGCGATCACGAGGCCGCCTCGGCCGGCACGTAGGTGAGCGTCAGGCGGTTGCGATCGTGGATCGACGCCCGCATCGCGTCACGGACGCGGTCCGGGCCGACGGCGCGATATCGGCTGACCTCGCTGTTGATGAGCTCCGGCGCGTCGAACAGGCAGCCGTACATGGACAGGCGGTCGGCCCGCTCGCCGATGCGCTCGAGCATGCCCGCAGTCTGCGCCGCGCGCAGGTTCCGAACGCGGTTTAGGTCCCCCTCGCGCGGCCCGTCGGATGCCAGCCTGTCGATCTCCGCGATGAGTGCCTCCTCGAGCGTCTCGACGCTCACGCCGGGGCGCGCGGTGACCCACAGCACGAACATGCTCGCCCCGCCGGTGATCGGGAAGACGAACGCGCTCGCGTCCTGTGCCAGCCGCTGCTCGCGGATGAGGCCGGCGTAGAGCCACGAGGCGCGTCCTGACCCCAGGACGTCGGCGGCCACGTCGAGTGCGTCGAAGGCATCGGACCCGAACACCGGCGCGCGGTGGGCGAGGTAGATGCGCGGCAGCGGCACCTGGTCCGGAACCGTCTCACGCAGCTGCCTGCCGATGCTCGCCTCGACGGTCATGTCCGGCGGACCCGGAAGCGTCGCGTTGCGCGGAATCGGCCCGAAGTGACGCTCGATCATGCGCAGGGCGGCATCGGTCTCGAAGCCTCCGGCGACGGTCAGGACCGCGTTGTTTGGCGCGTAGTAGGTGGCGAAGAACTCGCGCACGTCATCGAGCGAGGCTGCGGAGAGGTCCTCCATAGAGCCGATGGTCGAGTGGTGGTACGGGTGCCCATCGGGATACACGAGCGCCTGCATCTTCTCGTCCCACGAGCCGTACGGCTGGTTGTCCACGGACCAGCGGCGCTCGTTCTTCACCACGTCACGCTGGTTGTCGAGCTTCTCCTGCGTCATCGCCGGCAGGAGGTTCGCCATGCGGTCCGCCTCGAGCCACAGCGCCAGCTCGAGCTCGTGCGCGGGCATCGTCTCGAAATAGTTCGTGCGGTCGAGCCAGGTGGTGGCGTTGAGCGTGCCACCCGCGGCCTGGATGAGGCTGAAGTGCTGGCCCTTGTCGACCGTCGCGGTGCCCTGGAACATCATGTGCTCGAACAGGTGCGCGAAGCCCGTCTTCCCCAACTTCTCGTGCTTGCTGCCGACGTCGTACCACAGGTTCACGGCAACGATGGGTGCCGATGGATCGCGCGACAGGATCACCCGCAGGCCGTTGTCGAGCGTGTGCCGCTCGATGGGGACGTCGGGCACTCAGGTCGCCTCCGAATAGTGCCGAGCGGGCTCCGTCGAAACGAGCCCGCCGCGCATGAAGTCGTGTGGTGAGCGCCCAGGGATTCGAACCCTGAACCTAGTGATTAAGAGTCACTTGCTCTGCCGTTGAGCTAGGCGCCCCGAGAGATTCCGACCGATTCACGCTCAGTTTCAGCATGTGACTGGTGAGTCGGTCCGGGAGGGAGTTGACCACAGCGCTTGTCGAGCGTATAACTGATGTTGTTGAGAACCGTCAGTTGAGGCTCCACACCATGGTCAGAACCCCTCTCCCGGAGACCGATTCTAGCGCGGCGACCGTTGTCGGTCCACTGCGCGACTCGTTTCTCCGCCACCTCGCCGCCGAGAATCGCTCGCCCTCGACCCGCGTCACTTACGCCGCAGCCATCGACCTCCTGGCCGCGTTCACTGCGGCGTCGGGGATGCCAGAACTCACCGACCTACGGCGGGAGCACATCGAAGCCTTCCTCGTGGGACTCGGACAGCGCGGGCAGCGTCCGGCGACCCTAGCCAACCGCTACCGATCGCTCCAGCAGTTCTACAAGTGGCTCGTGGAGGAAGGCGAGATCAAGGTCTCGCCGATGGCCCACATGCGGCCGCCGCACGTCCCGGAGGAGCCGCCCGAGATCCTTCGCCCTGAGAACCTCCAGGCCTTGCTAGTCACTTGCGACGGGACCGACTTTGAGGCCCGACGCGACCACGCCATACTGCGTCTGTTCCTCGATTCTGGCGTCCGCCTCGCCGAGATGGCCGGACTCGCCGTCAGTGAGATCGACTTCGATCACAACATCGCCATCGTCATGGGCAAGGGCAGCCGCCCACGCGCCGTCCCGTTCGGTAAGCGCACCGCGAAGGCGCTCGACCGCTATCTCCGAGCCCGCGCTCACCACGCCCACGCCGTCGATGAGTGGCTGTGGCTCGGGAAGCAGGGGAGGCTGACCGCCACCGGCATCGGGCAGCTCGTGCGCCGTCGTGGCACGGAGGCAGGGCTACCGAATCTCCACCCGCACCTGTTCCGGCACACCTACGCCCACACCATGCTCGCGGACGGCATGCAGGAGGGAGACCTCATGCGACTGGCGGGCTGGCGCTCGAGGCAGATGCTGGCGCGCTACGGCGCCTCAGCGGCCGACGAGCGAGCTCGCGACGCATATCAGCGCCACAGCCCCGGAGACCGGCTGTGAACGAGGATCTGAACGCCGGCGATTGCGTGCGGTGTGACCGCAAGGGCCTCATTGCTAGAACGCGCGGGAACCTGTGCTGGTGGTGTGCGAGGGAAGACCCAACGCTGCCGGGCTGGTCTTTGACGGTTCGGTCACAGTCGGACCGGGCAAGCCTGTTGTCGCTTCGCAAGATGGCTGAGCGGTTGTCGCGTGGGAAGGGTGGGCGGCCCACAGAGCTGACTTGGCGCATGGTCGTGACTGCCTATGAGGCACTGCGCTCCGAAGGTGACAAGCCGACGCAAGAGAAGGTGGCTGAGCGCGTCGGATTCGAGGTGCGCGCCGTCCAGGAGTGTGCTCGCAAGAACGGTGGCTGGCCCCCGAACCCCTGAGTTTTGGGGGAGTTTGTTCGTGGGAACGGGACCACAGCGCTGCCAGCGTAGGGTCCATGACTCCCACTCAGCGTGCGATCTGGGGCCGCGTTGGCGCGGCGATCGCGCGAAGCCGGCACGACCCGCGAGAGCTGACCTCAGCGGCTCGTAAGAGATTCTTGGCCCGGTTCGAGGCAGAGGTCCGCGCAGAGCACTCCGACCTCAGCGAGCCTGAGATCCAGCGTCGCGCGGGTGAGCTGCGCCGAGCCTACTTCCTGAAGCTCGCTGCCCAGTCGAGCATCGCGCGATCAAAAAAGAAGAGGAAGGCCGCCACGGATGTAACGCCCGTGACGGCCGAAGCGGAGGGTCAGGCCAATGACCGCGCCGCGGCCTGATCCTACCACCCCGCGCCACCCGATCCGACCTGTGGCGAGTTGCCGGTGCCATCCGAGAACCATCGCCGGCCCATGCCCAAGGTGCGGCGGTCGGGCCATCGGTTGGGTTGCCCGTCCCGGCATCGCTCGCACCTGGCACGCGCCCGATCGTGAGGAGTGGCGATGCGCCGACTGCGGTTCTGCCGGTTGGTCACTTGCCGAGCTGCGGAGGGCAGCGGCATGACCGAGCCCATTCCGATCGAAGCTTGGGAAGAGGCACTCGGGATAGACCCGGTTCTTGAAACTTCGCGCCGGCGCGAAGTTCTGCCGGGGCCGGTGCCCCTGCACCCCGAGCCGGTCCCTCAGACATCCGCAGACGGCGCCACGCTCGTCACCCTCGTAGACGTGTTGCCGACGCGGGTGCAATGGCTATGGCCCGGCTGGGTGCCGCTCCGCAAGGTCGCGATTCTCGACGGCGACCCAGGACTCGGTAAGAGCACGATCATGCTCGATCTGGCCGCACGCGGATCCGTTGGCGGGATAACGCCGACGGGGGAGCGGCTCGAGCCGTTCGACACCATCATCGTCACCAACGAGGACGACGCCTCAGACACCATTCGCCCGCGCCTGGACGTTGCGGGTGGTGATGCTCGCCGCGTTCACCTTCGCACTGACCTGACGCTTCCTGACGACGCAGACGCCCTAGAGGCCAACATCGTCAGCACGGGCGCCCGGCTGGTGTACATCGACCCCATCGTTGCCTATCTGGGGGAGAAGGTTCGGACGGCCTCCGACCACCATGTGCGTCGCGCCCTCGCGCCCCTCGTGGACATCGCCCAGCGACGAGGCTGCGCCATCGTCGCGATTCGCCACCTCAATAAGCAGGCCGGCGGGGACGCCGTGTATCGGGGCGGCGGGTCCATCGGTTTCGCCGGGCTGGCACGTGCCGTACTGGCCGTGGGGCGCGACCCGGAGGACCCCGACCGCTACGTCCTGGCCCCGGTGAAGATCAACGTCGCTCGACGACCCACCTCGTTGGCCTACCGGCTGGAGGCGGCAGGGCCGTATGAGCCCGCAAGGGTGGTCTGGGACGGCGAATCGACCCATACCGCCGAGTCACTCATCGGACGCGATCGCGATGCGGTTCACGACAAGAGCAAGGTCGAACAGCTCGCCGATGCGATGCGTGAACTCGTGGAGGTCAACGGTGGCTCGATGGCGGCCCGTGATGCCTACGCGGCGCTCGAGGCCGACGGCTGGGACATCACCTCCAACGACCTCAAGAACCGCGCCCGCAACAAGGCCGGGATCAAGACGGTGAAGGGTGGCATGGATGACGGATGGATCTGGAGGCTCACCAGTGATACCCACTAAGTCACCAAACAAGGTTTCTTCGGTTTCTTCACGGTCCCTTCGCGGTTTCTTCGAAGGCACCGAAGAAGCCGAAGAAACCATGAGCGTTGGCGAATGCCGGTTCTGCCGTGCCGTGCGTCCGATGAGCGAGCTCACCGCGGTCATCCCGTTGTTGCATCCGGCGGCCCGGTTCCACGTGTGTAGGGCTTCGTTGTCGGAGCGCGCGTGTTTTCGCTGGGTCGTGGGGCCCGCGTCGTCCTTCAGCATCGAACCGGCGTGCGAGATGAGGGCCGCGGCATGACCGGGCTAGGGTCAAACTTCACCGCGCGTGAGCACCTCCGAACCCGCCACGTTTCTCGCGGTGTGTACGGGTTCCGAAAAGCCCCTCGGGCTTCGCAGATCGTCAGAACTTCGCAGATCGTCAGCCCCGCGAACCCGGCTCCCGTTCCCCGTGAGAGATTTTTCTGCCAGCGCGCGGGCGTTGCCGTCTCAAACTCCCCGAACTCTCAGAGCCCCGAACCCGACCCAGTAACGCGCACACGATGTCAGTTCCGGGTAGGGGGGGGTTGTCAACCCCCCCTAAAACCTGCGGCTGTGCGCGCGCGCCTGAGCCGGGTTCCTGGCGTCCAGGCGCCGCTCGAGTTACGCGGGGCCCTGCCATGACCTACCGCTACCGCGAGATCCCCGACGCCGATGTGCCTGCGGCCACGCGCCGGGCGGGCGAGCTCGCCGTCCATGTCGCATCGACTGTCCTCGTGGACATCAAGTCATTCGCCGGCTCGCCGGATCAGTGGGTGATCGCCCAGCTCGACAAGCGCGACCGGTATCTCGACATGATCCGGAAGATGGTGCTGGCCGGCAGCGTACGATGGCTGGTGAACGCTGGCCACGTAATGCGGTCAGGATGAGGAGGTTCGCATGTCTCGTCTGATCGCCTTACTCGCGCTCGCGATGATCGCTCTGGCTGGATGTGGCCAGAACGACACAGTCGGACTGGCCACGGCAACGATCGATCCCGCCTCGCAGGCAGAGACGTCTGAAGAGACGCCGACGGAAGAACCCACGGCCAGTCCGTCTCCCACGCCGTCTCCGGCTCCGGAGGCGAGAGCCCCAGAAATCGTTGCGTTCAACGTAGTCGAAACCGACTTCCAGAAGGTGCTGATGGTGAGACTTAGCAACCCTAACGAAGGTGTGGGCCTCATCCGGACTGGGTTCGAACTCACTGCTGTCGCTGAGGACGGAACCATCATCGATGTCTACGGCACAGAAGGAGTTCCGGGGGCAGCGTGCTGCACCATCTACCGGCTCCCGCCGGGGGGCGAGTTCGGACTCAATATCCCGATGGACCCAGGCGCGGCCGTTCCCACGAGCCTCGAACTCGCGATAACGGGACGGTGGGTCGACTGGTCGTCAGTAGAGCCACCTGAGAGCGAGCTCTCGGACGTCACGGTGACTCAAGCAGAGTTTTCTGGACCGTCGCTCAGCGGGCGGGTTACGACTCCTGCTGCGGCCGAAGAGGGACCATTCAATATCCTGGTCGTCGGCTTCGTGCAGAGCCCGCACGGGTTGCTCGTCATCTCGGATTCCGTCTCGTGTGTCGCGACCGCAGACGCTCGCGCGTTCTCGATCGACTCGTTCCTCGGCGGGATCCAAGGTCCCTACACGCTCGAGAGCGCCGTCGCGTACACGACTACGGTTCCTGGCGTAACGGAGCCAGCGCCAGGCTGCTAGACCGGGCTGAGTTAGTCCACCGCCGTTGCGTGTCAGAACTCGAAGACTGGGATGCCTCGTACTCTCGAAGGGCGCGGCTAAGTTGCGCCCGAATCTGCGCGTCGGTAAGTGCACGAGGAGCACACGCTTCGACCGCGGCTAAGCACGGTGGTTCCCGGTCCGCGAAGCGGACCCGAATGCAGGACCGAAGCTCAGCGATGAGCCCCGCGACACTGACCCAAGCGCCACTCGCGGACAGAGGTCGTCGTGGCGTCGCTGGAGATGCTGTCCGGCCGCTCGAACAAGGAGCACGCCACGGAGGTCCAGTCCGACGCAGATGCCCCGGAAGCTTCGGACGAGCCCACACCGATCACGAGCGCGCAGGGCGCCGAGTCGGAGTCAGACTTCGAAGCTGTCGTCGCGATGTGGGCGGCGGGGCGTCTCCCCCTAGCCCCGTTACCCGGCATCCGATAGCCGCGACCGGGAGCTGGGCCCACCCCGAGAC
>Ga0136619_10000511_pt1 | contig 14759 bp, 12 predicted proteins | sample AntDrymUQ3532106_2_FD_104807 | JGI IMG/M metagenome (GOLD analysis project Ga0136619, IMG submission 104807) | Polar desert sand microbial communities from Dry Valleys, Antarctica - metaG UQ353 (21.06) | ecosystem: Environmental > Terrestrial > Soil > Desert | place: Antarctica: Dry Valley...
GTCGAGAATCTGGAATCCGCGGGCGTCCGCTCGGAGCACGGAGGCCTGCAGATTGCAGTTGATCGTGTTGGCGCCGGTGCCGGTGAACGTACCGGCGGGAAACTCGAGATCGCCGGCGCCGAGAACCACGGCGTTATAGCTCGCCCCCGCATCCAGGCCGCTGGTCTGCAACTTCACCTCGGTGCCCCAGGTATGGGCGATCAGCCCAGCGGAGGCGGTGACCGCGTCCAGCTGTGGATCGACCGAGACGGCGACCACTTCCGGGACGGGAGCATCCGGAGTCCGGTCGAGCAGACTGGTGACCCCGAAGCCGATGAGCACGGCGATCGAAGCCGCCACGAGGAGCGCGCCAACCGAGCGGCTGATCCGCGAACGCCGCCGCCGGCCTGCCTCGGCCAGGATGGCGGTGTCCATCCGGGCGTGCAGTCCGGCGGGTACCTCATCCGGGCCCTCCGAGCTGGTCTGCTTGGCACCGGCCAGCGCGGCAGCGACCGGAGACAGCTCGGTGACCTCGGCACGGCAGTCGGCGCATGTGTCCAGGTGGGCTCGGACCATGTCGGTCTCGGCCGGGTCGAGCTGGCCCAGCACGTAGGCACCGAGAGACTCGCGCAGCTGCGAATGCGAATCCTGGATCACACGGTCACCCCCATCTCATCTAGTGCGGCTCGCAGCGCCTTGAGTCCGTAGAACACCCGGCTGCGTAGGGTGCCCACGGGGATACCGACTTCCGCGGCGACTTCGGCGTAGGGCCGGTCGCGGAGATAGGTCTCCGTCAGTGCCTGACGTTGTTCGTGGCCGATCCGGCTCAACGCATCGTTGATCACCCAGCCGTCCACCAACTGATCGGCATGATCCGCGACCTGAGGTCCGTTGTCGGCCGGCCGGTCGGTGAGCTCGCGCAACCATGGTCTAGCCCCCACCGACCGGTGGTGATCGGTGATGACGTTGCGGGCGATCGCGAACAGCCATACCCGCAGACTGGCCAACGACGGGTCGAACCTGTCGGCCGAGCGCCATGCCCGTAGGAAGGTCTCCTGCACGATGTCCTGAGATGCTCACTCATCGCCGGTCGCCTGCAGTGCGAGGCGATAGAGCTCGCCGACGTGGGTGTCGTAGGCGTGTCGAATGTCTTGTTCGCCGGTCAGTGACGGAAGGCGGTGCTGCGCAGCGCCTGACTTCACCAGCCGCAGCCCCATCGCCCTCCTCGCCGCGGCTCGCTTCGAGCCGTCCTCAGGTCTGTATACGGACGAGTGTGCCGCAGCGTTCATTGCCGGTTCAGTTTCGACGCTTCGTCCGGGCTCGAGTTTGCTGCTCCCCGGATGAATGCCGATCGCCGTCTGTGCGTGTACGGCGGCTAGAGTGCGCCAGTGCATCTCCTGTTCGTGTGCACCGGGAACATCTGCCGGTCACCCTTGGCCGAAGGGCTGGCCCTCGCCTACGCCCGAGCCGAGAACGAAGCACTCGGGGCTGCGCTGACTGCGAGCAGCGCAGGCACCGCGGCGCTGGTCGGGCACCCGATCCAGTCCTCTGCCGGCTTGGTGTTGCGAGGACTGGGCGGGGACGCGGACGGATTCCGAGCACGTCAGCTGGTGGCCGAGCAGATCCAGACCGCCGACCTGGTGCTGACCATGACCCGTCGGCACCGCGCGGCCGTCCTGGAACTCGCCCCCCGGATGATGTCGCGCACCTTCACCCTGCGCGAAGCCGCCAGTCTGCTGGCGGCGATGGATTCCACCTGGCTGACCAACGTGCCAGACGTCACGGTCCGCGGAAGACAGCTGGTGGCGGCCCTCGCACAGCTCCGCGCGGCCCGAGTCGTCAACCGCAATGCCCTTCGTGACGACATCGCCGACCCGATCGGCAAGAATCTCGACACTTTTCAACGGGTGGGGGATGCGATCTCCACTGCACTCCTACCGTTACTCGATGCTCTGGCTGGGAAGCCGAAAGCTACCTCCGGTTGATCAGCGCCTCAGCCGGAACTGGGATCTGCTCGATCATCTCGGGGTGCTCGCGGAACCAGTCGATGGTCTGCTTGAGACCGGTCTCCAGTGGCACCTGCGGTTCCCACCCCAGCTCGCGACGGGCAAGGGTGATGTCGGGCTGGCGTACCGAAGGATCGTCGACCGGCCTGGGCACGAACGTGATCGGCGACTGCGAGTCGGCCAGGTCGCGGATCCACTCGGCCAGCGCGAGCATCGTCAGCTCGTGCGGATTGCCGATGTTGATCGGCCCTGCCAGTTCGCTGGCCGACAGTCGGACGACGCCGTCCACGAGGTCATCGACGTAACAGATCGACCGGGTCTGAGTACCGTCGCCAGCCACGGTGATCGGGTTGCCGGTCAGCGCCTGACGAATGAACGTCGGGATGGCACGACCGTCGTTCGGTCGCATCCGCGGCCCGAAGGTGTTGAAGATCCGCACGATGCTGGTATTGACCTTGCCGGTACGCCGGTAGGCCATGGTCAACGCCTCGGCAAACCGCTTCGCCTCGTCGTAAACCCCTCGCGGACCAACGGGATTGACGTTGCCCCAGTACGTCTCCGGTTGCGGATGGATCAACGGGTCGCCGTAGGTCTCCGAGGTGGAAGCGAGCAGGAATCGCGCCTGCTTCTCCTTGGCGAGTCCCAGCGCGTGCATGGTGCCGATCGAGCCGACCTTCATGGTCTCGATCGGGAGTTCCAGGTAGTCGATCGGCGATGCCGGCGAGGCGAAGTGCAGGACGACATCCACGTTCCCTGCCACATGGATGTAGTCCGTGACGTCGGCGCGAATCAGCCGGAAGCCGTCGCGCTCGAGAAGATGCGCAACGTTGTCAGCGGCCCCGGTCAGGAAGTTGTCCAGGGCCACTACGTGGAATCCGTCGTCGAGCAACCGAGTGCACAGATGCGATCCGACGAACCCGGCAGCCCCGGTAACTACTGCGCGTCGAGCAGCCATCGCTGCGACCTCCAAAGATGGGAGATGACCCGGTGCCGGTGATCGGTCATCCGGTGGAAAGCAGATCCTTGCCGTACTGGCAGGCTAGTCCGGCGTCTCGGGGAGCAGGTCATTGCCGAATTCGGCGAGATGGATGGCCAGCGAATCCTCCTTGAGGTAAGCCCACATCGAGGACGCCCGGGCGGTGTCGATGTACACAACGCTCTGGGCGCCTTCGCGCCCGAGCCCGGCCACCGGCACGGTGAGGAAATTCAGACTGTTCTGGGTGAGCCCGCGCAGCGAGTAGGCCATGCCGACCAGGTCAGTGTTGGACAAAGTCTCATCGACACTGATGGCGCTGGTCAGGGCCAGAAGCAGGTCATCGGTCTGGCCGAGATCGCTGAGCATGTTCCGCCGGAACACCTCACTCAGCATGGCCCGCATGTAGTTCTGTTGCCGCTGCACCCGGTCGAGGTCACCGCCGTCGAGGCCGTAGCGCTGCCGGACGTAGACCAGCGCTTCCTCCCCGTTGAGGTGATTGATTCCCTGGGTGAAGGTGACGCCTCCGGCCCTCGTCGTCTCTGCGACCCGGACATCAACGCCGCCGAGGGCATCGGTGATCTGCTCGAAACCCGCGAAGTCCACGGCAGCGAAGTGATCGATCCGAGTGTTGGTGACCGACTCCACCGTCTGGATCAGAAGCGTAGGGCCACCGAATGCGTACGAGGCGTTGATCTTGTTCAGACCGTAGCCGGGCACGGACACCCAAGAGTCTCGAGGTATCGAGATGAACTGGGCCTGCTGACGGTCGCCGGTTATCCGCATCAGCATGATGACATCTGATCGATCCGACGGCGGACCCTCTCCGGAGGGATCCCGGGAGTCCGAGCCGATTAAGAGAAACGTCAGCGGGGTCTCACCGTTCGCCTCGGGGCTCGGCGGAGCTGGGCGATCGCTTTCCTCGATGGCCGCGAACGGGTCGGGGATCCGATCGATGTTTCCGAGATAGCGGTCGGTCAGGAAGTAGAACGCTCCGACCGCGCACCCACCCAGCACCAGCCCCGACACCAGCACGATGATCAAGGCCCGCTGCCAGCGGCTGCGGGGTCGGCGACGGCTGGTGGTGCTGCTGCTGCCATCACCGCTGCCATCATCGCCGCTGTCACTACGGCTGCTGCCACTACGGCTTCTGCGCCGACCCGACGAGCCCTCGGGCGGATCCTCATAGCCCTCGTAGACGCCGAAGTTGCCGAAGCCGTCGTCGGAACTCGAGGGCGCAGGCAGCGTGGGCGCAGCGGACTCGTTGAATTCTTCGGAGCCGCCGTCAGGGTCGCGAGCGCCGTGCCGTGGGCTCATCGGACAGGGCCGGACAAAAGCATGATGCCCCGAAGTCTAACCCGTGCCCCGCTCAGTACCGACCTGCCTACGAACCGCCCCGGATCGCCGGTCAGCGTCGCGTCTTACGACGCTCGCCCCGCGCGGGCACCCCGTTCGCGGGTATCGAATTGTTCGCCACGGCGCGGTCCGCAGTGGTCACCGCTGGGGTTCGAATGTCAGCCTCGTACTCGTATCCGTAGCCGTACCCGTACCCGTACCCGTACCCGTACCTCTTCTGCGGGACCATGTTCAGGATGGTGCCCAACAGCCGCGCCTCGATGGTGCGCAGGCTCTCGGCCGCCATCCGCAGTTGCTCGCGCTTGGTACCGCCATGGCGGGCGATGATCACGGCACCGTCAGCATGCACCGCCAACACCGCGGCGTCGGTGACCGGTAGCAGCGGAGGGGCGTCGATGATCACGTAGTCGTGACTCTCGCGCAATTCACGAAGCAGGCTCTTCATGTGCGCCGAGCCCAGCAGTTCGCTCGGGTTCGGCGGGTTGGGACCAGAGCCGATGACCGACAGTTTGCCGTCGCCGAACGGCTGGATGACGTCGGCGAGGTCGGCCGTACCGGCCAGCACATTCGTCAGGCCGGGCCCACTTACCAGCCGCAGATATCTGATCACCCTTGGTCGGCGCAGATCCGCCTCCAGAAGCACGACGCGTTGTCCGGACTGGGCTAGCACCAGGGCGAGGTTGATGGCCGTGGTGGTCTTGCCCTCGCCGGCCAGGGCGCTGGTCACCACCAGGGCGCGTGGTGGATCGTCGACGTTGACGAATTGCAGATTGGTACGGATCTGCCGGTAGGTCTCCGCCGTCTTCGAGTGGCCGATAGCTTCTGCGGGTGACCCACTCTTGCTGATCCCCGAATCGAACATCACCGCACCGATCGTCGGCGCCCCGGTCGCGTCCACGATGTCGCTCTTTGACTTCACGGTGTTGTCCAGAGCGGCCCTGGCAACCGGCAGGCCGAGCCCGAGCAGGATTCCCACCATGACCCCGATGGACAGGTTCAGCGGGACATCCGGAATGAGCGGCTCACCGGGCAAGCTCGCGGCCTCGACCACGGTCACCACGACCAGGGGCGCCTCGGCGCCCACCGGCGTCTCCAATCGGGAGACCAACTCGATGAACTTGGTGGCGACGGCATTGGCCAGAGTCTGGGCACGTAATGGCGATGTGTCGGTCACCGTGGCGTCGAGCAGAACGGTGTCGGGCACAACCGCGGTGGTGACCTGACCAGCGAGCGCTCCGGCCGACATGTCGAGACCCAGCTCGTCGACCACGAGTTGAGCGACGGTCTTCCCGCGGATGATCTCGGCATAGGACAGCACGCGTTGCTGGGAGAATTGGGAGCCTTGGTACGCGGTGGTCGTAGATTCGGTCTCCGGTGTGGACACGAACAGTCGGGTCGTCGCGGTGTACTCCGGTGTCATCAGGACCGTGACAGCACCGGCGGCCGATACCGACAGCAGCAGCATGACCACAGCGAGAACCCAATGCGCGCGTACAGCGCGGACGTAATCGCGTAGGTCCACTGCTGAGATCCTGCTTTCTGAGCTGACGGCCCCGACACGTGCCACGTCGAGTTCAGTACGGACACCGCAGTGTATCCGGCGGTTACCACACGGTGTGCGACCGCCGCGACATAGTGTGGTCGCGCCCTCTCGCAGACAAGGAGTCAGTCCGGTGCTTTCACAGTCCGTGCAGAAGACCGCCCGACGGGCGATCCAGGGCACCAGCCGCACGGTCGGGCGGCTGACCGCTGGGACGCGGATGAGCCCCGACTTCCTCATCGTCGGTGCCAAGCGGTGCGGCACGACGTCGATGTATCGCACGCTCACCGGGCATCCACAGGTGTTGTCCGCGGTGCTGCACAAGGAAGTGCACTACTTCGATACGGGTTATCAGCACGGCCCCCGTTGGTACCAAGCGCATTTCCCGACCAAAGCGAAAGCCGGCGTCGTACAGCGCCGTACCGGACATCCGGCAGTGACCGGGGAGGCGACGCCGTACTACATGTGGCATCCACTGGCTCCGGGACGGATCGCCGCCGACCTGCCGGACGTGCGGCTTGTCGTTCTGCTTCGCGACCCCGTGCAGCGGGCATATTCCGAGCACGCGCACGGTGTGAGCGCGGGTGTGGAGGACCAACCCTTCGAGGCCGCGCTGGAGCTGGAAGAGGAGCGACTGGCAGGCGAGGAGGCACGGCTGATCACCGATCCCTCCTACCGCAGCGTCCACCACGCCCATCACGCCTACCTGCGACGCGGGCGCTACATCGAGCAGTTGGAGCGGATCGAGGCTCTCGTCGGCCGGGACCGCATCCACGTGATCGACAGCGATGCGCTCTTCTCCGAAGCCGGGCCGGCTTTCGAGGCGCTGGTGACTTTTCTCGGGCTGCAACCGTGGGCGCCACCGTCCTTGCACAATCTCAACGCCCGGCCCCGGTCGGCAATGTCGCAGGCGTTGCAGGCAAGACTGGCCGAGGAGTTTGCGCCCTACGACGAGCGGCTGGCCTCGTGGCTGGGGTGGACCCCCAGCTGGCGGCTGACCGGAGTGACCTGACCGTGGCCGCCGGGGGCATCTACGCTGTGCGCATGCAGCCCGAGGCGATCATCGACAGCGGTCGCGCCCGCCGCGCTGCGGTGGGACTGCTGGTGTTCGCCGCAACACTGCCGCTGCAATGGCAGGAAGTCACCGGCACCCCGGTGGGCGCGATCAGGTACTTCCACCTGGGCGCAGTGGCCATGGTGCTGCTGGCCAGGCCGGACTGGGTGGTCCTGCGTCAGCTGCGGGGGGTGGCCAGCCCAGCCGTCTTTGCGTTGTGCGTGATGACTGCGATCGGCACGATCACCGAGCTGATGTACGGCGAGTTCTCCGGCCAGTCCCTGCAGCATCTCGTGTACGGCATAGCCGGTCTTTTCGTGGCCGGAGCGGTGATGACGGCGATGGCACATCCCGCCGGCAGGGCGCTGTTGCTGTGGACCGGTCCGGTCGCGACTTCGTCGTTCATCGTGGTGTTCACCATCGCCGGTTACTCGTTGGGGCTTGATCCGATCGGGGCGGCCAGCCAATCGCTGCTGCACGGAAATCCCGACCAGATGAGCGCAACGTTCAAAGCCGTGTTCGCGACCACCAGCGGACTGGAAGAGGCGCGATCCAATACCCGGCACGAGATCTTCGCGGCGTTGCTGGCCACGCTCTACGTCAGCTGGGCCACGGCCAGGTCCCAACGGCTCACCCACCTCATACTGGTGCCCACCACGGTCGTCGTAGCTGCCCTGGTGGCCGTGTCGCTGTCCAGATCCATCTGGCTGGCGGCTGGGCTCGTCGTTCTGGCCGCGGGGCTCCGAGTCGTCATTCGCCAACGATTGAACCCCATCACCGCAATGCTGGGTCTGGCACTGGTCTGTGTCAGTCCGTTCGTTGCCTCCGATCTCTACGACCTGGTCGAAGAGCGGATCTTCGAGAACACCGACAGCTACGAGACCCGACTGGAAGCCTTCGACATCACCGGGGACGAGCTAATCAGCCGGCTGCTCCGAGGTGGTGCGAGCCAGGACGCGGGGGGCAACCTGACCTCGACGCACAACATGATCGCGGATACGGCCTTTCGTTCGGGAATCCTGGCCGCGTTCGCCGCGATCGTCCTCGTGCTGGTCTTCTTCGTACACGCCCGACGGGTACTGCGCCGCTTCCTGATCACCGGATCCGTCCAGGAGCTGATGACCTTCGGAGCGGCCGCGCTCGTGCTGGTGCGCGCTTTCACCATCGGCGGGGGCCTGCTCCACCAAGCCGAGTGGTTCGCCTTCGGGCTGGTGATCGCGATGGAGCTGCGGCACCGAACGGGCGCCGACAAGGCCGACGCCGAAAGGTCAACTGCCGACGGCACCGCAGCCATTCGAACTGACGCCGACCGGACTTAGGCCGACCGGGCTGACGCGGGCGGGCCTGCTGCGGCAAGCGATGCGGCGCAGCGCCGCTCAGGCGCGTAGCAGCCGGAGCACCAGCCGTACCGGGGCGGTTATCAGGATTATGGCTGACCGTTCAGAGCGGGTCAGGCCGGTCCGCCAGCGCTCGTCGACCTTGATCTCGCGGATCCGACTGCCGAAGCGGCTGGGGTTGCCCGCGATGAGGTGGCTCTCGGTGAACTGGACGATGGTAGGCGCCAGGAACGTCGGCGGCGTCAGGCCCAGAGCGGCCGCGAGCGTGGTCATGGTGGGCTGTGGCCGGGCGGCGAGTCGCTCGTAGCGCAGCAGCCGGTAGCCCGGGTGGCCGCGGCCGATGAGGTGACACACGGGCACGAACACCGACCAGTAGATCGAGCTGCGCACGGCGCTGCGTCCCCGAGGGATCAACCGGTCACTGACCCCGGACCACCGGCGGGACCGGGACTCGCTGAGGGCGACCGCCCGTGGGTCTCGCACGATGTGTACAGGGGTGATCTGCAACTCGGGCACCAACCCGAACGTGAGCAGGGCCGCCGGAGATTTCGACGTTTCCACGATCCGCGCGTCTCCGCTGATCTTGCCGACCACCTCGAACACTGTTCGCATGACCTCGACCAGTCGGGCCACGTCCGGGGGGAACTGGTCGGGTCGGTCGGGGCGCAGCCGCCGCAGCCTGGGGACCCGCCAGATGGTCATGATTCCGAAGACCAGTTGATGGAACTCGTCGTAGCTGATGGCCGCCTCAGGTCCGGCGCCGATGCCGTGGCGTGAACGGACCACCTCGGCCACCACGCCCCAGAGCGGGCAGGCGGATACCAGTTCTCCGCATGAGCACGGGTCTTCCCGGTGGTATGCCCGCCAGATGTGAGTCAGTTCGCCGACCGTCAGGGCGCCTGGGCAGGCCCCGAGGAGCTCGCCCAACAGCGTCGTACCGCTGCGCATCCATCCGGTGACGAAAACCAGGCGCACCATCACACCGTAGCCTCCTGCGGCGGGTCCTCCGCTCGTCCCGATGCGAGCGCCGGAGCCCAGGTTGGCTAGAATTCGTGCGCCCGGATGGATCTGCTGGGCGACTCCCCTGCGGAAGGCGAAGCAGTGTCACAACGTTCAGTGGACGTCCTGGTTGCCGGCGGTGGCGGCTTCATCGGCGGATATCTCGTCGCCGACCTGATCGGCCAGGGCAGGTCGGTCCGGTCGATCGATGTCAAGCCGCTCGACGAGTGGTATCAGGTGCACGCCGAAGCCGAGAATCTGCGGCTGGACCTGTCCTTGCTCGACGCGGCGCGATCCGCGGTCGATGGGGTCGGTGAGGTCTACAACCTGGCCGCTGACATGGGCGGCATGGGCTTCATCGAGAACAACAAGGCCGCCTGCATGCTGTCGGTTCTGACCAGTACCCACGTTCTGCTCGCCAGTAAGGAAGCAGAGGTCGAGCGGTATTTCTACTCGTCGTCGGCCTGCGTATATGCCGCGGAGAAGCAGACCGATACAGCGGTCCAGCCGCTTCGCGAAGCCGACGCCTACCCGGCGCAGCCCGAGGACGGCTACGGCTGGGAGAAATTGTTCAGTGAGCGGATGTGCCGGCACTTCGAAGAGGACTTCGGGATCACGACGCGAATCGCCCGCTACCACAACGTTTATGGCCCGAATGGCACGTGGGATGGTGGACGGGAGAAGGCGCCTGCGGCGATCTGTCGCAAGGTGGCCACAGCCGCCATCACCGGTCGGCACGAGATCGACATCTGGGGCGACGGTGAGCAGACCCGCAGCTTCATGTACATCGACGACTGCATTTACGGCAGTCAGCTGATCATGCGAGGGAACAGCGGCGAGCCGGTCAACCTCGGCAGCTCGGAGCTGGTCAGCATCAATCGGCTGGTCGATCTCGTGGAGGAGATCGCCGGTGTGAAGTGCGAACGCAGCTACCAACTGGATGCTCCGCAGGGTGTCCGGGGACGTACCAGCGACAACACCGAGATCCTCGCCCGGTACGGCTGGGAACCACCGACCGCGCTGGTCGACGGTCTGGAGCGGACCTACCGGTGGGTCTACGACCAGGTCAAGGGCCAACAGGCGTGAGTCCACTGGCTCACTCTCCCGGGTAGAGCGCTCGGTGAAGATTCTGGTTCACGACAACAGCGGTCACCCTTTCCAGGCGCAGCTCAGCCGTGGCCTGGCTGCACGCGGACATCAGGTCGTGCACTCACACTGCGAGGCGTACGTGTCGGGCAAGGGCAAGCTCAGCCCCGCCGAAGGCGACACCGCACAGTTCGTCGTCATCGGGGCCGGGCAGAAGGTCGACAAGTACAACTTCGTCCGACGGCTGTTCCACGAGGCCTTTCTGGGTCGTGAACTTGCCGGCGTCATCCGCGCGCGGCGGCCGGACGTGGTGCTCATCGCGAACACCCCGCTGCCTTCCCTCGTCGTCGTCGTCGCCTACCTTGCCGTGGCGAGGATTCCCTGGGTCCTCTGGCACCAGGACGTCTACGCCGTTGCGCTGCAAGGGTTCGCAGCCAAGCGCAAGTCAACTCCGCTCCTTCTGGCCGCCCGCGTCATGAATCTTGCCGAGCGGTGGTGTGCCAGGCAGGCGAGGCACATCGTGGTCATCGCCGACGCCTTTCGCGCCGTGCACGCCCGCTGGGGCACCCTGGACAAGACGACGGTGATCCCCAACTGGGCGCCACTCGACGAGATCGTGCCCGGCGAGCGCACAAACCGTTGGGCCGCCGAACACGAGGTGGCCGATGTTCCGACACTGCTCTACTCGGGAACCCTTGGGCTCAAGCACAACCCGGCCCTGCTGGTTGCCCTTGCCCGCCGAGTTCGCGAACTCGGCACCGACGTGCACCTCGTGGTCGTGACCGAGGGTCCGACGGTCGAGGTGCTGCGGGCCGCTGCTGACCACGGTGAGGTCCCGCTGACCGTCCTGCCCTTCCAGCCCTACGACCGGCTCTCGGAGGTTCTGGCATCCGGTGACGTGCTGGTCGTGCTGCTGGAGCCGGACGCGAGCGAGTTCTCCGTGCCGTCCAAGACGCTGTCCTACCTCTGTGCGGGGCGGCCCATCGTCGGGCTGATGCCGCGGTCGAACGCCGCTGCGGCACTTCTCGAGCGCGCCGACTGCAAGGTGCTTGCTCCGCTGGACGAATCGATCGCTGCCGCCGCCCGTTGGGTGGTCGAACAGTTGGCTATGCCACAGCGGGCCGGCGAGATCGGGCGGGGTGCTCGCGGGTTGGCAGAGCAGGAGTTTTCCCTCGAGCGCACCGTCGCCGCATTCGAGAAACTGTTGAGACAGGCGGCACTTCGTCGACAACCAAATCGTGTGAAGCGCCTACCGGGTGTCCTTTTTGAGAACGTAGCGGCTAGGCTGCGCTGGCGGCTTCCAGCCGCGCAACCCAAGAATTGGATCAATCGGATGGGCAGATAGTGGTCGACACGACCCCGAGCCTGGCAACAGTCACAGAGCGTAGGACCGAATTAGCTCCGCGTAATGACTGGCGCCGAAGGCATATCACCACACTCGTTTTCGTAGATGCAGCGATGATTGTGCTTGCCGAGGTATTCGCCTATCTCGGCCGGTTCGACGCGGTCGAGCCTGACTTCCGAGTCTTGAAGTACATCATTGTCTCGGTCGGATTGCTGCTCGGCTGGTTACTCGTTGCCGCGGCGTCCGGGGCGTACGAGAGCCGCTTCTTCGGCACTGGACCGGGGGAATACAAACGGATCCTGGCCAGCGCGGCTCGGACGTTCGGCCTGCTGGCCGTCATTTCCTTGATCTTTCGGCTGGAAATCGCCCGTGGCTTCATCACCGCTTGCTTCGTGCTCGGATTGTTGCTGCTGCTGGCCGGGCGCAGCCTGACTCGACGCTGGCTGATCGGTCAGCGCGCCGCCGGTCAGCTGAGCCACCGTGCCCTGATCGTCGGTTCTCCCGAGGCTGTCAACGAGCTGGTGTGCGAACTGAACGATCATCCACAAGCCGGCGTCCAGGCGGTGGCCGCCTGCACGCCCGGCCCGGTCGATGACTCCGATCTGCTCCTGGTGGACCGGGTCGGCGGGATCGGTGACGTCGCCAAGGCGGCGGGGCGGGCCGGCGTCGACACCGTTGTGGTCACGTCCGGACCTCATATCAACGCTCGCACCCTGCGGTCGATCGGCTGGAGCCTCGAAGGCCGCGGCATCGACCTCGTGGTCACACCGTCGTTGACCGGCGTGGCGCTGCCCCGGCTTAGCCTTCGCCCGCTTGGCGGTCTGGCCCTGCTGCACGTCGACGAGCCGGAGTTCACCGGTGCCCGGCGCTGGGTGAAAGAGACCATCGACCTGATCGGAGCCGGTCTCGGTCTGCTGCTGTTGTTCCCGCTGTTTCTCGTCGTAGCCATCTTCATCAGGTCAGCCGATGGCGGCCCCGCCTTCTACCGGCAGTACCGGATCGGGAAGAACGGCCAGCGCTTCGAGGTACACAAGTTCCGGACCATGTACACCGACGCCGACGAACGGCTGGCTGAGCTGCGCGCCGACAACGAGGCCGACGGCCTGCTCTTCAAGCTCAAGGCCGATCCGCGGATCACCCCGATCGGGAAATTCCTGCGGCGCACCTCGATCGACGAGCTACCCCAGCTGATCAACGTGCTGCTCGGCCACATGTCGCTCGTCGGACCCCGGCCGTTGCCGGTACTGGATTCGGACTTCCAGGGAGATGTCCGCCGGCGGCTGCTGGTGAAACCTGGGATCACCGGGCTGTGGCAGATCGGCGGGCGCTCGGACCTCAACTGGGAGGACGCCGTACGGCTGGACCTCGACTATGTGGAGAACTGGTCCCTCTCGCTCGACCTCACCATCCTGGCCAGGACCGTGCTCACGGTCGTACGGCGGGGCGGGGCGTACTAGGCGCTGTTCTGGTTCAGGGGCGCCCAAGCGCTCGGAAGGTCCACCCGGCCGCTCGCCAGCTCTCCGGATCCAAGGCACTGCGGCCGTCGAGGATGTGCTTGGACCGGATGACCCCGTCGAGCTTTTCCGGCTCCAGCATCCGGAACTCCTCCCACTCGGTGAGGTGCAGGATCAGATCGGCGCCCTCGGCCGCGTCGACGGCTGAGCGGCAGTAGCCGAGTTCGGGATACCTCTTTCGGGCGTTGTCCATGGCTTGCGGGTCGTAGACGCCCACATCTGCCCCTCTGGACTGAAGTGCACTTGCCACGTCGAGGGCGGGGGAGTCCCGGATGTCGTCGGAATCGGGTTTGAACGACGCCCCCCAGACGCCGATCCGCTTGCCATCGACCTGGCCGCCGAGTTCCTCGACTGCGAGGTCGATCATTCTGGCTCTACGCCGCAGGTTGATCGCATCGACCTCCCGAAGGAACGCGACGGCCTGCACCACACCGAGTTCCTCCGCCCGGGCCATGAAGGCGCGAATGTCCTTCGGGAGGCAGCCTCCGCCGAAACCCAGGCCCGCCTTGAGGAATCGAGGACCGATCCGGCTGTCGTGGCCCAGCGCCTCGGCCAAAGTCGTGACGTCGGCGCCGGTGATCTCACAGATCTCCGCCATCGCGTTGATGAACGAGATCTTGGTGGCCAGGAACGAGTTGGCGGCCACCTTCACCAGCTCCGCGGTGGCCAGGTCGGTCACGACGACCGGGCAGTCGTTGTCGCTGATCACCTTGGCGTAGACGTCGCGAAGCCGCTGTTCGCTGCTCGCAGTGCTCACGCCGAACACAAGCCGATCCGGTTGAAGCGTGTCCTGTACGGCGTAGCCCTCGCGAAGGAACTCGGGGTTCCACGCCAGCTCCACGTCGTCGCCGGCCGGCGCCTCTTGTCTGAGTCGGCTCGCTAGGCGCCGCGCCGTGCCGGCTGGAACGGTGGACTTACCGACCACCAGACAGGGTGTTGTCAGTTCCGCGGCAAGGGATCGCATCGACGCATCGACGTAGCGCAGGTCGGCGGCATCGTTGCCGAACTGCTGGGGTGTCCCGACGCAGACGAAGTGGATGTCGGCCTTGGCGGCAACTTCGGCGTAGTCGGTGGTGAAGCTGAGCCGCTCACTGGCCAGGCCGCGTTGAAGCAACTCCGGCAGCCCCGGCTCGTAGAAGGGAACCTGGCCGGCTGAGAGTCGGGCGACCTTGTCTTCGTCGGTGTCCATGCCGATGACCTGGTGGCCCAACTCGGCCATCCCCGCCGCATGCGTGGTGCCGAGGTAGCCGGTGCCGATCACGCTGACGCGCAACGATTTCGTCAAGTCTTCAGTCCATCCACTCCGTGTCACTGGTCTGCACGATCCTCCTCCGTGCTCGTCGGCCGGTATAACCGCCCCCTGGCCTGCCCCTCGGGTGTTCTGGTCGCTGCCGCCGATACGCTGGCGCAGTGTCCGCTCCTACGGGGGCGGATCGCCGCCGGCGTGGCGCAATTGGCAGCGCACCCGACTTGTAATCGGGCGGTTCCCGGTTCAAATCCGGGCGTCGGCTACGCTGTGACCTGCGGTAATGACTGTCGGTCACAGCTGCGGAAGCCGGTTTGACGGCAA